>Ga0075433_10000644_pt1 | contig 23433 bp, 18 predicted proteins | sample RhiMethybrSRZTD2_FD_75299 | JGI IMG/M metagenome (GOLD analysis project Ga0075433, IMG submission 75299) | Populus rhizosphere microbial communities from Tennessee, USA - Rhizosphere MetaG P. TD hybrid SRZTD2 | ecosystem: Host-associated > Plants > Roots > Rhizosphere > Soil | place: USA... | reverse complement strand
AGAAGGCGACATCATCAAAGTGGGGCAAGTTCTAGTCAGCTTCGGCGATCAGAGCGAAGCCGCCCAGCCACCCGAGCCAACCGAAAAAAAGGACCCCGGAAGCGTCGTCGGAGCCATCGGCGAGGAAGAAGAATTCGTGGCGCCATCCCAGCCCGCTAAAGCAATCCTGGCGACTCCAGCGGTGCGCCACCGAGCTAGGGAACTCAGAATTGATCTAGGCAACGTTCACGGCAGCGGGCCCGGCGGCAGAATCACAAGAGATGATGTAGAGCGGGCCGCGGAAAAACAGCCGGTGAAAGGCACGCCCGAACCTGACGTTTACGGCGCCGTTGATAGGATCCCGCTGCGTGGACTCCGCAGAACGATAGCGAAACGCATGCAGGAGGCGCGGCAGCGCGTGCCAGACGTCACGATTTGGGAGGACGCGGATATCACCGACTTAGATAGCGTGCGTTTGAAACAACGGAAAGGCGCCGCAGAAAAAGGAATTAGATTAACTTACCTGCCGTTTGTCATTAAGGCGGCCCTCGCAGCGCTAAGAGCTCATCCCTACTTAAATGCCACATTGGACGACGAAACCGAGCAGATCCTCGTCAAGAAATATTACAACATCGGTATTGCGGTCGATACCTCGGATGGCCTGATGGTATTCAGCATCAAACAAGCAGATCAAAAAAATATTCTTGAGCTCGCCAAAGAGATTAGTGTGCTGGCGGAAAAGGCGCGCACACGCAAGCTCGAGCTCGCCGAGTTGAAGGGCAGCACCTTTACGATCACCAACTACGGAGTCATCGGTGCCAGCTATGGCACGCCGATTATCAATTACCCCGAGGTGGGCATCCTGGGTATAGGCAAGATTCAGGACCGGCCGGTCGTCAAGGACGCTCAGATTGTTATCCGCAAGATCATGCCCCTCTCTCTCGCGTTCGATCATCGCGTTATCGACGGCGTCGAAGCCGCGCGATTTCTGAACGTCGTGATCGAGCACCTCGAAGATCCGGATCTGATGCTGATTGAAGGCAAGTAATCAAGCTCGCTTTAGCAACGCTACAGCTGGCCTCGGCGATACCGTGCTACCGCCGGATTGACCTTGGTCTTTTTGCCTTGCTCCCAAAGATAGAATCCGGTGCCGTTCTTGGCACCGTAAAAGCCCGCAGCGACCAATTTGCGGAGTAAATCAGGAGCTTGGTAGCGCGGCCCAAGCTCCTCCCGCAAAACTTCGGCAATCGCCAGCGTCGTATCCAAGCCGACGAAGTCTAAAGTAGTTATCGGGCCCATCTTGTGGCCAAGGCACAGAGTCGTTTTGTCAGCATCTTCACAGCTCATGACCCCTTCTTCGACGACCTTAACCGCCTCCATTAAGAACGGAACGAACATGCGGTTCATGCCAAAGCCGGCTTTATCTTCGGCAAAGATCGGCTCTTTCCCCAACCCATGACAGAAGGTGGTAACCTTTTCCCACGTCTCGGTCGAGGTCAGCAGCCCGCGAATCAGTTCACAGCCTGGCTGAACCGGCACCGGATTCATGAAGTGCATGCCCATGAAACGCTCCGGGTGCGCATAGGCGCGAGCGAGCCGCGTAATCGAGATCGAGGATGTATTGGAGCACAGGACTTGTCGAAGCCTGCGTCCGCGAGCGACGCGATCAGCTCCCTCTTAGCTCTTTCGTTCTCCACAATGGCCTCGATGAGGATGTCACATTGCAATAACTCACCGCGATCGGTTGAAGTGCGCAGTTGAGAAAGCGTCCGGTCTTTTTCGGCAACCGAAATTCCATTCTTGCCCGCCGATTTTTCGTGGCTCAGCACGAGACGCTCCAGGCTATCCCGAATGCGCCCGATCCCCCTTTCCAGAATCTCCGAGGTTACATCCACGACTACCGTCTCAAAGCCCCGCGTCGCGGCGACCTGGGCAATGCCGCTCCCCATGAGCCCAATGCCAATGACCCCGACCTTACGGACATTCGACGCCATAGAGTCACCTTCCTTCCTGTGGCTGCCTCAGCATAAACGATTTTATTCTTTCCTGTGAGCGGCTTGCGGTAATTCTAAATTGCCACGAGACAAATTTCCATGTTACTTTGTGTCATGGCCAGCGCGAGAGAAAACGCCATCGTAATCTTGGCCGGCGCCCGCACACCCTTTGGAAAATTTGGAGGCGCACTGAAAGATCTCACGGCCACTGATCTGGGAGTGCTTGCGGCTCAAGCGGCGGTAGAACGAGCCGGAGTTTCGGCAGAAAATATCGACCACGTCGTTTTCGGCAATGCGCTCCAGACAAGTTCCGACGGGATTTACTTGGCCCGCCACATCGGGCTTCGCACCGGCATCCCCCAATCGACCCCCGCGCTTACATTGAATCGTCTGTGCGGGTCGGGCTTTCAGTCCATCATCACAGGCACCCAGATGCTGCTTCTCGGCGAGGCGAATTTCGTGCTCGCCGGCGGCGCGGAAAGTATGAGCCAAGCTCCCCATGTGATCCGCGGCGCCCGCTGGGGCATGCCTCTCGGTCAAGGAAAGCTCGAGGACTCCCTGTGGTCGGCGCTGACCGACAACTATTGCGATCTGTCGATGGCGCAGACCGCGGAAAACCTGGCAACCAAATATGGCATCACGCGCGAGCAAGCCGATGAGTTCGCCTATCAAAGCCAGATGAGAACCAAACTCGCAAGAGAGTCCGGGCGTTTGGCCGAAGAAATCGTTCCCGTCGACGTGGCTTTGCAACAAGATGAGCATCCACGGCCAGGAACCACTCGCGAGGGCCTAGCTGCCCTGAAACCCGCCTTCAAAAAGAACGGGGTCGTCACAGCGGGAAACGCGAGCGGAATTTGCGACGGCGCGGCTGCTGTGGTCCTCACTACGGAAGCGAAGGCGAGAGCAACCCAACTGAAGCCGCTGGCCAAAATCCTGTCTTGGGGCATCACCGGATGTGACCCGACCATGATGGGGATTGGACCGGTATCGGCGATTCGGGCGGCTCTGGACCGTGCGCACCTGAGCCTCGAACAAATCGATTTGATCGAAGTAAACGAAGCTTTCGCAGCTCAATATCTCGCCGTTGAGCGGGAACTTGGTTTAGACCGAGCACGCGTGAACGTTAACGGCGGCGCAATTGCTCTCGGTCATCCCTTGGGCGCTACCGGCGCCCGCATCACCGTCACTCTGATGTACGAACTCAAGAGACGACGAGCGCGCCTTGGAATCGGTAGCGCCTGCATCGGCGGCGGACAGGGAATCGCGCTATTAATTGAAAACATCTCGCAAGCCGTATAAGAAGTGACGAGACCCTGAACCTTAAAGCATGAATCCGCCATAACCGGAGACTAGAGACTTTGATCAATCAAGAGCGGCTCAAGAACTTTCTCATCGAGCTCATCAAGATCGACAGCCTCTCGCGCAAAGAGTACAACGTGGCGATGCGGCTCAAGAGTGAGATGGAAGCGCTCGGCGCCACCGTCTCGATCGATGACGCTGGTGAAAAAGTCGGCGGCAATGTCGGTAACCTAGTCGCCCATTTTTCCGGGAACACCCAGAGGGCTCAAGCACTCCTGCTGTCCGCGCACATGGACACGGTGGTCCCCGGTGAAGGTATCGTGCCGATACTGGACGGCGATATTCTGCGTACGAACGGCCGCACGGTCCTCGGCGGCGATGACAAGAGCGGCGTGGCGATCATCTGCGAGGTGATGCGGGTGATGAAAGAGAATCGCTTGCCGTGCAGTGACATCGACGTGGTTTTCACGATCTGCGAGGAAGCAGGACTGATCGGCGCCAAGTGTCTCGACGTCGGCAAACTGCGCGCGCGTACGGGTCTGGTGCTCGACAGTGATTCCGTAGGTTTTCTCTTCACGAAAGCGCCGGCCGCCAATCGCATGGAATTTCACGTCCATGGTCTTGAAGCCCATGCCGGCGTCTGTCCGGAAAAAGGCATCAACGCGATCAAAGTCGCCGCGGAAGGCATTGCCCAAATGCACCTCGGCCGCATCGATGATGAAACTACAGCCAACATCGGTGTCGTCGAAGGCGGCATGGCAGTGAATATCGTACCCAATCACGTGATTCTGCGAGGCGAAGCCCGTAGCCACAGTGAAGAGAAACTTAATCGGCAGACCGAGCATATGAAGCACTGTCTCGAAGAGGCAGCGGCGCGCCACGTGCTGGAATTGGACGGTAAGCGGCATAGTGCTAAGGTCGAAGCGAAAATTGAACGCGACTATGACCGCATGGACGTGCCGGAGAGCGCGCCCATTGTCAAACTCGTGCATGCCGCGGCGAAAAGTCTGAAACTGGAAGTGAAAACGCTCGCGACGGGCGGCGGCTGCGACGCCAATGTGCTCAATCAAAAGGGTCTCGTGGTGGCCAATCTTTCCACCGGCATGCGCGATATTCATACGGTCAACGAGTGGCTCGATCTGAGGGACCTTAATCGATCGGCGCAAATGGTACTCGAGATTGTCAAGCTAAATGCCACTGGGGAAATATCGTAAGCGTGAATCGTGAGGAGCCAGGCGTGATCCCACTTACTCGTTACCCCTAATGTGCAAACGCAAGTTTGAAAACACGCGAACGTAGAAGCCAGTATTTCGCAAGATTTACAATTCTCGACCGTAAGTGAAGGCTATGCAGGCAGAGGAAATCGGACTGCTCCTCAAACAGGAGCGCGGCCAATTTCTCGATTTTGTCAGCGCGCACGAGTATCGCCGCGGGGTAGGGCAAAAAAAACGTGAAGAAGATCTTGCCCGCGAGATCGTGCGGGTACTGTCCGGAATGGCCAATGCCGACGGCGGAACCGTTCTAGTTGGCGTCGAGCCAGACAAAAGCGTCACCGGGATTCCCTACAATCACGACGAACTCCAGACTCTCATCCAAGCGCCGCAGCATCTGATTCGGCCCGAGCTCAGCGCATCTTGCGAAAAAGTTCGGCTTGGTAATTTGCAGCTCCTCAAGTTCGAAGTCGCGTCCGGATTGGAGATTTACCGAATCGCCGGTGGCCGATCCTTTTATCGTATCGCCGCGGAAACCGCATCATTACAAGCGGAGCAGATTCACTCGCTAAAAGAGGCTAAGAAGACTGTTTTCTACGAACGCCAACAGGCGCTCAACGCGACCTGGTTCGATCTAGACACCGATCTAATCCAGAGTTTTGTCGACAAAGGACAACAGGGACATGAGCCTCAGGCGGTGTTGAGTCAGACATATCATTTGCTCGATCATTCCCGTGCGATCCCGTGTCCCAATATGGCGGCGTTACTTTTATTCGCCAAAGACCCACCGCGCTGGCACCCGCGCGCCGGTATCGATTTCGTCAAATACGAAGGCACGGAACGGCAGCACGGTAGCTCACTCAACGTGGTCAAGCGGATTCGTTTCGAAGCGCCTCTGGTACGCCTGATCGACGAAGCGGTTGGCCGGATCAAAGAACATATTCGCGAGCGTACGATACTGCACGATCTCTTCTTTCGCGAACGGCTCGAGTATCCAACCTTCGCTTGGCAGGAGGCGCTTGTCAACGCGGTAGCGCACCGGGATTACAGCTTGACCGGCACCCCCATCGAGGTGTGGATGTTCGATGATCACATCACCGTGCGCAGTCCCGGTTTACCGCCCGCGCCGGTAACGCTCGAACAATTGAGACATCAAAAGACTGTTCATTTTTCGCGCAATCCGCTCATGGTCCGGGTGCTGGCCGATCTCGGTTATCTGCGTGAAATCGGCGAAGGCATACCGCGCATGTTTCAGGAGATGGAAAACCACGGTCTTCATCCGCCCGAGTTGGCCGCCGACGGTTTTATTTTTTCCGTCACGCTGCGCAATTCGCCGATTTACGACGATACGACGCTCAGGTGGCTGAACCAATTCGGCACGTCGCAGATCAACGTCCGCCAACGACGGCTGCTGGCGTACGCTTACTGTCATGGCAAGACATTTTCTACGGCCGAATATGAAAAATTCGCCGAAGTCGACCGCGATACGGCTTACAGAGAAATTCGCTCGATGGTCAAAAACGGTATCGTCGCGCCGCTCAAGCCCAAGAGCCGCAGTTACCGCATCATCGAAAAACTCTAGGGCGGAGGTTCCTAAATCCGTCTGCCCAAGAAGTTGATTCCTCGGTCGCTCTGCTCCTGGGCGATGACACGTGAGGCCATCGAGTTTAAAAGTGTCATTTCGGCCAAAGGGAGAAATCCTTTCGAGCGGAGCGAGAAATCTTTCTATCGGTAAGGCGCTGTCTCGTTAGCGGCAGTCGATTTTTCGAGCTCCTAAGACCAGACGTTGGATTCACATGAATTTTTCTGATCTCATGAGCTTGGCCAGCGGCCATGTCGAAGCCCGGATCGTGCAAACGGCCGTCGCACTAGGTATCTTCGATGCGCTGGAAACTTCACCCTTGAACGCCGTGGCAATCGCGACATCACGCGAGTTGCATCCGCAAGCCGCTGAGTTGCTGCTCAATGCTCTGACATCGCTCCAGCTGCTCAATAAACAATCCGAAATTTTTTCATTGGCAGATATCTCCAAGCGCTATTTGCTCGTTAGCTCGCCCAATTACGTTGGCGGCATGATCCGTTTTGACTCTTCGTTGTGGCATTGCTGGGAAAAACTTCCTGACGCGATTCGCTCCGGCAAACCGGTGCGGCCGCCCAATATGTATCAGGACGATGTCAACGAAACCGAGATTTTCATCAAGGCGATGGATTCGCTCGTCAACGCACGCTGTGACGCGGATCTGATGGCCAACGCGCTTAATTGGGAGACAGTCAGCGAACTGCTCGATGTCGGTTCTGGACCAGCGACCTACCCCATCGCGCTGTGCAGAAGATTTCCCAACCTTCGCGCCGCGATTATCGATTTACCGGCAACGCTAAACATCACCCAACGTTTTGTTCGCGAAGCCGGAATGGAAGAGCGAATTCGCTTAATCGCAGGCGACTATCGAAAAGACGCCGTCCCAGGAAACTATGATGTCATTTTCTTGTCGAACATTATTCATGGTGAAGATTACGCCAATAATCGGTCGCTCATCCGGAAGCTTGCCAATCATCTGAAACCATTGGGACGAATGATTATCAAAGACCACATCCTCGACGACAGCCGTGCCAACCCAGCCGTGGGGGCAATCTTCAGCCTGCTCATGCTGCTGACAACCGACGGCGGGCGCTGTTACAGCTTCAATGAAGTTCGAGCTTGGATGGAAGGCGCCGGCCTGTCAAAGGTCGAGCAAATCGAACTGCCATTTCCGCTGACCTCGTCGCTCGTAATCGGCACCAAGTAATTAGCTTCGAGAAGATTTGTGCTAAACTAGACTGAAATTCGCCGCAAAGGAAGAATTTTACCATCGACGAGCTAGACCGAAAAGCCCGAGAGCAAGCGGTCATCGAAAATCTCAAACCCGCTTGCTTGTGTAACAAGATTCGCAAAGGCACCGTGCTCAAAGCCATTCAAGCCGGCGCGAAAACCTTCGAGCAGGTAAGCAAACGAACCGGAGTCGGCACGGGCCCGTGCGGTGGCAGGCGTTGCGGCACAATGGTCCGAGGCATGTTGGGCGAGCCCGTTGTCAACTGTGCCGAATGTGGCTGGCCGGTCTTAGCCGGACCTTCTCCGCAAATCTGCCCGCGCTGCGAATACGCAAAGCAGGAAAGCTAACGCATCCGGCAATTTCAAAAACTTCTGATCGGGGTCGGAAACCGTTTTCACCGCCATAGCCACCCGGAAATACGCCACTGTGTCCTTATCCATCCCACGAAATATTATTTCTCCCTGACTGATCCGTTCTTCCTTGTATTTGGTCGACCGCAGGCGAGGAACATCGTGGCAGATTCGGCTACTATTTCTAGCGAAATGCACGCGGCCTGGCAACATCGCCGCGACTTAGTGTATGAGTCAAACCTTTACAACTTCAGTGGTATGGTTCTTTTGTGGCGACAAATTCGAGTGACGGGATAGACACCAAGTCACTGGCACAGCCTCTTTCCCGCAGACTGAAGCTCGGTCTGATCGGCCAGCGGCTTGCTTTAGCGGCCGTGGTCATCGGTATCTGGTGGTTGTCGTCGCTATCCGTGCCGCATTACATATTGCCCGGTCCGAGGCGCGTTTGGGACGCTCTTCATCTCATTGCCGGCAATGGCGATCTGTGGAACAATCTGGCCATCACCCTGTGGCGGGTTGCCGTCGGTTTCGTCGTCGCCGCGCTGGTCGGACTGCCGTTTGGCATTGTGCTGGGAGCAAACAAGCACGCCGGCGAGTTTTTCGAACCCGTGATTCCAGTTCTGAATACGGTCTCTTCGGCGATCTGGGCGATCTTCGCTATCATCTGGTTCGGTATTTCCAACGCGACTACTATATTCGTGGTATTCATGACGGCCATGCCTTTGATCATCACCAATGTCTGGCAAGGCACGCGCACCGTGAACGCCGATTTTATCGAACTCGCTAAGGTGTTGCGCATGCCGCACTGGAAGGTCATGACAAAAATTTACCTGCCGACCATTCTTCCCTATTTCTTCTCAGGCGCCAGGCTTGCGTTCGGTTTTGGCTGGCGCGTGTCCTTGGTCGCCGAAACGATTGGTTCTTCCAGCGGCGTCGGATATCGTCTCCGGCAAGCGGCAGACTTGATCAGAACCGACCAGGTATTCGCCTGGACTTTGACTTTGGTGATCATGATGGCAACCATCGAAATAGGAATGATGAAGCCGCTGGAAAATTATCTCTTCCGATGGAAAAAGGACGCGGCAACGCAATGATCGGGATTGCGTCGCACTAGCATCGCAAAACAACATCAGTTATGACAACGGGGCTTACGACCGGGACTCCTTCACAGTAAACTCAGAAGGTCTGCGATGAATCATATTGAGCTCAGGGAGCAAACTTGTAATGACGCGGCGCAAACACCGCCCGCGATCCGGCTGAACGGCGTCGCCAAAACCTTCACCAACGGCAACCAGACGATCGAGGTGCTAAATAACGTAAATCTCACGGTCGCGCCGCAGGAGATCGTCGGGTTGATCGGCGCATCCGGCGCAGGCAAGAGCACGCTGCTCAACATTATTTCCGGGATTCTAAAGCCCGACCGCGGCCAGGTTTATATTTGCGGCGCGGCCAGCGAAGAATTCAACGACTGGGGCTCCGTCAGCTACATGTTCCAAGACGATCGTCTATTGCCTTGGCGCAGCGCCATTCGCAACGTCGAGTTCGCTCTGGAAGCGGGCTCCATCGCCAAAAAGGATCGCGCGCGGCGCGCGCTCCAGGCGCTGCAGTTGGTCGAGTTGGAAGGCTTTGAAGAGGCGTTCCCGTACCAGCTTTCCGGCGGCATGCGGAGCCGCGTCGCGCTCGCTCGAAGCTTGGTGACCGAACCGCGCATCCTGCTGATGGACGAACCGTTCTCCCGACTCGATGCGCAAACCCGCGCGCTCATGCATAAAGAGTTGCTTCGCGTATACCGGCTCAAGCACATGACCGTGGTCTTCGTGACTCACGACGTCGCAGAAGCGACGCTGCTGGCCGACCAGGTGGCGGTGCTGTCGCCGCGGCCGGGAACGATCCGAGAAGTGGTAAACATCACGCCGGCGCGGCCGCGGGATATTACCCAGCCGGAAGTGACTAGCTACATGCAACGGCTCCGGGCCCTAATTTGAATGAGAGTCTTCACGCTTCCGTGTGGGTAACCGCGGAGGCGCTGAGGGCGCGTTCTTGGAGGCAAGATGAAAACAACCAAAGTGATCGTTGCGGGATTTGTTTTATCTATGGCGCTTTCTATTCCCGGCCAACTGTTCGCACAAAAAATGAAGGTCGGCTATTGGACCAGCGGTTTTAGCCTAGGGTTCGGGTCAGTGATGGAACAGATGAAGTTTGCCGAAAGCCAGGGCCTAAATGTCGAATGGGTGAGATTTGCCGAGGTCAACGGACCGACGCGAGCGATCGTCTCCAACGCCATCGATATCGCCTTTGCCGCGCCCTCGACCAACTCGATCGGCATCGCCGCCGACGGCGTGCCGGTAAAAATCGTTCTGGCGACCCAGATCGCCGAAGCGCAAATCGTCGTGCTTGATGGATCGCCCGTCAAAGCCGTCGGCGACCTCAAAGGCAAAAAGATCGGCATGTCGCCTGCGGGAAGCGCAACCCATGCCATCGCCACTGCCATCATGGACCACAACTTCGGTCTGAAGCCCAATGAATACAGCATCGCTCCGGGAAACGAGGCCCAGCTGGCGCAGTTTCTCAGTCAAAAGGAAATCGACGGCGGCGTGCTCCGCTCCGTGACGCTCGCGCAGATGGAAGAAGTCAAGCTGCGAAAATTGGCCAGCGTGGTCGACGAATGGAAAAAACTTACCAAGGGAAATGCGCCACCGATCCTTGCAGTAACTATCGTCTATAGCGACTATCTAGCCAAGAACCCGGAGCCGGTGGCGAAATTTATTGCTGCCACGCGCAACGCACTCCAATACGGCTCTAAAAATAAGCAGCAGGTCGCCGACACATTGCAGAAAGTCGCGAACATGAATGCCGCAGACGCGCGCGCTTACGCCAACCAGTGGGACGGCGCGTACATCGCGAGCTTCGAGCCGGCTGATATCGCTTCGCTGAAAAGAATGTACGATATCGTCAAAGCCGCGGGCGGCGGCACCAAGGATGCGCCCGACAGCGCATTCGATGCCGGACCTTACGCGCGGGCGAAAAAGTTAAAGTAGGAACAAGAGGCGCAGACTGGGCTGGCCGCGAATCTCCAATCCAAGATCAAAAGATTAAAAGATCGTTATGCCAGATGCCGAATCTACACCTTAGGGCATGTTAAATCTCCATCGCATTTTGTCGAAGGCTCAAGCGGTCCCTACGTGCTTGATCAGACAGGTTCCACGGTCAGACTTCCACAACTCAATAATTCGACAGCACGTAGTAATACCAAAAGCCGGACTTCCCACACTTTAGCGAGCCTTCACCGCTCGTTTCCCATGGCTATCTTGCGGCACGCCGCGCGCGCGACATGTGCGAATGCACGCCGATCCAGCGGTTGTCCGGTTGCCGCGCCAGCACGATCGTGGCGCGTCACGGGCGGTCGAAGGGCGTTCCGTCCTCGTGGAAGCCCGTGCTGGTCCAAGGCGCGATCGCGATTGCGATCGCGTCATCCGGCGAGGCCATGACCATGGTGTTTGACAAGTCAAAGCGAAACTCCGCCGTGCGCGGCCAAACATTGTCCCATTGCGGCTCGGTCCAGGTCGACAGGCTTTTAATAAGAACTAAGAAACCTGATTGGATTTTGTTCCAGATCTAATGCATTCCAGAAATCGCGTCATATCAGTAGCGTGATTAATACATTTGCCGACGACGAAAACCGTTAGGCCGAAAAGCAACATGCTTCCCGCACCTGCCGTCTCACTTTCATACAGTGTGTAGGATGTAACCATAAACATCACCCCAACGATGATCAAAAGCATTCCAAAACAGAATGCGAATACTTTCATTTTTGTTTCCTTCACCATCGCGCAGACGAACAGAGACGCGCTCGAGCCTTGACTTGACGTTCTCCATGATTTGAGGATCTATTGCATCTATACTTCTTAGACAAAACAATAGCGGCCTACCAGCGATCTTTGCCCGTCGCCCAGCGGTCCAAGCTGGCGAGATATTCGCGAAATAGCACCATGCGCATCGCCACCGCGCGGCGCACGCGATCTTGACGATCGTCGGTGATTGCATAACGTTTGAGAAATTCTTGCGGTATGCTACCGTGACCTTCTTCGTCTTCGGTAATGCGCCGATACGGTTGCTTGATCCACTCTGGCACAGCGGGTGACTTGAGACACATTTGGATCAAATAGTTCGCGACGGTCTCGCCGGCGAGAGATAAGCCGGCGATCCGTTCGCAGGTTTCATTGAGGCCCTCCATCGCATTGAACATGGCGATCTGCGCCGGCAATGGTTTGTAGTCGAACGGGTCCGCCCCCAAATCGCCGATGCGCTTCATCAACAGCTGCGCGTGCAGCATCTCTTCGTGGGCGGATTCCGCCATCGTTGCTTTGACATCCAACTCCGGCGTGGTCTTGAGCCAGGTGCCAAACAGATCAGCGGCGCGTAGCTCGTTAAACAATCGGCTTTGCATCACCCGAATACGTTCTTCATCCGTGCGCAGAGGCACGTAGCAGTAAGCCGGCGGATGTGTGTCGAGATACCCGCAGAATTCATGCACCGGTGCCAAGATCTCATTCAAAAACTCTTCGCTGTTCATGAAAGGAATAGAAGTTCCAGCCGTTGCAAATGTTCAAGCTGTTCCAACCGTTGCCGGAAACGATTTGAACCTCTTGAACGATTGGAACGATTTGAACTTTCTCCTTCTGCTAAGCTTTCCAGCCCTTTTGGGAAATATCAATACCGTTACCCTCGGGGTCATGGACGCGGTATTCCGCGAACGGAATTCGGTCCGGCCGGGCCGCGCCGCGCCGCACGCCGGCTTTTTCCGCCCGCGTTTGCATTTCTTCGTTGCTTTTCACGTGGAAGCCGAAGTGGTTAAGGCCAAGGGGTTCTTCTTTCCTTTGATACAAAAGCGCCAAATTAAAATAACCGTCGGAGACAAAAATTGAAGACCGATCGGTCTTTTCGATCTCTTTCATGTCGAGCACCTTGCAATAAAAGTCCGCCATCCGCTGCGGATTCGGCGTATAGAGAGCAATATGGCGAATCGGCACCGGGCGCTTTTCATAGGCGACGTCGAAAGCTCGCGGACAGATACCGATGGTGTTGCCATCCGGATCGCGGAGCTCATGGTTAATCCCCGTGCACGAATCGACTTCCACTAGATTCGACTCCGCGGCGTTAACGTGGGCGAGTTTCTTCCGGATCGAATCGGCGCGCGCCGTGTCAAAGCCTAAATATCTGAAGCCTTGCTTCTGCGGCGCTGGTTCAGGAACGAATGCCAAGTTAAAAACTCCTTCGGAAAGAAAAACCGCGCCCTTCACTTCGTCAATTTTCTCAAGCTCGAACACCTCTTGATAAAACGTCGCTAAACGGCTCGGATCTTCGGCGGCGATAACCAATTGACGTAACTGCGGCATAACTTCCACCTTCTTTCGTTGGTCCGTGCGTAGCTTACCACAACCGTAGCTTGGGATTACAGCGCTAGCGAATTCGCCTGATCGCTGGAATATTTCTCTACGCCAAACGCGGGCGATTTGACCGGTAGCAGCAAACTGAACACGCTGCCAACGCCAACTTCGCTCGTCACGCGAATTTCTCCACCCAACGCGGCCGCAAGTTTTTTGCAAAGTCCCAAGCCTACACCCGTTCCGCCATAGTGGCGTGTCGAGGATCCATCGAGTTGGCGAAAGTCATCGAAGATGATCTCTTGGTCTTCCCGCTTGATGCCGATGCCCGTATCCGCGACGGCGATTTCCAAAAATTCGCCGACGCCGGTACGCCGTTTGCCGATCGACAAATCGATGCGTCCTTTCTCGGTAAACTTGAGCGCGTTCGTCAGAAGCTGAACTAGGATTTTCTGTAGTTTCTGCCCGTCGCTCTCTATGGAATCAATGGCCGATTCCATATGGATGCCGAACTCAATCGGGCGCTCGCGAATCAGCCTTTGGGTCATCGTCTCCAAGCCGGTCAGAATCTCCTTCAGCTTGACGATTTCAATCTGCGCGGAAGAGCCATGGGTCTCCATACGGGAAAAATCCATGAGATTATCCATCAGGCTCGACAGTTCTTGGCCGTTATGAACTAACCGATCGAGAAATTTCCGCGCATCTCCCGACAAGTCCAAATCACGCAACACTTCACTGTAGCCGATGATCGTGCTCACGGGCGTGCGCAGCTCGTGGCAAACATTGGCAACGAAATCTTTTTTGATTCGATCCATTTCGATCAAACGTCTATTACTGTCCTCGGCCCGAGTGCGGGCCGCGATCGACTCCTCGTAGAGACGACCATTTTCTAATGAAAGAGCTAATTGCTCGGTCAATGTGCCTAACAGTCGAAAGTCTTCGGCGCTGTACTCGTGTCCGGACTTCTTGGCGCCAAATGACACCAAACCTCTTATTTCGCGCTCGTAAACAAGCGGCAAGAGAAGCTCCGCCTGCCATCGCGCGAAAACTTTTAGTAACAGGTCCCTCTTCTCGCGAAAGCGCGGGTTGGTCATTACCTCGTCACGGGAGATACCGCGGTAATCGCTTCCGGACCAGATCTCCGCGAAGCCCATCGGCTCGTCCATCTCTGGAGCTGTCTGCGCCATCGTCTCGGTCGACGACCTTAAGATCTCCGTCGCATTTTTCCCGCGATACATCAGGACAGCGTTTTTGATCCCCAGGAGCTCAGTGATTCGTTGGATAAAACCTTTGGCCAGAGATGGAGCGGCATCGAGGGTTCGCAGGAACATACTGATCTCTTCCTGAACTTTGATCGGGTCGTAGTCCTGGCGATAAAGGTATCGGTCGACGACGCTTTCGAGCCACCGGAGTAATGGATTGAAAACTGCGACCACAAGCACGGAAAAGAAAATCGGCACGAGCGGGTCCTTGGCATAGCTTCCTGCCCACGGCGCCACGACGAACGCGGTGATGGCGTAGAACACCACCAGGAAAGCCATCAGGGCAACTCGGCTCAACGCCACCTTCAAAACACGGCCGAGGTCAAAGAGGCTGTATTTCAATAATGCATAGGCAACTGAAATGGGAAAAAAGATCGTCGGCACCAGGGCGATGTTGTACGGAATCGGCCACTGAAACGAACTCGTCAGTACGGTGATCAGCGTAGGTATAAAAAAACCCAAAAGTGCGCCGACAAACATCACGCGCAGCCTTGAGCGCTCCAGATCCGAATCCGTCCGACGCAACGCATAGCCCGTAATGATAAGGAATGTGAGCGCGCCGATGCAGGCATAGACGTAAGCGGCGCGAAAAAAAGCGATCCAATACTCCAAGGGGCCAAAAAAGGTCGCGCTGTTAAGAATTCCAAGAACCACGCTTATTCCGTAAATCGAAATGAGCGGAATCGAACGTAGCGACAAGGACGTCAGGTTGCCTTGCCGGAGTAACAGGGCCAGATGAATCGCCGCGCTCGGGGTGAGCGCTAACGCAAAGATTCTCAACTCTTTCGGCAGCACCCCTTCCGTCATAAAATCGAAGGTGGTTTGAAACCAGACGAAAACCGTCAAGACCATGAAACAAAGCGGCAGCGCGGCCGGTGACGAAGCGTGGAAGAAGTATGGCGACACACCGATTAAAAGAAAGGCCAAACCGATGAAGATATAGATACCAAAGCTCAAGAGCCAATCGCGCAGGCTGAAATTCATCGTGGAAATTGTTAAGGCGAGAGTCTCCGAGGTGCGCAGCACTCGGTAATGGAGTGAAGATGCCGCAGGGACGCTACGCGCGCTTTGGTACAAATCAGCGCGACTTCGTAGATCGCGCCCATTAATGCTCAAGATGCGATCCAATGGCTGAAGACCCGCGGTCTGGCCGGTCCATCCAGGTACCGAGTAAGGGCCCACCGTCAGATTTTCATGCACGAAAAAACCGGGAAACGGTTCATTCAGCCAGCGGCCCATGGATAGAATGTTCTGACCAATCAGGAGAAGGACCGCCAGACCGGTTAACAGGAAGAGTAATCGTCTTTGCCAGGTTCGGTCGCCCATAGGATCCCCCTCGGCCAAATCAAATACAACGCACCGGGGGTTTATCAAGGCAACTCGAATGCTGTCAAGCAAGAAACTGCGGGAGTCGCTCGCGTAAGAATAAACGGCGATCGCATCGTCGGGGACAAGGAAGTAGCCAAGCAGATGCGGTGGTCGGGAGACTGCTGGCGGCGAAGGCGCCTTTATTTATGCCTTTGCAATGGTTTCGCTCGGCAGGACGAGCCGGGTCTGCCGACCGAGGATCTCCAGGAGTACGGCAACGCGCTCGCTGCCTTTGAGCAATTGTTCAAAAACCGCTTCGAGACCCGAGAACGGCCCCTCATTGATACGCACGGTATCCCCCGGTTTGACGTTCACGGGATCGATCTGCGCGATCCCGCCAGGACAGCGCTCGCGCAATGTTTGAATGATATCTTCACCGACCTCGGCAACGCGCGCGCCGAAAGTGAGAAAATCCTTTACTCCAGGCGAATAACGCGCAGCTTTGCCGGAGATAATCATGTCGAGACGGCAAAAAACATAACCCGGAAACAACGGTGCCAAAATCCAGTGGAATCGGCTGCCGATCCGCCGCCGCGCGCGCATCCACGGTAGGAAGACTTCCAAGCCGAGACCAGTGAGCCGCCTCTCGACGTCCCGCTCGCGATTCACCTTGGTCCGCAGGGCATACCATCTCAGCCCTGCTTCAATCTGCAGTGGTTCCGATCTCATACAATCGGCTCTCCGCATTCTCCCGCTCGCGCGCTACACCTGGTGATTCTAGATAATTCTAGCAGACCAGCAGATGCATGGTAACTCGAAGTTCATTTTGGTTGAAGGTTACTTTCGCGGGGCGTTGAATTTCCTTGACTTCAGAGGCAATTTGCGGTGCAATATAGTAACGACAGCTGCGAAGTGAAGAACGTCCGTTTCGTTGGCGTCTAACGAGAAAGAGGCATTGGCTGCCCGACCATGAGTAGATACAGGGAGGTCGCATGCAAGCCTTGAAATATTTTCGGCTTTCCGCCCCATTCATTTCCGCTTCAGCCTCTTTATTTTGCCATCTTCGCTGCTCAACGTGATGCTCCATATCAAAATAACGCCCTCGCCAGTTTTGTCTAATACATTTAGCGTTATCCAGACATTGTTATTGCCGCAACGCACGAAGCTCTGCACCAGGGGCTCGTTTGCAGCGACAAAAGACCGTAGCGATTCGAAAAAGGGAGGCTACTGGAATGGACAATAGCCAAGAATTCGAAAACCTCATCAAGAAAGATCGGGATGTGCATCAAACACGTTCCTGGCGTGGCAGCTTGTTGGGGTATCTCGACAAGGTTAAGGCGGATCCAACGAACGCCAAGCTGGCCCATGCCCGCCTTTACGATACCCTCATGAAACCCGGCGTGCGCGACATTCACGAGAACAACGACCCTCGCGTCAAGAGGCTTTACAAGGACGAATCCTTGAAAGTCTACAATTTCTTTACGGACGAGTTCTTTGGCATAGAGAAGACCATTTCTCAAATCGTCCGTTACTTTCACGCGGCCTCACTCAAAGGCGAAGAGAGCCGTCAGGTTCTATATTTAATGGGACCCGTCGGTTCGGGCAAAAGCTCATTGGTGGAAAAGCTTCATCGTGGCCTCGAGGAAAGTGAGCCGTTTTATGCGATTGAGGGATGTCCGATGTTCGAGGAGCCCTTGCACTTGATTCCGCGCCATCTGAGGAAAGAGTTTGAAAAGATGCTGGGCGTGCACGTGGAAGGCGACCTCTGTCCGGTGTGCCGCTACAAACTCGTGCAGGAGTATGGTGGCAAGTATGAGGAATTCCCGATTTGCACGGTTGGGTTTTCCAAACGCGCGCGCGTCGGCATTGGCGTGGTCCCGCCGGTCGATCCCAACAATCAAGACACGTCGGTGCTGATCGGGAGTGAAGACATTTCAAAATTGGACCTTTATTCAGAAGGCGACCCGCGAGTCCTGGAACTGAACGGCGCGCTGAACATCGGCAACCGCGGCGTGGTCGAGTTCATCGAGGTTTTCAAAAACGAGATTGAATATCTCCACTGCATGATCACTGCGACTCAGGAAAAGGTCGTGCCGGCGCCCGGTCGTCATGGCTTGGTTTACGTCGATACGGTCATCGTTGCCCACTCCAATGAAGCCGAATGGCAAAAGTTCAAAGCGGACCATACCAATGAAGCGATTCTCGACCGCATTGTTGTGGTTCGGGTCCCCTATAATCTAAGACTCTCCGAGGAGGTCAAAATATATCAGAAGATTATCCGCAACTCGGATTTCCGCGCCCATGTCTCGCCGCACACGTTAGAGGTCGCTTCGATGTTTGCGATTCTTTCGCGCCTCGAGCCAACCAACAAGTGTGATCTCATGACCAAGCTCAAGCTTTATAACGGCGAAGAAGTCGTCGAGAAAGGCAGGGCCAAGAAAGTCGACGTCGATGAACTGAGGGACAGCGGTAAGCGGGAAGGCATGTCAGGCATTTCAACTCGCTTCATTATGAAGGCTTTGGACAACGCCCTTTCGGACAACGCCGCCGGGAACTGCATCAATCCAATAAACGTGCGCGAGGCTTTGATCAACATGGTCAAGGAAGCCGACCTTTCTGATGACACGCGAAAGCAACATCTGGAGTTCCTCCAGGATACGCTGCACAAAGAATACCTGGAGATTCTCGAGAAGGAGATTACCCGCGCTTTTGTTTATTCCTATCAGGAGCAAGCCGAGGCGCTGTTCCAAAACTATCTCGACCATGCCGAGGCTTACGTCAACAAAAGCAAGGTGAAAGACCGTAACACCAAAGAAGAGCTGGCGCCGGATGAGGGATTCATGAAGTCCATCGAGGAGCAGATCGCGATCATCGGGTCGGCGGCGGATGGTTTTCGCCAAGAGGTCATCGCGTATCTGTGGGCGGCCAACCGGCGCGGCGAAAAGATCGACTATCGAAGCTATGAGCCTTTGAAAGAAGCCATCGAGAAAAAACTGATCACTTCCGTGCGCGACTTGAGCCGGGTCATCACCAAATCGCGCATGCGCGACGAAGAACAGTCAGAAAAGTATAATGCCATGGTCAAGAATCTATTGGAACATGGATACTGCCCCAGCTGCGTCGATGTCGTGCTCAAGTACGCGGCGAATAATCTGTGGAAGGATTAACGGAGGCAGTACAAAAGATTAAGGGAAATTACGATCCGTTTTCCGGGTGACAACTTGCCGACCATCTTCCGTTCCTACAATCCGTCATCGGGTCAACGCAGCGATCGCAGCGCCGGCGACCGGCTGCGTCATCGACAGAAGGTCCGGGAAGCGATCCGCAATAATATTGCCGACATCATCGCCGAGGAATCCATCATCGGCAAAGACAAAAACCGCATCATTAAAGTCCCCATTCGCGGCGTCAAAGAATATCGTTTCATCTACGGTGAGAACGCGCCCGGCGTCGGCCAAGGGGGCGACGGCGAACCCAAGCCGGGAGATGTCGTTGGGCAAGGACAGGACGGCAAATCGGGCCAACAAGCCGGCGATCGTCCCGGCGTCGACTACTACGAAACCGACGTCAGTCTCGATGAACTGATCGATCTGATGTTCGAAGATCTGGAATTACCGGACATCGAGCGGAAACGGCTGCGCCAAATTGAAGTCGAGCGCCAGTTCCGGCAAAAGGGCGTACGGCGAAAAGGTATCCGCGTGCGCTTGGACCGAAAGCGCACCGCTCGCTCGCGCGTCAAAAGAAAGAAAGCTTCGCTCAGGCGGCAGCCATCAGGCGCACCCGCGGAGCGCTTTCCGTTTCACAAGGACGATTTGCGCTATCATCACACGGTAACGGACACGCGCAACGAGTCCAATGCCGTCGTGTTGTGCATCATGGACACGTCCGGCTCAATGGATACGATGAAGAAGTATCTCGCGCGCAGCTTCTTTTTTCTCTTGTACCAGTTTATCTGCACGCGCTATCAGAACGTCGAGATCGTCTTCATCGCGCATCACACGGAGGCCCGGGAAGTGACCGAAGAAGAATTTTTTCACAAGGGTGAATCCGGCGGCACGTTTATTTCATCGGGATACGTCAAGGCACTGGAGATCATCGAGGAGCGTTATCATCCCGCGCTCTGGAATGTCTACGTCTTCCATTGTTCCGACGGCGATAACTTCGAGTCGGACAACGATGCCGCCCTCAAGGCCGCCCAGGAACTGACTCGTACCGCCAATTTATTCGGCTACGGCGAGATAAAGCCGCTCGGTTCCGGCTATTACGGCAGCAGCATGATCACGTTTTTTTCGCAGATTCAGGAGCCGAATTTCCAAACCGTACAGATCCAAAAGAAAGAAGATATTTGGACTTCGTTCAAGACTTTCCTATCCAAAGATCGCGCCCGCGAAGACGCAGCCTAAACGCATCCCCATGGCTCCCGACTACACTGTCGCAGATCTCGAACGGTGGAACGAGCGGATCATGACGCTCGTCGAGCGTTTCGGCCTCGATCCCTTTCCCCAGGAATTCGAAATCTGTGACTACGAGGACATGCTTGCTTACATGGTCTACTCGGGAATGCCATCTCACTACCCGCACTGGTCCTACGGAAAGAGCTTCGAAAAGCTCAAGACGCTCTACGAGTACGGCGTCAGTGGCCTGCCCTATGAGATGGTGATCAATTCCAATCCGTCGATCGCTTATCTCATGCACGACAACAGTCTCGCGTTGCAGGTTCTGACCATCGCCCATGTGTATGGGCACAACGATTTTTTCAAGAACAATTTTACCTTTCGCTCTACCCGCGCCGAATATACCATTGAAAGCTTCAAGGGCCACGCGAACCGGGTCCGTCAATACATCGAAGACCCCAGCATCGGTCTGGAAAAAGTCGAAGCGATCCTCGATGCCGCTCATGCTCTTTCGCTGCAGTGCCGACGCAATCTCGCCATTAAAAAACCGACGGTCGTCGAGGAGCGCCGGATGAAGGTGGAAGAATCGGAACCGCCGGCCGATCCTTTCAGCGCCATTCATCGGCGCCATCAACATGTTCAGCCGGATCTCGACAAAGTTCCGCTCTATCCCGACGAGGATCTATTGATTTTCATTCGCGACCACCACCCGCAGTTCGCTGAGTGGGAAAGGGACTTACTGACGATCGTGCATGAACAGGCACAATATTTCGTGCCACAGATCGAAACGAAAATTATGAACGAAGGTTGGGCCAGTTTTTGGCACAAGCGAATCCTCGATACCCTGGAACTCCCGCAAAACCTGCAATTAGAATTTATTGTCCGGCACACCCAAGTCCTTCGTCCAACGCCTGGCAGCCTCAATCCGTATCATATCGGCATGAAAGTTTGGGAGGATATCGAGAAACGTTGGGATCATCCGACTGCTGAAGAGATCGAAGAATATGGTCCGCGCAAAAAGACCAGCAAGGAAAAATTATTCGAGGTGCGGGAAGTGGAACGCGACACGTCCTTTTTGCGCCGTTATCTCACCGAGGAGCTGATCCGCGAACTCAATCTCTTCGAATACAAGGCTCGGGGCAACGAGCATGTAGTGACTCGCGTGGCCGACCAAGACAATTGGCGCCAGATCAAAGAGACACTCATCCAAAATGTCGGTACCGGAACTCTTCCGGTTATCAAAGTTATCGATTCGGACTACACGCACAACCACACACTGCTGCTCAAACACGCCCATGATGGACGCGATCTACAGCTCGAATACGGCGAGAAAACCTTGAAATACTTACACCAACTGTGGGGCCGGGACGTCGCATTGGAAACCCTATTGGACAACCGCAGCACGCTGCTATTGTTTTCCGACGGCAAGTTCGCCATTAAAAAATCCGCCTGAGCCCAGCGATTTCCATCCGCCGGTTGCCAATAACGCGACCCCGTGGCACTAATCTAACGGTAGCGCCACCCTCTTATGGCAATATCTAAAAATTTTGGGGCTATTCAGAAGTGTATCGTCAACACGCTCGAGGACTCTGCTCTCGGCGAGAAATCCATTGCCGGCGTCATCGGGGATGCTCCGTCACATTATTCCAGCAGTCCCCGACTCTGGAATGCGGTGTTTGATAATCTTGGCATCAACGCCGTCTATCTGCCGTTCGATGTCGACGATGCGCACGTGGGGAATCTCCTGGCCGCCCTCAAAGATACAGCGCGTTTCATCGGTGTCAACGTCACGGTTCCATACAAAGTGCGGGTGATGGATTATATTGACGAACTCGATCCCGGCGCCCAACGCATTCAAGCGGTAAATACCATCGTGCGAAGTCGATCCGGCCGGCTCATCGGCTACAACACGGATGGCGAAGGTTTCATCGAAAGCATTCTTACACGCCAGCCGGGGCGAGCCGACAGCTTCCTATCATCATTGAAAGAAATGACCGTTTTGCTGCTAGGTGCCGGGGGATCGGCGCGAGCCGTGGCATTTCATGTTTCGGATTTGCTCGAAGGGGGACAGTTGGTTATTTGCAATCGTACACGGCAGCACGCGATGTCTTTGGCGGCGGACCTGCAGAAAGCCAGGCGCAACGCGCTGGGCATCAGCGAGAAAGAAATGGTTGACTGGGCGCCGAAAGCGGGCTGCATCATCAACTGCACGACCAAAGGCCAGGGGGGCGTCCGCAAGTTGCCTAACGGTACGGCAGTCACGCTCGAGCCTTACTCTGCCTTGGCCCCTGCTCATCCGCCTGCTTTCGCGGAAAGCATCTCGCAAGAACAAAACACGAGATCGCCTGCCACTGCGGCAGACATTGACGCCAACAATAAGATTTCAATCGCTCTCGCGCGATGCATGCCGCCGGAGACGCGCTTTTATGATCTGATTTATCATCCTGAAGAAACGATCTTTCTTCGGCATGGTCGAATGACTGGCCATCCGACGATGAATGGCAAGGGCATGATCGTCAATCAAGCAACGATCGCCTTCAAGCTAATCTGCAGCGCGGAACTCCAAGCGAAAAGCATCGATAACGCGCAAACGTACAAACAAATCTTGGAAGTAATGTACCGCGCTTGGTAGATCATTTCCAACGATAATTTACTCAGTCTGAATTGAGTATTGTAAGTCTCCGCGCTCTCAGCGCCTCAGCGCCCCCACCATCATCCTCCCCGGCATCCTGCATCAGCGGATCAGCCGCGACTGAAGCGGCGGAGGAAAGAGGCGGGGTGAGCACGGAAGAGATACAGAGTTCACAGAGGATTACTAACTTCTCGGGATCCTGGCTTCCGAGATCGCGCAAACATGGGGAGGCAAGCATGGCCGTGGATTTTGTCACGAATCAAGAAATCATCATGGCGGCGCGGCGCAATCTTCCGCAAAACGTTTGGCACTATCTCACCGGCGGCGCAGAGTCCGAAACCACCATGCGCCGAAACCGGTTTGGCCTCGATAGCCTCGCCTTTCGGCCACGGGTGCTCGTCGACGTGTCCAAAATCGACACCTCGACGACTGTCCTCGGGCATAAGCTCAGAATCCCAGTCATGCTCGCGCCCATTGGTTCGCTCCAGTCCATCACCCCCGAGGGCGGAGTCGCGGTTGTCAAAGCCGCCGAAGAGTTCGGCACCGTCAACTTCGTCAGCTCCGTAACCCAGCCTAGCCTGGAACAAATCGCGGCAGCTGGCCGAAGCCCAAAAATATTTCAGCTTTACGTGCAAGGAGACTTGAAGTGGGTCGAGACTCTACTTAACCGCGTTAAGCAGGCCGGCTTCTCGGCCCTATGCCTGACCGTAGACACCGCGCACTACGGCCGTCGTGAGCGTCAGATGATGGATCGTTGGTTGCCGCCGAGCCGGCGCGGCGTAGGCTACGAGTATCGCGCCGGCCTTACCT
>Ga0075433_10000642_pt1 | contig 23445 bp, 20 predicted proteins | sample RhiMethybrSRZTD2_FD_75299 | JGI IMG/M metagenome (GOLD analysis project Ga0075433, IMG submission 75299) | Populus rhizosphere microbial communities from Tennessee, USA - Rhizosphere MetaG P. TD hybrid SRZTD2 | ecosystem: Host-associated > Plants > Roots > Rhizosphere > Soil | place: USA... | reverse complement strand
GAACGTGGACATACCACCACCCGGTCGGCACCTGCGCGATGGGCATTGACCCTTCGGCAGGTGCAGTCGTCGATCCGGCCTGCCGGGTTCACGGCATAGCCGGCCTGCGCGTCGTGGACGCGTCGATCATGCCCGACATCCCATCGGCGAACACTCACATACCGACCGTGATGATCGCTGAGCGGGTGGCCGCTCTGATCAACTAAGAACATCGTGCGCGTTTCGCCGTTGTAGTCAACGGTCAATCGCGCACGATCTTGTCCTCATTGGCCCTCGGAAGTTGCACGGCGAGCACCGCCGTCGCAATCGCAACTGCGAAGCCAGCCGCAGACTGCACGGCCGACAGAAGGAAGCCCGAAATCGCGAAAACCGGGAGAAGCACCGCGTACGCCACCCCGACCGCGCGTAGTCGGCGATGGGTACGCGCGATTGCTATGCCGAGCACCACCGCCGAGACGACGAAGAGCAGAGTCGCGCTGAGCGCAGTGGCTCCCAAGGCAGGGCCGTACGCGGTGTCCGCGTTCAGGGCGGGCATACCTTCCACGCCAGCCAGATAGGCGCGTCCAATTCCGGGCTGAACGAACGCGGCACTGCCGAAAGCAGCCGACAGGAAGATGTTCGCAATGGTCGTCAGAACGAGTCCCGCGACCGCGAGTCGAGCGGAGCGACCCGACACAAGGTAGGCAGTGACGGCGACCACGCCGAGTACAGCCAACGCCGCACCGAAGATGCTGGCCCCGAGGTGGCTAACCAGAAATACGTCAGTCGTTACGTAGCGGGCGTACGCGTCAAAGTCTTCGATTGGGGGCTGGTGAGTGAGCGTGCTCAGCCCAAGCAGGATTCCATACACGGGCAATAGCCAGAGGCCGATCCGTGCCGCGCGGTGGGCCGGCATCACAGTGTCCTGCATCGATCCCTCTCCCTGTCGATGAGACTGAGAAGGTGATTATCCGGCTGAATTGGGCCGTCCGCGGGTTGCGCTGCTGGCGAGTCCACCGCTCAGAACGATGTCCATCGCCCGAGGCTAAGCCACGGCACTGACAGCCGCAGGAGATCCTTTGCCAAGAGTCCGGCCCGGCGGCATGAAGCTGCGAAGAATCTGCTCGGCTTCCGCAACGGTCTGACTGACGATGTCCCGAGCAGGTCGTATCTCGTGGATGAGTCCAACGCTCTGCCCCGCGAACGGCACGTAATCCTCTCCCCCACCAGACAAGATGTCACGGATGATTGCCGGAACCAGCTCCGCCGCATGCTCCGCCAGATCTTCAGGCTTGGCACCCCACTGTTCTGCGAACGGTGTCGGGAGGACGCGCGGCGACGCCGAGTCGTGCGGTCGGTTGTAGGGCGGGAGGATGAGATCCAGGAGTGGCTCATGCCGAGCGTCCGTCGACTCCGCCCGAATGATCATCGTCTTCCACTCCGGACGCACAGCCATCTCGGTTGAGGCGAGAAACCGCGTTCCCATGACAATGCCGCTCGCACCCAGGCAGAGGGCGGCCGCCAATCCTCGGCCATCGGCGATCCCGCCAGCCGCAACGACTGGTCGATCCCCCGCGACGTCAACGACCTGTGGGACGAGAACAAGAGTGCTGACGAATCCGCTGTGGCCGCCGGCCTCGCCACCCTGGGCGATGATGATGTCTGCTCCCCGGTCGATGGCGCGGCGGGTTTGTTCGACATCCATGACCTGCTGCATCCACAAACTGCCAACCTGGTGTGCTTGATCAACAAGATCACCTGGATCGCCCATGTGGTAGGAGATCACAGCCGGCTTGGCCTCCAGAGTCGCCTGGAATGCCTCCGTACTGAATGGCCTCGGCTGGTGATTGATCGCGAAGGGTCGGTCGGTGAGCTCGCGAAGCAGGGCCCATTGCATCTTGAGTTGCTCCACAGGACGAACCGCGGTGCCGAGGCTCCCCAGCGCACCCGCCGCACAAACAGCCGCCGCAACCTCGACTGAGTTCCATGGACCGAAGGGAGCGCTGATGATGGGTGCGCTGATGTGGAGTAGGTCACAAAGGCGGGTTTGCATGACATCGACGATGCTGGACCTCCCGTGCATAGAGCAATCGGGAGTTCTCCCCAATCACTCGAGCAACCCGTGCTCCAGCGCGTACAGGGCTGCACCGGCGCGGCTCGACACACCCATCTTCGCGTAGCTGTTCTGCAGATGCCGATCGACGGTCTTCGGCGCGATGCCCAGCCGACTGCCGACCTGCCGGATCGTCAACCCCTGGACCGCTAAGCGCAGCACCTCGACCTCCCGCTCGCTCAACCGTTGCGGCCATCGGCCGACAGGTCGGCCTCTCCCCTCGGCCGTGGAAATCACCGCGTTGACGGCAATGGGATCCAACGCTCCCGACTCCACGTCTGCCTCCAGCCGTAACAGCGCCTGAGCCGGGGTGTGTGCCGGACGATACGGACGTGGCTCGCGAAGGGAGACGTACGCATCTGACGCAGCCAGCACCCGCGCGGATTCATTCAGTGCACTGGCACGAAGTCCGCGGTGATACCCCGTGCCGTTCAGCCTCTCGTGGTGCGAGCCGGCCAAGCCAGCCAAGCTGGCCAGCGGGCTACAACGATGAAGGATCCGCTCCGTGTAGTAGGGATGAAGCCGAACCCGCTCCCAGTCGTCTTGACTCAGTAGCCCCGGCTTCTCCCAGATGCTGCTGCTGATTCCCGTACGACCAAGATCATGCAGCAGCCCGACTCGGTTGAGCGCCGAGATTCTGTCGTCTTCCATTCCGAGGGCCCGTGCGGCGCCAGCCGCCAGCGCAGAGACACGGCGGGAATGCCCAAGCGCGTACGGAATCTTGAGATCAGCAAAGTCGGCAAACACCTCGAGGAGGGTGTCTAGCTCCACTGCCTCAACCATGCGGGGGGATGGCTCGGTCGTTAGAAAGTGCTCCCACGAGACATCGGCGGTATCCCCGACCGAGCGCAGATAGGCGTCGACGACCGTCGGGTCGTACGCTTTTCCGCGGCGACGTGCTGCGATATCGCGGGCGGCTGCCGCACCTCCGAGTCGTTGCCAGAGCAGCACGTCGCGTGCGACGACCGAGATCCTGATCGACATCGGTACGCCCTCGGCGGCTAAGCCACTTGGATGGCCGCTTCCGTCCCATCGCTCGAAGCCGTGACGCAGTGCTTCTGCGACCCCATTCCCGATGCCCAGCCGGCCGCCAAGCATTCCGGCGGCCTCGCAATGGATCGCCATTGCAGTGGCCATCGCCCGTTCCGGATCAGGAACGTCGGTGTGAGCAACGCGGTCGGCAACATCGCCCATCACATACGGGCCCACGGTGGCAGCCAAGCCGATCTCATCACCGGAGAGTTGTGCTACCTCGGCGGCATCGGCAGTGCAGCCCAGGTACCGCAACAGGGCCACATAGAACACCTCAGAAACTTGATCATCTGGCAGCTGCAGATCATGGGCAAGCCGTACCGAGAGCACGCAGGTCTGAACCGCGTGGCCACTTGGTTGACCCATTCCCAGGTCCGTTGCAAGGGAGAGCGCGGCGAGGATTTCAGCCAGCCGCACCGGCCCATCGTGCATGCAGCCAGCATGGCACTAGCTCGATCGTCCCTGTTCTTGCTCGGCGTCCCAGCGAATGATCACGCGCAGGCCAGTGATCACAACGCTCAGTACTTACCTCGAGACTTACCTTAAGCCACGACCTCGTAGTGACGGACCCTCAGATCGCGTTCGATGAGGAAGCGATCATCCTCCGGATAGAACACGGCTTGATCAATGTCATCTCCAGCGAATGCCCGAATGCTGTCTCGAGAATCCCAGAGTGAGAACGTGACGATCTCCGAGTGATCGCCGTCGTCGCGACGTAGCATCCAAGCGCCCTGATTGCCTGGCGTTGATCGATATTCAGCCATGCCGGTGCTACCGATGTATTCCGCGTACGCGGCCGCGTCGTCGCGTCGCACCAAGCCTCTCCACATGCGGGCGATCATGCACAAACCGTATCGAGGAGTGGATGCCTCCAGGCACTGGTATGCCGCCAACCGACCGGTGGACGAAGCGCTCTCCACGTGGCCTCCGCCACCCATGAGCGCCGGAAACCTTCAACGCAACATTGTGATGCCAGAAATCACGCGGTGTTGGTGTCCATTCAATGTAAGGAGGCATCATGCCCAGTGCTCAAAGGTCAACAACCCCCGTTGGCATGGATCTCGATGCGATGGAAGGCCGCTACGCCGAGCTCGACGAGTGCACAGTCGGCTTCGAGACCTACAAGCAAGATCTGGACGCGGGACCGTACTTCCGCGGCTTGCCCGATGATCGCTGCAGCTGCGTGCACTTGGGCTACATGACGAGCGGTCAGATCATCTTCCGCTACGCCGACCACGAGGAGACCTACGTTGAGGGTGATGCGTATGTAGCACCGCCCGGACACCTCCCGACATCACCGCAGGCACCAGTGTGGTGGAGTTCACCCGGACTGCCGACCTCGCTTCGGTGATGGACGTCATTGGCCGGAACATCCAAGCGATTGGCGTGCCCGCTGCATCATGAGCACCGGGAGCTCGGTGATGAGCATCAACAACCGAGCGATCCTCGACACCTCGTCGCTCCCCTCGAACCACGCGGCCCCGGAATGCCGCTACGAAAGCGATCCCGATCACCCGATCCGCTGGGTGCTGAGCGCATGACTTCCCCGATGCCTACGCCCGGGACCTCATGCCCCCGTCTTGGGGTGACCAGCTACGAGCGGGCTGCGCTGTCGCCGTAGAAGGTGCGCAGGTCGGACACGACGAGCTCCGGGACTTCGAGTGCGGCGTAATGGCCGCCCTTGTCAAACTCCGACCAGTGCACGATGTTGGCGTTGTCTCGCTCGGCAAGCGGTCGGATGGTTTGGAAATCATGGGCGAAAACGGCGACACCGATACGTCCGCGGCTCACCAGCGGCTTGGCTCCTGAGTGGCCTTCGCTGTAGTGAAAGCGCACCGCTGTCGCGGAGGTGTTCGTGAGCCAGTAGAGCGACACCTGGGTCAAGACCTGTTCCATCGTCACCAGGCTGGTTCCGTTGCCGAAGTTCTCGAAGAGTTCGTTGTACGCCAGCTGACCGACGGGCGAGTCCGACAGCGCAGCCGCGATGGTTTGCGGTCGGGTGCCGTTCATCTGGTTGTATCCGCCAACCGACTGAAACCAACCGAGGAACTCCAAGGCCGCATAGTCCTTGGGAGTGAACTTCTCGAACTCGCCCGGGTCGCCAGAGGGAAATGAGAACAGCTGCAACACGTGGGCTCCCAGGAACCCAGGCGGATCCAACACGGCCAGCTCGCGCGAGACCATCGCGCCCCCATCGCTGCCGTGGGAGCCGTAAGACTCATATCCGAGCCTGCGCATGAGCGTGTCGTAGGTTTGGGCGACTCGAGCCATCGTCCAGCCCTCGCCGACCAATGGCGTGCTGAAGCCGAAGCCCGGCATCGACGGAATCACTACGTCAAAAGCGTCCTCGACTCGTCCGCCGTGAGCGACCGGGTCTGTCAGCGGACCGATCATGTCGAGGAATTCCGCGAATGACCCCGGATAGGTGTGCGCGAGCAGCAACGGAGTCGCGCCGGCCTCCTTGGACCGTACGTGGACGAAATGCACAGTCTGCTCGTCGATCTCGGTGACGAAGTTTGGGACCGCGTTCATCCGGGCCTCCTGCGCCCGCCAGTCGAACTGCTGCCAAGCGCCAACCATCTTCTGCAGGTAAGCGACGGGCGTGCCGTAGTCCCAGCTGTCACCCGGCGCTGCTACCGGATAGCGAGTCTTGGCGAGGCGGCGTTGCAAGTCGTCGACGGCCTCCTGAGGAATCGTGATGGTGAATGGGCGAATGGTGCCGGTCTCGCCGGCGACTGATGTTGTGGTCATGTCTCACACGTTAGGGTCGGTTTAGGACAGTTTCTTTCCGCTTTTTAGGAATGAATTCCCGCATGTACAAGACCTCCGGCCGACTGCTGGCTTTGCTCGGGCTGCTGCAGTCCCGCACGATGTGGAGCGGCGCCGAGCTCGCCTCGCGGTTGGAGGTCAGCGGCCGGACTGTGCGGAACGACATCGAACGACTGCGGCAGCTCGACTATCCGGTCGAGGCCGTGCGCGGACCAGGTGGGCATTACCGGCTGGGAGTGGGCGCAAAGCTGCCGCCGCTGCTGCTCGACGACGACGAAGCTGTAGCCGTGGCCGTCGGCTTACGTGCGGTCACAGGGGTGAGCGGCGTCGAGGACACCAGCGCTCGGGCTCTCGCCAAGTTGGAAGCGGTCCTGCCGTATCGACTCCAACTGCGGGTCAATGCTGTGCGCGATGCCATAGAGACCGGACCCGAGAACACCGGCACCAACGTTCCGGATCCCGAAGTCGACGCGGGCCTGCTGATGGCCGTAGCGGCCGCGATCCGTGATCATGAGGAGATCCGTTTCAGCTATCGCGATGACGAGCGGTTTCAGGTCGAGCCGTACCGGCTCATCAGCTGGCAGCGACGCTGGTATCTGGTTGCCCGTGAACCCTCGAGCAACGCCTGGTCAAGCTTCCGGCTCGACTGGCTGCAGTTACGAGTCCCCGGTGGCCGTCGCTTCACACCAACCGAGCTGCCAGGCGGCGACTACCCAGCCTTCGTGCTTCGTACCACTGCCTTCGCCGGCTGGCGAGTGCATGTGAGTATCACCGTGGATGCGCCTGCCGCGGAGGTCCTCAGTCGAATCAACCCCGCTGTTGGCGTCGTCGAAGCAATCGACAACAACACTTGCGTCTTGGTCACCGGAGCCGACAGCGTCGAGACGGTGGCTGTCTATATCGGCATGCTCGGACTCGACTTCACCGTAACCGAACCACCTGAGCTCGTCGCGCACCTGGCAACGCTGGCAAAGCGCTACGCCTCGGCGGTCCGACTGGCAACGTAGCGGCTCGCATTGGCGTAGGCGCCCACACGGGCGGCCCGTCGGGCGACCCGCATGACGAGGCGTCGCAATGTCAGAACCGGTTCGATCAGGCGACTTCATCCGTATCAGAGCGGTATGCGGTGAACTACGTCGCCCTCATTGGCGCTCAACCATATTGAACCGAAGGCAACGTGTACGTCGCCGCACTGGGAATTGGTGTCGGTGACGACCCGGCTGACCTGGTGGGTCTTCGCATCGACTTCGGTCAACAGCGGCTGGGTACTACCGACAAAAACGTGCTCGCCCCTCGCGGCGACAGAGCAAGGTGCGCCCTCGATGGGGATTCGCGCAGTCTCCTCCAATCGTTCCTTACCGAACGCCACAAGCTCGCGTCTCGTAACCACCCACACTTGATCGGAGACTGCGACCGCACGGGCGTCCGGAACAGCCGACTGCGCGACAACGCGCTGCCCCGCGAGGTCAACCTCGACGACCGCACCCGCACCTCGGCTCACCACGTACGCACGGTCGTCGGTGGCCGCCAGATCAGTGCCCGGCAGGCCAAGGTCGATGGGTGGATCGGCCTGGCCAGTCCTCACGTCAAGCCCGACCAGGCCAGCATCGGTGATCACCCACACTCGGTCGGCTGTGACGTCGAGATGACCTTGATCGCCACGCTTCTCGACCTCGAAGCGCAGCACCCTGCTGGACTTCGGATTCACTCGCAGCACGTCGTCGGCCAGGCCTGACGCCTCGGGACTGCAGCTCCATACCGCGCCGCCGCCGGCGCCGATTCCCTGGCACAACCCGCGGGCGCCCAGCGGCAACCTCCGCACCTCAGCAGACTTGGCCGGATCGATCACGGCCACCGAGCCGCTGTCCGTCTTCACGTACAGGGTGGCGCCATCATCGGCCATCCAATCGGGCGCTCCGCGAACCGGAACCTCTGATGCACCCAGCTCGGCGAGCGTCACGGCCTCCGGCGGCGGCGCGGCCCTAGCAGTCGCCTCTGCAGGCTGGCTTGGACGGTCTCAGCTACCAGAACTGTCGGCACCACTGCAGGCCGTGAGGACCGACACAACGAGGAGCCCGGTCAGCACGACGAGCCGGAAATACTTGCCACCAGTCTTGACGTGACAGGCCACGGGAGCAGTATCCGCCGCGTTGCCGCTGCGGGCATGGCTTAGGTCAAAAGCTTTGCGTAGTCGTCACGAAGTGCCTGCCAGCCGAACTCCAAAGCGGCGTGGCCCGCAACAGGCGGCACGTCCCGACCGTCGAGCCGCGCCGCGAGTGCGCTCAGGCACAGGTGCCAGCCGGACGCATAATCCGGTGCCTCCTGGCGTTGATCGAAGGTATGGGTGAGCACGAGGCGCACGTGGCCGGACGACGTCGGCGTGAGCTCATAACGCACAATGTGCCCGCCCCACAACAGCACAAGCAGTCGCGGTCGCTGTGCCTCAACGACCTGCCCAGGCTCTGACAGCTCCTCGGCCGGCTCTCCGCCCTCCGCTTGGGGCAGCAACACGTCACCGACGAGATCAAGATCGCGAGCGGGGACGTAGGGAGCCCATTGGCGGACTTGGTCAGCCTTGGTCAGAGCGGCCCAGACGCGTTCGGGTGAGTGAGGTATATCGCGTTCCATGCGCAGCGACCAGCGACCCTCCTCGGACTGCACACTGGCTTCGACTGGATGTGCGGGTAGTTGATCGGTCACGATTCGTCCTCCTGGTTTTTCGGGTGGGCGTCCAGAGTGTCGAGGTGGCGCTCGAGCGCGTCGAGACTCTCGGCCCACATTCGTCGGTACGGCTCGAGCCACGTGGCGACGTCGCCCAGTCCCTGAGCCGAAAGCCGGTAAATCCTGCGGGGCCCTTCAACTCGGGCCGCTACCACTCCTGCGTCTCGAAGCACCCGAAGGTGTTTTGACACAGTCGGCTGAGGCACGCCCAGCGCGCCGACCAATGTGGCGACATCACTGCCGGATTGCGCTTCGTCAGGTTGCTGGGCAGAGCGCAGCTCATCGAGAATCCGGCGGCGAGTCGGTTCGGCCAACACACTGAAACCGTCCACAGTCTTATATTGCTCTTGCGGTATATGCCTGTCAAGGCATATAGATCGCGGTGCTGCGATTTCTCGACATCCGCTTGTCGGCCAGCATCCCCACCCCGGCGAGACTTGGGCTCAATCAGGCCGGACAGCGCGCGGTTGAATAGTCCACCTGTTTGCCGTCTTGAAAGGGACAACAGGTGCGTTTGCCGCCTCAAGATGCCCCGTTAGCCAGCTTGAGACGGCAAAGCATGGTCGGTTCAACAACTTGTCCGGGTCAGGTCTGGCCGGAACACGGCCTGCTCACGCGTTGCGAAGACCAGCCCGGCGGGACTTCTAGTTCGACTGCTTCGATGGTGCAGTGACACCACCTACCGGCCCGGGTTCGCTCTCCGAGAACATCTGACACCCGGGAAGAAATCGCCCCACAAAAGCCTTGAGCCTATGACGCTCAACTTAGGAGCGACCCTTCCGGAAGGCGAAATGTGATGTCGACAACGCGACTGCCTGTTTTGTTCCTTACTGACCTCGTTGTACTGCCGGGCATGGTTGTACCCATCGAGCTGGACGACGCCGCCCGCGCGGTAGTGGACACGGCGAAAGCCCACAGCGACGGCACCCTGCTGGTGGCTCCTCGGCTCGGGGACCGCTACGCCTCCTACGGCGTGGTGGCCGAGATCGTGCAGCTTGGCCGTCTGGCCACCGGGCAGCCGGCGGCAGTGATCAAGGCAGATCGACGAGTCAAGATCGGATCCGGGGTCTCTGGGTCCGGCACTGCGCTGTGGGTTGAGGCGGAAGAACTCGCAGATGTGGCGCATGAGACGGAGGAACTTCGAAAGCTCACCGCCGAGTACAAGGGCCTGGTCATCGCAACCCTGCAGCGTCGCGACGCTTGGCAGGTCATTGACCAGGTCAATCGGGTCACCGACCCCTCGATACTGGCCGACCTGGCCGGGTACGCCCCCTGGCTCAGCGATGAGCGAAAGCGTCAGTTGCTGGAAACACCGGACGTCGTGACACGGCTGACCATCTTGATCGAATGGACCAAGGCCTACATCGCCGAGACCGAGGTCAACGAAAAGATCGCCGACGACGTTCGCGAGGGCATGGAGAAGAGCCAGCGGGAGTTCCTGCTGCGCCAGCAACTGAATGCGATCCGCAAGGAGCTCGGCGAGGACGAGCCGGATGGCGCACAGGACTATCGCGCTCGGGTCGAGGAGGCTGACCTACCCGACGACGTACGCAAGGCCGCCCTCCGTGAGGTCGGCAAGCTCGAGCGCGCCAGCGACCAGAGCCCGGAGTCGGGCTGGATCCGCACCTGGTTGGACACCATCCTCGAACTGCCGTGGAGTACCAAAACCACGGACTCGACCGACATCACCGCTGCCCGCGAGGTGCTCGACGCTGATCACCACGGCCTTGAGGACGTCAAGGATCGCATCGTGGAATACCTTGCGATTCGTGCCCGCCGCGCGGAGCGTGGCCTAGAGGTCATCGGCGGGCGTGGCTCGGGTGCGGTGATGGCGTTGGTCGGACCGCCTGGTGTGGGCAAGACCTCCCTGGGTGAATCCGTCGCGCGAGCGTTGGGCCGCAAGTTCGTGCGGGTTTCACTGGGTGGCGTACGCGATGAGGCAGAGATTCGGGGTCACCGGCGTACCTATGTGGGCGCACTTCCGGGCCGGATCGTCCGGGCGATCACCGAAGCCGGATCGATGAATCCGGTCGTGCTCCTCGACGAGATCGACAAGGTCGGTTCGGACTATCGGGGTGACCCGGCAGCTGCACTACTGGAGGTCTTGGATCCTGCCCAGAACCACACTTTCCGGGATCACTACCTCGAAGTCGACCTTGATCTGTCAGATGTGCTCTTCCTGGCGACTGCCAACGTGGTCGAGACGATTCCGCAGGCCCTCCTTGACCGCATGGAGCTGGTGAGCCTCGACGGCTACACCGAGGACGACAAGATCATCATTGCTCGCCAGTTCCTGCTACCGCGACAGCTCGAGCGTGCTGCACTGACCCCAGAAGAGGTCACAGTCTCCGACGATGCCTTGCGGGAGATCGCTGCGAACTACACCCGCGAGCCTGGCGTGCGCCAGCTCGAGCGTTTGCTTGCCAAGCTCCTGCGCAAGGCTGCGACGAAGCTCGCCGGCGGCACTGTCCAGCCGGGCCTGCTGATCGAGGCGGCCAACCTGCGTGAGTACCTCGGCCGGCCGCGGTTCACCCCCGACGCCCACGAGCGGACCTCGGTCCCAGGCGTCGCGACTGGGTTGGCTGTAACGGGTCTGGGTGGTGACGTGCTATTCGTCGAGGCCTCTGCACTGGATGGCGTGATGCCGGGTTCGGGCCCGGGAGGCTTGACGTTGACCGGGCAATTGGGTGACGTGATGAAGGAGTCGGCGCAGATCGCGCTCTCCTACGTACGCGCGCACGCCGACCTGCTTGGTATCACCGATCGATCAGTGCTTGACCGGCCGATCCACATCCACGTTCCCGCCGGAGCGGTCCCGAAGGACGGGCCTTCAGCCGGAGTCACGATGGTCACGGCACTCACCTCGATGGCGCTCGGCAGGCCGGTACGGTCCGATGTCGGCATGACCGGCGAGGTGACGCTGAACGGGCGAGTACTACCGATCGGCGGAGTGAAACAGAAGCTGCTGGCGGCTCAGCGGGCAGGTCTCACTACGGTCTTCGTGCCGAAGCGGAACGAGCCGGATCTGGACGACGTGCCGGCGGACGTGCTCGAGACGATCACCGTCGTTCCCACCACCGACGTGGCGGAGTTGGTCGCGCAAGCCATCGAGCCTGCCGATTCGGCTGGGGGCACGAGAGTCGCTGCTTGATGATCAAGCTGGCAGCTCGCCAGACTGAGCAAGTCAGCTGGCTGCCAGCTGATCTTCGTCGTGCTTGGACTTCACCAGGCTCGCGACGGTGGTGATCGTCAGAGTGACGATGATCACCGTCAGCGACAGCCAGATCGGGATCTCGCCATCGAATGGCGCCCAGTCCGCCAAGTGATAGGAATGCAGCGCGTGCAAGATCAGCTTGATGCCGATGAATCCCAGGATGATCGACAGTCCGACCGACAGGTAGACGAGCTTCTTGAGCAGCCCGCCGATCAAGAAATACAGCTGCCGTAGGCCCATCAAAGCGAATACGTTCGCGGTGAAGACCAGATACGGCTCCTGCGTCAGCCCGTATATCGCCGGGATGGAATCCAGTGCGAACAGCAGGTCAGTGCTACCGAGCGCGATGATCACGATGAGCATCGGAGTGATCAACCGCTTGCCGCCCTCCACCACGGTCAACTTCGTACCGCGGTAGTCCTTGGTTGCGTTGAAGTGCTTCCGGACATACCGCAACGCCGCGTTGTCTGGCGGTGCGTCAGTCGCCTCGTCGTGTTTGCGGTAGTCGAGGTAGATCTTCACGGCAGTCCAAATCAGGAATGCACCGAAGATGAAGAACACCCAGCTGAACGCATTGATTACCGCCGCCCCCAGCGCAATGAAGACGCCCCGGAAAATGAGCGCCAAGATGATTCCAACGAGTAGCGCAAACTGCTGCAGCGACCGCGGAACCTTCAGTTTGGTCATTATGACGATGAAGATGAACAAGTTGTCGATCGAGAGGCTGTACTCGGTGATCCACCCGGCGAAGAACTCCCCGGCGTAGCGCGCGCCAGCGATAGCCCAAACGCCCAGGCCGAACAGGACCGCCAAAGCGACGAAGACGCCGATGAAAAGACCCGCTTCTCCCATCGACGGCTCGTGCGGCCGACGACCGAGGATCAACACGTCGATGACCAGAATGGTCACCATCACAACGACTGTGATGATCCACGCGTAGAGGTGAACCTCCATATGGAGTCCTTCCGAGACGGGATTCGGCGAACGATTCGGTCTCGGAGGTCTCTTCCGCCAGCTTCACCGGCCGAGGGCACCGGGTGTCCGAAAGGAATGCCCCTCTCCGGACGGTCCGTGATGACGATGCCCCCGCGAAGGAATACTCCCCTCCGGCATTCAGTATGTCAGGAGCGGGCGGACAACTTCACATCAGGAATTAGCGGTTGGCCTCCACCATCTGACGTAGCTCCTTCTTCAGGTCTGATATCTCATCCCGCAACCGGGCCGCAAGTTCGAACTGCAGATCCGCCGCCGCCGCGTGCATTTGCGTCGTCAGCTCCTGTACGAGATCGGCGAGGTCGCCTGCCGGAAGGCCTGCCAACCTCCGCGCCTGCGCGGTCGTTTCTCTTGCCCCAAGCGAGGGCACCGGGGCACGGCCGCGCCGCTGCCGCCCACCGAGCAGGTCGTCGGTGTCGATGTCCTCTCGAGCCAACATGTCGGTGATATCGGCAATCTTCTTCCGAATGGGCTGCGGATCGATGCCCTTCGCAAGGTTGTATGCCACCTGCTTCTCGCGACGCCGGTTGGTCTCATCGATCGCGGCTGTCATCGAATCCGTGATTGAGTCGGCATACATGTGAACTTCGCCGGAGACGTTACGGGCGGCACGGCCAATTGTTTGGATCAGGCTTTTCTCGCTTCGCAGGAACCCTTCCTTGTCGGCATCGAGAATGGCAACCAAAGACACTTCCGGAAGGTCCAGGCCCTCCCTGAGCAGATTGATCCCGACCAGGACATCGAACTCCCCCATCCGCAGCTCCCGAAGCAACTGGACGCGCTGCAACGTGTCCACCTCCGAGTGCAGGTACCGCGTACGAATGCCGTTCTCGAGGAGATAGTCGGTGAGATCTTCGGCCATCTTCTTTGTCAAGGTGGTCACCAAGGCCCGTTCGCGCCGCTCGGTTCGCAATCTGATCTCGGCCATCAGATCGTCGATCTGGCCGTGTGTCGGCTTGACGATCACCTGTGGGTCAACCAGACCAGTGGGGCGTATCAGCTGTTCGACGAAGCCTCTGGACCGGGCCAGCTCATAGTTGCCCGGTGTTGCGGACAGATAGACGGTTTGGCCGATGCGCTCGACGAACTCCTCGAATCGCAGCGGCCGGTTGTCCATCGCGCTCGGCAGTCGGAAGCCATGCTCGACCAGCGTTCGCTTCCGCGACATGTCGCCCTCGTACATGCCTCCGATCTGGGGCACCGTGATGTGCGACTCGTCGATGACCAGCAGGAAGTCCGAGGGGAAGTAATCGAGCAGGCAGTTCGGCGGGCTGCCCGCCGCTCGTCCGTCGATGTGCCGCGAATAGTTCTCAATACCTGAGCAGGTGCCGATCTGCCGCATCATCTCGATGTCATAGCTGGTGCGCATCCGGAGCCGCTGCGCTTCGAGGAGCCGATGCTCTCGCTCCAGCTCGGTCAGCCGATCTGCCAGCTCAACCTCGATCCCGGCAATGGCCCGTTCCATCCGCTCCGGGCCCGCCACGTAATGGCTCGCCGGAAATAGATAGATCTCGCGGTCCTCCGTGACCACCTCGCCGGTGACCGGATGCAACGTGCTCAGCTTTTCGATCTCGTCTCCGAAGAACTCGACCCGTACGGCCAGCTCCTCATACATCGGGAACACCTCGAGGGTGTCGCCGCGCACCCTGAAGGTGCCTCGGCTCCCGGAGAGATCATTACGCGCGTACTGGATCCCGACCAGTCGGCGCAGCAACCCATCTCTTTCGATTTCCTGGCCCACCTGGAGCGTGATCATCCGGCCGACGTATTCCTGCGGTGTCCCCAAACCGTAGATGGCTGACACCGTAGCCACCACGACGACGTCGCGTCGAGTGAGCAGGGAGTTCGTCGCGGAGTGGCGGAGTCGCTCGACCTCCTCGTTGAGCGAGGAGTCCTTCTCGATGTAGGTATCGGTCTGCGGCACGTATGCCTCAGGTTGGTAGTAGTCGTAGTAGGAAACGAAGTACTCGACGGCGTTGCGAGGGAAGAACTGCCTCAGCTCGTTCGCAAACTGGGCCGCGAGTGTCTTGTTCGGCTGCATGACCAGGACCGGCCGCTGCAGCCGCTCGGCAAGCCATGCGATGGTAGCCGTCTTACCGGTGCCCGTGGCGCCCAGCAAAACGACATCCTGCTCACCGCTGTTGACCCGCTCCTCCAGCTCGTCGATCGCCTGGGGTTGGTCCCCGGACGGCGCGAAGTCACTCTCCACCTTGAATGGAGCGACCGCGCGCTGAAGGTCTTCAATCGGACGCATGGCGCGAGCCTACGTGCACGTTCTGACAGATTTCTTGCGATTGCTCGCGCAATGCCGAGGCTCGCGATCGATGCGTTCGCCCCTTAGCCCCCGGAGGCCTGACTCCGCAACATCGAGTTGAGCATAGATGTGAAGTCCTTGTTCAGCTGATCGGTATTCGCGTTGGGTGTGAAGTAGGTGGTGCCGATGACCGTCACACCGTCGCTCTGCCGCACCGAAACCAGTGAGAACAGGTACAGCTTCGTCGAACCCTGCCCACCGCTCACAGTCACCTGAGCCACACACGTAGCCGCCTTGAGCCTGGTCGTGCCGACATCGACGTCCTTCGGATCCTGGAACTTGCCGTTGGACGTACCCTCGGCGACATCTCGGTGCCATGCGTCGCACAGCTGACCCGGATTGGTGGACGGCGAGATCTGCAGTGATTGCCCGAGAAACAGACTCTTCCCGTCAGAGAGCTGAGCAACGTTCTTGCCGGTCTTCTTGACCTGCCAGCCTGCCGCCGGTGTGAGTTCAACCCCGTTGCCGAGATCGATAGTGCCCCCAGTTGGCGGTTGGGACGATTGGGTCTCCGACGGCTGTGGCTCAGGCGTTGGCTGTCCGGTGGGCTGCGGAGTCGGCTGCTCCGTCGGCGGCGCGGGCTGGCTCGGAGTGATGGAGACGTCCGGCTGACTTTCGCCTCCGCGCGTCAGCACCATGATGATGCCGCCAACCGCTGCTAAGAGCACAATCGCCGCAGCCACGATCGCAATGATCATCACTGGGCTCTTCTTGGCTGGTGCGCCCGGGCCACCGGGAGCACCGGGTGCGCCGCCCGCCGGCCCCTGAGGCCCATAACCGCCCGGTTGCTGAGGCGGATATCCACCAGGAGGAGGCTGAGGAGCGTAGCTGCCCTGCTGGCCCCAACCTCCGGGAGGCGGATAACCCGCTTGCTGTGGTGGCTGCTGTGGCGGATAGCCGGCCGGCTGCTGGGGATAGCCGGGCTGCTGTGGCGGATACCCGCCAGGTGCTGGCTGCTGAGGCGGGTACCCGCCAGGCTGCTGAGGCGGGTAGCCGCGCTGCTGACCCTGCTGTCCCCAATCTCCAGGATTCTGCGTCATGGCCGGTCCTCCTCTTCCTGGTAGGACCGGCGCGGCTCATCCGCCTTCACGCTCGCCTCGCCTCCGGACGTCTCACCGGTGGTCGGCACGTTCTCCTGATCAGCCGTCGGCGCAGGGTGCTCCCCGGCAACTGGTGTGTCGAAGCCCGGAACGATCGACTCGTCTGGGCCGGCCGTCGTAAGCACCGCCCCTACCTTGGGCCGGGCCGCCTTGGGTTGCACCCGCACCGCGGTGCCACAGGCGGTGCAGAAGGCAGCATGGTCGAGCAGCGGCATCTCGCACTGCGCACAGAACTGAAGCTCACCAGCCGGTCCGATCCCACCTGCCCGCGCCGATCGCTCCAATGCCGCCTCCATCAGGCCGGTATGCAGGACATTGCGGACCCGCAAGATCAGAATCGCCAGGATGACCAAACCCCAGAGAATGCTCAGGATCACGCCGAGTGTTGCGTTGCCGACGAAGGAGAAGAGGTAGGTGCCGGCCTGGTATGCGGCGTTCGCCAGAATGGCTTCGCCCACTCCTCGGAAGTAGCGCGGTGTGAATCCGTCGTAGCCGCGACCCAGACCAGAGAACTCGGCGACAGCGATACCGGTGGCGGTGCCGATGATCAGCGGCTTGACGAAGCCCTCCAGAAAGATCAGGGACACCCAAAGGCCCGGATCACTGCCCTGCAGCCCGCCGGTCAGCAGGTCCCATTGGCGAACCAACGTGTCGAAGCACGAGTAGGAGACACCGCTGATCACTCCAAAGGTCAGGCCGTCCATAAGATCGTCGAATTCGGGCCGGCTGGCAAGTAGCACCGGACCGATCTCGCGTATCACCTCGCCGACGATCGGTACGACCACCGCGACCAGCAGAAACGTCCCAACAGTGGGCGCGGCACTGAGTGAGCCCTCGTACGTCGTAGTGCCATACGGCACTGGCCCGCGGAGTTGGGTCCACAACACTGTGAAGGCGACTGTAAGCGCGCCGGTCAGCAAGAACGCCAGCCCGGTGACGATGAGCGGCTCGTCCTCCCAGAGGTTGACGTCGTAGATGTAGACGATGTACACGACCGGGATGGCGAAGGCCGCCACCAGCACTGCAATCGGCATCGCGCCAAAGATCGCGGCGACCAGGGCGACGACGAGCGCGACGGTCAGGGCGATCCGGTACGTCTGCGAGCGCTGGCCTGCGCCTCGCGGCATGATCGATGAGATCAGCGCAAAGGAAGCGACCGGCTCGTCGGGCCTTGCGGCAAAGGACTTCCTTCGAGCGAAATCCGCCGAGCGTTGATCTTGGCCACAAACGTGGCAGAAATGCGCGACCTCCGGGAGCTCAGCCCGACACCGTGGGCATTGCAACGTTGACCTCCTTGACCCTGCGAGATGACGAGTGGACCTGACGCCGCCAAGTCTCTCTGCCCGAGGACCTCACGATCCCGAGCACTGCGAGTATGTCATTGTCGGGCTCCGGCGGAAGTCAGTACGGTCCACAGTGCAGCGATCTGTTCCCTCAGTTGGGCCACGCCTCCGGTATTGTCCAGCACCACATCAGCCGCAGCCCGGCGCTCTTCCCGGGTGGCCTGCGCTGCAATCCTGGACTCTGCCTCTGCTCTGCTGAATCGGTTGCGCGCTATCAGCCGCTGGACCTGAGTTTCTTGATCAACATCGACGGTGACGACGAAATCGAAATTCTGCTGCTGGCCGGTCTCGACTAAGAGCGGAATGACGTGGACGACGACCGCGGCGGCATCGGCGGCTCGCTCCAGCTCGACGGCCCGGGCTCGCACGGCCGGGTGCACGATCCGCTCAAGATCTCGCCTGGCGAGCGGATCTGCGAAGACGATCTCGGCAAGGCGTGACCGGTTGAGCTGCCCGTCGTTGAGTGCCTCGCTGCCGAACCGCTCGACGATCGCCGCGAGCGCTGGCGTACCAGGCTTCACCACCTCGCGTGCGAGCACGTCCGCGTCGATGATGATCGCGCCACGCTCCGCCAGCTCGGCGGCCACCAGGCTCTTTCCCGACGCGATACCGCCGGTCAGACCGACCCGCACCATGTCCAGCAGCCTATGCAGCCCTGGCTACGCAGTGGCTCCGATCGTTTCTCCGCACAACAGCGGAGAAACGCGGGCGTTCCGGGGTCAGTCCAATAACAGACCAGGCTCCGATCAACTGCCGCCGGTGAGCTTCTGACGGAGCGCTTGTAGAGCCTCGTCAGAGGCCAACGAGCCCTCGGCAGGAGTCGGCGTCGGCGACGATGCGGCGTCGGAGGAGTAGCTCGACGAGGACGAGGCGCCGTCGGCGTCCTCGACCTGCTTCTTGTGCGCCTCCCACCGAGCATGCGCCTCGGCATACTGTTGCTCCCAAGCCGCTCGCTGCTCCTCGAAGCCTTCCAGCCACTCACCGGTCTCCGGGTCGAAGCCCTCCGGGTAGAGATAGTTGCCCTGCTCGTCGTAGGAGGCGGCCATGCCGTAGAGCGTCGGGTCAAAGTCGTCGGCCGTCGCATCGACGCCCTCATTCGCCTGCTTCAGCGATAGTGAGATCCGCCGGCGATCCAAATCGATATCGATGATCTTGACCATGACGTCGTCGTTGACCTGGACGACCTGCTCCGGGATCTCCACATGGCGTTCTGCCAACTCGGAGACGTGCACCAAGCCCTCGATGCCCTCCTCCACCCGAACGAAGGCGCCGAAGGGGACGAGCTTGGTGACCCGGCCGGGCACAATCTGACCGATCTGATGGGTACGCGCAAAGGCCTGCCACGGATCTTCCTGCGTCGCTTTGAGCGACAACGACACGCGCTCGCGGTCCATATCGACATCGAGCACCTCGACGGTGACCTCCTGGCCCACCTCGACCACCTCAGAGGGATGATCGATGTGCTTCCAGGACAGCTCTGAGACGTGCACCAGACCGTCTACGCCGCCAAGATCGACAAAGGCGCCGAAGTTGACGATCGAGGACACGACGCCCCGCCGGATCTGGCCCTTTTGCAACTGGGTCAGGAAATTCTGCCGGACCTCCGACTGGGTTTGCTCCAGCCAGGCGCGACGTGACAGCACGACGTTGTTGCGGTTCTTGTCGAGTTCGATGATCTTGGCCTCGAGCTCCATGCCGACATAGGGCTGAAGATCACGAACGCGGCGCATCTCCACCAGCGAAGCGGGCAAAAAGCCGCGCAGCCCGATGTCAATGATCAAGCCGCCCTTGACGACCTCGATGACGTGGCCGGTGACCACGCCGTCTTCCTCCTTGATCTTTTCGATCGTGCCCCAGGCGCGCTCGTACTGCGCGCGCTTCTTGGACAAGATCAGGCGACCCTCCTTGTCCTCTTTCTGCTGAACCAGGGCCTCGACCTGATCACCGACACTGACGACCTCGAATGGATCGACGTCGTGCTTGATCGAAAGCTCTTTGGAGGGGATCACCCCTTCGGTCTTGTAGCCGATATCGAGAAGGACCTCGTCACGGTCGACCTTGACGACGGTGCCGGTGACGATGTCGCCGTCATTGAAGTATTTGATGGTCTTGTCGATGGCCTCGAGGAAGGCTTCGGGCGAACCCAGGTCGTCGACGGCGACCTGCGGGGGTGCCTCAAGGGAGGACGTCATGTAGTAGGGCTCCGGAAGTGGTCAATACTGTTGCGGGCGTGGCTGTGACCCGATCCGTACAAACGAAGAGGTTCAACCAGCAGCTGACGACAATCCGGCCCGTACGAGCGTGACCTACTCCGTCCGAAGTCGCGCAGGCCACAGCGACGGTTCAGGTTAGCGCCGCGTTCCAAAAGGGTCAAACATGGGCGCGATCAATTGTCGACGGCGGTCGGCGGTTGCTGCCAGCGAATCCAGGTAAAGCGGCTCAAGCCGTGTCGAAACTGACAACTGTCGCGTCGTGCAGCCACGACAACGCTACGCATCACGTGAGTGATGCATTGGTGACTCAATGGGCGGCGTCGTGCCAGGAGCGGCCCACGCCCACCGACACGTCGAGCGGGACGTCCAGCGCGACGGCGAGACCCATCTTGGTGCGTACCAGCTCCTCCAGTGCCGCGCGCTCTCCCGGCCCGATTTCGAAGACCAGTTCGTCGTGCACCTGGAGCAACATCCGACTGCGCAGTCCAGCGTCATCGAGCGCCTTCTCGACGTCCAGCATGGCCACCTTGATGATGTCAGCCGCTGAGCCTTGGATCGGCGCGTTCAGAGCCATCCGTTCTGCCATCTCGCGGCGCTGGCGATTGTCGCTCATCAGGTCCGGCAGATAGCGGCGACGACCGAGCATGGTCTCGGTGTATTCGGTCCGTCTCGCATCAGCCACCAATGAGTGCAGATAAATTCGCACGTCGCCGAACCGCTCGAAGTACTCATCCATCAGCGCCTTCGCTTCGGACACCTCGATGTTCAGCTGCTGGCTCAGCCCGTACGCGCTCAGCCCGTATGCCAGACCGTAGTTCATCGCCTTGATCTTGGCTCGCTCAGCGGGTGTGACCTGATGCGGATCGACGCCGAAGACCCGGGACGCGGTAACCGTATGAAAGTCCATGCCTGACTTGAAGGCCTCGATCAGGCTGTCGTCCTGGCTGGCATGTGCCATGATCCGCATCTCGATCTGCGAGTAGTCGGCTGACATCAGCGCGTCGTACCCCTCACCTACGATGAACGCCTGCCGGATCCGTCGCCCCTCCTCGGTGCGAATGGGGATGTTCTGCAGGTTTGGATCGGTGCTGGAGAGGCGACCAGTGGCCGCGATCGTCTGAGCGTACGTGGTATGGATCCGGCCATCGTCGGCCACGGCCTTGAGCAGGCCTTCGACGGTCTGCTTGAGGCGGATTGCATCCCGGTGGACCAGCAAGTGCGCCAAGAACGGGTGCTCGGTCTTGGCATAGAGCTGCTGCAGCGCATCAGCGTCGGTGGTGTAGCCGGTGCGGGTACGCCGGGTCTTGGGCATCCCGAGCTCATCGAACAGGACCACTTGGAGCTGCTTGGGCGAGCCGAGATTGATCTGTTTGCCCAACACGTCGTACGCGTCACTGGCGGCGCGGTTGACAGTGGCCGCAAACCCGGCCTCGAGAGCCTCCAGATGGTCCACATCCACGGCTACGCCGGTCTGCTCCATCCGCGCCAAGGTGCGTAGCAGTGGAAGCTCGACTCCATAGAGCAGGCTCGTGCCATTGCGTTGCTCGATGTCGACGTCCAGCGCGTCAGCCAGATCGATGACTGCCCGGGCCCGAACCATCGATGCCTCTGCTGCCACCCTGGCGCCGGAGTCGTCATCGCCGAAGTCGAGTGCGAGCTGGTTGGGGTCGGCAAGGTCGGGTGCGTCCTCGACTCTGAGTTCTCGCTTGAGGTAGCGAATGGTCAGATCCGCAAGATCAAAGGTGCGCTGATCAGGTCGAGTGAGATAAGCCGCCAGCTGGGTGTCGGAGGTCAGGCCGGCGAGGTCCCAGCCGCGGGCCCAGATTGCCAACAGTGGGCCTTTGGCGTCGTGCATCGCCTTGTGCCGCTCAGGGTCGGAAAGCCACTCCGCCAGTGCGTTCTCATCGGCGGGAACGAGCTCGGACACCAACACGTACGCCGCTGCCCCGTCGGCGGCAGCCAAAGAGAGAGCGGTGACGTCGCCGGTACCTGACCCCCAGTGGCCGATGATGTCGACCCCGGTGCGCTCTCCGGCCGCGTGCTCGGCGAGCCAGGTTCCGAGCTCGCCGGGCTCGAGTCGTGCCGCGTCGAGGTCGAACCCGCCCTCTGGCACGACCTCGTCTTCATTCGGTAGTGCCTCGAGCAACCGGTCACGCAGCACCCGGAATTCCAGGCCATCGAACAACTGGTGAGTCGCCTCGCGGTTCCATGGGCGGCGTTCCAGATCGTCGAGACTGACCGGCAGGTCAAGATCACGGACCAGTGCGTTCACCTGCCGGTTGCGCAGCACATCGTCGACGCGCTGCTGAAATGCTTCGGCGGCCTTGCCTTTGAGCTCGCCGGCGTGTGCGGCAAGATTCTCCAACCCGTCGTACATCTCCAGCCACTTTGCGGCGGTCTTCGGCCCGACGCCCGGCACGCCGGGCAGATTGTCGCTGGACTCCCCGACGAGCGCCGCAAGTTCGGGGTAACGAGCTGGGGTCGCGAGATACCGCTCTTCCACCGCCTTGGGCGTCATACGCGCGAGGTCGGAGACGCCCTTGCGGGGATACAGCACAGTCACGTTGTCAGAGACCAACTGGAACGCGTCGCGGTCGCCCGTACAGATCAACACCTCGAAGCCCGCCGCTTCAGCGCGAGTCGCGAGGGTGCCAATGACATCGTCGGCCTCGTAGCCCACCTTCTCGAGGTAGGAGATGTTGAGTGCCTTGAGCACCTCTTTCACCAGGTCGAGCTGACCTCGGAACTCGTCGGGGGTTGTGGTGCGATTGGCCTTGTACTCGCTGTAGATCTCCGAGCGGAATGTATGGCGCGAGACGTCGAAGGCAACGCCGAGGTGGGTCGGCTTCTCGTCCCGCAATACATTGATCAGCATCGAGGTGAACCCGAATACACCGTTGGTGTGCTGGCCGGTCTGGGTCGAGAAGTTCTCGACGGGGAGCGCGAAGAATGCTCGGTATGCGATCGAGTGGCCGTCAATCAGCATCAGCTTGGGCCGCGCAGGGGCCTGGCCGGCAGGCGCGCTGGCTAACTGAGTCGTGGTCGGCACATGCTGACTCTAGCCGTGCGCACTGACGTAGCGAGGTGTCTAGTCTGAGCCCGTGACCCCGATCCATGAGCGGCAGGACCTCCCCGCCGAATACGCCGAGCTGAATAGCGCGCTCGATGCCAAGATGGGCTTCGAACTGCTGACCCTGACACCGGAGTTGGTCGTCGGACGCATGCCGGTCGCCGGCAATACGCAGCCGTACGGGCTTTGGCATGGCGGCGCGTCCTGTGTGCTCGCTGAGACTCTCGCATCGCTGGGCTCGTTCATGTACGCGCAGCCGGAGAGGATCTCGGTCGGGGTGGACATCAACGCGACACACCACCGATCAGTTACCGCCGGCTGGGTGACAGGAACCGCTACAGCTGTGCACCTCGGCAGGTCGATTGCCAGCTATGAGATCGTCATCACCGACGATTCCGACAAGCGAGTCTGCACTGCTCGAGTCACGTGCCAGCTGGTCAGCCCGCGCGTTTCCGCGAATACGCAGCGACCCGACAGCGCCCAAAGCTGACCCCTCGCGCGTCGAGTTGCTGCGACGTCCGAGCTCTGCACACTTTGCGGTCGCGATACACGTGTTGCAACGTGTGTATCGCGAGCGCAACGAA
>Ga0075433_10000641_pt1 | contig 23449 bp, 19 predicted proteins | sample RhiMethybrSRZTD2_FD_75299 | JGI IMG/M metagenome (GOLD analysis project Ga0075433, IMG submission 75299) | Populus rhizosphere microbial communities from Tennessee, USA - Rhizosphere MetaG P. TD hybrid SRZTD2 | ecosystem: Host-associated > Plants > Roots > Rhizosphere > Soil | place: USA... | reverse complement strand
CGGCCAGCTTTGCTCGAATCAGGAGGCGAAGGGTGGGCTTATCCATCGTGGAGCACCTCGCGACGGCTCGGGATTCGACACGCCAGATTCACCCGGGTCTCGGCGACCAGCGGCGTCTGCCGAAGGCCGGGGTGCAGGCAACCCATACTGCAGGCGTCGCCGGGCCGAGCCAAGTTGGACCTTGGTCCAATGACGCCTGAGGAGGGGCCGTAAGCGAGCCCTCCGCGGCCGGAGCACCGCCGCGGAGGGCATTGTTTCAATGGCGGGCTCGACGGGACTTGAACCCGCGACCTCTGGATTGACAGTCCAGTGTGCTAACCAGGCTGCACCACGAGCCCGTAACGAGAACGCATCTTTATACCACGTCGGCTCCCGGCCTGTCCATCCGGCGCCCGGTTAGCGGACCGCCGCGGCGTGGCCCGGGGCGCACTCGAGCTCGGAGGTCCACGTGAGCTGGGCCGGGTACCGGGCCAGCAGGTCGGCGATCTCCTCGCAGGGGGGCCGGTGGCCGAGCAGGTCCTCGCCGGGGGAGCGCTGGAGCCGCCGGTGGACATTCAGCAGATAGCTGTAGGCCATGCGGAGGGCCTGGTCCTCGGGCACGCCGCGCACCCGGGTAAGGATCTCCACCGACTTGGCGTTGGCGTCGAGCTCGCGCTGCTGCCGCTCGGCCAGGCGGGCCTCGGGAGTGGCCGCGGTCAGGGCCGCGTCGTGGCCCAGCACGTAGTGGGCGAGCTCGTGGGCGACGATCGCGTCGCGGAACTCGGAGCGCAGCACGAGCTGGTTGACCGCGAAGAAGCCGCGGCGATACGAGCCCACCGGGCTGTCCGGGTTGTGGCTCACCAGAACGTGGATCTGCGGCAGGCCGTAAAGGCGCGCCGTGTCATCGGCGAAGGCGCGTACCTCGTCGAGGCTTCTGTTCTGGGCCGGCGACATGGTGAAGCACCCGGCGAGGAGCGCCGCCACCGCCACGAGCCCGGCCAGCCGCGACGGCCTCATGGCGGAAGTCTAGCAAACAGGGCAGAATGTGGGCCCTATGACGACGCCGCGCGCCGCGACCCCGCCGCTCCGTAGCCGCAACTGGTTCGCCCCCAAGAACCTCGACGGCTTCATGCACCGCGCGTATCTGAAGGCCGAGGGCTTCAGCGACATGGTCTTCGACGGGCGCCCCGTGATCGGCATCTGCAACTCGTGGTCGGAGCTCAACAACTGCAACGCGCACCTGCGTCAGATCGCGGAGGCGGTGAAGCGCGGGGTGTGGAGCGCGGGCGGCTTCCCGGTCGAGTTCCCGGTGATCTCGCTGGGCGAGATCCTGATGAAGCCCACCACTATGCTCTTCCGCAACCTGATGGCGATGGACGTGGAGGAGTGCATCCGCGCCTACCCGATCGACTCGGTGGTGCTGCTGGCCGCCTGCGACAAGACCACCCCAGCGATGCTGATGGGCGCGGCCTCCGCCGACGTGCCCGCGATCATGGTGACCGGCGGGCCCATGCTGAAGGGCGTGTGGTGCAACCAGGAGCTCGGCTCGGGCACCGACGCGCGCAAGATCTGGGCCCAGCGACGGGCGGGCGAGATCACCGACGAGGTGATGGCCGAAGTCGAGGGTTGCCTTTCCCGCTCCAGCGGGCATTGCATGGTGATGGGCACCGCCTCCACGATGGCGGCGATGGCCGAGGTGCTCGGCCTGGCCCTGCCCGGCAACGCGGCCATCCCCGGCCCCGACTCGCGGCGCCTCGCGCTCGCCGAGATGTCCGGACGGCGCGCGGTGGAGATGGCGCTCGCCCGTGGGCCCAAGCCCTCCGAGATCCTCACCGCGGCCGCGTTCGACAACGCGATCCGCGCCGACATGGCGCTCGGCGGCTCCACCAACGCGATCGTGCACCTGGTGGCCCTCGCGGGGCGCGCCGGTGTGCCGCTGCCGCTCCGGCGCTTCGACGAGCTGTCGCGGAGCACGCCGCTGCTCGCCAACGTGCGGCCCTCCGGCAAGTACCTGATGGAGGATTTCTACTACGCGGGCGGTGTCCCCGCGGTGCTGCGCGAGATGCTGCCGATGCTGCACCACGAGGCCCTCACCGTGACCGGGCGGACTCTCGGCGAGAACGTGGCGGAGGCGCCGTGCCACGACACCGACGTGATCCGGCCGCTCTCGCTGCCGCTGCAACCGGAGGGCGGAACGGTCATCCTCACCGGCAACCTCTGCCCCGGCGGCGCGGTGCTCAAGCAGTCGGCCGCCTCGCCGCACCTGATGACGCATCGGGGCCGCGCGGTGGTCTTCGAGGACCATCGCGATCTCGAGCGGCGCATCGACGACCCCGCGCTGCCCATCGACGAGCGCTCGGTGCTGGTGCTCAAGCAGGCCGGGCCCAAGGGCGGCCCGGGCATGCCCGAGTGGGGCGCCGCGCCGGTGCCCGCGCGGCTGCTGCGCGCCGGCGTGAAGGACATGGTGCGCATCTCGGATGCGCGCATGAGCGGCACCTCGTACGGCACCGTGGTGCTCCACGTGACACCCGAGTCCGCGGTCGGCGGGCCGCTGGCCCTGGTGCAGGACGGCGACGAGATCGAGCTGCACGTGCCGGAACGCCGGCTCACCCTGCGAGTGGCCGACGAGGAGATCGCGCGGCGGCGGGCGGCGTGGCGGCCGCGGCCGGACGGCGTCACCAGCGGCTACCTGCGCATGTTCCTCGATCACGTGCTGCAGGCCGACGAGGGCGTCGACTTCGACTTCCTGCGCGGCCGTCGCCCGGTGACCGACGAGGAGACCGCGCACGGCTCGAGGCTCGCCTGAGATGGCCACCGGCGTGACCACTGCGGACGCGGTCGTCATCGGCTCGGGCGCCTTCGGCTCGAGCACCGCGTATCACCTCACCCGGCGCGGGCTCACCGTCGCGCTGGTGGACCAGCACGCGCTCGGCTCGCAGACCTCGCCGCGCGCCGCCGGGCTCACCAGCAAGGCCGACACCATGCCCACCATGGCGCGCCTGCGTCACGAGGCCTGCGAGGCGCTCGAGCGCTTCGAGAACGAGATGGGCCGCTCGGTCGACTTCCACCGCTCCGGCAGCCTGCGTGCCGCCTACACCGACCCCGCGATCGAGCGCGTCCGCATCGCGCAGGAGACCGCGCAGGGGCTCGGCATCGAGGCGCGCCTGATCGACGCGGCGGAGGCCGAGCGGCTCGCGCCGCACTTCAAGCCGGGCGACGCGCGGCGCATCCTCCATGTGCCGAGCGACGGCTGGGTGGACCCGGCCCGCGTGGCGATCGGCTTCGCCACCCGCGCGGGCGAGCTGGGCGCGCGCCTGCTCCCCTTCACCCCGGTGCAGGGCTTGCTGAGCGACGGCGGTCGCGCCACCGGGGTGGTGACCCCGCGCGGGCCGATCCACGCCCCGGTGGTGGTGGACGCGGCGGGCGGCTGGACCGCGCGCGTGGCCGCCGGCGCCGGTATCACGCTGCCGCTCGTGCCGGTGCGGCACCAGCTCTTCATCACCGAGGCCATCCCGGGCGTCGCCCCGCTCCAGCCCATCGTGCGCCTCGTCGAGGCGAGCGTGTACGTGCGCTACGAGCAGGGCGGGCTCATGTTCGGCGGCTACGAGGACGCCCCGCGGGTGCTCGGGCGCGAGGGCCTGGCCCCCGGATTCCAGATCGCCGCGCTCGAGCTGGACCTGGGCGTGCTGCGCGGGCTGGTGGACGAGGTGGCCGCGCACTTCCCCGCCCTGCGCGACGCCAAGATCGCGGTGCACCGCGGCGGTGCCCCCACCATGACGCCCGACGGCCGACCCATCCTGGGCCGCGTGCCCGGGCTCGACGGGCTCTTCGTGGCCTCGGGCTGCTGCGTGGGCGGGCTCAGCCTCTCGCCCGCCGCCGGTCGCGCGCTGGCCGACCTCATCGTCGACGGCAAGAGCGATCCCGATCTCGCGCCGCTCTCGGTCGAGCGCTTCGCGGGCGCCGCTCGCGACGGCGCGGCGCTCGAGGCCGCCTGCGTGGCCCAGTACGCACGCCGCTACACGCACTGATGGCGTAAGCCGGTCGACCGATGGCCGACACACCCTTCGGCATCGTCATCGGGCAGCTCGCGCAGGCCGCGCCGAACGCGCCGGCCCTGACCTGCGGCGAGGTGACCGTCACCCGGGCCGAGCTCGAGGCGCGCACCAACCGCCTGGCGCGCGCCTACCAGCGCCTCGGCGTCACGCCGGACTCGCTCGTGACGATCGGCCTGCCCAACGGCATCGGCTTCATCGAGGCGGCGATCGCGGCGTGGAAGCTGGGCGCGACGCCGCAGCCCATTTCCTCGCGCCTGCCGGCGGCGGAGCGGCGAGCCATCGTCGAGCTCGCCGCCCCCTCTCTGGTGGTGGGCGTGGACCCCGCCGAGGCCTCCGGTCGGGCGACGATACCGGCCGTATTCGAGCCGGATCCCTCGCTCCCCGCCGGACCGCTGCCGCCGGCGGTGGCGACGGCCTTCAAAGCTCCGACATCGGGCGGGAGCACGGGCCGTCCCAAGCTCATCGTCGCGACCGAGGCCTCGGTGTGGGGGGCGCTGGCCGACTACGCGACGCTGCTGCGGATGCCGGCGGACGGCGTCCACCTGGTGACCGGGCCGCTCTACCACAACGGGCCGTTCGGCAGCGCCACCCTCGCCCTGCTCAAGGGCAATCACCTGGTGATCATGGAGCGCTTCGACGCGGCCCGCGCGCTCGGCCTGATCGAGCGCCATCGGGTGGACTGGATGTACGCGGTGCCGACGATGATGCACCGGATCTGGCGCCTCCCCGCGGCGGAGCGGACCCGCTTCGACGTCTCGAGCCTGCGCGTGGTGTTCCACATGGCCGCGCCGTGCCCGCCCTGGCTCAAAGAGGCCTGGATCGGCTGGCTGGGTGGCGAGCGCATCCTGGAGCTCTACGGCGGGACCGAGGCCCAGGCCATCACCTTCATCACCGGCAGCGAGTGGCTCGAGCACCGCGGGTCGGTCGGACGCGTCCTCATCGGGGAGATGCGCGTGCTCGACCCGGACGGCCACGAGCTGCCGCCCCGCCAGGTCGGCGAGATCTGGATGCGCCGCGGGCCCGACGCGCCTCCCACCTACCGCTACGTCGGCGCCAGTCCGAAGACCCGGCCGGGACAGTGGGAATCGCTCGGCGACATGGGCTGGATGGACGAGCACGGCTATCTATACCTGAGCGACCGCGAGACCGACATGATCCTGGTCGGCGGGAGCAACGTGTACCCGGCGGAGGTCGAGGCCGCGCTCGAGGAGCATCCCGCGGTGGCGTCCTCCTGCGTGATCGGGCTGCCCGACGAGGAATACGGCAACCTGGTGCACGCCATCGTGCACGCCGTCACCCCGCTCACCGGCGACGAGCTCGCTGCGTTCCTCGGCAGCCGGGTGGCGAAGTACAAGCGGCCGCGCACCTTCGAGTTCGTGACCACGCCCCTCCGGGGCGACGACGGCAAGGTGCGCCGCTCCGCCCTGCGCGCCGAGCGCCTCACGTCCCATCCACCGTCTTCACGCTAGCCAGGGAGAACGCCATGGCCAAAGTCGACTGGAGCTACCACCGCAACGGCTGAATGACCTGTGCCAAGACGCAAGGGTTCCTTGCGAAGCACAAGGTGAGCGTGACCGAGCAGACCGACGCCAAGAAGGCCACCATCAAGGGCGCGGCCGCCCTCGGCGTCCTCGACGGCGTGGACGAGCTCTACGTCGCGAAGGGCAAGAAAGTGGAGCACGTGGACCTCAAGAAGGCCAAGCCCGACCGCGCCACCCTCCTGGGACTGCTGTTGGGCCCGACGGGCAACCTGCGCGCGCCCACGCTCCGCAAGGGCCGCACGCTGATCGTCGGCTTCGAGGAAGGCACCTACAAGCACCTGCTCAGTTAGCTGGGGTCAGGTCTTACATTGCGACATCGCAGTGCGACAAATGTCGGAATGTAAGACCTGACCCCAGCTACGGCAGGAGGACGAGGGGGCCGGTGGTGCGGCGGCCTTCGAGATCGCGATGCGCCTCCGCCGCCGCGGCGAGGGGGTAGCGGTGGCGCAGCTCCACGCGGAGGATTCGCGTACGGAGAGCCTCGAAGGTTTGCCGGGCGATCTCGTTGAGCGCCGCGCGCTCCGCGGTGTAGTGGAAGAGCACCGGGCGCGTCAGCGTCGTCGACCTGGCGCTCAGAGCCTCGGGCTCGATGGACGGCAGCGGGCCGCTCGCCTGCCCGTAGCTCACCCAGTGGCCGCAGAGGGCGAGCGCGTCGAGGTTCTCGGCCATCGCGGCGCGCCCGAGGCCGTCGTAGATGACGTCCGCGCCGCGGCCATTGGTGGCCGCGCGCACCGCCGCCGCAAACCGATAGTCCTGCGCCACCAGCGGGAGCTCGCATCCGCTGGCGCGCGCGAGCCGCGCCTTCTCGTCGCTCGAGACGGTGCCGATCACCTGCGCGCCGAGGGCGTGGGCCCACTGGCACAGGAAGAGACCGACGCCGCCGGCGGCGGCATGCACCAGGACCGTCTCCCCCGCCCGCACCCGATGCGTGCGGTGGAGCAGGTAGGCGGCGGTCATGCCCTTCAGCATCAGGGCGGCCGCCGTCTCCTCGTCCACGTCGTCCGGGAGCACCACCACCTGGTCGGCCGGCATCGTGCGCACGCTCACATACGCCCCCGGCGGCGCGCAGGCGTAGGCGACGCGGTCACCCGGCAGCAGGTGCGCGACGCGCTCGCCCACGTCCACGACCACGCCGGCCGCCTCCATCCCGGGTACCGCCGGCGGCTCGATCATGCGATAGGCACCGCTCCGCACGTAGACGTCGATGTAGTTGACGCCGACCGCGGTCTGCCGGATGCGCACCTCGCCGGGGCCGGGCGACGGCGCGGGCAGCGCCTGATGGCGTAGAACCTCGGGGCCGCCGAAGGCGGAGACGACCACGCCCTGCGCCGGCATGGGCGAGCCGGCGGCGAGGGTGCGGCCGGACGCGGCGCCGCGAGCGGGCGCCGGGCGGGCACGCCGGAGATACGCGCGCAGGCCCTCGAAGCCACCCTCGTAGACTTCGGTGCCGACCATCTCGGCCAGCTCGCGCTCGCGACCGGGCGGCGCGTCGAAGGTGGACTGCCAGTGCCAGAACGTGCGCTCCCCATCCGTCACCCGCTTCAGCTGCAGCGTGGCCACGTACCGGCGGAGGGGGACGCTCGCGTCGAGGATGCAGTATGTCGAGACGTGATCCCGGTCCGAGAGCGACAGGAGCTGCTCGCGGATCCGGTTCCCGTCCCGGAGGGTGAACCGGCGCACGCAGCCGATCTGGTCGGAGGGCTCCCCGCCCTCGATCTGGGACTCGGCCACCACCGGGTGCCACGCGGTGTGGCTGTTGAAGTCGCGCAGCAACGCCCACACCCGCTCGATCGGCGCGTCGATGACCGCGGAGCGGGTGACCCGGATCATCGTGGTCTAGCGGCGGAACATTGCCTTCAGCGAGTCGAAGCCGGCCTGGAAGACGCCCTGCCCGATCTGCTGGGCCAGCTCGCCTTCTCGCTCCGGGGCACAGTCGAACTCGGCCGACCACTCCGCGAACGTGCGCCCCCCGTCCGTCACCGGGGTGAGCTTCAGGGTGGCGACGTAGTTGTCCACCCCCATCGGGGACTCCAGGATCGAGTACGTGCACTGGAAGTCGTAGTCGGAGAGGGTCAGGAGCTGCTCGCGGATGACCCCGCCGTCCCGGAGGCGGAAGTTTCGCACGCAGCCCACCGTGTCGGGCGCCATCCCGCCTTCGATGCGCGACTCGGCCACGAACGGCGTCCACTTGGGCAGGCCGTTGAAGTCGCGGATCTGCGCCCACACCGCGTCCGCGGGCGCCTCGATCACGCTCGACACATAGACCTTGATCACGGGCTATTCGGCGGGAGTCTGGTCTGGCCCGCCGGGTTGCGGCAGCGCCGCGCTCTGGCTGCGATCGAGCAGGCCGCGCGCCGCCTTGCCGACGTCGCCCGCATCCACCCCGATCTCGCGCAGGAGCTGGTCCACCAGCGGCGCCTGCGCCCGGAACCGGAGCGCCGAGTTCACCACGCTGTCCGCGAAGCCTCCCCCGCTACCGCCGTCGCGCCCGTCGCCGCGGCCGCCCCCACCCCCACCGAGACCGTCCACCTGGAGAATCTTGATGCCCTCGATGCGCTCCATCGGCTTGACCGACTCGCGGATGATGCCCTCGAGCTTGTCGATCAGCCGGATGCGCATCGCGGACAGGCGCGCCTCCGGGGAGAGCAGGTTCTGGGCCTCGTTCATCATCCGGGTCCCCTCCGCCTCCACCTCGTTGCGGATGCGGGCGGCCATGGCCCGCACGCGCTCGGAATCGGCGTACGCCTCGGCCTCCGCGCGCACCGCGGCGCCCCGGTCGCCGGCGGCCGCCTTCTCGGCCTCCGCGCCGACGCGCACCCGGAGGGCGTCGCGCTCCGCTTCCTGCTGGGCCCCGATCAGGTCGATGCGCTTCCGCCGCTCGGCCATCTCGGTCTCGCGCACGGTGAAGACGCGCTCCTCCTCGGCCACCGCGCGGGCCCGGGCCAGGTCGGCCGCGCCCTGGGCCTCCGACTGGGCCTTCGACTGCTCGGCCACCGCGATGGCCCGCTGCTGCTCGGCCAGCTCGACGGCCTGCCGCCGCGCGATCTCGAGCTGCTCCACCTCGCGCTCCTTGCCAATCCGCTCCTCCTCCACCGCCCGCTCCGAGGAGATGCGCGCCCGGTCGACCGCCTCCCGCGCTCCGATCTGGGCCCGCTCGGCCTCCTGCTCCTTCTCGGCGCGCTGGCGGGCCACGTCGGCCCGCTGGGACGCGCGCTGCATCTCGAGCTCGCGCTCCTGGGCCAGCCGCGCGTACTCCAGCTCGCGGTCGATGTCGAGCGCCTGGCGCTCGGTCTCCAGATTCTTGTTGCGCACCTGGATCATGGTGTCCTGCTCGATGTCGTTGCGGATCTTCTTGCGCCGCTCGATCTGCTCGGTGAGCCGGGTGAGGCCCTCCGCGTCGAAGGCGTTGGACGGGTTGAAGAACTCCATGGCGGTCTGGTCGAGCTGGGTGAGCGAGACCGTCTCCAGCTCGAGTCCGTTCTGGAGGAGGTCGGCCGCCACCACCCCCTTCACCCGCTTGACGTACTCTCCCCGCTTCTCGTGCAGCTCCTCCATCGTCATCTCGGCCGCCACCGTGCGGAGCGCGTCCACGAACTTGCCCTCGACCAGCTCCTTCAGCGTCTCGGGCTCGAGGGTACGCTGGCCCAGGGTCTGGGCCGCGGAGGCGATCGCCTCCGGGCCCGCCTGCACGCGCACGTAGAACTCGGAGACGACGTCGACCCGCATGCGGTCCTTGGTGATCAGCGCCTTGTCCCGCCCCCGCGAGACCTCGAGGCGCAGCGTGTTCATGTTGACCGGCACCACCTCGTGGACGATCGGCAGCACGAAGGCGCCGCCGTTCATCACCACCTTCTGGCCGCCGAGGCCGGTACGCACGAAGGCGCGCTCCTTCGAGGAGCGCAGGTACAGCCAGTTCATCAGCCACACCACGATGGCGACCACGATGGCCACCACGATCAGCCCGAGAATCACCGCGCCAAACTGCGCTCCAGTCATGAGAGCCTCCTGAACGACTTGTTCTGATTGGGGGGGAGCGGCGCCGCTCCTCCCCCAAGCCCCCCCACCACCCGGTCCATTCCCACTGGCGCCCGTGCGATTGCGTCCCGACTCTTCCTCACGTCCTTCATCGGCGGATCTTCTTGAACTTGCGGGTCGTCTCGGTCAGCGCCACCTCGGTGGGCAGCCGCTCCATGCTGGAGGCGCCGTAGAAGCCGTGGCACTGCCGGCACTGCTTCAGGATGTAGCGCGCGTCGGCGGGCCGGGCGATCGGTCCGCCGTGGCAGAGCACGATCACGTCCTTGTTCACCGAGCGGGCGGCGGCCGCCCACGCGTCGATGAGCGGCACGCAGTCCCGGAGCTTGAGCGCGGTCTCGGCGCCGATGGCGCCGCCGGCGGTGAGCCCCAGATGGCAGACCACGATGTCCGCCCCCGCCTTGGCCATGTCCACCGCGTTCTGCTCGGAGAACACGTAGGGGGTGGTGAGCAGGTCGCGCTCGTGGGCCGCGCGGATCATCTCCACCTCGAGCCCGTAGCCCATCCCGGTCTCCTCGAGCTGGGCGCGGATGGTCCCGTCGAAGAGGCCGACGGTGGGGAAGTTCTGCACCCCGGAGAAGCCGAGCTCGATCAGCCGCCCCAGGAAGTCGTCGGTGATCATGAACGGATCGGTGCCGTTGACCCCTGCCAACACCGGCGTCCGCTTCACCATCGGCAGCACCTCGCGGGCCATGTCGACCACGATGTCGTTGGCGTTGCCGTAGGCCATGAGCCCGGCGAGGGAGCCGCGGCCGGCCATGCGGTACCGGCCCGAGTTGTAAATCACGATCAGATCGATCCCGCCCGCCTCCTCGCACTTGGCGGAGAGCCCGGTGCCGGCGCCGCCGCCGATGATCGGCTCGCCGCGCCGGATCATGGCCCGGAACTTCTTGAGGCAGTCCTGACGGGAGATGCGCGGCATCGGCGGGCTCACCTCACCGGCGACCGGGCCAGGGCGGGCTCGCCGACGACCTCGTCGAAGGCGGCTACCAGGGCGTCGCAGAAGGCCTGGTCGTTGATGTTGTACGGCAGCCGGACGAGTGTCCGACGGGACCCGGCCCGGAACCCGGACGCGATCGCGTCGAACAGCGCCCGGTCGGCGGCGGGATCCCAGAACGGCTGGCCCGCCGCGTCGATCAGGGAGAGGCCGCCCTCGGGAATCAGGAACCGCACCGGGCCTTCCATCCGGTTGAGCTTCTCGACGATGAAGCGCCCGATCCGGCCGCACTCCTCCGGGGTGGTCCGCATCAGGGTGACGTTCGGGTTGTGCCGGTAGAGGTTGCGGCCGCGGAACTGGGCGGGCACGGTGTCCATCGCCCAGAAGTTGACCATGTCGAGGGCGCCGCACGAGCCGACGTACGGCAGCCGCGCGCGGATGATCGAGTCGAGCCGCGCGGGCCCCGCGGAGAGGACCCCGCCCACGATCTCGTCGGCGATCTCGGTGGTGGTGACGTCGATCACCCCGGTGAGCAGGCCCGAGTCGACCAGCTTCTCCATGGACTGGCCGCCGGTCCCGGTGGCGTGGAACACGAGGCAGTCGTAGCGCGCCTCGAGCGCGTGGGTGACCGCCTGCACGCACGGGGTGGTCACCCCGAACTGGGTGAGGCCGATCGCGGGCTTGACGCTCGAGTCTCCGTCCCGGGTGCGACCGTAGCCGATCATGCCCGCGAGGGCGTGCGCCGCGTTGGCGAGCACGCGCTCGGAGATCCGGTTGATGCCGGCCACGTCGGTGACCGAGTACATCATGCAGATGTCGGACGGCCCCACGTACGGCTTCACGTCGCCGGAGGCGACCGTGGAGACCATGACCTTGGGAACGCCGATCGGCAGCCCCCGCATGGCCAGGGTAGCGAGCGCGGTGCCTCCGGAGCCGCCCGCCGAGATGAGGCCGCCCAGGTCGCGCCGGTGCGCGATGAATTGCTCGAAGGCCACCGCCATCTCGCTGACCGCCGAGCCCCGGTCACCCGTGAAGACGGCTCGCTCCCCCTTCGGGTGGTGCCGAGCGACCTCGCGGGGGTGGATCATCGCGGGCGACGGCTTGCCCGACGTCGCCAGATCCACCGTGACAGTGCGCAGCCCGAGCTTGTCCAGGCAGTTGCGCAGGAAGAACAGCTCGCGTCCCTTGGTGTCGAAGGTGCCGGCCACGTAGGCCGCGCGCCCGAGGGTGGCGGCCACCGCGAACTCCATCGCCCGGCCGTCGGGGCGGCGCTCGGCCAGGGTCGCGGCCGCCTCGTCGAGCGACGGCACCGGGGCACCCGGATCCGCGCGGCCGTCGAGCAGCCGGTCGCGCGGCGCGCTGCGCGGGTCCGCTGCGTTCCAGCGGGTGAAGCCACGTACGGGCCCCCTCACCCCTCCCTCTCCCCCTTGGGGAGAGGGAGGGGGGTCGGGGGCCGGAGTGGTCTCGTCGGCTGCGCGCCGCACCGTGTGGACAGTGACCGTGTCCGGCGGGGCCGGCGCCTCCCCGTCCGCCGAGGAGTCGTCCGCGTCGCCCTCGTCGCCGCCCACCTTGACCCCGAGCAGGCGCTGCTGGAGGTCGCGGTCGGCGGCCAGCTCCGCCGACGGCATCGAGCGCGCGATGCGGCCGTTGACCATCACGTCCACGGTGTCGGCCACCTCGATCGCCACGCCGAGGTTCTGCTCGATCAGCAGCACCGAGATCGCCCCGTCGGCGGCCAGCCGCTTCAGCATCTCGGCCACCTGCTGCACGATCACCGGGGCCAGGCCCTCGGTCGGCTCGTCCATCACGAGCAGGATCGGATTGAAGAGGAGCGCCCGCGCGATCGCGAGCATCTGCTGCTCGCCGCCGGAGAGCTCGGCGCCCCCGTTGCCCTTCCGCTCCGCGAGCCGCGGGAAGGTCTGGTACACCCGCGCCACCGTCCAGGGGCCCGACCGGTCGCGCAGCGCCAGGCGCAGATGCTCGTCCACCGTGAGCGAGGGCCAGACGCGCCGGCCCTGGGGGACGTAACCGATGCCGCGGTCGGTGATCGCGTTGGGGGGCAGCCCGAGGATCTCCTCGCCGCAGAGCCGCACGCTGCCCGAGGCGGGCACGAGCCCGGTGATCGCGTTGCACAGGGTGGTCTTGCCCATGCCGTTCCGGCCCACCACCGCGGTCACGCCGTGGTCGAGGCGGAGCGAGACCTCCTGGAGCGCGTGCGCGCGGCCGTAGTACACGTCGAGCTTCTCGACGGTCAGGACGTCGCCGGGAGGACGCGCGCGGCGCGCGCGGGAGAACCAGCGCATCAGCGGCGACCTCCGCCGATGTAGATGGCCTGCACGTCGGGGTCGCTCTCGATCTCGGTCGGCGTGCCGTGCTTAAGCACGTGACCGTCGTGCATCACGGTGACCCGCTCGACCACCCGCAACGCGACGTCCAGGTCGTGCTCGATGATGATGAAGCTCATGTGGGCGGGCAGCGCGCCCAGCAGGGCGACCAGCTCGCGCCGCTCGCCCGGGGAGAGCCCGGCCGCCGGCTCGTCGAACAGGATGAAGCGGGGCGCGCCGGCCAGGGCCATGCCGATCTCGAGCTGGCGCTGCTGGCCGTGCGACAGCGACGACACGAGCTGGTCCGCGACCGCCTCGAGGCGGACGCGGCGGAGCAGGTCCTCGGTGGCGGGGCGAGAGGGGTGCGCGGCTCGGGGGCGCAGGAATCCGTAGCGCCCGCGCGCCACGCCGCGCACGGCCAGGAAGAGGTTGTCACGGACGGTGAGATCGCGGAACAGGAGCGAGGACTGGTAGGTGCGGCGCAGGCCCATGCGGATGCGCTCGTGGGGCGGCATCGCGGTCACGTCCTCGCCGAAGAAGCGCACCCGCCCGGCGGTGGGAGGGAAGTCGCCGGTGATGGCGTTGAACAGGGTGGTCTTGCCGGCGCCGTTGGCGCCGATGAGGGCCCGGCGCTCTCCCGCCGCGACCGAGAGCGAGACGTCCTCGATCGCCTTGAGCGCGCCGAACGTCCGGGTGACGCCCTCGAGCACGAGGGCGTCACCGTCGTGGGTGGGCGGTTGCGGTGCCGATCCCGGCTGAACCGGTGGCATCTTGTTCCGTCTCGGTTCCTTCCGTGTTCGCCTACGGGCAGCTGGGGACGTCGCGGGAGCCGAGGCCGACCTTCTCGAACTCGGCCTTGCTCATGCCGAGGCGCTGGTTGACGCCGGGCACCACCTTGACGACCTTGTTGTAGAAGCCGCCGTCGGCGGCCTTGGCGACCTCGGTGACGAACGTGGTTCCGATCGCCTGGCGATTCTCGTCCAGGGTGATCTCCCCGGTCGGGGTCTTGAGCTTGAGGTTCTTGAGGGCCTCGCGGTACTTGGCCTGCCCGCCGGACAGATCGCCCTTCACCGCGTCGAGGCCGTCGAGGGTCGCCTTCATGTTGATGTAGTAGACGTAGGCGAAGAGCGAGGGGCTCGGGAAGCCGTCCTTGAAGCTCTCCTTGTACGACGCCACGAACTTCTTCCAGTCCGCCCCGTCGTAGCTGTCGGCCATGGGGCCGGCCGACGGGGTGCCGAGCAGCGACTCGCGCCGCTTGCCCTTGAAGTTCAGGACCGTCTGATCCACCGTGATCGAGCCGCCGACCATCGGCTTGTTGCCGCCCGCCTGCTCGTACTGGGTGAGGAAGTTCACCGCGTCGGCGCCGCCGAGCACCACCAGGAGCGCGTCGACGTCACGCGGCAGCTTGGCGATGACCGAGGAGTAGTCCTTGCTCCCGAGTGGCACCCAGGCCTTGTGGGTGACGTGCCCGCCCGCCTTGCAGTACTCGGTCATGAAGCCCTGGACCTGCGAGTACGGGAACGCGTAGTCCTCCGCGATCAGCGCCATCTTCTTGTAGTTCTTGGTCTTGTACGCGTAGTCACCGAGGCCCACCATCCACTGCGCGCCCTCGGTGTTGAAGCGGAAGAAGTTGGGCGAGGGATCCTGCAGCGTGGTGGCCTGCGCCCCCGACGAGCCGTTGATGAAGGTGATGCCGGGCTGCGTCTTCGAGTAGTCCTTGACCGCGATGCCCTCGGACCCGGAGAGGGGCCCGACCATGATGTCGACCTTGTCCTGCTCGACCAGCTTGCGGGTCGCGTTGACCGCGACGTCCGGCTTGGCGTCCGACGACGCCTTGATGATCTCGATCTTCCGGCCCGCCACCACGCCGCCGCGCTCCTTCACCGCGAGCTCGGCCCCGCGCATGCCGTCCTGGCCTCCGGCCGCGAACGGGCCCTCGAGGGTGGCGAGCAGCCCGATCTTGACCGCCGGCGCCTGGGCGATCGCGCCCCCGGCGACGACGGCGGCGAGCGCCGCCGCTCCCACTCCCGTCCACAACAGCCGTCTCGTGAGTGACGTCATTGTCCCCTCCTCTGGGTTGGTGCGGCCGCGGGGCCGCGGTTGAGCTGCGTCCTCAGATACTGCCGAGCCTGCGTCCACCAGCCGAGCACGCCGTCCGGCGAGAACAGCACGATGACCAGGAAGACCCCGCCGATCAGCAGGTTGAAGCGCTCGCGGCCGACCAGGTCGACCGCGAAGTTCTGCAGCAGCACGAACACGATGGCCCCGACGAACGCCCCGATCGGATGGCGCATGCCGCCCAGCACCGCGATGATTAGGATGTTGATCAGCCAGCCGGTGCCCACCGAGCCGGGCGAGACCAGGCCGTTGTACCAGACCATGAGAATGCCCCCGATGGCGGCGAGGACGCCCGCCACCGCGTAGGCCGCCACCCGGTGCGCGGTCACGTTGAAGCCGAGCGCGCTCATGCGCCGCGGGTTGTCGCGGATGCCCTGCAACGCCACCCCGAACGGCGCGCGCAGCAGATAGCTCACGAAGAAGTAGCCCGCGAGCGACCAGAACAGCGCGAGATAGTAGAACGGGATCGGAGCGCGGAGCTCGACGCCCGCCACCGCCGGCGTCATCACGCTCTGGAAGCCCTGGAACCCGTTGAACAGCGAATAGTTCTGCTGGGCGAGGTAGTAGAACGCCACCCCGATCGCCAGGGTGATCATGATCGTGTAGATGCCCTCGGTGCGCACCGAGAACCAGCCGATGAGGGTGGCGCAGATCGTCGCGATCACGAGGGCCAGGACCACCGCGAGCCCCCACGGCCAGCGCAGGCTGATGTCGGTGCCGCTCGTGGCGAAGATCGCGTACATGTAGCCCGCGATTCCCGCCACCGTCATCTGGGCGAGCGAGACCATGCCCCCGTAGCCGGCGAGGAACGTCAGCGAGAGCGCGATGAGCCCGAGCGCGAGCGCCTGGGCCCCGATCTGGAACGTGAAGAACGGGGTGGCGACCCACGGATAGACGAGCACCGCGAGCAGCACGAGCAGATGACGCGCCCGCACCCGCCGCGCGATCCACCGCGCCCACGCCGCCGCGCCGCCCGCGATCGCCTCTTCTCCCCGGGACGAGGGTTGGGCCGCGGGCCGCGCGGCGGCCCGACGGCCCGCGGCGCCGCCCGCCCACGCGTACCGCCCCGCCCCCGCGTTCATCGCCTTCCGCCAGTCCGCCGCGCTCACGCCCGCCTCCCGAGAATCCCCTGCGGCCGGAACGCGAGCACGAGGGCCATGATCACGAAGGTGAAGACGACGCTGTAGGTCGGCGCGTAGGCGAGCCCGAACTGCTCCGCCACCCCGATGAGGATGGCCCCGATTGCGGCCCCGACGACGCTCCCCATCCCGCCCACGATGACCACCACCAGCGAGGCGAGCTGGTAGCGCGTGTCCTCGCCCGGGGCGATCGACAGCGCGGTGCCTCCGACCACTCCCGCGAAGCCGGCGAGGCCCGCCCCGATCGCGAAGGTGATGGCGAACACGAACTGCACGTTGACGCCGGCGGCGGACAGCATCGCCCGGTCGTCCACCCCGGCGCGGATCATCATCCCGACGCGGGTGCGGTTGAGGAACCACCAGAGCAGGACGCCGATGGCGGCCGACATCGCGAGCAGCACCAGCCGGTAGGTCGGATACACCTCCACGATCGGCAGGAGCGTCCGGCCGTAGATGGCGCGGGGCGGGTCGAACTGGTAGATCTCGCCCCCGAAGATCCAGAGAAGGATGTCCGCCATCATGATCGAGAGCCCGATGGTCACCAGGGTCTGGCGCAGGTCTTCGCCGTGCATGAAGCGGAACACCGCAACCTGGAGCACCAGGCCGAACAGAGCCGCGCTCGCGAAGCCGGCCGCCACCGCCATCAGCCACGACCCGGTCCGGTCGCCCACCACGTAGCCCACGTAGGCGCCCAGCAGGTAGAGCGAGCCGTGGGCCAGGTTGACATTGCGCATGAGCCCAAACACCAGCGTGAACCCACTCGCCACCAGGAAGTACAGCGCCGCGAGCGTGAGCCCGTTCATCCCGGTGGTGAGGAACAGCTTCGGGTTGTCGGCGAGCCCCCACACCACGAACGCCGCCGCCGGCACCCCGACCACCAGCCCCCAAAACCACCGCCAGAAGAGTGACACGCGCCGGTGACCCCGACCCGCTACATGCGCCTGGAATAGAAGCGTCGCAGCAGGTCGTCGCACTCTTCATGCTTCTCGACCATGGTCCAGTGCCCGCAGCGCGGCAGCACCGTCACCCGCGCCCCCCGGATGCGCTCGCCGATCTGTCGCACCCCCTGGGCGGGGGCGATGGCGTCCTCGTCGCCGGTCACCAGCAGCGTCGGGCAATCGATGCCGGCCACCTCCACCGCCCGCGCCTCCGCGAGAGCCTCGCAGGAGCGCGCGTAGCCGTCCGGGCACTGGCGCATCACCAGCTCACGCACCGCCGCCACCGCGACCGGCCGCCGCGTCCGCGTCTCGCTCGAGATCGCCCCTTGCACCAGCGCGTCGGCGATGGCCTGCATGCCCGCCTCCCCTTCCGCGCGCGCCTTCTCCCCCCGCGCGCGGATGCCCGGCCGCGCGCTGTCGGGCGGGCACAGCACCGGGCCGAAGAGCGCGAGGCTCCGCACCAGCCGCGGGGCCGCGATCGCCAGGTGAAACGCGACGATCGTCCCGAGAGAATGGGCGGCCACGTGCACGCGCTCCAGGCCGAGCACCGCGCACACGCGCTGCATCGCCTGGACGAAGCGCTCGATCGAGAGCGGCCCCTCCACTCGATGCGAGCGGCCCGACCCCGGCAGGTCCGGCCGGATCGTCCGGTGGTGACCCATTGCGGGCAGGACCGGCGTCCACACGTTCGAGGTGCCCCCGAGGCCGTGGATCATCAACACCGCCTCGCCGCTCCCGTCGGTCTCGACCGCCATGCGCTCGACGAACTGCGTGGTCATGCCGCCCTCCTGCCGGGGAGCGGCCCCGCCTCGGGTCGGGTGCTGCGCGGCGGTGGGCAGCTCCGGCTTCGATGAGACACCTGTCTCACGCGAGTGGGCCATACTAAGAAGCGCCTTCCCCTCTTGTCAACCGGCAATTGCGCGGTCACAGTAGCGAGCCGTGAGGACCCCGCCACCGCCCGATACCGGCCCGACCGGTCCCCCCGCACGCACCTACCGGCTGCTGCTCGTCCACGCGATGGCGCTGGTCCGGCGCGGGCGCATCCCGTCGGTCCCCGAGCTCGCGGTGAAGGCCCGCGTCTCGCGCGCCACCGCGTACCGCTACTTCCCGAGCCGCAGCAAACTCGTGAGCGCGGTGGTGGCGGAGAGCCTGGCCCCGGTGCGGCGCTTCGAGCCCTCCGCGGCCGACGGCCTGGTGCGGGTGCGCGAGCTGTTCGACAAGACGTTCCCCCTGTTCAAGCGCTTCGAGCCGCACATGCGGGCGGCCCTGCAGCTCTCGCTGGAGCACGAGTCGCTCGAGCGCATGGGGCTCCTGGAGGAGGAGCCGTACCGGCGCGGGCACCGCCGCTACATGCTGCACCGGGCCGCCGCGCCGCTGGCCGCCACCCTGGGGCCGGAGGCGTTCGAGCGGCTGCTCAAGGCGCTCTCGCTGATCTACGGGATCGAATCCTACGTGGTGCTGCGGGATATCTGGGGGGCGAGTTACCGCGAGGTGGAGTCGGTCGCGCGCTTCATGCTCGAGGCGCTGATCGAGTCGGCGCTGCGGCAGGCCCCTCACATTGCAGCCCCTCACCCTGCCCTCTCCCCGAAGGGGAGAGGGAGAAAGGCTAGCCCTTCACGCTCCCGGCGGTGAGGCCTTCCACCATGTACTTTTGCAGGTAGATGTAGGCCGCGATGACCGGGAGCGTGGTCAGGACCGCGCCGGCCATCAGATAGCCCCAGCCGTAGACGTCGCCGGTGATGAAGGTGGAGAGGCCCACCGGCAGCGTGCGCAGCTTCACGTTGGTGATGAAAACGAGAGCGTAGAGGAACTCGTTCCACGCCTGGGTGAAGGCGTAGAGCGCGCTCGCGAGCAGGCCCGGGGCGGCGAGCGGCAGGATCACGCGACGGAACGCGCCGAAGCGCGTGGCCCCGTCGATCATGGCGGACTCCTCCAGCTCCACCGGGATCGACTCGAAGTAGCCCATCAGCAGCCAGGTCACGAACGGCACCGTGAAGGACGGGTACGCCGCGATCAGGCCGGTGAGGCTGTCGGCCAGGCCCAGGTTGCGGATCTGGGCGTAGAGCGGGATGAAGAGGATCGACGGCGGCACCAGGTAGGTGATCAGCACCGTGCTGGCCATGAACGCGCGGCCGAGGAACTTGAGCCGGGCCAGCGCGTAGGCGCCGAGCGTGCCCACCGCGGTGGCCAGGAAGGTGCTCGACACCGCCACGATGATGCTGTTGCCGAACCAGGAGACGAACTCGGTCTTCTTGAACAGGTGCTCGTAGTTCTCGGCCACGAAAGGGCTCGGCCAGAACATCGAGACCACGCTGCGCATTTGGCTCTCGCCCTTGAAGGACGTGACGATCATCCAGTAGAACGGGAACACCACGAACAGCACGAAGGTGATCAGGATCGCGTAGGAGACCGCGGACTGGGTCCGCTCGATCTGGACGGTGCTGCGGCCCTTGCGGACGATCACCGCGTGCGACCTTTTCTCATGTAGTTCGACAGGACGATGATCACGAAGGCGAGGGGCGGCAGCATGTAGAGCGCGACCGCGATGGCCTCGCCGAGGCGCTGGGCTCCGAAGGCGATCTCGTAGGTCAGCACCGGCAGCACCATGGTGGCCCCGCCCGGCCCGCCCTTGGTCAGGATGTAGATGATCGCGAAGTCGTTGAAGGTCCAGATCGTCGAGAGCAGCAGCACGATCATCACGATGTTGCGGATGCCGGGCAGCGTGACGTGGCGGAAGCGCTGGACCACGGTGGCCCCGTCCACCGCGGCCGCCTCGTACAGCTCCCCGGGAATCGCCTTCATGCCCGCCAGGAAGCTGATGCCGAAGAACGGGAAGCCGCGCCACACGTTGACCCCGATGACGGAGGACATCGCGGTGCCGGGCTCGCTGAGCCAGCCCACCCCGTGCGAGAGCACGCCGAACACGTGGACCAGCAGGTAGTTCAGCACGCCCAGGCTGTAGTCGTAGATCCACAGGAAGTTGAGTGCGGAGACCACGGTGGGCGCCACCCACGGGATCAGCAGCACCCCGGTCCAGAACGAGCGGAAGCGGATCTTCGAGGTGAGCACCAGCGCCATGCCCATGCCCAGCACCGTCTTGATCGCGACGGAGGCGAATGTGAACGTGAAGCTGTTGACGACCGCGCGCTGGAAGAAGCCGTCGTAGGTGAGGCGAACGTAGTTCTCGAGGCCGACCCACACCGGCGGCATGCCCACGTACTTGCGAGTCATGCTGAGGTACACCGCGTAACAGAACGGGTACGCGACCAGGGCCAGCACCAGCACCACGATGGGCGCCACGAAGAGGAAACCCATCCGGTAGTCGGGGCCGAGGAGACGCCGCAGCGTGACCTCGAGCGCGGCGCGGGGTCGGGGTGCGACGTCCGGGTGGAAGCCGCCCCTCGCCCCGACCCTCTCGCCTCCCGGGAGAGGGGGGGACGAGGGATGGACGGTGGCCATGTGACGCTAGGCCTTGCCGCGGATCTTGTGGATCTCCTCAACCCGCACGTGGGCCTCCTTCAGCGCGGCCTCGGCCGAGAGCCCGCCCACCACCACACGACCGGCCATGTCGGTGAGGATCTTCTGCCCCTGCACCTCGGCGGCCGCCGGCGTCATGGGGCCCGGGTAGCCGATGTTGACGCTGCGGAGGATGTTCTGCAGGATCGCGTCGAAGTTCGGATCGGACTTCCAGTAGGGGTTGTCCACCCGGCCCTTGTAGACCGGCCCCGCCTGCCCGACCGACACCTGCATGTACTCGGCGAAGCGCTTCTCGTCCTCCACGTAGCGGATGAGATCTTCGCAGAGATCGGCCTTCGCCGACTTGTGGAAGATGGCCCAGTTGTAACAAGACGAGCCGACGAAGGATCCGGCGGGGCCGCCCGGGGTTAACACCAAAGTGGTCTTGGGGGCCAGCTCGTGCTTCTTCGACACCATCGCGTAGTAGAGGCTGGCCCCGTTGTTGGTGGTCACCAGCTTGCCCGCCATGTAGGCCTCGTTGTTGGACACGTCGGTCCAGCCCATCACGCCCGGCGGCTGGATGCCGTGCTTCTTGATCGTGTCCACCGCGAACTGCAGAGCGGCGGTGTTCTGCTTCAGGAAGGTCGTGCCGATGGCCGGCTTGCCGTCCTTGTCGAACACGCCCCCGCCGTAGTCCCAGAGGATGTTGGACATGAACCCGTCACCGTCGTCGGAGCGGTTCAGGGTCTGGCCGAAGCCCCACAGATCCTTGGCGGGGTCCTGGGACTTCTTGGCGAACTCGACCACGTCGGGATCGTAGACTTTCGGGACCTTGAGCCCCTTGCCCTCCATCACGTCCTTGCGGATGAAGAACACGGTGGTCATCGAGTAGCGCCCGACGCCGAGGAACTTGCCGTCGACCTTCATCGCCCGCTCGGCGAAGGGCAGGAGCCCGCCCTTGCTCGAGGCGACGTCGCTCGCGACCTTGCTGACGTCGCGGAGGGCGGCCTTGTAACGCATGGGTCCGTACAGGTTCATCTCGGCCATGTCCGGCGGGTTGCCCGCCTCGATGGCGGCCACGAACTTCTGCTCGCGATCGCCGAAGGTGGCCCAGTCCATCTCCACCTCGACGTTCTTGTCCTTGGCCCACGTCTCGATCTGCTTGGCCACCACGTCGTTGCCCGCGGTGACGAAGCTCTTGAAGAGCCAGAGGCGCAGCTTGGTCTTGGCCTGCGCGGGAGCCATGGTGCGGAGCGCGTGAAGGCCCGCCGCGGTGCCGCCGGTGACGATCGCCGCCTTGCGCAGGAACTCCCGGCGGGCGATGAGACCAGCGTCGAGCTGCTCGGCCAGATGCTTGAGGCGGGTATCCATGGAGGGCTCCTCCTTTGGAGCGCGGTGGCGCGATGGAGCGCCGCGGGGATGGTCGGATGCTACCCCAGGGCCGGGCCGCGGGCAAGAAGACTGTGCGCGGCGCGCGCGATCGCGTCCGCGTCGATGCCGTAGTGGCGGTAGAGATCGCCGCGCGCGCCCGACTGGCCGAAGTGATCGACGCCGAGCGGCAGCTGCGGGACCCCGAGCGCCCCGCCCAGGAAGGCGAGCGCGTGGGAGTGGCCGTCGAGCACCGACACCACCGGCACGCCCTCCTCGTCCGCCGAGACCAGGTCGAGTACGTAGGGACGCGTAGCGCGCAGCCCGCGGTAGAGCCGGTCCGGGCTCGTGACCGCGAAGACGCTCGCGCAGATGCCCGCCGCGGCCAGGGCGCGGCTCGCCTCCACCGCCTCGGGCACCATCACACCCGCCGCGAAGATGTGCACGGCGTTGGTCTCCGGGTCGTGGCCGGGCTGCTCGCGGCCGTCGACCAGGCGGTAGCCGCCGCGCAGCACCGCGTCGCGTAGCGCGGGCGATGCCGCGGGAGCCAGCGTCTGGTCGATCGGCTTGGTGGAGAGCCGCAGGTAGAGGCTCTCCGCGTCTTGACCGCGGTCGATCAGCTGGCGGAGCCCGTCGAGCAGGATCCACTCCACGTCCTGGGCGAAGGTGGGCTCGCAGTACGCGATCGCAGGCAGCGCCACCCCGATGCCTGGGGTAATCACCGACTGGTGGGCCCCGCCCTCGGGCGAGAGGCTCACCCCCGAGGGCGTCGCGGCCACGATGAAGCGCCCGCCCGCGTAGAGCGCGTGGTAGAGCGCATCGAGACCGCGGCTCACGAAGGGGTCGTAGAGCGTGCCGATGGGCAGGAGCGTCCGGCCCGACAGCTCGTGGGTGAGGCCGAAGGCGCCGAGCGCCAGGAACAGGTTATGCTCGGCTATGCCGAGCTCGATGTGCTGGCCGGCCGGCGACTCCTTCCACTGCACCATCGCCGGGGCCTCGGCGGCGAACGCGGGCTTGGCGCGCGGGAAGTAGACGCCCTTGCGCGTGATCCAGCCCGCGAGGTGCGTGGTCACCGAGACGTCGGCGGACAACGTCACCACCCGCTCGCCGATCGGCAGCCGGCCCAGGCGCCCGAGCGCGCGGCCGAAGGCTTCCTGCGTCGAGCTCTGCGGCGGATACGTCTCCTCGAGCGTGTCGGGCACGTCGGGCGCGGCTTCCAGCATCGGCGGCGCATAGGGCGCGGGCGCCCCGCGGACCAGCGCGGCCTCCGCGCTGCCCGCCGCGAAGCCGGCCCACTCCTCGCCCGGCGCGACGTCGAGCGCCTCGCGCAGCTCATCGAGCTGGCGCGGGGTGAGCAGCGTGCCGTGGTTCAGCTGGTCGGCCGCGAACGGGTAGCCCCAGCCCTTGATGGTATCGGCCAGGATCACGCAGGGCCCGCGCCGCGGCTCGGCCGCCTCGTCGTAGGCCGCGAGGATCGCGGCCAGATCGTGGCCGCCCACGTCGGCGAGCAGGGCCCCCAGCGTCTCGTCGGGCACGTCGGCCAGCAGCCGGTCGATCGCCGG
>Ga0075433_10000636_pt1 | contig 23485 bp, 25 predicted proteins | sample RhiMethybrSRZTD2_FD_75299 | JGI IMG/M metagenome (GOLD analysis project Ga0075433, IMG submission 75299) | Populus rhizosphere microbial communities from Tennessee, USA - Rhizosphere MetaG P. TD hybrid SRZTD2 | ecosystem: Host-associated > Plants > Roots > Rhizosphere > Soil | place: USA... | reverse complement strand
ATCGGTCGTGTTTCCGGATTCCACGGTCGCTTCTCGCACGAGCCGCCTAAATCCCGCTGCCTCGGCCGCCACCTCGTACGGCCCGGGGAGCAGCACCGCAGCGGAGTAGTTCCCCACGTCCGACGTAATCACAGTGCGCTTTAGACCGGTCTCCCTGTTCGTGATCGTGACACTAGCGCCGGCAAGCCTGGCACCGGTACTGTCCGTGACGAAGCCGGTGATGGCGCCGGCAGGAACCTGCGCACAGACTATTCCGGGTGTCACTAGCGCGGACGCCAGGAGCAACAGAATGAAGTTTTTCATGTACGGTTCTCCGATGGAACCGTAAGCGATGGGGGGCCACAAGCTAATCACAAAGGGCGCCGAATAACAAGGCTAGATTTGCGAAAAGGCCGTCAACGCCAACCTGGAAACATGGCTACCGAGGCTGGTCGAGCCCGACGCGACGGACCAGGTCCGTAAAACGAGGGTCGCCGCGCAGGGAGTCAAAATGGGGGTGCACTTTGAGCAATCCCAGAATGTTTGATTGTTCTTTGTAGGCCTTCTCGAGCCAGGCAAATGCCTGCTCGTTGTCGCCGAGTCCCAGGTAAGCGTTCACAAATGCGGCGGATGGAACGTAGCCCATCTGCTGCCGTCGTTTCAACTCTTCAAGCAGTCGAAGCGCATCCGCACGGCGCCCCGCATGCGCATAGGCCCTGACCAACACGCCCATCGTAGCCGAATCACGGCCGCTGCCGGCGAGAGCCTTCTCCAGCACCGTAATCGCTTCGTCCGGTTGCCCGTTGGCAATCAGCGGGAATGCCAGATACCAATCGTCCGGGTGGGATCGCAATTCCCGGATAGCCTCCTCGTAACGTCTGGCGTGAAAAAGTATGAAGCCATTCGTTCTGCCGGCGCCTCCAAGCGGATCAAGCTCGTGGGCACGCTGGGCCCACCTAACGGCCTCGTCCGTCCGCCCCTGGCACAGGAACCACATCGCAAAGTGTTCGTGCGCCCTGGCATCGTTCGGGTTCAGCTCCAGAGCCCGCTTGTATTCCGCCTCGGCCTCGCTCCACTGCCATTGTCGCTGATATGTCTCTCCCAGCAGGACATGTGGTTCGGCAAGCTCCGGATCCAGTTCAAGCGCCTTGCGAGCCGCGCTGATCAGTTTTGGACGCACCTCATTGGGCGGGACGCCGGCGCGAAGTATCCCGCGGGCGGAGTAGATGGATGCTAAACCGACGTAAGCTGGGGCAAAATTAGGATCCATTCTGATCGTCTCCTCAAAGGAGGCAATGCTCTTTTCAGATTCGCCATTGCCTAATTCATCTTCGGCTTTGAGGTAGCTCTCGTAAACTTCAGGCGAGACATGATGCGACGCAATCAGCCTGGCACGCTCTTCTCCGGTGACCTTGACCTCCACTCTGCGCGCGATGGATTGTGCCACCTCGCTCTCAAGAGAAAGTACGTCCCCCAATTCGCCGTCGTACTCATCGGACCAAAGGTGCTCGTCGCTTGAGCCGCGAATCAACTGGGCGTGGACACGAATCTTGCTGCCCTGCCGTATCACCGAACCTTCGACGAGAGCATCAACTCCAAGCGTCCTGGCAATCTCTGGCACCGAGAGCTTCGTACCCTTGAAGCGCATGACCGAGGTACGGGAAATGACGCGCAGATCATGGATCCTGGCCAGGCGTCCGCACAGCTCTTCGGTCATCTCGTCAGCCAGGTATTCCTGGGCGGGGTCGCCCGACAGGTTGTTCAGGGGCAGGACTGCCAGCGACGTGATTTTGGGTTGGGTCGTATGCCCAGTGCGGACCCGGAGCATCACGTAGGTGACGGCAATAAGGGAGAGTACAGCCACCCCGCCTAGGACAAGCCCGAGACGCGCCCACGAAGTCCGGGTTGGCCGGACGTCGACTTCTTCATCCGCCGGCGGCTCCGCCCGAAGCTCTCTCTCCTTCTCCTCCAAACGCAGTCTGCGGCTTTGCACCCAGGCATCGAGCTCCGAACTGAACGCGTAAACCGATCCCATCCTGCCATGCTGGTGACGGTGGACGGGCATTCCCTCCCGCTTCTCCCAGCGCTGGACGGTGGTCACGTCGCGGTGGAGGTGTGCCGCGATTTCCTTCCACGAATCCAGCCGGTCTAGGGCCGGTTTCACGGGTGGCGGTGCGCCAACCGATGGTTCACTCATCGCCTGCTCCTGATTGATGCGAGGTGGTCGCTAGCCCGGGGAACCCGATTGTAGTCCCCCGGATAGGGGACGGCAAAGCACAGTATTCGACCGCAATGTCGCGATTCCGCACAATGCCCTTTGACCACGATGGCAAGAGTGCCCCATGGTGTCACCAGCCATCGCGGACCGCGAAGAAAAACGCGAAGGAAAAGGAGTTAGAAAATGCGCACAAGATTAACGTGGGCGGTACTTCTTCAGCGCCGCGATCATCGTCACGACCCTGGTCCTTGATTCGGCGGAACTGTACAACTAGCTCGGCGGGCCGACATCGCTGAGCTTGACCACGGGAGTGGTCTTTCCCTCGATAGCAATAAAAATAGCAATAAAAATAGCAATAAAAAAAGGAGGCTTCAAATGCAAAGAAGATTGATTTGGGTAACACTGTTCAGCGTCGCAATCGCGGTCACAGCGCTGTATCACGCTCGAAAGGTCCATGCCACGCCGGTTCATGACCACGATCGCGGCTGTAGCGTTGCCAGCCTCAAAGGGACCTATGCCTTCCGCAGGACGGGCGTGAACAATGTTCTGGGTGGCCCGATCGCCCAAATTGGCATCGCTTTTTACGGAGGAGATGGGACGCGCGGCCTCATTCGCACGACCAGAAGCGCCAACGGTGACATCCGAGACTGGACCGATTTCCCGACGAACGGAAGCTACACGGTCGATCCGGATTGTACTGGGTCGTTCTTCGATGCAGACGGTACAAGAAGCAACGACCTCGTCGTTCTTGACGGAGGCAAAAGATTCTTCTTGCTCAGCGTGGCGCCGGACACGATTACCACGGAAGAGGGGAAGAGGCTCGATGTGGAGGACTAACGTGTAAAAACTGGGGACAGAGGGGCCGTGCCCCAAGTTCTAATTCGCAAAAACCAGTGAACGTTCCGTCTGTCCCCAAGTTTCCAGCTTCTCGCAAGCTGTTTTGGAAGTTAATGATGCCCGCGTCTTTGCTGGCATCCACTTTCGCACCGCATGTTTGGACGGCAATGCCTTAGGAACCAAGGTCGCATTTTTTGTGATGCAACAGGCGATGCGACCGGTCCCAGATAGATCGGAGGTAGGACAGTGAAGCTTGGAACGAAATTATCAACAGTCATGCCCTTGCTCTCGCTCGTGGTTCTGCTGTGTGGGTGTGGAGGGGGAAAAAACCCAGATCCAACCTCCGGCCGGCCTCCAACTCCAAGTCCAACACCACAGGGCCAGAACAGTGTAAGTAATTGGCAATTCAGCACGACGTCCACGGTTCCGGGGATGCCTTCCTTGACGATTGCAGGCAGCATCAATCTATCCGGCAGTTCGGTGAGTGGCGCACTGCACGTGAACGGTTCGAGTTGTTTTGATCAGCTCACCACCGTCGCCCTGACCGGTACCGTGACGGGCGGTAACATATCCCTGACCTCGACGTCCGTCGCGGGGCAGGTCACCAGTTTTATCGGCACTATCACTAACCTTGCCGCGACGTATTCGGCCGGGCAATTTACCGGGATGTACTCAATCAACGGTGGCTGTGCTGCTGGCGACCAAGGAAATGTCACTGGCGTCAAGATACCTTCTATCGCTAACCTCTTGAACGGCACCTTTACAGATTCCGGAGGAGGAACGTTCAACTTGAGTGGTGACGTGGCTCAGGACGCCAGCGCCAGTTCTGCGGGTAGCTTCGGTGTCTCTGGAACAGCAACTGTCAACACGTCGTGCTTCGGTTCGGGAACCATCACGGCTGGAACGTTTCCGTCCGGCAGTTTCATCATCGGCACGTCTGTGGCCCTTCAAATTGATACCAGCAATGGCATGATTGTTTTCGTCGGGACCTGGGACATGAACCAGGGTGTGATTAGCGGTAACTACACCGTCTCCGGTGGCACCTGCGATCAGACCGGCGCGGCAATCCTAGTTGCGTCGAGTCCATGGGATTACGGACCTTAACGACGGCGGGCCACTCAGCCCTTGCCAACTACCGCACCCGAGACGGCCGCTGAGGGGGGACGAAATATGGGGACAGACGGGACGTCACTTAATTTTGTTGCCGAGAAATTGGGGTCAGTCCCGTCTGTCCCGTCTTCTAATCCGTCTGTATGAATGCATAAGTGAAATGAAGAAGGGTTCTGCGAGCGACTACGATGCTGAGACCGGCGAGGAAAGCGCCGGCTCAGAAATCTCACTCGGAGAATCCCATGAACACCCTCACTATATCGGATTCGACGTACACAACAAAACCATCAGTTTTTGCGTCAAGACGGCCGCCGGCGAAATCGTGGAAGAAGGCAGCGTAGTGGCCGAACGCGGCGTCCTGCGGCAGTGGGCCGCGGCCCGACGGCAACCTTGGCGGGGGCGATGGAAGCGACTCTGTTCATGTAATGTGGGCCTCGCCGAGGCGTTGGTCCATGATCGGTCTCTTCTCAAGGTCAGTAGGGCAAGCGAGGAGCCCATAGTGGTGGTGAAGACGACAGGAATAAAATATGTATTGTCGGCGTAATGCACGTCGGTGTTGGCCTCTTCGGCCGTCTCAGCCTGAGACCGCTTTCAACGGCGCTATACTTCTAAAGACGCAACTTCTGCAAACTAAAGGCGTGGCGACGCCTACTCGGGTTTGGAACCCACGGCGTCGAGTTGCAGGAATTTCTTCGCTCGTACCTGCCGCTTCAATCCCGAAGAAATCCAGAGCGCGAACTCAGCGATAAAGGGGAGCGGGTCGAACAAGCTAAAGGTGGCAGACGTCAGCTTGCCACGGTACATCGCATTCAGGACGCTGCCGACATTACGCAAACGATGGGGCGACCTGGCGACGGCAACGACGTCGGTGATTTCCCGGATCCACGCTGCCGTGCGGTGGACCTTGACCGGGGCGTTGAATAGTCCCACGGACTGACGCCACAGCAGATAAGCGAAGTCGATGCCGACAGCTCTGCCGAGAGTGTGCCAACCCCAGATCCTGGGATTGACGTCGAGGATCTTGTACTTGTCATCCCGCGGATCATACTTGAACTCGACTTCCACGACGCCATCAAAACCGATGCTCTCGAGGAATCGACGGCCGGCTTCTTCCACGACAGTCTGGGCCGTGGTTTCGACGAAAGTGCTGGCGTTGCCGAAGTCGACGGGATATTGCCTTCTGCGCTGGGCGACGAGCGAGGCAAGGATCCGTCCGTTGTTGCAGATTGCACAGAAGGAAAACTGATTCTCTCCGCCTCCGGGAATACGCTCCTGAAGAAGAATCTCATCGGGGGGGATGTACCGGCTCATCTGGGCAAAGGCCCGCGGCAACTCGGACGAGTTGTCAACCGGCAGAGCCTTGACGTTGGTCTGCGGAAAAAAATGGTGATTGACGGCCGGTTTCAGAATCGCAGGATACGGAACGTTGGCTGATTCGACTTCGGCCAGGCTGTTGCCGACAGTCGTCCAAGGGGCAGCAAGCCCCAGTTCCTTGCCCCGGCGATAGGTGAGCCGTTTGTCGAGGGCAAAGCGAGTGACGTCGGGCGGAGCCGTGGTCACCCGATAGATCGTCTCCAGCGGCTGGCGGTTCGCCGACAGGATCTCGACATACTCATCAGTAACGGGAAACAGCACCCAGCCATTCAGGTTGTGGCGGCGCCCTTCTTCTAGAAGAACGTCCACGGCCGACTCCCTGGTTTCGATGAAGCGCCTGGTGTGCCGGGAGAATTGTGAAATAGACTTTGAGCGGTCGGCATCGAGCACCCAGACGGGAATGCCGCGCGCGCCGAGACTTCTAGCGACTCCAAGGCCGACAAAATTTCCTCCGAGAACAATTGCGCCTGGTCCATTCTTGTTGATTTTACCCATGAGCCCGATCTCTCCGATTGCTAAAGTTGCCAGTGGAAGACAGCCTGCGCAAAACACCTGCGGCTAAGCGCGGGCCGGCATTGGAGGTCCCGGTGACGAACCTCAACGTTGGCCCGAGTGTTCTCTCCGCGATGACTCCAACCATGTAGAGCCCATTGATGGAGGTTTGCAGGCTCATGTCGAGTACCGGATAGCCGTCGGCTGTTTTCTGGACCAGCTGCTGAAGGGGAGCATCCAGGATGCGGTACTTCGAAACGTCGATCTTGTAGCCGGTCGCCAGAATCACAAAGTCGACCTGATCCGAGGTTCCATCGCTCAATTTGATCTTCACACCCGTTCCGACAGCGGTGGCCTCGGTGGTCGTGACACTGGTCCTCACCTTGACCTTTTCCAGGCGGGACGGCAGCCAGTAAGCTCCTACGGGCTTGGCGCAGTCTTTCAGGAGCTTCTCCTGGACTTCAGGAGTCTGGCGGCGGAACAGCTCGGGATGCGCCATCTTTCGGGCGGTGCGGATGTCTCCTAGGTCGGTCGGGGGAAGTACACGGTAGGAGAATCCGCGCAATGGTCCGGGTGTTAGTTTGCGGAAAAGATTCTTGCGCCAGGCGAAGGGACGATACGCCAGCGCCGGGGCGCGGGTGATGATCTGCACCTCCGCTCCATTTTCGTGCAGGATCGCGGCGTACTCGAGCGCGCTCTGTCCTTTCCCGAGGACCGCGACCCGTTTCCCGCGGAATTGCGACAAGTCGTTCAGATCCGAGGAATGGGGCGCAAGATGCCGGGGCACGCCGGCAAACGGCTCGGGGCGATGCCGGAAGAATCCGATGCCAAGCGCCAGAACGACGGCCCTGGCATACATCTTGTTGTCATCGTCGAGGGTGAGCTCAAACAACTCACCGCGGCACGACACGTTCCTCACCTGTCGCGTGTCCAGAGTTGGGGCCACCTGCTTCTGGAACCATTCGCCGTAGGCGATGAAGTCTTCGATGGGCAGCGGGTCGGCGATCTTGCGGCCGATGGCGTTTTCGTAGGCCTCGATAGAAAGGTGTTTTTGCGGCGCATCGATATTGGAAGCTTCGCTCTTGGAGCGGAGAAGCATGCCGCCGGGCATGTTCTTTCTCCAGAATGACATCGTCTGGCCGAAGACGTAGGGTTCAATACCGGCGTGCTTCAGATGCGCTGCTGTGCTCAGTCCATAGGGACCAGCACCGATGATGACGATTTCTTTAGTCTCAACGGATTTGCTAACGGGTCGGCTTGCGGCTTCTATTAGGGTCGAATTGGACAAGGCTCTCTCCTGGCGCAAGAAACGCACTCATGCTGTTGACCATCTGGGGGAGACTAAGACAGGTGCGAATGTGGGGGGATAAAACGGGGGGACGCCACGACTTCTGGCACCATTATCTTGACTGTTTTTTAGTCTTGCGTCAAGCAAAACCGCGTGGTTACTGGATGTTACGGGAGGCGATTACGAAGGTTTCAGGAAGCTGTGTTTTGCAGTCTTTGGTTGCGACCGGCCCAAACCGCTTTTCCGCTGCTGACCAGCTGGACGAAGCCATCCTGCCCAGAATATGGCGGTCCCCAAGAAATGAGAACGGACTGTAGTAAAACTGTAGTAGTTTTGTACGGCGGAACTGTATCGGGGGTTCGAATCCCTCTCCCTCCGCCAAATTCTGTAGGGCACTGTTGATCATGAATGGCACGCCGTTACAGAACCTCAGTCTGTCGGGACCGGACAGTTATCTGCGTTATGCCAACGACGTGATCCTTCAGGATTTGCCGAATGATTTGACCCGGATAATTTATCTGGCGTCTCTAAGAGATTGCAACAGCGGCGTGTACCTTCACCCGCAGCTCTCGACGGGAGATCGCATTCAAGAAGCCGACCGGGCACTGCGCGCCTGTCATGAAGACGTTTTCCGACGCCTGCTTACTACGCCCTTGCAGGCCTACGTGGTGCAATTAGAAGAGTACATTCGATATACACGGGCGGATCGAGCCACCATCTTGAAGACGTGGAAGTCGTTGCAGGCCTACCGGGCAACGGTTCCTATCGGTGTACTGGAAACCTCCGCCGAGCTGTTCTGCCTGAATGTGGAGATTGCGCTGGCGGTGCTCGAGGAAGAAGCCCAGGATCTAGCGCGGCCTCAATAAACTTCGTTATGAGCGGCCAAAGGCTCGAATGGAATCCAGGCATTGACTACTCTGCCTATCACGGAGGCTTCTCGTGGCGTCTTGAACCGCCGCACCGGCTGCCGTGAAAGCGGGAATGGTACCAGAATCAGTTCACGGCCATCCAGCTGGCACCAGCAACAACTGTGCCCCTGTGTATGCCAGACTAGATAGATCGGGCGTTCCCGAATTGTCCGCCAATCTGAGATTTGGACCGTGTTCTGGGCAGTATCCACTTCTACCAGCGCGCCGGGAGGAATCAAGCTCCCCATGATGTCGTCGTTCAGGCCGATCAGAGCATACCGGTAGCGTTTTGGGTTCAGGCGTTTTTGCAACGCAGGCGGCAGGGCGGCGAGTTCCTGCGGCTCCATTCCCAGCAAACTGGTTTCCTGGCTGTTGATGCTGCGATCGAAGTTCAGCTGAAAACGAAAACCCGGCTGGCGAATCGCAGTTGTTTCCAGTTGGGTTGAGCCCGGACCCGGCTGAATAGCAAAGCGCGTGACTTCTTCCCGATCAATTCCAAACACCAGCAAAAGCTCATCCAACGAGGTCTTAAGGCAAACCGCCAGGCTGAATAATTTGTGAATGCTGGGAACCGATCCGCCTTCGATGTCGGCCAGTGTGGAATGAGAAACGTAAAAATCCGCGTCACTCTTGGCGTCGGCAATGGACCGGCTCACACGCTCGATGTCGCTAGGCTTAACGAATCGTTCTTCACGTAACTCCCGAATCCATTTGCCAGAGTCCATGGTTGTTTCTGCTTATACAGCACCAAGGTAGACCGCCCGCCTCCTAAACTCGCGATACCGCCCCGTTTCACTGCAAAAGGAGGTCTCTCTGCTGCCGACAGCGAGTAACAAGAAATGAATTAAGCAGGCGAAACATAGCAGTTTCTTAGAATGGCAGGAAGTAGAGCACGCCCCTTCTCGTAGCCCTGACTAACTTAGGATCAAACTCTCGCCACTCTGCTGGCGAACCTGCACAACAGAATGAAGCAATTGCCGATAACGCGTTTCACAGGGCGGTACGGGCACAATCCATCCAGGGAACAGCCATTTCACGCATAGGTAAGTTTGTATCAGTAACAAGTTCACGCGAAGGCGTAAGGCGGCGGCGATCAATTCTTCCGCCTGATGCACCATCACAGGGTCCACCCCGCTTCTTGCAAGCTGTCCCACTTTCATCAGCATCGCTGTATTTCTCTCAACCAGCTGCAACATGCGCCACGCCAGGCGAAGCCGTTTCCTTTGAAAGCTGCGGAACCGCCGTGATGAAAGGGCGCTCCTAAGATGCTGCTCTTCGGCGTAGTCCACGAGCATGCGGAAACTCGCAATGTCAACATCGTACCGGTTCGCTTCCCAGTCTTCCAGGCGCCGGATCTCAGGCGCCCTGGTGTGGACGATGTTCCACACCAGAAGCAGTAAGCAAGCGCTTAACGGCAGAATTATGATCGGCGATACCATTGATCAACGTAGTGCATCAACACGTGATTCCACCTTCCCAGATCAGTACTCGGCAGTTGCTCGACCGGTCGTTCCACCCGCCTAGGAAGAAAGTAATAGGCCCAAATACCAACCGCGAGATTATATGCCCCAGATCTCAAGAAGAGAAAAAAGTTATCTGGTATCCAATTCAGATCGATACGCAGCTCCAGAAGCGCCAGGTCGAGAGCTGCGTAGAATGCGAAGCCGGCCGCAATGCCAAGTGGATAACGATGCCAGGTTAACCCCAGGCGAGACATTAGAATTGTAAACAGGATCCACAGACAAACCAGCAATAGCCGGGCCTCACGCTCCAGAAACATAACCTGCTGCAGAAGCTTATGGGACGCTACCTGCCACCTGCTAATCAGAAATACGAGCGCGCCAACAATCACGACGCTGACGATGACGGTGAAGAACCATAGAACCACGCGGCGGAGGAAAGGATAAGAGCGGAGTACCTGCGAAACGGTCTCAAATACTGCGCCAAGACTCAGCAAAATCGCGATCGCTTTTCCTCCCCAGTAGATATAAAAGTGAGGCCCCGCCGAGGCCTGGAAAAACAGCAGGAGAACGCCGCGCAAGGGCATGAAGGCTGTGTAGCTGAAGAAGACAGGGTACTGGCCGGCCAGCTTGCGGCGAAGCATGGCGAACGAGATCGTCGCCTCAATAACTAAAGGCAAAATCCACAATAATGTGGCTACACTCTGGGAGGCTTGCATGGGCCCACTGGCAGGCTACTAGCAAATCAGTCGACTCATCAACGTATTTTTTAATGCAGGATTAGCTGGGCAATCAAAGTGCGATGATTAACGAAGGCAGCAGCAAAGATAAATGCGGCCCAAGCCAGCCACTTGGGCCGCATTGCTCGTGGACGTTTTGCCCGCTGTCGTTGCCCGAAGGCTACGACGTATGCACCGTTAAGAACCGCGCTCATGAAAAGCGCTCGTCTTTGCTGGCGCACCCTGCACGTCAGAGACTTCAAAATTCAGGATTCGAAATCCCGAACTCGCCGTTTGCGACGTGAGGTCGATTGTGCGTCTGCCGGTGATCAGTCCCGCCTTTAAGGGGAGGACTCTCTGAGGAGGCCGCAACGCCCGAGTTTCCTTAATCGCGCCGAAGCGTGTTTTCGAAAACCCTCCCGGCAGTTCACCCTCGGGAACCACCGGAAACCGCCAGTTCTGCCACAATCTCTAACAGGCTTAACGTCTCACGAATGCTCTGAGAGCACTTTGCGCGTATAGCCCCAAGAGCGCAATGGGAAATCGAAGCTGCATTGTGCAGAAGCTGTGGAGGACGAATGTTCCTTGTGGAAAGCGCCGGAAAAGCTGGCGAGAATTTTTCTTCCCTCCCAAGCGTCGCAGGCAACATGATTTCTAATTTGCATGAAAACAAAGGACGGATTGCTCGCATCCTGAATTGTTTGCACAATTCGTGCACACTTTGCGCTGCCAAGTCTAGTGACTGCAGGAGCCACGGTGCTAGTATTCGTGTTTTTCGAAATGCAGTCAGCAGTTGGCACTGCCTGTGTTGTCACCACAGGCAAGATGCTAACTGTTAATGCGAAGTGCTTTAGATCTTTTCAGCAGACCGAATACTCATGACCGTTCGACAGCAAAACTACTGGCTGACCACGATTGAGGTCCCCAAGACAGATACAAGAATGCCTCTGCCTGAAACCGTGGACGTGGCCGTGATCGGCGCAGGTTTCACCGGTCTCTCAGCCGCGCGGACCTTAGCCAAACATGGAGCCAGGGTCGCGGTGCTGGAAGCGGAGACGGTCGGATGGGGCGCCAGTTCGCGCAACGGCGGAATGGTGCTCACTGGTCTGAAGCTGGGGCCTAACAAATTGATTTCTAACTACGGACGCGAACGCGCTCGCCGGATGTTTGCCGCTTCGCTTGCCTCAATCGATTGTGTCGAGCAGATTGTTCGGGATGAAAACATCGACTGTGATTTCTCCCGCTGCGGACATCTCGAAGTCGCCTACAAACAGATGCACTTTCGGGATTACGCGCACGAAGCAGAAACGATTGCACGCGTATTCAGTCACGAGGTGAGCGTCGTTCCGGGCGACGAATTGCACACCGAAATAGGCTCATCCGCGTACTACGGCGGCATGGTTGATGAAAGCAGCGCGGGCTTGAATCCGGCGAAATACGTGGCCGGGCTGGCGTGGGCGGCGGCGGGCGCGGGTGCAACGATCTACGCACATGCTCGCGTCCAAAGCGTCCAGCGGGAATCACACGATGCTGCTCCTGGGTGGCGGGTGCTTACGTCGCGCGGTTCATTGTGGGCCCGGGAAGTATTCGTGGGAACCAGCGGCTACACCGGAGCAGCCACGCCCGCCCTGCGCAGAAAGATTATTCCCATCGGCTCCTACATCATCACTTCGGAGGTCCTGCCTGCCGCTCTGGCGCGCGAACTGAGCCCGCACAATCGCATGATCTATGACTCCAAGAATTTCCTTTATTACTTCCGCTTGACTCCCGACAACCGCATGCTTTTCGGCGGACGAGCCGCATTCTTTCCTGAGACAGATAACACGATTCGCCGCAGCGCGGAAATTTTGCGGCGCGGAATGCTCACCGTCTATCCCCAGCTTCGCGAAATAAAAATCGAATACGTCTGGGGCGGGACCCTGGATTTCACTTTCGACATCATGCCGCACGCCGGCCAAATTGATGGAATCCATTTCGCACTCGGATACGCCGGACACGGAGTCGCGATGGCGACCTGGCTGGGACAAAAATCAGCGGAGTTGATGGCAGGAGAGACCCCGGACAATCCATTCACTGAGATCTCCTTTCCAAGCGCTCCGTTGGGACTATATCGCGGAAGGCCGTGGTTCCTGCCATTGGCGGGAGCGTATTACAAGCTGCTCGATTGGGTGAGCTGAAGTGGATCTCCGCCAGCTGGAGTGACCACCTTGAGCCAGCGTGCAATTAATGCCGAGGCGCCAGCAAGGTGAGAATGTCGCGCAATCCTTGCCGAATGTACTTTAACTCTGAAGAGGAGCGGACCGGAAAAGGCAACGGGTCCTGGTGCTTGTCGGACTTCCCCTCGGCCTTGAGTTGCTGCCGCGCGCCTGGAATTGTAAACCCCTCTTCATAAAGCAGCTGTTTGATACGGAGCACATATTCCACATCTTTGCGGCGATACATTCTCTGGCCGGTGCCACTCTTCACCGGCTTGAGCTGCGGAAACTCGGTCTCCCAGAAACGCAATACATACGCGGGCAGGTGACAAAGATCCGCCACTTCTCCAATTCGAAAGTACAGTTTCTCTGGAATTACAACGTCGGCAACCTTGGCGTGCCTACTCGAAGTCTTGGCGCGTGCGCTCATTGTGAAATGTATCTGGGCCTGCACCAACGTTTCTAGCACGAGGCGGCCCTGTGAAACAAACCCATTTTGAGGATGGGCTTAGAACGGCCCACCCGGCGGGAACAAGGAAAATCTCGTCGAAGGGGCCGTATCGACACCAGATATGAGAGTCCCATAGTTCGTCTCAATACGACTCTCCAGATCGATGTTGTGGTTGACGGCCTTTGTCCTGTCGTACACTGGCAACTGCATCCGGGCATTCACGTGCGCGATCCGGTCGAACTCGAGATTTTCAAAAACATCTACCACTCGATTGCTGAAGAGATGGGCGCGGCTCTCCGCAGCACAGCCTTCTCACCGAACATCAAGGAACGCCGCGATTACTCCTGTGCCGTATTCGACTCAGCGGGCGAAGTGATCGCGATGGGCGATCACATGCCCGTACACCTGGGATCGATGCCGATGTCAGTGCGAGCGGCGATCGAGTCAGTTGGTCTGGGGCCTGGCGACATGGTGGTGTTGAACGATCCCTTCCGCGGTGGAACCCACCTCCCGGACATCACGCTGGTGGCGCCGGTCTACATCACGAAGCACAAGGCCAGCACTCGCCCTGACTTCTATGTCGCCTCGCGCGCCCATCATGCCGATGTCGGTGGCGCATATCCAGGTTCGATGGGGCTTTGCCGCGAGATTTACCAGGAAGGCCTTCGCATCCCGCCGGTCAGGATCATGCACGCGGGCAAAGTGCAGCCCGACGTTCTGGCGTTGCTTCTCAGCAACGTCCGTACGCCCAAAGAGAGGGAAGGCGATCTGGGTGCGCAGATCGCCGCCTGTCATACCGGTGCGGAACGGCTCAGGGAAGTCTGCAGGCGTTACGGTCTGAACAGGGCACAGCAAGCCGCGCGCGATCTCCTCGACTACTCGGAAGAAATGATGCTGTCCTTTCTGAAACGCGTGCCACTCGGACACTATCGCGCAGAAGATTTTCTGGACAACGATGGCAACAGCGACCGGCCGGTGAAAATTGCCGTGGAAGTGACGGTGCAGCCCTTTCTGCGGCGGCGAAAGGTTGCTCCGCCGGTGGTGGTTATAGATTTCACCGGCAGTGATCCGCAGGTTGAAGGCAGCGTAAACGCAGTGGAAGCGATCACGTATTCAGCTTGCTTCTATGTTCTTCGCTGTCTGCTGGCCGAAGATGTGCCAGCCACGTCCGGATTGATGCGTCCCATCCGCGTAATTGCTCCGGAAGGCACTGTGGTCAATGCGAGACCGCCAGCCGCTGTAGCAGGAGGTAATGTCGAGACTTCGCAGCGGGTTGTCGATGTGCTGCTGCTGGCGCTGGCTCAGGCCGTTCCCGACCGAATTCCTGCCGCGGCTTCGGGAACCATGAACAATCTGACGATCGGAGGCATCGATCCCAGAACCGGCGAGCCCTTTGCTTACTACGAGACGATCGCCGGCGGTATGGGCGCGGGGCCGACGAAGCCCGGTGTTTCCGGCGTGCACACGCACATGACCAATTCTTTGAACTCGCCCGCCGAGGCGTTGGAGTACGCGTATCCTCTGCGTGTGCGCCGCTATTCATTGCGGCCTGGAACCGGCGGGCATGGCAAGCACCGCGGCGGCGACGGAATTGTACGCGAGATTGAAGTGCTGGCCGATTCCGAAGTCACGCTCCTGGCCGAACGCCGCACGCGGGGACCATGGGGCTTACATGGCGGTAAAAGCGGCGCGCCAGGGAAGGCATTCGTGCTCCGAAACAATGGCACGATCGAAAACCTCCCAGGCAAATTCAACGTGCGCCTGAAAACCGGCGAGCGGATCAGAATTGAGAGTCCAGGCGGTGGCGGTTGGGGCACCCCGATCACTTGAACAAAGGGAGAGCGATATGCAACGAATCAGATCAGTTGGGATCATGTCGTGTGCCAAGGTATTTGGGATTACCTATGCGTGTATCGGATTGCTTTTCATCCCATTCGCTGTGCTCGGCGGCTTCGCCAGCATGATCTCCGCACAAAGCCACGGCGCAATCAGTAGTGCGGTGTTCCTTTTTCTTGGTTTGTTGGCGCCGTTTTTCTATGGTGTAATCGGCTTCATCTTCGGTGCACTGTGGGCCTGGATATACAACCTTGTCGCCGGTTGGGTCGGCGGAATTGAAATCGACTTGCAAGGCAGCGGCCCGGCGGTGCTTTCGGTTTCGCAGATATAGTTTGGTATTAAGAAGCTGGCGAACCTAGGCAGAGTGACCTTCGATTCATAGTGCTAAAATCAGACGTTCTTGGGCTCGGTAAGAGCTGGTAGTGTCTAAGCATGTCCACCACCATGCTGGCCGTCGTAAAGCCGAGACCCGCGCCAGGAGCGGAACTTCGCGAAGTTAAAATTCCTGGCTTCGGCCGCACCGACGTGCTGGTGAAGGTAAAGGTCGCCTCCATCTGCGGTACTGACCTGCACATCTATGAATGGGATCGCTGGGCCCAGACCCGCATTCACCCCCCCCTCATTCCGGGGCACGAATTTTGTGGCGAGGCGGTTGCCGTCGGGGATGAAGTCACCGGCGTAAAAGAAGGAGACTTCGTTTCCGCAGAGATGCACGTCGCCTGTGGGAAGTGCCTGCAGTGCCGCACCGGCGAAGCCCACATTTGCCAGAACGTCAAGATCATCGGCGTGGATGCCGACGGCGCCTTCGCCGAATACGTGGTAATTCCTGAGTCCAACATCTGGAAGCTCGATCCCGCAATTCCCCACGAATATGCCTCGATTCTCGACCCGCTGGGGAACGCGGTTCACAGTGTTCTCGCTGGCGACATTGTTGCAAAGACGGTGGCCATCACCGGTTGCGGGCCGATTGGGTTGTTTTCGATTGCAGTGACGCGGGCGGCCGGTGCGGCGCAAGTCTTTGCGATCGAGGTGAACGAACACCGCAGGCGGATCGCACAAAAGATGAAAGCTGACGTGACGATCGATCCTTCCACCGAAGACGTGCGTGGCATTGTGGCGGAACGCACAGGCGGGCTGGGCGCCGATGTAGTGCTGGAGATGGCAGGTCACCCCGACGCGATTCGCATCGCCTTCGATGTCGTGCGCCGCGGCGGAAGGATTTCTCTGTTGGGGCTGACAAACAAACCAGTTTCCTTGAATTTTTCCGAAGACATTATTTTTAAGGGACTCACTATTCAGGGCATCAACGGCCGCCGAATGTATCAAACCTGGTATCAAATGACTGCGCTCCTTAAGGCAGGTAAGCTCGACCTGCACCCGGTAATTACGGATCGAATCGCGATGAAGGATTTTTCGAAAGGAATGGAACGGCTGAAAACCGGACAGGCGAGCAAAATATTGATCTATCCAAACGGAATGAATTAAGCAGATCCGCTCTACGCCCCTGCCGGCATCTTCACGATCTTTTTCTGAATCGCATAGGTCACCAGCTGGGCCTTATTGTGAATGTTCAGCTTGCGCATCAGGTTGAACTTGTGCGCTTCCACCGTCTTGATACTCAGACCGAGCACGCCCGCAATCTCTTTGACCGAGTTGCCTTCGGCGATCATTTTGACTACTTCACGCTCGCGCGGCGTAAGCATGGAACTGCGGGGCATGCCGTACGAGCCAGCGGATCGCGTCGCCGTGACGAGTTTCTCCAGTACTTGCGGGCTGAGATATTTCCTCCCCTGATAAACCTCCCGCACGGCGCCGATCAGTTTCGGCGCGGGAGCATCTTTCAGGACGTAACCAGCCGCTCCCACATCGAGACACTGCAGCAGATACTCTTCGTCCTCATACATGGTCAAAAAAATCAAGCGGGTTCCCGGATGATTCTTATCCACCATTCGCGCCGCTTCAAAGCTGGACATGCCCGGCATGCCGATATCCATCAGCACCACGTCTGGCTTCATCTGAGCTATGACTTCCAGCGCAGAAGCCGCGTCGCTGGCCTCGCCGACAACCTGAATGTCGGGCTCGCTCTCGAGGACGCGCCGCAGACCTTCGCGGAACAGTGTGTGATCGTCAACCAGCAGGCAATTAATGGACATGTGAGTAGTGAACGTCGGCTTTGATAGCGTTGGTAAGCGAGTGCGACTTTGCCGCGGCAGATTTTTGCCTTCTCGCGAGTGGCACAGTCACCAGGATTTGCGTCCCTTTCCCGTGCCGCGTACGCACGCGTACGGTCCCACCGAGAACGGCAATTCGCTCCCGCATGCCAAATAGGCCAAAGGCTCTAGTGCGGGAGTTGCCGGAAAACCCGATGCCATCGTCCTCCACGCGGAGCCGCACTTGCTCCGGATTGGCTTCCAGCTGAATGCTGAAACTTTTTGCGTGCGAGTGCTTTGCGATATTATTCAGCGCTTCCTGCACCGCCCGATAAACTGCAATTTCGATTTCATCGTCCAGTTCCCGTAAATCCGTTGGCAGGTTCAATTGAGCCTGCATTCCTGTGCTCTTGCTAAGCTCCCGCGCTTCCTTGCGAATGGCCGCAACCAGGCCCATTTCTTCGAGGGTGCGCGGCGAGAGGCGCGCGATCAGCCGCCGCAGATCCCCAATGGTTCGATCGACCATCGCAATCGCTTCTTGAATCCGATCGCGCAGATCTGGGCGGGCGTTCTCTCCGGCCACGCTCCCCAGGAAAAGACGCAACACCATAAGCCCTTGTCCGGCCGCGTCGTGCAATTCACGGCTGATGCGTTTACGTTCCTCTTCCTGGGCCCGCAGCAGATGCCGCGACAGCTCAGAATCTCGCGGCTCGGGCGCAGGCACTGCGCGCGTCGCACTTCGTTCCCGGGAACGGGACCTGCGGGGCACTAAGACACCTCAAGGCCAGAATTCTGCGGAGTTGACGCGTGGCTTGTCAGGTTGGGACTGCGTTTACTTTCCAGTTAAGTCCCATTCTAACAACTACTCGTCTTAATTCCACAACTTCTGAACACAAAAAGGCGAGTTTCAGATGATCCCTGCTTTCAAAGGTTTGCCCGTGCTATCGGGTACAATCCAAAGGCGATGCTGCGTTATTTCACGGCCGGCGAGTCACATGGAGAGGCTCTGGTCGCGTTCCTATCGGGTCTGCCGGCGGGAGTGAAGGTCGATCAGACATTTCTGGATCGCGAGTTATGGCGCCGCCAACAAGGCTACGGCCGCGGCGGCAGAATGAAAATCGAGAACGACAAGGCTCACATTCTGTCCGGTGTGCGCCAGGGCAAGACGATCGGTTCGCCCATCGCCGTCTTGCTCGAAAACAAAGATTGGAAGAACTGGCAGGAAGCGTTGCCGGTTGAAGAGGGCGAAGCGGCCAAGCATAAGCGAGTGGCTGCCCCACGCCCGGGGCATGCCGATTTGGCCGGTGCGTTGAAATACAACTTCCCCGAGGCACGGTATGTTCTGGAGCGCGCATCGGCACGAGAATCAGCCGCCCGAGTCGCGGTGGGTGGACTGGCAAAACTATTTCTGCGTGAGCTGGGCATTGAGGTGCTAAGTCACGTGGTCGCAGTGGGCAGCGCGACAGTGCAGAAAGACGTCAGCTGGGATGAGATTTGGGCGTTGTCGCAACGGGCAGAAATCCTGCTCAACTCCGCTGATGCCGAAACCGAGCAGCGCATGAAAGAAGAGGTAGACAAAGTCCTGAAGAGCGGAGACTCAGTCGGCGGAATCTTTGAAGTTGTCGCTCACAATGTTCCTCCAGGATTAGGCACCTACGCGCAATGGAATGAGCGCTTGGATGCATTACTCGCGGGCGCGGTGATGTCGCTGCAGGCGGTGAAAGCAGTGGAAATTGGAGCGGGAGTGACCGCTGCGGCTTCTCCCGGTTCGGCGGTGCATGATGAAATCGGCTATCAGCGGGCCAGCAGCTTCGCCGGTTTCACGCGCGCCAGGAACAACGCGGGCGGAATCGAGGGCGGTGTTTCCAACGGAGAGGATATCCGCGTGCGCGGCTACCTGAAACCGATATCGACGCTGCGACGGCCCCTGCAGTCGATCGATTTCGCTACCCGCGAAGTAGTAAAAGCTGCTTACGAGCGCTCAGATGTTTGTGTAGTGCCGGCGGCGGGCGTAGCCGGCGAAGCCATGGTTGCGCTGACTGTGGCGCGCTGCGCATTGGAAAAGTTCGGAGGCGATTCTCTGGAGGAGACGCGGCGAAACTTCAAAGGATATCTCGAGCAATTAAAACAATTCTGAATGATTTATCCGATTGTGAAGTTTGGAAATCCGGTTCTGGAGAAGCCTGCCGAGCCGGTGACGGTCTTTGACGGCGACCTGAAAAAGCTGGTCGAGGACATGTTCGAATCCATGTATGCAGCCAAGGGTGTAGGCCTCGCAGCGCCGCAGATCGGAATTTCGAAGCGGTTGGCTGTCATCGACGTGACCTTCAAAGAAGATCCGAATGCCAAGCTTGTATTGGCGAACCCCCAGATCATTCACATCGAAGGCCGGCACACCCAAAGTGAAGGCTGTCTTAGCATCCCGGAATTCCGTGAACCGGTCACCCGGGCAAAAAAAGTCACGGTCCGTGCCCAGGATTTACACGGCAAATGGTTTGAAAAAACCGGCGAGGAATTACTAGCGCGCGCCTTCCTCCACGAAACCGATCACCTGAACGGCAAACTTTACATCAGCCATCTGAGCGCGCTGAAGCGGGATCTGATGAAACGCAAAATTCGGAAATTGATGAAGGCAGGAGAATGGTAGCTCACCTCAGATCTCAGACCTCAGTCCGGGCGACCATAAAGGCTGGCGAAGACTGAATTTCGGGCACCGCGGTCCGCAAGAGTGCTCGAAGCAAAGCCGCGGAGCGGCGAAACTCATGAGCCCAGCACGGGAGCGTTGGGTAAGGTGAAACAGATGTTCGAGTGCCGTAGGCACGGCCCAGTACCTCACACTCTATCGTGCCTGGCTCTGATGCCTGAGGTCTGAAGTCCGAGATCCGATGCTCGAATCGCTTAGCCTGATTTTCTGTGGTACTCCCGCCTTTGCCGTGTCCACACTGGAAAGACTGGTGACCGCGGACTTTTCTATGCGGCTAGTCGTGACTCAGCCTGACCGGCCAAGGGGACGGGGCCAAGAAGTCCAGTTCTCGCCGGTAAAACAGCGTGCTCTCGAACTCGGACTTCCAATTACGCAGCCGGACAAGATCAAGCACAACGACGAATTTCGACGTGAACTGGAGGCGATCCGCCCGGACGCCATCATCGTTGTGGGCTATGGCAGATTGATCCCGCAGTGGATGCTCGATCTTCCTCCGCTAGGAAATATCAACTTGCATGCGTCGTTGTTACCAAAATATCGCGGCGCGGCCCCCATCCAATGGGCAATCGCCAACGGCGAAGAGGTGACTGGCGTGAGCACGATGCGCCTCGACGCCGGTTTCGACACCGGCGACATTTTGCAGCAAAAGGAGATGAGAATCGTGCCCGAGGACACGTCCGAGACTCTGGCGCCCCGGCTGGCAACAATTGGAGCTGAACTGGTGGTCGAAACTCTGCGCGGGCTCCGAGCAGGAACTCTGCATCCGAAGCCGCAGAACCACGCCGAAGCTACCGTTGCTCCCCTGCTCACTCGTGAAGATGGCCGCATTGACTTCCGCCGCTCCGCAAGCGAGATCTGGAATCGCCTGCGCGGATTCCAGCCCTGGCCCGGCGCTTACACGAGCTTTCGGAACAAGAATCTGCACATCTGGAAGGCGCAGCCGGTGGAGAGGAGCGTGTCTGAAGGCGAGCTGGCTATCGATAACGGCCAACTCCTCGCCGGTTGCGGCGAGTCCACTGCTTTGGAGCTGCTCGAACTCCAGCCCGAAGGCAAGAGGCGCATGCCAGTCCGTGACTTCATCCACGGATACCATCCACAAACCGGCGAGCAGCTGGCTTAAGAATGCCGATCTCGCCCGCTCGCATAGCCGCGTTTGAAATTCTGCTGCGAGTCGAGCGGACGGCTGCCTACGCCTCCGAACTTCTGCACTCGGCAAAACACGAAAGGCTCTCTCAGGACGATCACGGCCTCACGACAGAGTTAGTGATGGGAGTCCTGCGCTGGAAATCGGTGCTCGATGCGCAAGTTGCAAATGTCTCCTCCCAGCCGCTGCAGAAGCTGGATCTGGAAGTGCTGACGGCATTGCGATTGGCTGCCTATCAGATCGTCTTCCTTGATCGCATCCCTCCGCGAGCTGCCGTGCATGAAAGCGTCGAGCTGATGAAGTGGGCGCGAAAGCGTTCCGCCGCCGCATTCGTGAATGCAGTGCTGCGCAAATTGTCGGATGGAGAAAGGCCGTCTACTATCCTCACCTCCGGCGAAAACATTGATAGCGCTCGTGAGTTAGCCGACGTCTCCGCACATCCACTGTGGATTGTTGAACGTTGGATCGAGCAATTCGGTCTTTCGACCGCGCGCGAGATTTGCAGGTTCGATCAGCAGCCGCACCAGTCGGGGATCCGCCTCCAGGACCCGAGCGTTGCAGAAGAGCTTCGCCGAGAAGGCATTGCACTCGCTCCCGGTCGCTTGCTCGCCTCCGCGCAGCGTGCCACGCGCGGCAACGTGACGCCATCCCGGGCATTCCGTAATGGTCGAGCCGTCATTCAGGATGAAGCCTCGCAGCTGGTTGCGCTTTTGTTGGGAAAGGGAAATAAGATTCTAGACTGTTGCGCAGCTCCAGGCGGCAAGACAAGAATTTTGGCCGAGCAAAACCCCGGCGCGCGCGTGCTCGCGTTAGAGCTCCATTCGCAACGCGCCCGGGTCTTACAGAAACGGGTGCCTGCAGGCGTGCAAGTACTCAACTCCGACGTGCGCGAACTGAAGACGCACGAGAAATTCGATCGTGTGCTCGCCGACGTCCCCTGCTCAGGTACCGGCACGCTAGCTCGAAATCCCGAGATCAAGTGGCGGCTACAACTGCACGATCTGGCTGATCTACACGCACTGCAATCTCAGATTTTGCAATCGGCGATGCAGCACGTCGCAAGCGGCGGCGAACTGGTGTACTCCACCTGCTCGCTGGAACGTGAGGAGAATGAAGAGGTCGTGGAACAAGCGCTCGCTAACAATCCCTGGTTCGGTTTGATTGCCTCTAGGGGCCGGCTGGAACAGCTCCGTCACACAGGAAAACTGGTCTGGAGCGAGATCGATTCGCTCACGAATGGTCCTTATCTCCGAACTCTACCCGGAGTGCACCCATGCGACGGCTTCTTCGCTGCCCTCCTGCAGAAAACCTGATGTTCGAGGCCCCTCCAACGCACCAAAGTCGTAAACATCCTCTTGCGCACTTCTCCACCGGGTGCTATAAATGATGCACCGTCGAGAGCAAACTGTGGCTAGCCGGGCGTTTTAACTGAATCTCTCGTCGCTCGTCCGGCATCTTATAGATAACAGGTTAAATGCCTGAAATTGGCCTCGGCCACGAGGCTTCGATTCGGGGACAGCGGTCCTCGAAGGGTTTAGCGTTTTCGCAAAAACCTCCAAAAGTTCTTTTCTTAACCAAGAATCTTCCGACCCTGCTCGTGCCAAAACAGGCTCGCGTCGAACCTGGCGCTGGAGCTCGGCACGGCGAGTCGGAAGATGCGTTCTGTTGCGCACTCGAAAGCCCTCCCCATGATTACGTGGGGACAGCCGCCCTCGGCTGTCCAGTCTCGCGAAGCGAGACAGTGTGGGCCGAGTTCCCGATGTGGAAAACAGGTGGAAATCCTGTGCTCCCAATCGGTTGACACGAGAGCGGCAGGGCCAGTAGCTTTAAAAAGGTTTCGAGGACAGCCAGATTCCATGTAGGCGCGAGCGTCCGCGCTCGTGCACACAAGTTTGGCTGGACTGAATACGCTCCGCTCAGGCGGACCGCGTCTTCGGTCTTTGACAACTAGGTTGAACGTGCCAGTCGTGAGAAGGAATAGTTCGGGCTCAAGTCCGAGCGTACTCACAAGATAGTTTTTGCATTCCTCTGTGTTCCTCTGTGCCCTCTGTGGTAGGTAGATCGCATTTGGTGTTTAGCTGACCGGCTAAGTGCTAATTGCCAAGTGCTAAATGCTAACTACGGAGGCCGCTGAGGAGCACAGAGGCAATGGCAAGAACGATTTGTTCGTTCCGAACAAATTTCAGGTTTCAAACGAGAGTTTGATCCTGGCTCAGAATCAACGCTGGCGGCGTGCCTAACACATGCAAGTCGAACGAGAAAGTGGGAGCAATCCCACGAGTAAAGTGGCGACCGGGTGAGTAACACGTGACCAATCTACCCTCGAGTGGGGGATAACTCCGGGAAACCGGAGCTAATACCGCATAACATCATTGGGGCGCAGGCTCCGATGATCAAAGGAGCAATTCGCTTGAGGAGGAGGTCGCGGCTGATTAGCTAGTTGGTAGGGTAATGGCCTACCAAGGCTTAGATCGGTAGCCGGCCTGAGAGGGCGCACGGCCACACTGGAACTGAAACACGGTCCAGACTCCTACGGGAGGCAGCAGTGGGGAATTTTGCGCAATGGGGGAAACCCTGACGCAGCAACGCCGCGTGGAGGATGAAGTCCCTTGGGACGTAA
>Ga0075433_10000628_pt1 | contig 23549 bp, 23 predicted proteins | sample RhiMethybrSRZTD2_FD_75299 | JGI IMG/M metagenome (GOLD analysis project Ga0075433, IMG submission 75299) | Populus rhizosphere microbial communities from Tennessee, USA - Rhizosphere MetaG P. TD hybrid SRZTD2 | ecosystem: Host-associated > Plants > Roots > Rhizosphere > Soil | place: USA... | reverse complement strand
TACCCAGAACAGGCCGGGCGCGACACGGGCGAGCACGCCGCGGCTGGGGTCGAGCGCGAACGCGAACAGCAGAACGACGATCAGCCCGAACGGCAGCACCTGGTACAGCGTCACTCGCGAGCGTGCCTCGATACGCAGGTCCTTGCCCGCCACGAGCATCACCTCCCGCCAGAGGTTCATCCCGCTCGCACCTCTTCTTCTTCTTCTTCTGCCTTGGCAGCGCTCGTCTGCGATGTTGGCGGTTCGGCCACGCCGAAGCGGGCGACGCCGCCGGCGAGGACGACCTCCCGGCCGGCGAGGGCGCGCGTCCGGTCGAGCTCGTGGGAGGCGAGGAGCACGGTGCGGTCCTCGGAGGGGGCGGCCGCCACTACGTCGTCGAGCACGGCGCGACCGGCGGCGTCGAGACCGGCGTGCGGCTCGTCGAGGAGAAGGAGCCGCGGGTTGCGCGCCAGAGCGACGGCGAGCGCGAGCCGCCGGCGTTGACCTGCCGAGAGGCGGCCGTGCGCGACATCGCCTTGCGCGCTCAGGCCGACGCGCTCGAGGACGGCGTCGGATGCGGCGGCGTCGGAACCGGCGGCGCGCGCCGCGAAGCGGAGGTTCTCGCGCACAGTGAGGTCGTCGTAACAACCCGTCTCGTGCCCGAGAAGCCCGATCGCGCGTCGCGCGCCACGCCGGTCGATCGACAGGTCGTGTCCGAGCACGACACCCGTCCCCGAGTGCAGCGGGTGCAATCCGGCGAGGACACGCAGCAGCGTGGTCTTCCCGGATCCGTTCGCACCCGAGAGCAGCACGACCTCGCCCGCTTCGACATCCAGGTCGACGCCTGCCAGGGCCGGGAACCGACCCAGGAGGCACACGGCGGAACGCAGTCGGACAACGAGGGGCACGCAAGCCTCCATGGGCTTCACCCCGGTAGCTGCTTCAAAGCACGATGAGTGTACGAAGCGCCCTCTGACCTGGGCGAACCGTTCTCGAGGCAGCAAACGAGGCAAAAGCCCCGAAGTAGCCTCTCGCCCCGTGCGCACCGTGATCGGGGCCGTCGGCCGGGTCCTCGTCACGGTCGGGCTGCTGATCCTCCTGTTCGTCGCATACCAGCTCTGGGGCACGGGGATCTACGAAGCGCGCGCGCAATCCGACCTCCAGAGCCAGTTCACCCGCGACCTGGCCCGTCACGGGTCGCAGAGCACGACGACGACCTCGGGCGCCACACCGACGACCGCACCGACATCGACGACGGCTCCTGCGGCGCTTTCTCCGGCACCGGCGGACGGCGAACCGGTCGGCGTGATCAAGATCGACAAGATCGGTGTCGACAAGGTGGTGGTGGAGGGCACGTCCGTCCCCGATCTCCGCAAGGGACCCGGCCACTACACAGGATCCCCGCTGCCCGGTCAGCTCGGGAACGCCGCGATCGCCGGGCACCGCACGACCTACGGCGCGCCGTTCGGTGATCTCGATCAGCTCGCCGGCGGCGACACCATCTCGGTGCGGACGCTGACGGGAACGTGGAAGTACGTCGTCCTCGACGACTACCCGATCGCGGTGAAGCCCAGCCAGACCGAGGTGCTCGATCCAACGATCGACCCGGCCACCGGCCAACCGCTGGCGACACTCACGCTCACGACGTGCGAGCCCAAGTACCAGGCGACGGAGCGACTAGTGGTGAAGGCGAAGTTGAGCGACGCGAACCAGCAGCAGCCACTTCCCGGGCCCGACAGGACGAAGCTCGTCCTCGACACCGGCCTCTCCGGCGGTGGCGAGTCACGCGCGCCGGTGCTCATCGCGGGGCTGATCGCGGCGCTCGTCGGTGGGCTGTGGTGGCTCCTCTTCCACCGTTATCCGCGCTGGACCACCTGGTTCGCAGGCGTGATCCCGTTCCTCGTCGTGCTGTTCGTCTTCTACACGTACCTCGAGCGCGTCCTACCCAACAACTACTGAGGCGTGCCGTCGCGCAGCGGCGCCGACGCCGGTTACTTCTGACCGGGGAACACATCGACCTCGGACTCGTGCCACACCGGATGATCACCCGAGGTCTCCACGTTGAAGCCGTAGTCGAACGCGAGCGAGCCCCCGTACGTCGCGCCGAACGCGGTCAGTGCTCCGACGATGATCGACAGGATCATCACGAGCGTCGACGTCGCCTCGTTGTTCCCCCACTGTGCGAGTCGGATGATGATGTCGACGATCACGACGCCCGTCACCGTGAGCATCACCGTCATGTGCCAGTTGGCGGTACGTCGGGCCTGGTTCCCGGGCGACGTCGACCTCCACCAGTCCCAGAAGCCCGTCAGCGCGGCTCCGAGCGAGACGATTGCGCCGGCGATGATCACGTGCGTACCCGAGATGAAGAAGTCGCGCCCGACCGTGGAGTCGTTCCCCGCAATCCGCGAGATCACGTCGAACACCGCGACCAGCACGTAGGCCCCCACCGGGACGTCGGTGAGCGGCGGGTGGAACGGCTTCCCTGCCCACCCTCGCAGGCCCTTGAACTGCCTCCCCTTGAACGTGATTCCGGGGCGGATCGAGAACTTGCGCCTCATCGTGGCTCCCTTCCGTCGATCGGCTCGGGCCAGGGGCGGATTCTCACACGCGCGCCGTGGACCTCGCCGGTAGCTTCCGCGGTAGCGGCGGCTTGCCGACCGGCACCGTAAAGCCGGAGCCTGCGACGGCGACCAGGGAGGAAGCGAGTGACCAGACACGTGCGCCTGCGCGAGTTCCTCGTCGCCGTCGAGGGCCTGGCCCTGTTCCGTCATCTCGTCGACGAAGACGACGAGACGGCCGCGGTGCGCATCGACGAGGTGCGACGCGTGGTCGGCCGCGGCGACGGCGGCTCTGCCGACCGTCGCCGCAAAGCCGGAGCTCGCGACGGCGACAATTTGGACGCCTTCGAAGAATCGACGTTCGGGCTCGGCACCGACGTCCCCGAGCTCGACGCGCGCCGCGGGTACGCGCGCTGGGCAGCGACGTACGACCGACCCGGCAACCCGTTGATCAGCGTCGAGCGGTCGGTGGTTTGGGCACTCCTCGATGAGCTCCCCGTCGGACGGGCGTTGGACGCCGCGTGCGGAACCGGCCGGCACAGTGCACATCTGGCCGAACGTGGCCACGACGTGACCGGCGTCGACGGATCACCGGAGATGCTGGCGATCGCACGCGACCATGTTCCGAGCGCCCGCTTTCTCGAAGGCGATCTTCACGCGCTCCCTGTCGACGACGGCGAGTTCGACCTCGCAGTGTGCGCGCTCGCGCTCGGCCACATCGAGTTCCTCACCGCACCCGTCTTGGAGCTCGCTCGAGCCGTGCGCTCCGGCGGGTCCCTCGTGCTGTCCGACCTGCACCCCGTGATGTCGGTCGCCGGCGGCCAAGCGCTCTTCGAGTCGGCCGACGGCAGCCTCGCGTTCGTGCGCGAGCACGAGCACCTCCACGGCGAGTACCTCGATGCGTTCGCCGCCGCCGGGCTCGAGGTCGTCCGCTGTGTCGAGCCGCGCTTCGGTCCCGCCGAGGCCGGCATGCAGGGAATGGCGGCGCAGTTCATCCCCGAAGCGACACAGGCGGCGTTCGCCGGCCTGCCCGGCGCGCTCGTCTGGCAGCTCCGGCGGCGCTAACGACCTTCGAAGCGCGGCGGGCGCTTGTCGCCGAAGGCGGCGAGGCCCTCGCGGAGGTCGTCGCTGGCGAAGGCGCGGGCTTCGAGCTGACGCATCTCGGCGAGGGCGGTCGCGTCGACCCCGCCGGCGACGAGGTTGAGCGCGCGCTTGTGACCTTGGACGGTCAGCGGGGCGAGGTCGGCGATCTCGGCCGCCAGTGCGAGCGCGCCTACCAGGGCGTCGGGGACCCGGCGTTGCACGAGGCCGACGGCGGCGGCTTCGTCGGCGTCGAGCGTGCGCGCCGTGAGGAGCACGTCGCGGGCGGCGCCCTGGCCCACGAGCGTGGCGAGGCGCTGCACATTCGCCGGGCTGAGGAACACGCCCAGGCGGGCGGCGGGGATGGAGAACGTCGCGCTGAACGCGGCGATGCGGAGGTCGCACGCCACGGCGAGCTGCATGCCGGCGCCGATCGCGGGACCGTTGACGGCCGCCAGCACCGGCGCCGGGTAGTCGACGATCGCGTCGAGAAGCCGATCGAACGCCGGCCGGAACGTGTCACCGCCGCCGGGCTCGGACGCGTCCTCGGCCCGCACGACGAGGTCGGCGCCGGCGCAGAACGCCTTGTTGCCGGCGCCGGTGATCACCACGGCGCGCAGGTCGGGCTCGGCTTCGAGATCGGCGAGCAACTGCGCGCACAGGTCGGCGTTCAGGGCGTTCCTGCGCTCGGGCCGGTCGATCGTCGCGATCCCGACCCGGTCGCGGACCTCCCACCGGATCATTTGAACTAGCTCTCGTCGATGATGGCGATGAGGTCGCCTTCTTGCACGACCTGCTCGGGCTCGACGTGGAGCTCGCGCACGACGCCCGGGATCTCGGTCACCACGGGGATCTCCATCTTCATGGACTCGAGGATGACGATCTCGTCGCCCTCGGCGACCATCTGCCCCTCTTCCGCCACGACTTGCCACACGTTCGCCGCGATCTCGGCGCGAATCTCAGCCATATGGCGGCGCAGCTTAGATGCGTGCGCAGGGTGCCTATATGTCCCCCGGGCGCACGCATCGGGCGATCACACCGGCAGGACGCCGTGCTTGCGCCAGGGGCGGTCGACGCGCTTGTCGCGGGACACCTGGAGGCCGCGCCAGATCGCGTGGCGAGTCTCGGCGGGGTCGATCACGTCGTCGAGCTGCCCGTGCCCGGCCGCGATGTACGGGTCGATGTTCTGGCGGATCTCCTCGGCGAGCTCGAGGCGCTTCTGCGTCCGTTCCTCTTCGGGGACGGCCTCGATCGTCTTGCGGTGAATGATGTTGACGGCGCCGTCGGGGCCCATCACCGCGATCTCGGCCGTCGGCCACGCCACGATGAAGTCGGCCTCGTACGCGGTGCCGTTCATCACGAAGTAGCCGGCCCCGTAGCTCTTGCGCATCACCACGCTGATCTTCGGGACCGTCGCCTCGGAGACGGCGAACAGCATCTTGGCGCCGTGGCGGATAATCCCCTGCTTCTCGACCGCGGAGCCGACGATGAACCCGGGCACGTCGTGCAGGAACACGAGCGGGATCCCGAACGCGTCGCACATCCAGACGAAGCGCGCCACCTTGTCGGCCGCGTTCACGTCGAGCGCGCCGCCCAGCACCATCGGCTGGCTCCCGACGATCCCGACAGGCTGCCCCCCGACGCGAGCGAGACCGGTGACGACGTTCTTCGCCCACTCGGGCTTGATCCAGAGCACGTCGCCGTCGTCGACGACGGCGGTGACCACCCTGCGCATGTCGTACGCCCGCCGGGGCGCGGTCGGAACGATCTCGTAGAGCTCCTCGACCCGCCGGTCGACGGGATCGGCGCTCTCCTGCACCGGCGGCGACTCCTGGTTGTGCGAAGGGAAGAAGGAGAGGTACTTGCGGACGATCTCGAGGCACTCCTTGTCGTCGGCCACCTCGAGGTCGGCGACACCGGAGATCTTCGTGTGCACGGCGGACCCGCCCATCTCCTCCTCGGTGACGTCCTCCCCCACCGCCGCTTTCACGAGGTGCCGCCCGCCGAGCGCCATCGAGGACGTCCCCTTCACCATCGGCACGAAATCCGCCAGCGCCGGGATGTACGCCGTGCCGGCTGCGCAATGGCCGAGCATCGCCGCCACCATCGGCACCACGCCGCTCATCGCGACCTGCTCACGGAACAGGGCCCCCGCACCCGCGAACGTCGAGCCGCTCGTCGACTGGATGCGCGCCCCCGCCGAGTCGAGCAGCCACACGAACGGGATGCGCTGTCGGATCGAGAGCTCGCGCAGGCGGGCCATCTTGTGCTCGCCCACCTGGCCCATCGAGCCGGCCATCACCGTGAAGTCGTAGGCGCCGATCGCCACGGGCCGGCCGTCGATCTCGCCCACGCCGGTGACGACGCCGTCGGCGGCGAGGAAGCGGTCGCCGAGCCCGGCGTCCATGTGGTCGGCGAGCATCGCGTATTCGACCCACGTGCCCGGGTCGAGCAGGAGGTCGAGTCGCTCGCGCACGGTGAGCTTGCCGAGCGAATGCTGGCGCTCGACCCGCTCCGGCCCACCCATCCCGAGAGCACGGTCGCGGCGCGCTTTGAGGTCTCCGACGAGCGGTCCCCAGTCGTGAACGTCGCCGCCCCCGGTCGCGGTCACGGGCTCATCCTCGCACGGCGAGCACCCGCCACTCGCCGGGCACCCCCTTGAGCGCGTGACAACCGCGGTCGACGAAGTCGATGTCGGATCCGTTGACGAGATCGCGCACCGTGCTCGTGACGAGCACTTCGCCCGGGCCGGCGAGGGATGCAACCCGAGCGCCGATGTGCACGGCAATGCCCGCGAGATCGTCACCGCGCAACTCGCATTCACCGGTATGGAGTCCGGCGCGAACGTCCAGTCCGATGTCGCGCGAACGGGTCGCGATCGTCTGAGCGCAGTTGATCGCACGTCCCGGACCGTCGAAGGCGGCGAGGAACCCGTCGCCTGTCGTCTTCACCTCCTCGCCGCGGAACCGATCGAGCTCGTGACGGATCGCCGTGTCGTGAGCATCCAGCAGATCGTGCCACCGTCGGTCGCCCTCGGCGGCCGCACGGGCGGTGGAATCCACGATGTCTGTGAAGAGCACTGTCTTGAGCACGCGGTCGACGGGGACCGGAGGCTCGTGGCGCCGTCCGGTGAGGAACTCCTCGACGGCGTCGAGTGCGTCGTCCTCTCCGCTCGCGGAGCCGTTCAGGTGCCAATCGCCTGGCAACTCGAGGAGACGCGCGTCCCGGATCTCGCTCGCCAGGTACTCGCCGCATTCGACGGGAACGGCGTAATCGCCACTCCGATGCACGACGAAGGTCGGCGCGTTCACGGCGGGCAGCGCACTGCGGACGTCGATGTCACAGTTCCGCTGCATGATCTCCCGCACCATGTTCGGCGTGGCCGAGCTGCGCTCGTAGCGTGCGACGAACGCCGAGGTGGCGGGGTCCGTCGGCATGTGGGCCACGAAGAACGGCAGCGCCTTGCCGGTGCCCCAACGCGCGACCAGTCCATCGATGAACGGCTCGATGAGCTCCGGATCGACGCCGAGCGGATAGTCGGGTCCTCGCTGCACGCGGGCGTACGTTCCCCACAGCACCATCGCCGACACGCGCTCCGGATACGTCGCCGCGAACAGGATTGTGAGCGGCCCGCCTTCCGAGATCCCGACGATGGCGGCGCGATCGCAGCCCGCCGCGTCCATCACGGCGCGGATGTCGTCCATCCGGTCCTCGGCGCTCCCGAAGCCGAGCGTTCGCTCGGAAAGGCCGGTGCCGCGCTTGTCGAACGTGATGAACCGGGCGAACGATCCGAAGCGGCGGAGGAACTTCGAGAACAGCGGCGCCTGCCACACGAGATCGGCGTTGGAGATGAATCCCGGCACGAGGACCACATCGAGCTCGCCCTCGCCGACGACCTGGTACGCAATGGAGAGCTCGCCGCTCTGCGCGTAGTGAATCTCGGGTACGTCCACCTGCCCCCTATCGCCCCTTCCATTCTGGCTCACGCTTCTCGGCGAAGGCGGCGACGCCCTCGGCGGTGTCCTCCGAGGCGCTCGTGATCGTCAGCATCGCCTGGAGGTAGGCGAGGGCGTCGTCCGGATCCATGTCGAGGGTCCGGTAGAAGCTCTCGCGACCCCAGCGCAGGATCAGCGGCGACTTCGACGCCAGCGTCGCCGCGAGCTCGTCGACGGCGGCGTCGAGCTCGTCGACGGGCACGACGCGCGTCACGAAGCCGATGCGCTCGGCCTCGGCGGCGCCGACTCGGCGGCCCGTCATCATGAGCTCGAGCACGCGCTTCGGTGGCATCGATCGCACGAGCGGCACGGTGATCATGTACGGCCACAGGCCGACGTTCACCTCCGGGGTGCCGAACTGCGCATCGTCGGCGGCGACCACGAAGTCGCACGCCAGCGCGAGGCCGAAGCCGCCTGCCAGGGCATAGCCGCGGACCCGCGCGATCGTCGGCTTCCCCAGCGCCCACATGTCGCGGAACACCTCGGCGAGCACACCTCGACCCTCGTGCGCGGCCGATGCCCCGTCCGCGATCCCGCCGCTGCCGAGGTCGGCGCCGGCGCAGAAGGCCTTCTCCCCCGCCCCCGTGAGGACGAGCACCCGCACGGCGTCATCGGCCTTCGCCGCCGCGACGGAATCCCGCAGCCCCTCCATCACGCCGAACGACATCGCGTTCCGCCGCTCAGGTCGGTCGATCGTCACCCGCGCGACCGACCCCACGACCTCGTAGCGAACGTCAGCCATGCGAGCATCGTAGGGAGTCGGGACCCTCCGTTGTACGGTGGCGCGGCGTGATCACCATCGTCATCGTCGGTGGCGTCGCTCTCGTCGTCGTGCTCGTCACCCGGGGCAGTTTCAGCCAGCTGTTCCAGCTCCCGATCCAGTCGATCTGGATGGTGCTCGTCGCGCTCGCCATCCAGATCGTGCTCGCGTTCGTCGACATCCCCGCGGCCCGATTGGACGATCTCGGGTTCGGTCTCGTCATGGCCTCGTACGCGTTCCTGCTCGCGTTCTGCTTCGTCAACCTGCGGATCTCGCTGATGTGGGTCATCGGGCTGGGCATCGCGCTGAATGCGCTCGTCATCGGGCTCAACCAGGGGATGCCCACTCGCGACAACGAGGTGACGACCCGCTCGGGCCGGACCATCGAGGAGCCCATCGAGCGCACCGCCAAGCACCGGCCCGAGAGCAGCGACGACCTGCTCCCGTTCCTCGGCGACCGGCTGCAGGTGCCCGAGCCGATCGACGAGGTGATCTCGATCGGCGACGTCGTCATCGGCCTCGGCATCATCCTGGTCTGCTACCAGGGCAGTCGTCAGCGCCGCCGCCGCCCGTCCTCCAGGTCTCGATCGGAGCGGACGGCACGCATCGCGCAGCGCATGCGGCAACGTGAGCGGGAGCAGGAACGTGAGCGGGCGCGGGAGACCCAGCCCGAGCCGCTCCCGCCGGTGCCGTCGTCGAGCGCGACAGAGAAGCACGCGTTGTCCCACGACTCGGCCGACGACACGTTGGGCGTCGAGCTCAACCAGGTCTACGCGCGGCTTGCGGGGGACGAGCACGGCGGCGAGGCGCCGCGAAAACCCGACGCGGACGAACCGCCCGGGCCCTGAGCCGGACCGGATACGACGGCCCGGGCGACCGGTATCGTCCGGTCGATGGCGCCTATCGCGGTGTTGCTCTCGTACCGGCTCGGGGGCACCGACGGCGTGTCCGTCGAAGCAGGCAAGTGGGATCGGGCGCTGCGCACTCTCGGGTTCACGACCCGGCGGGTCGCAGGCCAACTCTGTGACGAGCCCCGTCCCGACGACGTCGCGCTGCCCGGCATCGCCATCGGCGCACCGGACGGCGCGGTGGAAACTCACAGGCTTGCGACCGCGCTGGACGGGGCGGACCTCGTCGTCGCCGAGAACATCTGCTCGCTCCCGATCAACCCGCACGCCTCCTACGCGGCGTCCGACGCGCTCGCGCACCATCCGGGTCGCGTCGTCTTCCACCACCACGACCTGCCGTGGCAGCGGGCGGAGCTCGCAGCCACCCGTGGACTCCCACCGGACCTCCCCGGCGCACTCCACGTCGTCGTGAACGACCGCTCGCGCGAGGAGCTGGCCGCGCGTGGCATCACGGCCCACACGATCCGCAACACGTTCGACTTCGACGCGCCCACCGGCGATCGAGACGCCGCCCGCGCCGAGCTCGGGCTCGCGGCCGACGAGCTCGTCGTGCTCCAGCCCACCCGCGCCATTCCCCGTAAGAACGTGCCCGGCGGATTGCGCTTCGCCGAGGCGCTGGCCGGCTTCATCCCCGACCGGCCGGTCGTGTACTGGCTGACCGGCCCGGCCGAGGACGGTTACGACCGGGCGCTGGCGCAGGCCATGGCGGCGACGACGCTCCGCGTGGTCCACGGTCGCGCCGGGCGCACGGTGGACGCCTACGCCGCCGCCGACGTGGTCGTGTTCCCCTCGACCTGGGAGGGCTTCGGCAACCCGGTGATCGAGTCGGTCGTCGCCCGCCGCCCTCTCGCCGTGCACCGGTACCCCGTGCTCGACGAGATCCTCGCCGGCGTACGCGTGTTCAGCGTGGACGACCCCGCCGAGTTGGCGGCCTGGCTGCGGGCGCCCGACCACGGCGTGCTCGACGCCAACCGCGAGATCGCCCGACGCGACTTCTCTCTCGCGGACCTGCCGGGCCGCCTCCACGCCGCGTTCACGACGAACGGCTGGACCTCGTGGTGAGCAAGCCGGACCCCGTCGTCGCCCGGCGGGCTCGGATCGCCCGCGTCGTGCGATACGGCCAGCGGGCCGGGTACGCGGCGTTGATCGTGGCGGTCGTGAGCTTCGTCGTCGCCGCCGCCACCGACTTCCCCGCCGCCGCCGTGGACCTGTCGATCGCGGCCCTCGTCGCCGCCATCGTGATCCTGCCCGTCCCGATCGTGCTCGGCTACGGCGTCCGTGCCGCGGAGCGGGAGGAGCGTCAGCGGCGGTACGGTTGACCAACCAGTCAAGAAGACGAGGAAGCGGGGGAACGACGATGACCAGGGCCGCCGTCTGCAACGCGATCGACACACCACTCGAGGTCGTCGACGTCGACCTCCAAGCGCCGAAGGCCAACGAGGTGAAGGTGCGGCTGGGTGCCTCGGGCGTCTGCCACTCGGACCTCTCCGTTCGCAACGGCACGCTCCTCGCGCCCCTGCCGGCCGTCCTCGGCCACGAAGGGGCGGGAGTGATCGAGGAAGTCGGCGAGGGCGTCGAGCACCTGCAGCCCGGCGACCACGTCGTGATCTCGTGGATCCCACAGTGCCGCGACTGCTACTTCTGTCAGGGCGGCCAGGGTCACCTGTGTGACGTCGGCCTGCCGACCATCGCCACCGGTTCGCTGCTCGACGGGACGCCCCGCTTCCTGCGCGACGGCCAGCCGCTGCTCCAGATGTCGGCCAGCGGCACGTTCACGGAGTCGACGGTCGTTCCCGCGATGAGCGCGGTGAAGATCGACAAGGACATCCCGCTGACGGCGGCGGCGCTGATCGGCTGCGGCGTCCTCACGGGCTTCGGCGCCGCCCGGAACACCGCCGACATCCGCGAGGGCGACACGGTCGCCGTCATCGGCTGCGGCGGCGTCGGCCTCAACGTGATCCAAGGCGCCAAGCACTCGGGCGCCGAGCGGATCATCGCGATCGACATGGTCGACGGGAAGCTCCAGACCGCCGGGAAGTTCGGGGCCACGGACCTCGTGAACGCGCGCGACGAGGACAGCATCGCGAAGGTCATGGAGCTCACCGGACAGCGCGGCGCCGACGTCGCGTTCGAGGTCATCGGGCTCCAGGCGACGATCGACCAGGCGTTCACCATGACGCGCCGGGGAGGTCAGACCGTGCTCGTGGGCGTGCCCGCGATGGACGTCATGATGACGGTGCCCGTCGGGCTCGGGCTCATCTTCTCGGAGAAGCAGATCCGGGGCTGTCTCTACGGGTCGTCGAACGTGCACCACGACATCCCGATGCTGGCGAACCTGTACAACGAGGGAAAGTTGATGCTCGACGAGCTCGTCTCGCACGAGATCGCGCTCGACGACGTCAACACCGCCATGGACGAGATGAGCTCGGGTGAGGTCACCCGCTCGGTGATCGTGTTCAACTAGCCGGCCGAGGCTCCTGCCGGTACCAGAGCCCGCGCTCCTACGCGCTATCCCTTTGGCGTAGTTGCTCGCACCGAACCTGGTCGTGTGGAAGGCACGCTGCAGTTCACGGGGTCGGCCGGAGACGCGGCGCAGATGATCGTCAGCGGCCTGGAAGGGGCCATGCTCGTCGCCCGCCCGTACGGCGACACCACCCGGTTTCAAGCGGCGGCGAGTCGCCTGCTCGATGGCCTCACGGGTACCACGCGCGGACGCCGTCGCAAGCCCGCTTCGCTCGCTTGACCCGGCCGTCGTAATCTCAACCAATGAAGTACCGCCGGTTCGGGAACAGCGAGCTCGTCGTCTCCGAGGTCGGGTTCGGCGCGTGGACGATCGCGACCGACTGGTGGGGCAAGGTCGACGACAAGGCCGGCCTCGTGCACGCCGCCCTCGACGCCGGCGTCACGTTCTTCGACACCGCGCCGGTCTACGGCGACGACGGGTTCGGCGAGACCATCCTGGCCGAGATCCTCGGTCGCCGCGACGACGTCGTCGTCACCACGAAGGTCGGCTACGACATCGACGCGCCCCGTATCGCGCCCGGGCACTCGGAGCGCCCGCAGGACTGGCGCCCGGAGTCGGTGCGCTCGCAGGTCGAAGCCTCTCTGCGGCGGCTGGGCCGCGACCACATCGACCTGCTGCAGCTCCACAACGTCCGCATCGAGCCCGTTCGTGACGACGCGTTATGGGACGAGCTGGTGCTGCTGCGGGAGGAGGGCAAGGTTCGCGAGCTCGGCGTGGCGCTCGGGCCGGCGATCGGGTGGGTCGACGAGGGGCTCGAGGCGCTGCAGAACCGGCCGATCGTCACGCTGCAAACGGTGTTCAACCTGCTGGAGCAGGAGCCGGGCCGCACGTTCGCGGCCGAGCCGGCCGTCACCGAGGGGCGCGTGGGCTTGATCGCCCGCGTGCCGCACGCGTCCGACGTGCTCTCGGGCAAGATCACGCGCGACACCGCGTTCGAGGGCGACGACCACCGCGCCCACCGCAAGCGGGAGAACCTGCTCGACCTCTTCGACAAGGCCGACGCGCTCGGGTTCCTGCACGGCGCCGAGACCGGCCGCACGATCGGCCAGGCCGCCGTGGCCGGCATCCTCGCCATCGACGGTTTCACCACGGTGCTGCCCACCTGCGTGACTGCCGACGAGGTGCACGAATACGCGACGGCGTCCGACCTTCCTCTGAGCGCCGATGAGAGAGCCGAGGTCGACGCGCAGTGGCGCGACAACTTCGGTGTCACGGACCGCTACGAGATGCCTTTGAAGAGCAGCGGCTGACTTACCGGCCGGTAACATGACGCCGATGGCGATGCGACTCCCGGCCGAGCAGCGCCGGCGCCAACTCCTCGACGTCGCGTGCGACGTGTTCGCGACCGGCGGCTTCTCGGCGACGGCCATGGACGACATCGCCACCGCGGCCGGCGTCACCAAGCCCGTGCTCTACCAGCACTTCCCGTCGAAGCGGGCGCTGTTCGTCGAGCTGCTCGCCGACGTCGGCCGCCAGCTCCTGGATGAGCTGACCGAGGCGACCAGCCGGGCCACCACTGGCCGGGAGCGCGTCGAGGAGGGCTTCAGCGCCTACTTCCGGTTCGTCACCAACAACCGGGCCGCGTTCCGGCTGCTGTTCGGCGCGTCGGCTCGCAACGACCCCGAGTTCGCCCGCATCGTCGATGAGGTCCTGCACGATGCCGCCGACGCCATCAGCCAGCTGATCGAGATCGAAGGCACCGCCGAGCATCGTCGGGTGCTGGCGCACGCCCTTGTCGGCGTGGCCGAGGCGACGAGCCGTCACGCGCTCACGGACCCCGAGGCTTCACACGATTCCGACGAGCTGGCGGCGTGGATCTCGGAGCTGGCCTGGTTCGGCCTGCGGGGCATCCGCCCCGAGGACCGCCCGACGTTGGCGTAATGCTCGGTTAGCGAGCGCCTCGCAGGAGTGCTCCGGGACGGGCGCCGGTGTCCTCGCCGTCGCGCAGCACGACCTCGCCGCTCACGATGGTCGCGTCGTAGCCCTCGGCGCGCTGCAGCAGCCGGCGCGCGCCACCGGGCAGGTCGTAGTGCATCTCCGGCCGGCGCAGCACGAGAGCATCGAGGTCGATCACGTTGAGGTCGGCCTTCTTGCCCGGCGTGATCTCACCGCGGTCACCGAGCCCGTAGAGGGAGGCGGTGTCGCTCGTCATCTTGCGGATCACGAGCTCGAGGGGAAGCCGTTCGCCGCGGCTCCGATCGCGAACCCAGTGCGTCAGCATGTACGTCTCGATGCTGGCATCGCAGATGGCGCCGCAGTGCGCGCCGCCGTCGCCGAGCCCCAGCGCGGTCATCGGGTTCGCGACCATCTCGCGGATCGGGTCGTGCGTGAAGCGGCTGTACCCGAGCAGCGGCCGCAGCAAGAGTTCGCGCCCGTCGTGCGCGAGCAACAGGTCGTAGAGAAGGTCGGTCGGGTCGCGCCCGTCGCGCTCGGCGCGCGCCGCGATGCTCTCGTCCCGCGCGGGCTCGTAGTCGGGCGGATCTCCGATCGGGAAGATCCGGTCGAGCCCGAGGCCGATGAACGCCATGACGTCGTCGGGTTGCGGGGACTCCGCGAGGATCGCGGCGCGCACGGCTGGATCCCGGAGGCGCTCGACCTTCTCCTCGAGCGGGAGAGCGTCGATGGCCTGGTAGCTCGGGCGGTCGCGCAGCGGGTGGAAGGTCTGCAGGCCCAGGAGCAGACCGAGCGGGCGGCCGGCGACCTGCGGCCGGATCGGGACCCCGCGGTCGTGGACCTCGAGGGCGAGGTCGAGCATCCGCTTCCACTGGTCGGGGTCTTGGTCGTGCTGGATCATCGCGAACGTCACGGGCCGGTCGATCTCCGCCGCGAGCCGCAACATCCAATCCATCTCGCGGTCGGCGCCGTCGAGATCCTCGCCGAGCACGCCGGCGGGCGCGAGCTCGAACACGCCCGCGCCCGCGTCGGCGAGTGCGCGTCCCATAGCGAAGAGCTCGTCCTCGGCTGCGAACGTCCCGGGCACGGGCTCGCCGTCGATGGCGCGGTGGGCGATTGTTCGCGACGTCGACACGCCGAGCGCACCGGCCTCGATGCCTTCCCGCACGATCGCGGCCATCCCGGCGGCGTCGTCGGACGTGGCGGGCTCGTTGCGGGCGCCTCGCTCCCCCATGACGTACGCGCGCACGGCGCCGTGCGGGACCTGCGTGCCGACGTCGAGCGCGAGCGGCTGCTCGTCGAGGAAGTCGAGGAACTCGGGGAACGTCTCCCAGCCCCAGCGGATGCCGGCAGACAGCGCAGCGCCGGGGATGTCCTCGACCCCCTCCATGAGCCCGATGATCCAGTCGTGCTTGTCGGGGCGGGCGGGCGCGAAGCCGACGCCGCAGTTGCCCATGACGATCGTGGTGACGCCGTGCCACGAGGATGGCGTCAGCAGTGGGTCCCACGTGACCTGGCCGTCGTAGTGCGTGTGCACGTCGACGAACCCGGGGGTGACGAGCTTGCCGGTGGCGTCGATCACCTCGGTAGCGTCGCCGTCGACGCGGCCGACCTCGGTGATGCGCCCGCCGTCGACCGCGACGTCGGCGGCGACGGCCGGCTCGCCTGTCCCGTCGACGACCGTGCCGCCCCGGACGATCAGGTCATGCATCGGCTTCTCCCTACCTGCTCGCCGTGTGGGCTATCTTGCCCCAAGACGAGAACGTGTTCCAGTTTTCTGCCGGCCCCCCGGAGGTCCTGCCATGACGACCATGACCCTGGAGGACGTGAACCTCGCCGACCCCGGCAACTTCGTCGCCTCGGTCCCCCACGAGATGTTCGCTCTGCTGCGACGCGAGGCGCCGGTCTGGTTCCACCCCTCGACCGATGACACCGAGGGCTTCTGGTGCATCGTCAAGTACTCCGACCTCGTCGATCTGAGCCGCGACTACCCGCACGCGTCGTCGGAGCTGGGCGGGATCACGCTCAACGACATGACGAACGAGGACCTCGAGCTCCAGCGTCAGATGATGCTGATGATGGACCCGCCGAAGCACACGAAGCTGCGGCTGCTCGTCAACAAGGGTTTCACGCCGCGCATGATCGGCCGGCTCGACGAGCGCATCCGCGAGACCACGAAGGGGATCATCGACGAGGTCGCGGCGCGCGGCGAGTGCGACTTCGTGGTCGACGTGGCGGCGGAGCTGCCGCTGCAGGTGATCGCCGAGATGATGGGCGTCCCGCAGTCGGACCGCCACAAGATCTTTGAGTGGAGCAACCGTCTCATCGGGTCGGAAGACCCCGAGTACAACGTCTCGCGGGAAGAAGCGATCGACGCCGCCACCGAGATGTTCATGTACTCGACCGAGCTGGCCGAATCGAAGCGCGCCAACCCGGGCGACGACATCATCAGCACGCTGCTGCAGGCGGAGGTCGAGGGGAACCGGCTCACCGACGCCGAGTTCAACCTGTTCTTCCAGCTCCTGGCGGTGGCCGGCAACGAGACCACGCGCAACCTGATCTCGAACGGGATGCACTTCCTCTTCGAGCATCCCGATCAGCGGGCAAAGCTCGCCGCCGACCACTCATTACTGCCGGGCACGATCGACGAGATGCTCCGTTACGCGTCACCGGTCATGTACATGCGCCGCACCGCACCGGAGGACTTCGAGCTGCGCGGTCAGACGATCCATGAGGGCGACAAGATCGCCCTCTGGTACATCTCGGCGAACCGCGACGAAGAGGTGTTCGACGACCCGAACACCTTCGACATCACCCGCACGCCCAACGACTACGTCGCGTTCGGCGGCGGCGGGCCCCACTTCTGTCTCGGCGCCAACCTGGCCAAGCTCGAGATCCGGGTGATGTTCGAGGAGGTCCTCGACCGGCTCCCCGACATCGAGCTCGCCGGCGACGTCCAGCGCCTCCGCTCGAACTTCATCAACGGCATCAAGCACATGCCGGTGACGTTCTCGCCCGCCTAGTTCCGGCGGCGGCTGCGGGGGCTCAGGGCGCGCGGCTGCCAGGGATCGGCACCGGAGATGCTCGTGCCCGGGGGCACGATCTCGTCGATCCGATCGAGCACGTCGGCGTCGAGACGCACGTCGACTCCCCCCAGCAGGTCGTCGAGCTGCTCCATGGTGCGCGGTCCGATGATCGCCGAGGTCACCGCCGGGTGCTCGAGCACGAACGCGATCGCCAGATGCGTGATGGTGATGCCGGCATCGGCGGTCACCTTCAGCAGCTCCTCCACCACGTCGACGCGCTGCTCGTGGACGGCCCGCTGGCGCTCGTCCCCGAACTGGTTGCCGAAGCGGCGCGCCATGCGGGAGTCGGGCGGGAGCTCGGCGCCCTTGCGGTAGCGGCCGGCGAGATAGCCGCCGGCGAGCGGGCTCCACGGGATCACACCCATGCCGTAGCGCTGGCAGGTGGGGAGCACCGAGCGCTCGACCTCGCGCACGAGGATCGAGTACGGCGGCTGCTCACACCGGAACCGCTCGCGGCCGCGACGCTCTGCGACCCATTGGGCTTCGACGATGTACTCGGCCGGGAACGTCGACGAGCCCGCGTACCGGATCTTCCCCTGGTGCACGAGGTCGCTCAAGGCGCCGAGCGTGTCGTCGACGTCGGCCGCCTCGTCGGGTCGGTGCACCTGGTAGAGGTCGATCCAGTCGGTGCCGAGCCGGCGCAGGCTGTTCTCGACCTCGCGCTGGATCCAGCGGCGCGAGTTGCCCTGCATGTTGGGATCGGTGCCCATCTGCGCGTGCACCTTGGTGGCAAGCACCACGTCGTCGCGCCGCCCTGCGATCGCTTTGCCGACGATCTCCTCCGACTCACCCCCCGAGTAGACGTCCGCGGTGTCGATGAAGTTCACGCCGGCGTCGAGCGCGCGGTGCACGATCCGGACGCACTCGTCGTGGTCGGGATTACCCATCTTGCCGAACATCATCGCTCCGAGGCAGTACTCGCTCACCCGGACGCCGGTGCTGCCGAGGTTGTGCATCTTCATCAGGGCTCTCCCGCGGTCGCGTCTCCGCGGAGCCTACGCCCGGCTCAGAGATGCAAATCCCAGCGGGACATGGGCGGGAAATCACCCGCAACGACGGCGTCGAAGCGCTCGCGCAGCATGCCGGCGGTGGCGTCGCTCGTCGTGATGTAGAAGCGGCCGCTCCGGACGGCGTCGAACACCAGGCCGGCGACGTCCTCCGGCGGCCGTCCCGAGCTTGACGTCAAGTCCCGCAACGCCTGCTCGACGAGGTGGGCATCCGGAGCCTGCGCCTCGCTCGGCGGCTCGTCGGGTCGGTTGCGGGTCGAGTACGCGATCTTCGTGTCGACGATCCCGGGCACGAGCACCGACACACCTATCGGCGCTCCTTGGGCTTGCAGGTCATGGGCAAGGCACTCCGTGAGCGCGAGCACGGCGAACTTGCTGGTGATGTACGGCGCCGAATACGCACCGGTGATCAAGCCCGCCACGGACGACGTGTTGACGATGTAGCCCTCGTCGCCGGCGTCGAGCATGCGGGGGACGAACGCGCGGATGCCGTGCAGCACGCCCCAGAGGTTGACGCCCAGCACCCACTCCCAGTCGCCGAGCTCGCGCTGCCAGGTGATACCACCCTGGAACACGCCGGCGTTGTTGCAGAGCAGGTGGACGGCGCCGAAACGCTCGTACGCGAGGCCGGCGAGGGCGTCGACCTGCTCGGGACGGGACACGTCGGTCGGCGCCACGACGACCTCGGCGCCCGCGGTCTCGACCTCGGCCGCCGTCTCCTCGAGCGCGCTGATCTCGACGTCGGCGATCACGACGCGCATCCCCTCGCCGGCAGCGCGGCGGGCAAGCGCGCGCCCGATCCCACTCCCCGCGCCCGTGATAACCGCGACCCGACCCTGGAAGTGCTCCATGCGGCTACGGAGGAGTGCCGCGGTAGACGTAGCCGTCGCTGATCGGCTTGCGCTCGGCGTAGAACGGCGTGAGCGCAGCACCGACCTCGTCGGGAGTCCAACGCTCGCCGACGTCGAAGTGCCGGTCGACGCCGGGGCCCTGCACCACGTCGATCATGCGCCCGTACACGACGAACACCTGGCCCGAGACGTTGGCGGCAGCCGGTGACGCCAGATAGGCAACAAGCGGCGACACGTTCTCCGGCGCGAATTGATCGAAGTCGGGGTCGGCGTCTTCGAATCCGGGGAGCGTCTCGGTCATGCGCGTGCGCGCTCGAGGCGCGATCGCGTTGGCGGTCACGCCGTAGCGACCCAAGCTGTTCGCGGTGGCGAGCGTCAGCGCGATGATCCCGGCCTTGGCCGCTGCGTAGTTGGGCTGCCCGGGCGATCCGAACAAGCCGGCCTCCGACGACGTGTTCACGACCCGCCCGTACACCGGCGCCTCTGCGGCCTTCGACCGTTCGCGCCAGTAGGACGCCGCGTGGCGCGACATGCAGAAGTGCCCCTTGAGATGGACGCGGACGACGAGGTCGAAGTCCTCCTCGCTCATGTTGAAGAGCATCCGGTCCCGCAGGAAGCCGGCGTTGTTCACGAGGATGTCGAGCTGTCCGAACTGCTCGACCGCTGACTGCACGAGGCGGAGCGAGTCGCCCCAGTCGGCGACGTCGCCGCGGTCGGCGACCGCTTCGCCGCCGGCCGCCGTGATCTCGTCCACGACGGCGTCGGCGGGGCTCTTCTCCTCTTCTCCCTGCAGGGTGCGGCCGTAGTCGTTCACGACGACCCGAGCCCCGAGGCGGCCGAGCTCGAGCGCCTCGGCCCGCCCCAGACCGCGCCCGGCGCCGGTGACGATCGCGACCCTGCCGTCCATCCCTTCCAGCACCAGCTCTCCCGTCCTCCGCCGAAAAGTGGAATACGTTCTACTCCGTGACCGAGCCGAGAGTCGCCTTCGTGACGGGCGCCAGCCGGGGGATCGGCAAGGCCGCCGCCATCGCGCTCGCCGAAGCCGGGCTCGACGTCGTGATCACCGGCCGCACCGTGCGGGAGGGCGACGGCGTCGACGACTCGGACGGGGCCGCCCGCTCGATCCCCGGCAGCCTCGAGACCACCGCGAAGGCGATCGAGGCGACGGGCCGGCGCGCCCTGCCGGTCGTCATGGACCTGCACGACCGGTCGACCCTCGACGCCGCCGTGCAGCGCGCCCTCGACGAGTGGGGCCACATCGATGTCCTCGTGAACAACGCCATCGACACCGGCCCCGGCGACATGACGCGCTTCGAGGACACGCCCATCGAGCTGCTCGAGGCCAAGCTGGCCGCCAACGTCGTCTCGCAGATCGTGCTCATCAAGTCGGCGCTGCCCGGCATGCTCGAGCGCGGCGACGGCACGATCGTCAACGTCACGTCGGCGGTCGCGGTCATCGACCCGCAGGCGCCGGTCGGCGAGGGTGGGTGGGGCGCGATGTACGCGATGTCGAAGGGCGCATTTCACAAGCTGGCGGGGATCCTCGCCGTCGAAGTCGGCGATCGCGGGATCCGCAGCTTCAACCTCGAGCCGGGGTTCGTCATCACCGAGCGGATGGAAGTGAACGCCGGCAACCTCGGGCTCGCGGGCCGCTATCAGGGCGCGCCGCCCTCCGTTCCGGGCACGGTCATCGCGTGGATGGCCACGTCGCCCGACGCCGCCGAGCTCAACGGCACCACGATCTCGGCTCAGCGCTTCGCGCTCGAGCGGAGCATTCACCCGGACTGGCGTGACGGCAAAGGCAACGGGAACGAGAACTCGTGACGATCGGAGCCGGTATGCAGATCGACGATCTGGTCCTGATCAGCGTCGACGACCACGTGGTCGAGCCCGCGGGCATGTTCGAACGTCACCTGCCCGAACGGTGGCGCGACCGTGCACCCCGCATTGTCCGGGCCCCGAACGGGGCCGACGTGTGGATGTGGGGCGACCAGCGGGGCGCCAACTTCGGCCTGAACGCCGTGGCCGGCCGCCCGCCCGAGGAGTACGGCATGAACCCGATGTCGTTCGGGGAGATGCGCGACGGCTGCTTCGAGATCGACGCCCGTGTCCGCGACATGAATGTGAACGGCGTGCTCGGCTCGATGTGCTTCCCGTCGTTCCCGGGCTTCGGCGGTCGCATGCTCCACGCCGGCGGCGCTGGCGGCGACGACAGCGCGCTACCCGTGCTCCAGGCGTACAACGACTGGCACGTTGACGAGTGGTGCGGCACGCACCCGGGCCGGTTCATCCCGCTCGCAATCCCGCCGGTCTGGGACCAGGACGCGATGGTCGCCGAGGTCCGGCGCATGGCGGGCAAGGGCTGCCACGCGTTCACGTTCTCGGAGAACCCGGAGAAGACCGGCTTCCCGAGCTTGCACAACGAATGGTGGAGTCCGTTCTGGGCCGCGTGCGCCGACGAGGGCACGATCGTCTGCTTCCACATCGGCTCGTCGTCGGAGATCCCCATCACGTCGGTGGAGTCGCCGGTCGACGTCACGCTCACGCTCATGCCCGTGAACATCGTGCAGGTCGCGGCCGACATCATCTGGTCGGACTTCTTGCGCCGTTATCCGGGGTTGAAGGTCTGTCTCTCCGAGGGTGGCATCGGCTGGGTGCCGTACTTCCTGGAGCGCGTCGACCGCACGTACCACCAGCAGCACCGCTGGACCGGACAGGACTTCGGCGAAAAGCTCCCGAGCGACGTGTTCCGCGAGCACATCGTCACGTGCTTCGTGCAGGACCGCATCGGTATCGAGCTGCGGCACGAGGTCGGCCTCGACACGATCACGTGGGAGGTCGACTACCCGCACTCCGACTCGACCTGGCCGCACTCCCCCGAGGCGTTCGCCGAGCAGCTCGACGGCGTCCCCGACGACGAGGTGCGCATGATCGGGAGCGAGAACGCGATGCGCCACTTCCGGTTCGACCCGTTCTCCCACCGGCCGCCTGAGCGGTGCACGGTCGGCGCGCTGCGCGCCGAGGCATCCGGCGTCGACACCGCAACCCGCAGCGCGGGGACGCCGCAGCCGCGGCCGGAGCGCCCGGTGCGCATCTCCGACATCGCCGCCATGAGCGGGGCCGCCCGCTCCGGGTGATCCCCCTCTGCGGAAAATGGAACCTGTTGCAATTTCGGTGGGAGACCGGTAGCGTCTCCTCGGGTCGAGCCGCGGAGGGGGCGTCGCCGATGGAATTCGGGATCTTCAACAGCCTGTACGTGCCTCACCAGGTGACCGACGGGGTCCCCGACCCCCAGGCCGTCCAGCACCAGCGACTCATGGACGAGATCACGTGGACCAAGGCCGCCGACCGATCGGGGTTCAAGTACACCTGGGCGACCGAGCACCACTTCCTCACCGAGTACTCGCACCTGTCGGCGAACGAGTCGTTTCTCGCCTACCTCGCCGGCGTGACGAACCGCATCCACCTCGGCTCCGGCATCTTCAACATCACGCCGCCCGTCAACCACCCCGCCCGCGTCGCCGAGCGGGTGGCGATGATCGACCACCTCAGCGAGGGGCGCATGGAGTTCGGCGTCGGGCGCGGCTCGTCGAGCACCGAGCAGAAGGGTTTCGGGATCCAGGACCCCGAGCTCACCAAGCTGATGGTCGACGAGGTGTTCCCGGAGTTCAAGCGCATGTGGTCGACGACGGACTACCGCTTCGACGGCAAGTACTTCTCGATGCCACCGCGCAACGTGCTCCCGAAGCCGTACACGGATCCGCACCCGCCGTTGTGGATTGCGGCCGGGAACCCCTCGACGTTCGAGAAGGCGGCCCGCATGGGTGTCGGCGTGCTGTGCTTCGCGATGGGCGCGCCCGACATGCTCAAGGGTCTCGTGGAGATCTACAAGAACACGATCGACCAGGCCGAGCCGGTCGGCGAGTACGTGAACAACAACGTGATGATCACGAGCCAGATGTTGTGCCTGAACGACGGGCAGAAGGCGCGCGAGATCTCGTGCGACATGAACGGCAGCTACCAGAACAGCCTCGTGTTCCACTACCTCGACACGTTCCCGAAACCGCCGTTCGTCCCGGACTGGCCGGAACTGATCCCCGAGCCGACGCTCGAGGAGATGGAGCAGCGCATCCAGGCGGGCCGGGTCGTCGTCGGCACGCCCGAAGAGTGCGAGAAGGCGGTGCAGGGCTACGTCGACACGGGCGCCGACCAGCTCGTGTTCGGCCAGCTCTCCTCCACGATGCCGATCGACGTCGCGGTCGAGTCGATCGAGACGTTCGGACACGAGCTCGTCCCCGTGTTCGACAAGGACCCGGTGCACAGCACCCAACGCCAGCGCGAGGCGTACGTGTCTGCGCGCGGGCCGCGGGTCAACCCGATCGGCCGCGCCCACGACGTCGTCCCCGTCTAGATCGCCGCGGTGATGGGCGCGTGCGACGGACGGGTCGCGCTCGTCACCGGCGCCAGCCGCGGCATCGGCGCCGCGATCGCGCTGCGGCTCGCCGAGGAGGGAGCGGCGGTCGCCGTCACCGCCCGGACGCTGGATCCCCATCCCACGTTGCCCGGCACGCTCCGTGACGTCGTCGCCGCCGTCGAGGCCATCGGTGGAAAGGCGGTGGCGATCCGGGCCGACCTCGCCGACGCCGACGACCGGGCGCGCGTCGTGCCCGAGGTCGAGTCGTCGCTCGGACCCGTCGACATCCTCGTCAACAACGCCGCCGCCGCCTTCTACGCACCGACCGCCGACCTCGCGCTCCGGCGTCGCCGGCTCCTCTTCGAGCTGAACGTGCACGCGCCGGTGGATCTGGCGCAGCAGGTCATCCCGGGGATGCGGGCACGGGGTCGCGGCTGGATCCTCAACGTCTCGAGCGCGACCTCACGCCACCCGAAGGGACCGCCGTTCGA
>Ga0075433_10000627_pt1 | contig 23568 bp, 18 predicted proteins | sample RhiMethybrSRZTD2_FD_75299 | JGI IMG/M metagenome (GOLD analysis project Ga0075433, IMG submission 75299) | Populus rhizosphere microbial communities from Tennessee, USA - Rhizosphere MetaG P. TD hybrid SRZTD2 | ecosystem: Host-associated > Plants > Roots > Rhizosphere > Soil | place: USA... | reverse complement strand
GATCGATGAACTGCTGCACCTCGGCTTGACGCTTTCGTATGCCGTTCACGTTCCAGGTGGCAATCTTCACGCTGGCAAACTCCCAACGCCCAACGCCCAATTCCCAGACCCAACCGCCGAAATCGCACGAATTGGGAGTTGGGAATTGGGAGTCGGGAGTTGACCGCTAAGATATCACCCGTGCTTCAGGCCACTGTTGCGCTCGCACAACGCGTCGAGCGTATGGAGATCGACTTCTGCGCCGTGCTGGCGCGAGTGGGCGAGCCGGGCGGCGGCGCCGCGATCGACGTCGGCGGCGGACGCGCGGTATGGAGCGCGCCCGGGGCGCCGATGAACAAAGTGCTCGGCCTCGGTGTGGGCTGCGCGGTCTCGGATGATGACCTCGATGCGATTGAAGACTTCTACGATGAGCACGGGACGCCGATCCAGATCGAGCTGTGTCCGCTGGCATCGTCCGATCTGCCCTCGCGACTGAGCGAGCGCGGCTATGCACTGAAGGGATTCGAAAACGAGCTTGCCTGTACACTGCCGGCCAGCGTTCCGGTCGACAGCGACGTTCGCGTCGAGATCGCGTCGAACGATGCCGATACGGAGACGTGGCTCCGTGTGACCACCGAAGGGTTCGCCTCGCCCGATGGCTCCGGTGCGCCGATTGTGCCGACGGCGGACACCATGAAGACGGTTTCCGGCATCATGCGATCGTTCGTCCACCCCGATATCGTTCGCTACCTGGCGTGGGTGGATGGCGCGCCGGCGGCTGCGGCGAGCAGCACGATTACCGGCGGAGTGCTCGGTATCTTCGGCACCTCCACGGTGCCGGCCTATCGTCGACGAGGCGCGCAGGCGGCGGTGGTGTCGCGGGCGCTGCGCGGCGCGATCGGCCGCGCGGATCTGGCCATCGCCACCACCGAACCCGGTAGCGTCTCGCAGCGCACGTTCGAGCGGTTTGGGTTTCAGGTGCTGTATACGCGCGCGATACTAGTGCGTCAGTGATGCTGCATCGATCCTGCGCTCTGATCTTCGCCTTGCTGCTTCTCGTACCCGCGCCAAACGCGAGTACGCAGTCGACTGCGGCCGCCATCACCTCGCCACGAGAGCAGTTCGGCGCCGCGATCGGCGATGACTACTTCCTCGCCACCTACTCGCAGCTCGAGGCCTATTGGAAGAAGCTGGATCAGCAGTCCGATCGCATGCAGCTGGTCGACATCGGTCGCACTGAAGAGGGTCGATCGCAGTGGATGGCGATCATCACAGCGCCTGAGAATCTGAAGCAGCTCGATCGCTATCGCGATATCTCGCGGCGGCTCGCGCTTGCCGAAGGGCTGACCGACGACCAGGCGCGTGCCCTGGCTGCCGACGGGAAGGCCGTCGTCTGGATCGATGGTGGCCTCCATGCCAACGAAGTGCTTGGATCGCAGCAGCTGATCGAGACGGTGTATCAGCTGGTGAGCCGATCGGACGCGGAGACGCGCCGCATCCTCCGCGATGTGATCGTGCTGGCGGCACATGCCAATCCCGATGGACACGAGCTCGTGGCCAACTGGTACATGCGCGAACGCGATCCGATGCAGCGCACGTTGGACGGCGTGCCGCGCGCCTACCAGAAGTACGCCGGCCACGACAACAACCGCGATTTCTATCTCGCCAGCCAGGCCGAGACGATCAACATGAACCGGATCCTCTACAAGGACTGGTTTCCGCAGATCGTCTATGACCACCACCAGACCGGGCCCGCGGGAACAGTGATGTTTGCGCCACCGTTCCGCGGCCCCTTCAACTACGTGCTGGATCCGCTGATCCCCGTGACCATCGATCTCGTCGGCGGCGCCATGCACGCCCGTTTCGCCGTGGAGGGGAAGGCGGGCGTCACGATGCGAAGTGGCTCGACGTACTCGGCGTGGTGGAACGGCGGGCTTCGAACGACGGCATATTTCCACAACCAGATCGGTCTGCTCACGGAGACGATCGGTAGCCCCACTCCGACGCAGATTCCTTTCGTTCCCGAACGCCAGCTTGCAACCGTGGATTTGCCGTTTCCGATTGCGCCGCAGCCGTGGCACTTTCGTCAGTCGATCGACTACAGCCTCTCCGCCAACTGGGCGGTCTTCGATTTCGCCTCGCGCTTCCGCGAGATGCTGTTGTTCAACGTCTATCGCATGGGCAAGAACGGGATCGAAAAGGGGAGCCGTGACACGTGGACGATCACGCCGCGGCGCCTCGCAACGGTCGGAAAAAACGCCAAATCGCCGATCGCCGAGCTGCAGCTCCGCTCGCCGCAGCTTCGCGATCCGCGCGGCTACATCCTGTCGGCCGATCAGCCCGACTTCCTGACGGCCACGAAATTCGTCAACGCACTGCTGAAAGCTGGCGTCGCCGTGCAGCGCGCGACGTCAGCGTTTGCCGTCGGCGGCAAGACCTACCCGGCTGGATCGTTCGTGGTGAAGACGGCGCAGGCGTTTCGCGCGCACGTGCTCGACATGTTCGAGCCGCAGGACCATCCCGACGACATTCCCTATCCGGGCGGACCGCCGACACCGCCGTACGACAACGCCGGCTGGACGCTCGCCTACCAGATGGGCATCAAGTTCGATCGGATTCTCGACGGATTCGATGGTCCGTTCGAGCCGATCGCAGTGGCGTCGCCGCCGCCGGGCCGCATCACCGGCGTTGCCGATCCTGCCGGGTATTTCGTCACGCACCAGAACGATGCGTTCATCGTCGTCAACCGCCTGTTGAAGGCCGGTGAGGATGTGTACTGGCCCCGCGATCGCCGCGCCGGCGCTGGTGGTGCAGGCGGCAGCGGCATCGGCGCGATGTATATCGCGGCGAAGGCGACGACGCGATCGATTCTGCAGAGAGCTGCATCCGATCTCGGTTTGAGTTTCGTCGGCGTTGCGACGCCACCGGCGACCGAGGCGTTGAAGCTGCGCCCGGTCCGCATCGGTTTGTGGGATCGCTACGGCGGGTCGAGCCCCAGCGGGTGGACGCGCTGGATCCTCGAGCGCTACGAGTTTCCGTTCGAGCTGACGTACGTGCAGCGGCTCGATGCCGGCAATCTTGCCAGCCGCTATGACGTGATCATCCTGACCGATGAAGCGACGACCAGAAGCGTCGGCGAGGCGCCGGCCGCGGATCGTGTTCCACCCGAATTCCGTCCGACCACGGGCACGCTCTCGGTCGCCAAGACGGTGCCCGCGCTCCGCCAGTTCGTCGAAGAGGGCGGCGTGTTGATCGCAGTCGGCGGTTCCACGGAGCTGGCCATCGCGCTCGGCCTGCCGGTGTCGAGCGCCCTCGAGACCCGCACCGACAAAGGATCGCAACCGCTGTCGCGAGAGCAGTTCTACATCCCTGGATCGGTGCTGAGGGTCCGCGTCGACAGCACGACGCCGCTTGGCTACGGCTTCGAGCCGGACGTGGATGTGTTCTTCGATCGCAGCCCGGTGTTCAAGCTCGATGCGGACGCGGCGGCGAGAGACGTCCGCCGTGTGGCCTGGTTCGCGAGCGCGTCACCGCTGCGCAGCGGATGGGCGTGGGGACAGCGCTATCTGGAAAACGGCGTCGCGGTGATCGACGCCCCGCTCGGACGTGGGCGCGTGCTGCTGTTCGGCCCCGAGATCACGTTTCGCGCACAGCCGCACGGGACGTTCAAATTCCTGTTCAATGCGATCTACTACGGGAAGGCAGTCGCTGTGCGACTGCCTTAGGCCTCAGGGCTCAGGCCTCAGGGCCCAGGGCTGGTCCAGTCGGCAGGCCTGAAGCCTGGCCCAGCCCTGAGGCCTGAGGCCTGGGCCCTGGGGCCTATTTGGGCGTCGGCTCTTCTTCTTTTTTCTGCGGCTTCCCGCGCTTGGCGCCTTTCTCGGTGAGGAACTTCACCACGCTCTCGAACTTCAGCGTCGTGGCTGCGTCGAGCGCCGTGCGACCGTCCGGGTTCTCCGCGTTCACATCGACACCGTAGTCCACCAGCAGCTTCACCGATTCGAGCATCAACGCTTCACGCTCGCTGCGTGGCGGCGGTACCCAGGCGGTGCCACCGCCGCCCATGCCGGTTGCCGCCATCAGCGTCGTCGTGACTTCGGTCTTGCGTTTGAGCGATGGGCCGTCCGGGATGTACTCGACGCGATGCACGACCTTCGGGTTGGCGCCGCGCGCGACCAGCTGCCGCATCACCGACGTCTCGTTGAAGCGCGCGGCAAGCCAGAACGGTGTCGCGCCGACCAGTTCGGGATAGAAATTCCAATCTTTCGACGAGCGGCGCGTCGGCGTCCAGGTGCGCAGCGGTGCGTTCGGATCGGCGCCGTGCGCGAGCAGCGCGGCGACCATGTGCTCGTTGCGGCGCAAGATCGCTTCGTGGAGCGCAGCGAATCCCGCGTCCGCGGCATTCACATCGGCGCCAGCCTCGATGAGGAAATCAACGAGCGACTCGAATCCCGAGTGCGCGGCCAGCACCAGCGGGCTCACGCCCCACGCGTCCTTGTCGTTGACGCTGGCGCCGGCAGCGACGAGCAATTTGGCTGACGCCAGATCGCCGGCGCGGGCCGCAAACATGAGCGCGGAATCGCCGCCGTGAGGGATAGCGCGGTTGTATTCGAGCTGACCATGCGGCGGCACTGCTTCGACGTTGGTCCACGTCTCGGAGCGCGCCTTCACGTCCGCACCGTGGGCCAGCAAAATCGCGACGACGTCGGGGTGCTTCTGCGCGACCGCCCACATCAGCGCCGTCTGACGGCGCGAGGCGCGCAGGTTGACGTCGGCCTTCTTGTCGACGAGCAGCTGCACCACGTTGGCATGGCCGGAGCGCGACGCCACCATCACCGGCGTTTCGCCCGAGGGCAACGCCGCATTCGGATTGGCGCCGGCATCGAGCAGCCGGCGCACCATCGCCGCGCTGCCGTTCATGCTGGCCATCCACAGCGCGGTCGCGCCGAGATCGTTGGTCGCATTCACATGTGCGCCGGCGCGAAGCAGCGCATCGGCGGCGGCGACATCGTCGCGGTAGCTCGCCCAGTGCAGTGCCGTCGCACCGTCGGCTTCAGCCGCGTTGACGTCGACTTTCTGTTGCAGCAGTGCACGCACGGCGGCCGCGTCACCGTTCTTCACGGCGCCAATGAGCGAGGGTGTATCCGCCGCTCCGATGCAGACGAGGGCGAGCAACAGCGATAACGTCTTCACATCAGACTCCGGACAGCGTGTCGATCGGCAGCTTGCGTTTGCTACCGCCGACTTTCTCTACCGGCACATCCAGCTTGTCCATCAGCGTGACCAGCAGGTCGGCGATCGTCGGCTGCTTGTCCTTCTCTTTCTCCGCGTACGTGAGATGCCGTCCGCCCTTCCACGTCCCAGCGCCGCCGCCGACGAGCAGCAGCGGCAGGTTGTCGCCCGAGTGCTTGTTGCTGTTCGAGATGCCAGAGCCGTACATGATTGTCATGTGGTCGAGCAGCGAGCCGTCGCCGTCGGGCGTCTCGCGCAGCTTCGCCAGGTACCCGGCGAAGAGCGTCGTGTGATAGCGGTTGATCTTCGACATCCGCTCGATGATGTCGGGCATGTCGTTGTGATGGGACAGCGGGTGATGGGCTTCGGGCACGCCGATCTGCGGATACGGGCGGGCGCTCTGCTCCTTGCTGATCATGAACGTGATCACGCGCGTGAGATCCGACTGCAGCGCGAGCCGCTGCAACTCCAGCATCAGCGATAGATGATCTTCGAAGACCGGCGGAATGCCTTGAGGCTCGACGATCGTCGGCAGCTCGATGTCGCGCTGCTCCTCCGCGCGCTGGATGCGGCGTTCGACGTCGCGGACGGCATCCGAGTATTCGGTGACGCGCACTTGATCCTGCGGTCCGAGCTGCTGCTTGAGTGCGGACAGCTTGTCGGTGACCGAATCGAGGATGCTCTTGTGCTGCCGCATGCGCGATTCGCGCGCCGCCCGCTCGGTGCTGCCGCTGTCGCCGAACAGCCGCTCGAACACCGCACGCGGGTTATGCTCCATCGGCAGCGGCTGGGTGGCGCTGCGCCACGAGATCGTGTGCGTGTAGGCGCAGCTCAGATTGCCGGTGCAGGCGCCGGCGTTGGCCGGACCATCCATCGACAGCTCGAGCGACGCCACTTGCGTCTCGTTCGCGAAGTGGCGTCCCAGCAGCTGATCGATCGAGACGTCGGCGATGACTTCCACTTCGTTCCGGCCGCCGCGCGGCGTGCCGGTGAGAAACGATCCCGACGCGCCGGCATGGATGTAGTTCCAGTTTGCCTTGATGCCAGAGAGCATCAGCATTTGGTTGCGGAACGGCATCAGCGGCTCGAGAATCGGCGACGTGCCGAGCGTGGTGCCCTCTTCGCCCTTCGGCGTCCAGTACTCCATCGCCATGCCGTTCGGCACGTAAAAGGCCTGGAAGCGATGAGCGGCCTTGACGGCGGCCTTGGCCCGTACGGCAAATGCCGGAACCATCGCGTCGAGGAGCGGCAGCGCGAGCGTGGCACCGAGACCGCGCAGCACGGTGCGCCTGGGCAGCGATCGATCGAAGACGAAGTTCATAGCATCCTCTCAGGCGGGTCTCAAGACCCGCCTCTACGTACTACGTACCCGACCGCATCAAGAACGCTGGACTCCGGACGATGCCGACGACGATGGACGACCAACGGTAATCACTGGGCGACGCGTTGCGCACGATGGTTCGCACGGCTGGTCGATCGAAGTAATCGAGCCGGCGTCCGAGCGCGTACACCATCAGCTTTTCCGTGAGCGTTCGTGGGAACTGGTCGGGCTGCTTGAGCAACAGCGCGCGCAGGCTGACCAACCCATCGACCTTCGCACCGTTCGGAGTGGTCCCCAGCGAATCGATCGGTTTGCCGGCTTCGTCCACGGTTCTCCAGCCGCCGATCGCATCGAAGTGCTCGAGCGCAAATCCCACGGGATCGATCACCGAATGGCAGCTGGCACACGTCGGACTCGTTCGATGCTGCGTCAGCCGCTCGCGGATCGAGGCCGGCGCCGCACCGGGCTTGGTTTCGGCGAGGTTGGTGTTCACACCGGGCGGAGGATTCGGCACCGCGACACCGAAGATATTGTTGAGCAGCCACTTTCCCCGAAGCACCGGCGACGTGCGTTCGGGATACGACGTCGTGGCCAGCAGCGCGCCGTGTGCAAGCAGTCCGCCCCGCTGTTCCGGATCGGTCAGCGTGACACGCCTGAAGCGACTTCCGGAAATGCCCGCGATTCCATAGTGGCGCGCCAGCCGCTCGTTCACGAACGTGTAGTCGGCGCGCAACAGATCAAGCACGCTGCGATCGTCGCGCAGCGTGCTGGCGACGAACATCCGTGTCTCGGTCTTGAACGCTTCGAGCAGGCTCTCGTCGTAGTTCGGGTAGAAATCGGGATGGACGACGACCTCGTCCACGCGGCGCAGATTCAGCCACTGGGCCGCGAAGCTGTCGACGAAGGCATCGATCGCTTTCGGATCGGCAAGCATCCGCCGCGTCTGCTGCTCGAGCACCTGCGGCTTGGTCAGCTCGCCGCGCTCGGCGACATCGAGCAACCGCTCGTCGGGGATGCTGTTCCAGAGGAAGAACGACAGTCGCGAGGCGACTTCGAGGTCGCTCAACTTGTACGAGGTCCGGCTAAAGCCGGACGCTACGTCTGGCTGTACGTAGTGTCCGCCTTTAGGCGGACCGGCGGGATCACGATGCACGCGTAACAGGAAATCGGGATCGACGAGCATCCGTTCGAGCGCGAACTGAATGCCGGTGTCGAAGCTCTTGCCGTCGGCGCGTCCGCGATCGAAGAAGTCGATCAATGTTTGGACATCGGCCTTCGTGACCGGTCGACGATACGCGAGCCGTGCGGTGCGAGAGAGGATCTTCGTCGCGCACGCATGCTCGTCGGCCGGAGCGCGCGGCTGACAGACCAACAGCGCTCGCCGGCTTGGCGTGTCGACCGCGGCACGCTCGAGCTGATACGGACCGCCGATCTGCACCGAGCCCACACTCGCATAGTCCATGTAGATCTGATCGTTCGTGATCACGCGACCGCGCTGCAGCGGCTGTGGCAAGCCTTCCGGCTCGAACAGCTCCCGCACGAACGACACGCCGACGATGTGCGGTCCGGCAGCGATCGGCAGACGCACCTCGAGGCCGGCGTCGCCGGTAATCTGCATGTACGTTTCCCACTCGGGATCACCGGCAAAGCCTGGCTCGCCGTCGCCGGCGTAGCTCGCAGCCGCGGGCCGGCCTCTCGCGGCGCCACCGACGATGAATCGTTTCAGCAGCTTGCCATCGAGACGCACGTCGAGCTGCTGCGGCCATCCCATGCCCATGATGTAGTCCTGATACTGGCGACGCAGTCGCACCTTGATCAGGTACTCGCCGTTGGCCGGGAACGTGTGATGGACGGCGATGCCGCCGCGCGATCCAAACGGCAGATCTTCGCTCTGCCGATCGTCCTGCACGATGTGGAGTGGAATGTCGAAGCTCTCGACCGGTGGATTCGATGGCGGCAGTCCCACCGCGAGCCGCGTGACCTGACGCGCCACCGACAGATAGCGCTCGAGATGCGCGGTCGAGATGTTGAGCACGTCGGCGATGTTGTCGAAGCTGCCATCCGCGGTGTCGTCGCCCGGCAGCAGCGAACGCACATCGACGTCGACTGCCAGCAGATCGCGAATGGCGTTGTTGTACTCGGTGCGATTGAGACGCTGCACCGCACTGCTGCGTCCCGGATTGGGACGGGCCACCCACGCACGATCGATCTCGCCCTCGAGCCAGCTGGCGGCGGTGTCGTACGCCTGCGCATCGGGCCGCGGCATGCCCGGCGGCGGCATGGCGCCGGCACGCAGCTTCGCGACCACGCGTTCCCACAGTTCTGGATTCGCAGACGGATGCGCGGCATCGACGCCTTCGAGCGAGAGTCCGGCGGTGCGCGACTTCTGGTTATGGCAGGTGATGCAGTAGGTGTCGACGATGGGTGTGATCGGCGAGGCGATCGACGAGGCGGGAGCAGGCTTCGCTTGCGTGGGCGACTGCGCGGAAAGCGCCGCGACGATCCACCCGCTCAGGCCGAGCGCGAGAAGGAATCCTCGTCTCACCGTACCCCTTTGAACGCGTACTTATAGTAACGCTGGCCGTTGTTCACTTCGCCGAGGAAGAGGTTGCCCTTGGAGTCGGCCGCGATCCCGTGTATGTGGAAGAATTCGCGGGCGTTGTGCCCCGCGTGGCCGCCGATGGATCCAACGATTTCGAGTGTCTGCCGGTTCAGCACGCGTATCGCCTTATTGGAACCGTCGACCACATAGAGGAACCGCTGCTCCTTGTCGGTCGAGGTCGCAAAGGCGTGCACGGTGCCCTCGGCTTGCAGCGTGTTCCTGGCGATGAACGCCTCTTTCACGAACGTGCCGTCAGTCCTGAACACCTGCAGGCGATTGTTGGTGCGATCGCCGACGTACACGAGATCGTCGTTGGTGACGATCACCGCGTGCACCGGATTGTTGAAGCCTTCCGGCGGCGGACCTTGAATCAGCTGCGCCCGAGCCGGGAACTTGATCGCGTCGTCCGGCTTCTTCCCATACGCGCCCCAGTGACGCTTGTACTTGCCGGAGTCGGCATCGAAGACGATGACGCGATGGTTGAAATAACCGTCCGCGACGTAGAGCTCATTGACTTTCTTGTGGATGAACAGGCCCGCGGGTCCGCCGAAATTCTCGGTGTCGTTGCTGCCCTTGTTCTTTCCCGCGTGTCCGATCTGCAGCAGGAACTTCCCTTTGTTCGTGAACTTGAGAATCTGGTTGTCCTCCTGCGCGTTGCCGCTCAACCAGACGTTGTCCTTGTCGTCGACCACGATGCCGTGCTGCGACTTGAACCACTCGTAGCCCGCACCGGGCGCGCCCCACGCCTGCAGAAACTTTCCGTTCGCATCGAACTCGAGCACCGCAGGCGCAGGAGTGCAGCATTCAGCCTGCGGCGGATTCAGCGACGCCGCTTTCTCACCGTCAGGAATCGTGTCGGGGCGATGGAAGATCCACACATGGTCGTGTGAGTCGACGGCGACGCCGCCGACCTGTCCCGTCACCCACTTGTTGGGCAGCGCTTCGAAGAACAGCGGATCCGGCTCGAAGACGGGGAGCTGCTTGGCCTGCCCCGAGAGTGTAAGCCAGCTCGCGACGACGAGGACGACAACGAAGACGGCGGGTCTAAAGAGCAAGACCCACCCTACACTGCTCGCTGTCTGCATTCTGAATTCTGCATTCCGCATTGCTAGTTTCCGCTAAGTCCTCCGGGCCACGGCGATTGCATGTGATAGGTCGCCGACGGTCCGACCATTTCCACGCGTCGAATCTTGCCGCTCTCGATCAGAAACGCTTCGGTCACCAGGATGCTGCTCGGGCGATTGAAACCGCGATAGCTATGCTTGGTGCCATCGGAGAGCACGCCTGAATTCACTGTGCCCTGATCGAACACGACGTGCGACCACACGACGCCGCGCTCCTGATCGACCAGCGGATAGCGTCGGCCGTGAATGCTCTGGACGACGTAGTAGAGGCCCATCTTGAACTGCGACAGGCAGTCCATCGCAAACAGGTTGAGCGTGCCCGGCGGTTCATTCGGCGGACGCGGCACGTTGGTCGTTGGCGATCCGTTCTCGATGCGATGGCAGTCGTTGGTGAACGGATATGTCCCCGTGTTCCCGATGCCCTTGCCGTCGTTTTTCTGCAGACCGGTGAAATAGCCGTCGGCAACCGAGATGATCTGCTGACGCGTCGGACGCTGCGCCGGCGGGATCGACTTGAACCACATGTCTTCGGGCTTGTACTTGTCCATGGCGTCGATGTTGTTGGGTCCGCCGCCGCCCGGCTTGAAGTACACCGACTCGATCTCGGTGATGCGTCCGAGCTCGACGCGCAGACGCAGGCTCATCAGGATGAGCGTGCCCGCCTCGCGCATCGTGCCCATCATTGCCACTTGACCGAATTCCGGATCCGCGAAGATGTGTCGATAGGTGCCGACGCCCTCGGCCGTCTTCCAGAAGCCGTCGCCGACTTTGAGCATCTGGTAGTTCTCGCTGTACTTCACGTCCTCCGACAGCGGCAGCTTGGACGAGTCGTGCGCCACCACCGCCTTGAGATACTGATCGATGACGTTCTCGAGGCAGGCGCGATTGCAGTCGAGCGGAATGGGACCGGTGGAGCCGCTCACGCGAGCGGTGAACGAACCGATGATGACAGCGGCCGCAACAGCGATCGCCGCGAGCGTTGCACGCATGGATATCCTCCCCGTGGCGAGGGGATTCTAGCGGGAATTCGTGGTGACGAGCGGAGATTATGGATATCGACCAGATCGTTGGGCGGCTGCGCGATGCCAGGCGGGTGACGGTGCTCACGGGCGCGGGTGTGTCGGCCGCCAGCGGCGTGCCGACGTTTCGCGGATCCGGCGGATTGTGGCGGCAGTATCGCGCTGAGGACCTGGCGACGCCCGGTGCGTTCGCTCGCGATCCCGCGCTCGTCTGGGAGTGGTATGCGTGGCGGCGCGACCTGATCGCTTCGTGTCGGCCGAACCCGGCTCACGACGTGATCGCGCGTTGGTCGCGGCGTTTCGAGCGCTGTCGCGTGCTGACGCAGAACGTCGACGATCTTCACGTTCGTGCGGACACGGCCGGCCTGGTCCGTCTGCACGGCTCGATCTGGGAGCTGGCGTGCTGGGATGGATGCGGAGCACGGTGGCGCGACGAGTCAGTGCCGCTGGCGTCGTGTCCGCCGCGATGCCCTCGATGTGACGGCCTGGCCCGGCCTGCGGTCGTGTGGTTCGGCGAGGCGCTCAATCCCGCCGATCTCGATGCCGCATTCGCGGCGTGCGACTGCGACGTCTTTCTCACCGTCGGCACATCGGCGATCGTCCATCCCGCTGCCAATCTGGTCGACGAGGCCCGGCGGCGCGGTGCGTTCACCGTCGAGATCAACCTCGATCCCACTGCGGCCTCGTCCATCGTCGATATCGCCCTGCTGGGACCGGCCGAGCAGATCCTCACTGATATGGCGGCACGCCTTACACCATAAACCCCTCTTGCAGCAAGTATCTTGATGTACAAGATACTTGTCGTGTGAGGAGTCCTGTGTCGAAATCGCCGCCATCCCGCGACCAGCTGTTGAAGACGCTCGACGAGACGCTGCGCGCGGTCGGCGCGCAGTCGGTGCTGCTCAGCGACGCTGTCGCAAAGCTGGTCGGGCTCAATTCCACCGACCTCGAGTGCCTCGACCTGCTCGGTCTCGCCGGCGCCACTACCGCCGGGCGGCTCGCCACCGCGACGGGCCTGACCACCGGCGCGATGACCGCGGTGATCGACCGCCTCGAGCGTGCCGGCTTTGCGCGGCGCGTGCGCGATGCCGGCGACCGGCGCTGCGTGCTCGTTGAGGCGCGCAGCGAAAACCTGCGCCGCATCGAGATGCTCTATCGCCCACTTGCCGCGGCGGTCGCGCGGCTCAACGAGGAGTACGGCGATCGCCAACTCGCCGTGGTCGTCGACTACCTCGCTCGCGCGGTGACGCTGGGCGCCGAGCACGTGGTGTGGCTGCAGAAGCAGCCGCCGCTGACTCGCCGCGCTCCCGCACGCCGCCACCACCGCCGTCGTCCGTCGCGGGCGCGGTCGCCAATCGGTGCCGCTTCACTTCAGAAGGATTGAACAACGCATGCGTGATCGACGATCGGTGCTCCTTGCGGCAGCCGCGTGGCTGGTTGCCCTCATGCCTGTGCCCTCGCGCGCACAGACCCCTCCGCCCGTACCCGCGGGCCCGCTCTCGCTCGAGCAAGTGCTCGCGCTCGCCGAGCCTCGCAGTGAAGCCGTGGCGATCGCGCAGGCCGGCATCAGCCGCGCCGAAGGCGAACAAGTGCGCGCGCGCAGCGGCCTGCTGCCGCAGCTGTCGGCGTCGGCGAGCTACGACCGGGCGCTGGCCTCGGAATTCGAGGGCGTCTTCGACGTGCAGGGTCCGTCGTGTCCGCCGTTCTCGCTCAATCCATCGGCGCCGATCGACGCACGCATCGCCGAGATCGAGCGTGCGATCGATTGCGGCGCTGTCGGCGGCGGGTTCTTCGGCGGTGGGTCCTCGTCGAGCGGAGGCCTCTCGAATTTGCCCTTCGGCCGCAAGAACACCTGGCGCGCATCGTTGACGTTCTCTCAGAACCTGTACTCGGGGGGACGGAACGGCGCACAGAAAGCGGTGGCCACGATCGGTCGCGACGCGGCGACGCTGACGCTGACGACCGCCCGCGCGCAGATGCTGTATGACGTCACGCAGGCGTACTACGACGCGGTGTTGAGCGAGCGTCTGGTCGCGATCGCCGTCGCCACCGTCGAGCAGGCCGGTGCCACGTTGAAGCAGACGCAGGCCGGTTTCGCCGCCGGCACCCAACCCGAGTTCGAGGTGCTGCGGGCGCGGGTCAACCGCGACAACCAGTCGCCGGTCCTGATTCGTCAGCAGACGAACCGCGATATCGCGATGCTGCGCCTGAAGCAGTTGTTGGAGTTGCCGGCCGACTACCCGCTGGAGCTCGCCGATACGCTTGGCAGCGACACGCTGCCACCGCCGACCGTGTTCGCCGAACGTGTTGGCGCGATCGAGCGCGCGCTGCGCTCTGACGGGCAGACGCCGGTGTCGCTGCAGGTCAATGCCACGCTTCCCGATCGTACTGCGGTCACGCAGGCCGACACCACGGTGCGGCTGCGCGAGGCATCGTTGAAACTGACCACCGCTCAGCGGATGCCCAGTGTCTCGTTCAACTCGACCTACGCCCGCAATGCCTATCCCAACGGCGTGGTGCCAGCGTTCGATCGAACGAACTGGACGGTGGGAGTTGGCGTGAGCGTGCCGATCATGACCGGCGGCCGTCAGCGCGGTGACGAGGCGGTGGCGCAGGCGGACCTGTCCCAGGCGCAACTGGAACGCCGGCAGGTCGCCGAGCTTGCGGCGCTCGATACACGAGCGGCGTGGGCCGAGCTGATCGCGGCGCGCGCGACATGGGAGGCGAGCGCCGGCACCATTGAACAGGCCCAGCGTGCCTACCAAATCGCCAACGTTCGGTTCGGTGCCGGTGTGTCCACGCAACTGGAGCTTTCGGATTCGCGTCTCCTCTTACAACAGGCCGAAGCCAATCGCGTGCAGGCGGCGCGCGATCTGCAGGTTGCGCGGGCACATGTCGCATTACTCCCGGATCTCCCCGTCACATCAGGCACCGGAGGGCTGGCGGCGGCTGCGGCCACAAACAGGGTGCTGGGCCAGTCGCAGCAGACGCCGGCACCACAGCAGCCGCAGACCGGCAGTCAGTTCAGATCGGCGTCGTTTGGATCACAGGGAGCGCAGGCAGGGGTTCAATGAGGCACACGGTTGCGTTAGGAATGTTGGCTCTGACTGTCTGCGTCGGCTGCAAGGCTGAAGCAGAGAAGCCTGCGGTGTCGTCGGTCCCCGCCGTGCAGGTCGGATCAGAGAACGTAGTCGCCGCACAAAAAGGTACCGTCGTCGTCGGACCGATCGTGTCGGGCGAACTGAAGCCCGAGCGTGAAGCCACACTACGGGCCGAAGTGGGCGGGTCGATGCTCGAGGTCTCGGTGCTCGAGGCTCAAGCGGTGAAGATGGGCGCGGTGCTGGGCCGCATCGAAACACGGACGCTCGATGACGCGCGGCTATCCGCCGCATCGTCGGTGCGGTCGGCGGAGAACCAACTGTCGGTGGCGCGGCGCGAAGCCGAGCGCACCGAGAAACTCGCGAGTGCGGGCGCGCTCGCGACTCGCGACGTCGACGCCGCGCACAACGGAGTGTCCGCGGCCGAAGCGCAGCTCGCCGATGCCAAGTCGCGTCTGGCAGCCGCCGAACGATCGCTCGGCGACACGATCATTCGGGCGCCGTTCACCGGCATCGTATCGAAACGTGCCGTGAATGTCGGCGATGTCGTGAGTTCCGGGACGGAGCTCTTCACCATCATCGATCCGTCCTCGATGCGTCTCGAGGGAACGGTGCCGTCAGACGATCTCAAGACCCTGCGCGTTGGCGCCGCCGTGGCGTTCACGGTGCGCGGATACGACAAGCCGTTCCTGGGTCGCATCGAGCGCATCGCGCCGCAGGCTGACGCGACCACGCGCCAGGTACCGATTTACGTGACCATCCCCAATGAAGGGGGTCGTCTCCTCGCCGGTCTCTTCGCGGAGGGTCGCGTCGTCAGTCAGTCCGCCGATGGCATCGTGGTGCCTGTCAACGCGGTCAACACCGCGAACAGCGCCGAGCCATGGGTGCTGCGCGTGAAAGACGGCAAGACGGAGAAGGCGACTGTCAAACTGGGGCTCGCCGACCCGCGATCGGAACGCGTGCAGATCGTGGCCGGTCTCGACGACGGCGACACGCTGCTCCGCGGCGCGGCGCAGGGCATCACGCCGGGGACGAAGGTTCAGGTGAACAGCACGAAGTAATTCAGAATGCATCTGCATTACAGGTCTTTGTATGTTTATTTCAGATAACGCGATCAAGAAACCCACGTTGACGGTCGTCGCGATGATGATCCTCGTCGTGTTCGGTCTGGTGGCGCTCTTCCAGCTCGACACCGACGAGTACCCCGAGATCGACGCCCCCGTGGTGGTCGTCGCGATCCCGTACCCCGGCGCCGCGCCCGACAACGTCGAGCGTGAAGTGATCGATCCGATCGAGGAAGAGATCTCAGGCATCAGCGGGATCGATCGCATGCAGTCGAACTCGTTCGACGGCTACGCCACGATCATCGTCGAGTTCGTGTTCGCGAAAGATCCGCGCGTGGCGACGCAGGAGATCCGCGACAAGATCTCGGGCATCCGCAACGATCTGCCGCCTGAAATGAAGGAGCCGATCCTCACGCAGTTCGATCCTGCCGATCGGCCGATCATGTCGTTGACGCTGTCGTCCCCAGGCCTCTCGAGTGCCGAGCTGACGCGGATGGTCGACCCGGGCATCACGCGGCGACTGCGGGCGATTCCGGGCGTGGCATCGGTGGATCTCAAGGGCGCGGTCCAGCGCGAACTGGTGGTGGAGATTCGCCCGCGGGCGATGCAGGCGTCGGGCATCAGCGTCGGTCAGCTCGTGCAGGCGCTGCAATCACAGAATCTGGCCTCGCCGGTCGGACGCCTCGAAGGACAACTCGACGAGCGCACGATTCGGCTCAAGGGCCGGCTCGACGCGCCGGAGGATTTCAAGCAGCTGACGGTCTCGCAGTCGCAGGGGCGCATCGTCCGGCTGGGCGACGTCGCCGACGTGCGCGACGCCACCGAGGAGCCGCGATCGTCTGCGCTCTACGACGACGAGAAGGCGGTCGGCATCGACATCCTGAAGTCGAGCGGCTTCAGCACGACCGCGGTCGCCGACGAGATTCGTCACCGGGTCGACGAGATTCAAGCCACGATGCCGGCCGGCGTCACGTTGCGAGTGGTCCGAGACGCGGGCGTGCGCGTCGCCAGTTCCGTCCGCAGTGTCGAAGAAGCCCTGCTCGAAGGCGCGGCCCTGACCGTTGTGGTGGTGTTCCTGTTCTTGAACTCGTGGCGATCCACTGTCATCACCGGTCTGGCGCTGCCGGTTTCGGTGCTGGCGTCGTTCGTGGCTGTGTGGGCGTTCGGCTTCACGCTCAACACGATGTCGCTGCTCGGCCTGTCGCTCGCCATCGGCATCCTCATCGACGATGCGATTGTGGTGCGCGAGAACATCGTACGGCACGTCGAGATGGGGAAGAACCACTTCGACGCGGCGTTTTCTGGCACCGACGAAATCGGTCTCGCGGTCACCGCCACCACGCTCTCGATCGTCGTCGTGTTCGTGCCGGTGGCGTTTCTCGGCGATGTCGCCGGACAATGGTTCAAGCCGTTCGCGCTCACCATCGCCTGCTCGGTGCTGGTGTCGCTCTTTGTGTCGTTCTCGCTCGACCCGATGCTGTCGGCCTATTGGCCCGACCCGCACACGCCGCTCGAGAAGCGATTCATCCTGTCGCGCATCCTTGGCCGCTTCAATCAGTGGTTCGACCGCCGCGCCGAAGGCTACAAGCGCGTCATTGCCTGGGCGCTCGATCATCGCTTCGCCATGATGGGGCTCGCGGTCGGCACATTCGTGGCGGCGCTCGCGCTTCCGGCGATGGGGATCGTCGGCGCCGGGTTCGTTCCCGAGATGGACAACTCAGAGTTTCAAATCGACATCGACACCCCGCCGGGATCGAACCTCGATTACACGCGCGTCAAGTCGGAGGAGATCAGTCGTCTCGTACGCGCGCGACCAGAGGTGCGCTACACCTACAGCGCGATCGGCGGACAGGGCGACGCAGTGGACGAAGGCATCATCTACGTCAAGTTGAAGCCCAAACACGATCGCACGCGCGGTCAGGCGGCGATCGTCAACGACCTGCGTCACGACATCCAGAAGCTCGTGGGCGTGACTGCGTCGATCAGCACGGGGTTCAACCCCGGTCAGAAACAGATTCAGCTGCAGCTCCATGGGACCGACGCGGGTGAGCTGACGCGGCTTGCACAGCAGGTCGCATCCGAACTGGGCAAGGTGCCGGGCGCCGTCGATATCGGACTCTCTACCAAAGGCCAGAAGCCGGAGCTCGATGTGCAGCTCGATCGCGGCCTCGCCGGATCGCTTGGCGTGACCGTCGGTCAGGTGGCGCAAGCGCTGCGGCCTGCGTTCGCCGGGATCGATGTTGGCGACTGGGTGGATCCGTCCGGTGAAACGCGCGATGTCACGATCCGCCTCGCACCCGAATCACGGACCGTGGTGGCCGATCTCGAATCGTTGCCGCTGCCCGTGGGCGGCCCCAACAACGGCGGCGCGAGCATTCCGCTGGGTCAGGTTGCGCGCGTGCGACCGTCGATTGGTCCGGCGCGAATCGATCACCTGGATCGCGATCGCGTGATCAACGTCGAAGCGAACACGGAGAATCGCGCGCTGTCGGAAGTCGTCGGCGATCTGATGAAGCGCGTCGATCAGAACGTCAAGTTTCCGCCGGGATACGGCTTGAGTCAGGGCGGCGAGACACGCGATCAGCAGAAGATCTTCAAGCAGATCTTCGTGGCCATCGGCGTCGCGGTCATGCTGATGTACTTCGTGCTGGTGGTGCAGTTTGGCTCGTTCCTCGAGCCGCTCTCGATCATGCTGTCGCTGCCGCTGTCGCTGATCGGCGTGATGCTGGCGCTGCTGGTCACTCGCGACACGCTCAACATCATGAGCATGATCGGCGTGATTCTCCTGATCGGCATCGTGGCCAAGAATGCGATTCTGCTCATCGACTTCGCGAAGTGGTCGGAGGAAAAAGGGATGAGCCGACGCGAGGCGCTGATTCAAGCCGGCCGCGTGCGATTGCGGCCGATTCTGATGACGACCTTCGCGCTCGTGGCCGGCATGATTCCAGTGGCGCTCGGCCGTGGGGAGGGTGGAGACTTCCGCGCCCCGCTCGGCGTCACCGTGGTTGGCGGCGTCATCACGTCGACGCTGCTGACGCTGCTCGTGATTCCAACCGTCTACGAGATCCTGGCCGACACGCGCGATTGGCTCGCCGCCAAGCTGTTCGGCCGCAAAGCCGCGCCGGCTGTCCCACATGGATCGCACGCGCCGGCGGCGCGACCGGCGACCGAGCACTAGAGATCTAGAATGATCGGCTATGCATAACCCGCTGGTTCCCGAGTCTCTCGAAGGATGGAGCATCCTTCACCTGATGTATCGCCTGCGGTGGGATCGTCTCCGTAAGGTGGCCGCCGCGGATGCGCAGCGGATGGCAGACGAAGCGATGAAAGCGCTTGCGGTTCCTGACGCAGGCGCCACCGCCGCCGTGCAGATGCTCGGGCACAAAGCCGATCTGATGTTCATCTGCTTCAGACGCGGCTTCGACCAGCTGGCTGCTGCGCAGCTCGCCCTATCGCGCACAGAGCTCCACGATCATCTCGAGGGCACATCGTCGTACGTGTCGATCGTCGAACTCGGAATGTACGAGATGACCGGCAAGATCCACGAGCAGCTGGGAGCGAAGTTCAAACCTGGCAGCGACGAGTTCGAGCGTGCGTTCGATGCCGAAATGGAGACGCAGCGTCAGCGAGTCATGAGCCGGCTGTTCATCGAGGTGCCGAAAGCGCGCTACGTGTGCTTCTATCCGATGAACAAGCGACGGGGCGAGACGCAGAACTGGTACATGGAGCCGTTCGATCGCCGCGCCGCGATGATGCGCGAACACGGCATGATTGGCCGTCACTATGCCGGCAAGGTGACGCAGGTGATATCAGGCTCGATCGGCTACGACGACTGGGAATGGGGCGTCGATCTGTTCGCTCAGGATCCGCTCGTGTTCAAGAAGTTGATCTACGAAATGCGCTTCGACGAGGCGAGCGCGAAGTTCGCGGAGTTCGGTCCGTTCTATACCGGGCTGCAGTTCGATTCCGCGCAGCTGTCCAAGTTTCTGACGGGCTCGGTGCCGTCGTTGGAGTAAACCCCGGCAATCCTCTGCGTTTTTCCCTGCCACCGCCGCCAGCCCCGAGAGGGAAACTCAGCCTTTTTATTCGCTGCTCAGGTGAACTCCGGATATCGCTGGCGCAGAAGAGCAGCCGAAACTCTAGGAAATTCGTAACTTTTCTGGTCCATTCCTGGACACGGCGACGCTGACGGATTCGTTAGGGAAGGTAAGTACAAGGGGATCAGCAAGAAACCGCGATTGACGCCTTCAGCTGAACAGGGCGCGGGAATTGCTGTGGATTCCCAAGCACCCCTGGAGACCACATGAACCCTCAGGAGATGTTCGTCACACGGTTGCGGCGTCAGCGGCTGCGCGCACGCGTGTCCGTCGAGCAGATTGCAGACGCCCTCCGCATCAAGCCCGAACTGATTGCCGCGTTCGAGAACAACGACCTGTCCGAGTGGCCGCGCGGACTCTATTCCCGCGCGTGGGTTCGCGCCTACGCGACCGCCGTCGATCTGGATCCGGTGGATACGGTCGACGAATTCTGCCGGCTGTTCCCCCAGGGCGATCGCCGATCGGGTTCCACCATTCAGGAGATCGCCTCGATCGTCGCCGCACCGTCGGAGTACCGCGACGAGTTCAAACATCCCGAAGGGCGTCGAACCTCCGATCGCGAGGTCGAGGCGCGGAAGCCCGTGTGGCATACGTTCCTCACGCAGCCGACGCGCGCCCTCTGGAGTCGTTTGACGGGCGCGGCTCCGGAATTCCGCGACGAGCGCGCCCCGCGCACGCCGTAGGTGGTTCCATGTTCGATGTTCGAGGTTCGACGTTCGTATCGAGCCTCGAACGTCGAACCCCGAACGTCGAACCTCGAACCTCTAACTCTTACTCTGCTGGCAGCAGCGGCCGCTGCGACTCGATGAACCGCGCGTGCAGCGCGCGAACCGCATCGGCGATGCGCTCGCGCGGAATCATCCACGTGATCCGGAACGAGGAGGTGGCCACACCAGCCGGCGCGATCGACAGACCCGTGAGCGTATCCAGGCCCGCGCGCACGTTCGCGTAGGTGGCATTGATCCCGGCGCCGACGACGCTGACGGCGCCGAGGCCGTCGACCAGACGCGCGCGCCCCGACAGACGATGGTGAAGCGTCTCGCGGAGGCGATCTTCGTCGTGCAGGTTCTCGCGTGAGATCGCGACGGTGATGCGATCGCCGAACACGTGCAGTTGCTTGCCGGCGACGCCGCGCTCGGCCAGTACGTCGAGCAGCTCTGACGAAAGGCCGTCGCCGTCGAGCATGATGATGTCTTTCTCGCTCGCCACGCCGACCACGGTGCCGGGCATACGCGGTGGACTCCTGCGGACCACGGTGCCGTCCTTCGACGGATCGGGACCCGGCAGCGGTCCTTCCGTGGCGCGGGCGTAGATGGCGATGCCCTTCTCTTTTGCGAACTCGACCGCCTGGGCGTTCAGCACCTTCGCGCCCGACTCGGCCATCTCCTGCGTCTCTTCATAGGACAGCGTCCCGATGCGTCGTGCCTCGGAAACCACGCGCGGGTCGGCGGAGTAGACGCCGTCGACATCGGAACAGATCTCGCAATACTCCGCGTCGAGTGCCGCTGCCATCGCGACTGCCGTCGTATCGCTGCCGCCGCGGCCAAGGGTTGTCACCTCTTTCTTGTAGGAGACACCCTGGTAGCCGGCGATGACCACGATCTTGCCCCGCGAGAGCTCGTCCTGGACGCGGAACGGACGCACTTCGATGATGCGCGCGTCGATGTGGCGATCGTTCGTGATGATGCCCGACTGGCTGCCCGTGAAGCTGATGGCGTCGCCGCCGCCTTCGCGGATGGCCATCGAGAGCAGCGCCATAGAGATGCGCTCTCCTGCTGAGAGGAGCATGTCGAGCTCGCGACGGTCCGGGTTCGCTGATACCTGCTTGGCGAGCGTAAGCAGCTCGTCAGTGGTATCGCCCATTGCCGAGACAACGACGACGACGTCGTGCCCGAGCTGGCGCGTGCGTAGCACGCGCATCGCCACCTTGCGGAGCTTGTTGACGTCGGCCACACTGCTGCCGCCGTATTTCTGAACGATCACGCCCATGCGCCGCTCATTTTATAATCGTCGCTCTCACGCCCTCATGAGGAGTCCCATGACTGTCCGCCGCTGTTTTCGGATTCTGGTGGTCCTGATAGCTGCTGTCACCAGTGCTGCGGCGCAGACGCCGCTACGCAAGCCCGATGTGATCTTCGTGCCGACACCACAGGAAGTCGTCGATGCGATGTTGAAGCTCGCGAAAGTCACAAAGAGCGATGTCGTCTACGATCTCGGGTCTGGCGATGGACGCATTCCGATTACGGCCGCGAAGACGTACGGCGCCCGCGGCGTCGGCATCGACATCGATCCCGAACGCATCAAGGAAGCGAACGAGAACCTCAAGGCTGCAGGCGTTGGCGATCGCGTGAAGTTCCTGAATCAGGATCTGTTCACATCCAACATCAGCGAAGCGACCGTGGTGACGCTGTATCTGCTGCCGACGCTCAATCTCAAGCTGCTGCCGAAGTTGAACAAGGAATTGAAGCCGGGCACTCGCATCGTCTCACATGCCTTCGACTTCGGCCCTCAGGCCAAACCGATCGATCAGATGAACGTGAACGGCCGTACGATCTATTTCTGGACGATCCCCATTCCGATGGCCGGCTCTCAATAGGCTGAATCCAGCAGCGCTCCCAATCTCCAACTCCCAACCCCCAAAAGCCAGGCAATTCCCTTGGGAGTTGGAGGGTTGGGGGGTGGGAGTTGATCGCCATGAGCCCCCAGCGATAGACTGAGACTCTGTCTCAACTTCGATTGGGGATTTCATGACCCAGGCCTTCATCATCACTCTGCGGGAAGGGCTCGAAGCCTTCCTGATCGTTGCGATCAGTCTCGCCTATCTCAAGAAGACAGGTCGTCAACAGCTCGTATCCGCCGTGCATTGGGGGATCGCGGTTGCGGTCGCGCTCAGCGTCGGCGCGGCGTTTCTCTTCCAGCGAGCGTCGAATCAGGCGTTGTGGGAAGGCATTCTCGGCCTCACTGCGGCGTTGCTCGTGGGCACGCTCATCGTGCACATGTGGCGTCACGCGAAGCGCATGAAGCGCGACATCGAGGCGCACCTCGAATCGTCTGCCGCCAAGGTCGGCACCAGAGCGCTCGTTGGTGTGTTTCTCTTCACGCTGCTGATGATCACGCGCGAGGGGATGGAGACAGCACTGCTCATGGGGACGATGCTCCTCCAGCAGAGCGGCAGCAGCATTCTGATCGGCGCCATTGGCGGCACACTGAGCGCCGCCTTCGTGGCCTGGCTGTGGTCGCGCTACGGGCACCGGGTCAACCTCGCGTTGTTCTTCCAGGTGACAGCCGTGTTCCTCGCCGTGTTCGTCGTGCAATTGCTGATCTACGGCTTGCATGAACTGACCGAAGCGAACCTGTGGGCCGGCAGCGAAACGCTGCACTGGGCCACCGAGCCGTACGGCCCGGACGGCAAATGGGGTCATCTTCTGAGCTACATGCTGCTGGCCTTGCCAGTCGGGTGGCTGGCCTTCTCGGTGTTGTTTGGACCACGCAGAGCGCCCGTACAGATCCACCAGCAGACTGTTCGAGGATAGCGGCCGGCGCGCGCGATACAATCGCGCGCCATGGCCAAGCCGCCGGTTCTTGCGGAGCTGAAGTGGACCGAGGCGCTTCGCTTCGATGTCACCAGCGCTCGCATTTCCACCGTCGTCGACGGCGACAGCAACACCGGCGCCTCGCCTGTCCAGATGCTCGTGATCGCGCTCGCCGGATGCATGTCGGCCGACGTCGTCGACATCGTCCGCAAGGGACGCCACGCGCTCACGGCATTTCGAGCCGAGATCATCGCGGAGCGAGCGCCAGAGCCTCCGACGCGCGTCGTGAGCGCGAGCCTGCGCTTTCATCTCGAGGGAAACGTTCCACCTGCCGCCATCGAGCGGGCGATTGCGCTCTCGCGGGACAAGTACTGCTCGGTCTGGCATTCGCTGCGGCCGGACATCCAACTCACCACCGCGTACGACATCACTCCGTGAATCGCCGGTCGTACCTCGATTGGCTGCGCGGCATTGGCGTGTTGATCATGGTCGAGGCGCACAC
>Ga0075433_10000625_pt1 | contig 23599 bp, 20 predicted proteins | sample RhiMethybrSRZTD2_FD_75299 | JGI IMG/M metagenome (GOLD analysis project Ga0075433, IMG submission 75299) | Populus rhizosphere microbial communities from Tennessee, USA - Rhizosphere MetaG P. TD hybrid SRZTD2 | ecosystem: Host-associated > Plants > Roots > Rhizosphere > Soil | place: USA... | reverse complement strand
CGCGGTCGTCGCCGGCGGCGCGGAGGTCGTCGGCGGGGTCGTCGTCGCGGGAGGGGTCTGGTCGGCGCGCTGTTGCAGCAGCGTGTCGAGCTTGTTCGACGCGTCGACGAGGGCGTTCTGCTTCTCCTGCACCACGCGCTGGGCGTCCTGCACCGCCGAGAGGGCCTGCTGACAAGCCGACACCTGCTGCGGGGTCGGCGGCGTGCTCGGGTTGTTCCCGATCGGCGCGCACACGTTGGTCGCGCTTTGCAGCGCGTTCTCCGCGTTCGCGATGGCGACGTCGACGGCGTGCTGGGCCGCGATGACCGCCTGCTGCGCGCTCGCGATCTCGGGATCCGGCGACGCGGAGTGGAACGCCACCAGCCGAGCCGTCGGCGTCGACCCGGATCGGAACGCACGCAGCGACGCGTTCGCCCCACTCGACGAGCCTGCGGACCCCACGCCGCCGGCACCCGCGCCGCTCGACGCAGACTGGCCCGACAGCGCGTTGTCCAGCGTGAGCTGAGCTTCGGTGAGCGATTGCCGCTTGCTGTCGAGGTCGGCGAGGAGCGACGCCGGGTCGAGCGAAGCGAGGGGCTGGCCGACGCTGACCGTGTCGCCGACGTTGACGTTCACCGCCGCCACGGTGCCGCTGATCGGGAAGGCGACGCTCGCCTGCGACACCGGCTGGATGGTCGCGGTGCCCGTGAGCGCGGCGTCGACCGTCCGGCGCCCGACGATCGCCGTCTGGTAGTGGGTACCCGACGATCCGAAAGCCCGCGCCGCGAGCACGGTCGTCACCACGACCACGACCGCGGCGACGGCGACGGCCCGGCGCCACCGCAACCACGGCGGGCTCGCCGCTGCCGCGTCGGCGTCGGGGAAGAGGGCTGCGAGCCGGTCACCCGAGGAGAGGCGCGCGTCGGTGGCCATCATTCGCTCCTGAGCGCGTCGATCGGGGCGAGGCGTGCTGCACGCGATGCCGGGTACACCCCGAAGGCGATGCCGACCGCGATGGCGACCGCGAGCGATCCGACCATCGCGATCAAGGACAGGTCCACCCTCGAGTCCGAGAAGAGGGGGATGACGACCGTTCCGAGCAGTCCCGCCAGCAGCCCGAGCACACCACCCGCCAGGCCGAGCACCGACGCCTCGACGAGGAACTGCCGGCGGATCACGCCCGGCCGCGCGCCGACCGCCTTGCGAACGCCGATCTCACGCGTCCGCTCGGCCACGGACACGAGCATGATGTTCATCACGCCGATCCCGCCGACGAGGAGGGCGATCACCGCGATGCCCGCGAGCATCACGGTCAGTGTGTTGTCGACCGAGGTTGCGGCCTGCAGGATGGACTGCTGCGTCGCGATGGAGAAGTCCGCGTTCCGCGGGTTCGTCACGCGGTGTGTGTTGAGCAGGAGTGCGTTCGCCTCCTGGTACGCGGCCGAGAGCCGGGCGGACGAACGCGCCTTGACGTAGATCGAGCTGACCGAGTTGCGGTTCGCCCCGCCGACGAGCCGTTGCTGGTACGCGCTGAGCGGCACGACGGCCAGGTCGTTGTTGGATGCGTTCTCTGACGAGCTGAGGCTGTCGAGCACGCCCACGACCTGGAGCGAGACGCCGTTGTAGCTGACGGTCTGTCCGACGGCGTTCGGGTTGCCCCCGAAGAGCTGGGTGACGGTGTCGGGGCCGAGCACGACGACGGGCGCCGCGTTCGCCTCGTCGTCCGCCGTGATGAAGCGTCCGGTCGAGACCCCGCGGGAGCGCACCTCGCTCCAAGCCGGTGTCGTGCCGGTCAGCGTCGTGGTCCAGTTCGTCGACCCGGCGCGCAATGCCGCCGACGTCGTGGAAGCAGGCGCGGCGGTCTGCACGTCGGGTGCCGTCACAGGAGAGCTCAGGGCGGTCGCGTCCTGGCGCGTCAACGTCGACGCCGAGCCGAACCCACCGCGCGTGCCCGAGGTGGTCGTCGAGCTGCCCGGCGAGACGACGAGCACGTTCGTACCGAGCTCGTTGATCTGGTCCTGGACCTTGGCCTTTGCGCCCGCGCCGAGCCCGACCGTCAGCACGACGGCCGTGATCCCGATCAGGATGCCGAGCATCGTCAGTGCCGAACGCAGGCGATGGGTGCGGACGGCCTCGGTCGCGGTGCGGATCGTGTCCCGCCAGGTCACGGTGTTGGCTCCGTCATCGTGAGATCGCCCGCCGGTCGCGCTCCCGGTTCGCCCGCGGCCTCGATCTCCCCGTCGCGCATCGTCACGATGCGCCGGGCGAGGGCGGCGATGTCGCGCTCGTGCGTGATGATGACGATCGTGCGTCCCTCGCCGTTGAGCTCGGCGAGCAGTCGGAGCACGTCGGCCGAGGAGTTGGTGTCGAGGTTGCCGGTCGGCTCGTCCGCGAGGACGAGCGCCGGCTCGGTCACCACGGCGCGCGCGATCGCCACCCGTTGCTGCTGCCCACCCGAGAGCTCGCCGGGACGATGGTCGGCCCGGTCGGCGAGCCCGACCCTCTCCAACGCGGCGCGCGCCCGGGCGCGCCGTTCGTCGGGCGGGATGCCGCTGTACACGAGTGGCAGCTCGATGTTCCGCCACGCCGACAGGTAGGGGAGGAGGTTGAACTGCTGGAACACGAACCCGATCGCCAGGTTGCGGACGCCCGCGAGGACTGTCTCGTCCAGTGACTGCACGTCGTGACCGGCCAGCCGGTAGACGCCGCTCGTGGGCACGTCGAGGCAGCCGATGATGTGCATCAGCGTCGACTTGCCGGATCCCGACGGTCCCGTGATCGCGAGCAGCTCGTTCTCGTCGATCCGCAACGAGACGGCGTGCAGCGCCACGACTTCGAGCTCGCCTGTCTTGTACACCTTCCCCACGTCGACGAGCTCGATCACGGGCGGCGCGGCGTGGGGATCGTCCGGCTCGGCGGCCGCGGTTGGCACCGCGGCCAGGCGGGTGGCGGCCTCCGCTTCGGGGCTCACGGCCCGCCGGCGCCGCCGCGCGTGATGGTGTTCTGACCGCTCGGCGCCGATCCTGCCCCGAGCCCGCGGAGCCCGGTCGGGAGCGGGACGACGACCTGCTCGCCCGCCGTGAGGCCGGAGGTGATCTCGACCATCCCGTTGGCCGTCAAGCCCGTCTTCACCGTGCGGGTCTCGTTCTGGCCGTTGTGGCGCACCGTCACCGTCGGTGTTCCGTTCGTCGTTGTGACGGCGCGCGCGGGCACCTGCAACACGTCGTTGCGCGTGTTCGTCCCGATCGCGCCCGTGACGGTCGAACCGACGAAGATCTGGTTGGAACCGGCCGTGAAGGCCACCGTCACCGGGTACTGCGCGACACCGGTGCTGGCGGTGGCGACCTGCGCGACGTCGGTCACGGTGCCGGTGGCGCTCGCCGTCCCCGCGGCCGCCTGGCCGTTGCCCCGCTGGCCGGCGCCTCCCTGGTTGTTGCCGAACTGGCCGTTGCCGCCCTGGCCGCCGCCGCGCTGACCGCCGCCGCCGGTGCCCGCTCCGGCTCCGCCGCCGCCACCGCCACCGCCGAAGAAGCCGGGGAACCGCCCTCCGAACCCGCCCGTGGACGTGCTGGCGGTCACGGTGAGCGTCGCCGTCTGTCCCACCTTTACGGAGCTGACGTCCGCGCTCGCGACCGGAAGCTGCACGACGTAACTGTTCTTGCTGACGACCTGCACGTTTGGGCTGGACGAAGAGGACGAGCTGGAGGAGGACGAGCTCGAGGAGGAGCCCGACGAGGACGACGAGCTCCCGCCGCCGTTGCTCCCGCTCCCGCCATTCCGTCCGCCGACGCCGCTGCCCGTCCCGCCCGACCCGCTGGCGTTCGAGCCGGTCGACGCCGACGAGTTCCCCGAGCCGGTGGCCGATCCCGTCGCCGAGGTGCCGCCGGTGCCGCTCCCGGCGAGCTGCTCACCCGCGGTGACGTTGACCTGTGACACCACGCCGTCGAACGTGGCGACGAGCGACGCGCCGTTCAACCCCGTCTGTGCGTTCGTCAGCTGGTCGTTGGCGGAGGCGACGCTCGCCTCGTCCACCGCCAGCCGGTCGGCGGACACTCCCGACGACTGGTCGTCCGCCAGCTGCGCGTCGGCCTTGGCCACGGCGGCCTGTGCCGAGGCGAGGTTCGCCTGGAGCTGTGCGGAATCGATCGTCGCGAGGACCTGACCCGCATGCACCGCGTCGCCGGCCTTCACGTCGACGGCCGTCACCGTCCCCGACGAACCGAAGCTCAGGTTGTCGGTCTGCGCGGCTGCGACCGTCCCCTGGGCGCTCACCGTCTGGGTCATCGCGCCCCGGGTCACGGTGGCGACCTGCGCCGTCGACGACGACGACGTCGCGGCCCCTCCGAGGGCGCCCATCCCCAGGCCGACGACGACGGCCAGCACGACGAGGGCGGACAGGGCCACGTACGGCTTGCGGACCCACCGCGACCAGGCTGCCTCGGCTCGGGCGTCCGCGGCCGGCGGTGCCGAACCGGCCGTGCGCGTCTTCTCGGGACCGGCTTCGGGTGTGGTGGCGGGCGCCGCCGGTTCCGGCTGCACGGCACGACTCATCGGGCGCGGAGTGTGCGCACCCAACCTGAGAGCCAGGTGTGACGAAGCTGGGAGCCCCCGTCGAATTGGGCCCGTTCGAACGGATCCGCCCGTTCGGAGGTACCTGCCGGTCAGGGCCTCACTTGCGCTTGACGAGCCAGCGCAGCTTCTCGGCCTTCTCGAACGCAGCGTCGCCGGCGAGCTGCCCGATGGACGTGCCGTAGGTCGGGTACACGTGCATGAACTGCGACAGCTCGTTGAGCTTCACGCCCTCCTCGATCGCAAGAGCGAACTCGTGGATCATCTCGCCGGCCGCGGGAGCGAGGATGTGCGCGCCCACGATCTTCTTCTTGTCGGTGATGATGACGATCGCGCCCTCGGCCGCGCCGTCGGCCCGGGCCCGGTCGTTGTGCTCGAGGTCCTGGCGCCACACTTCGATGTTGTCGCCGTGCTGCTCGCGCGCCTCGGCTTCGGTCAGACCGGTGTGGGCGAGCTCGGGGTCTGTGAACGTGCACCAGGGCACGGCCGCGACGACCTTGCCCTTGCCCGGGAAGAACATGTCGCGCACCGCACGAACGCCCTCGTACGCGGCGGAGTGCGTGAACAGGTACCGGCCGGCCACGTCGCCGCACGCATAGATCGTGTCAACGCTCGTGCGCCCGCGGTTGTCGACGACGATCGCCTTGGGCGTGCACTCGATCCCGAGCTCTTCGATGCCGAGGCCCTCCTTGTTCGGCACGCGCCCGACGCCGACGAGCAGCTCGTCGGCCGACCATGTCGCCGGCCTGCCGTTCTCCGTGCCGTGCACGATCTTCTTGCCGTTCTCGACGGTGACCTTCTGCGTCTCGACGTTGAACCGCAAGTCGATGCCCTCGGTGCGCAGCTTGTCGACGAGCTTGTCGACGAGGGCGGGCTCGTCCCTGGGCAGGACGCGCGGCCCCTTCTGCAGCAGCGTCGCGGGGATCCCGAGGCGTGTGAAGCCCTGCACCATCTCTACGCAGATCGGGCCGCCGCCGATCTCGACGAAGCTCGCCGGCGGGTCCTCGAGCTCGAAGAGGTTCTCGCTGGTGACGAAGCCGGCCTCCGCCAGGCCCTCGATGGGCGGGACGGCCGGCCGGCTGCCGCTGCAGAGCAGCACGTAGCGGGTCTCGAGGGTCCGGTCGCCGACCTGCACGGTGTTCTTGCCCGTCAGCTTGGCCGACCCGTACACGATGTCGACGCCCATCTTCTCGAAGCGCTCGGGGTTGTCGTCAGTCGACGCGATCTCCTGCTGCACGGCGCGGATGTGCTTCCAGACGCCGCCCCGGTCGACTGTGGGCTCGACCGGCTCGATGCCGAACTCGTCGGCGGTGCGCATGTGGTGAGCGACCTTGCCCGCCGCGAGGAGCGCCTTGCTCGGGACGCACCCCGTCCACAGACAATCGCCGCCGACCCGGCCGCGCTCGGCGACCGCGACCTTGAGGTCGAGCGTGGCGGCGAACTCGGCCGCCACCATGCCGCCCGAGCCCATCCCGACGATGACAAGGTCGTACCGGTCTGCCACAGCTATCCTCCTGGCCGCGCGTGCGGAGCCTAGAACCTGTTCGTTTGCCGTCGACCGGCGGATGATCCCGGCTTCACAGCGTCCGCCGTGCCCGAATCGCGGTGATCCGCGTGAACGGGCAGTGACGAAGTACGGAACGTGGGGGGCAGGAGCGTGACCGAGCACGTCGGACGGCAGGCGGGCAGGGACGTCCGTCCGAGCCAGTGGGAGCGCACCACCCGGGACCGGTTGATCGCCGGCGAGGAAGGCGCGCTCAACGAGATCTATGACCAGTTCTCATCGTTCGTCTACGGGCTCGCGTTGCGGGTCATCGGCGACGCCCGCGCCGCCGAGGACGTCTCGCAGGACGTGTTCGTCTCCGTCTGGGAGCGACCCGGCGCGTTCGATCCCGACCGGGGGTCGTTGCGCACGTGGCTCGGCACCCTCGCCCACCGTCGCGCTGTCGATCACGTCCGCCGCGAGGAGGCACGCCGTCGCCGGGCGATCAAGGACGCGGCCCGGCCCGTGTCGACCCCCGACGTCGAGGAGATGGCGATGGCTCTCGTCACCGCCGAGCGGGTCCGCTCTGCGCTGGAGACGCTGCCCGACGAGCAGCGGCGCGCCATCCAACTCGCGTACTTCGGGGGCAAGACCTACCGGCAGGTGGCCGAAGTGCTCGGCATCCCCGAGGGGACGGCGAAGTCCCGCCTGCGTTTGGGCCTTCGCCGCGTCGCCGACGTGCTCGAGACCGAAACCGTCGCGAGGAGCGAGTAGAAGCCGATGAGCACCGACGACACGATGCTCGACGAGCTCCTCGGGGCGTACGCGCTCGACGCGGTGGACACCGACGAGGCCGTCGCGGTCGAGGAGTACCTCGAGCGGGCGCCCGACGCCGCCCACGAGGTCGCGCGACTGCGGAACGCCGCCGCGTGGATCGGCGCCACCGAGGCGCTCGCGCCCCCGCCGGAGCTGCACGACACCGTGCTCGAGGCAGCGCGGTCCCGTCGGGCGGTTCACAACGACGACCCTTTTCTCGGCGCCTACCTGAGTGAGACAGGCCGGTTCGACGCGACCCTCGACACCCTGGACGACGGCGCTCTCGACCGGCCCACGTTCAACGGGCTCACGGTGCGCGAGCTCGTCATCCACCTGGCGGCGATGGAGAGCGCCGTGGCCTCGACCATCGGCCGACCCACTGCGCCCGACGTGACCGAGACGGACATCGAGCGCCGTACCGCCCAGCTCGTCGACCGGTTCCGTGACCGGCCGTTGCGTGACGCACGCGCCCTCTGGCGGTCGTCGGTCGACGCCGTCCGGCAGTGGGCCGTGGCCGAGTCGTCGGCCGCCGACGTGCCGTTGTTCGGCCTCACGTTCTCGCGCGATTCGCTGCTCGTGACCCGGGCGTTCGAAACCTGGACCCACGCCGACGACATCCGCCGGGCGCTCGGACGGCCCGAAGAGCCGCCGCCCGCCGAGGTGGTGGCGCGCATGGCGGACCTGTCGATCACGACGATGCCCGCCGCCCTCGAGATCGCCGGGCGCGCCCATCCGGGCAAGACGGCGCGGATCGTGCTCACCGGCGACGGCGGCGGCGACTGGCTGATCCCGTTCGGGTTCGCCCCGGTGGGGGAGACCCCGGACGTGGTGCTCACGGCCGACGCCATCGCCTGGTGCCGGTGCGTGTCGGAGCGGCTGGCGCCCGATGCCCTTCCCCGGGAGGTCGAAGGCGACCCGGCCCTCGCCGACGACCTCGCCGCCGCTTCTTCGGCCTTCGCCACGCTGTAACCGTCATACCCTCGCGGCACAATGAGCGAGGTGACCCAGCTGACCGCGCCCGAGCTCGCGCCTCCGATCGGCCAGGCCGGTCATGCCGCGGTGGACGGCTTCCATCCGGCCGTGGCCGAGTGGTTCCGGCGCCGCTTCCCGGACGGCCCCACCGAGGCGCAGGCCCAGGGCTGGCCGCACATCGCCGGCGGCGCCGACACGCTGATCGCGGCCCCGACCGGCTCGGGCAAGACCCTCGCCGCGTTCCTGGTCGCGATCGACCGGCTCTACCGGGAGCACGACCGCGGCGTCGACGTCTCCATCGGCACGCGCGTCGTCTACGTCTCGCCGCTGAAGGCGCTGGCCGTCGACATCGGCGAGAACCTCGAGCGCCCGCTCGCGGAGATAGCGGACGTCGCTGCCGAGCTCGGGCTCGACTCGCCCGAGATCCGCGTCTCGGTGCGCACCGGCGACACGACCAGCTCGCAGCGCTCGGCGATGGTGCGTCGGCCGCCCAGCTTCGTCGTCACGACACCGGAGTCGCTCTATCTCCTCGTGACGAGCGCGCGCGGCCGCGAGGCGTTGCGCACCACCGAGACCGTCATCGTCGACGAGATCCACGCCGTCGCCCGCGACAAGCGCGGCTCGCACCTCGCGCTCACGCTGGAACGGCTCGAGGCGCTGTGCGACATGCGGCCGGCGCGCATCGGCCTCTCGGCGACGCAGCGTCCGATCGAACGGGTCGGGCGGCTCCTCGTCGGCGAGCGCCAACTGCCGGAGATCATCGACGTCGGTCACCAGCGCGCGCTCGACGTCACCATCGAGCTGCCCGAGGGCGAGCTGGAAGCGGTCGCGTCGGCCGAGCAGATGTCCGATGTCATCAACCGCATCGCCGAGCACGTCACGCACCATCAGACCACCCTGGTGTTCGTCAACACCCGGCGGATGGCGGAGCGGCTCGCGCACCAGCTCGGCGAGCGCCTGGGTGACGACGTCGTGGCCGCGCACCACGGCAGCCTCTCCAAGGAGCGCCGCTGGCGCGTCGAGACGCGCCTGCGCGCCGGCGCGCTCAAGGCGCTCGTCGCCACCGCGTCGCTGGAGCTCGGCATCGACATCGGCCCGGTCGAGCTCGTCTGCCAGATCGGCTCGCCCCGCAGCATCGCCACGTTCCTGCAGCGCGTCGGCCGCTCGAACCACACGCGCACGGGCACGCCCAAGGGCCGGCTCTACCCGCTGACGCGCGACGAGCTCGTCGAGTGCACGGCTCTGCTGATGGCTGTGCGCGCGGGCCGGCTCGACGCCATCCAGTTCCCGCACCAGCCGCTCGACATCGCCGCCCAGCAGATCATCGCCGAAGTGGCGGCGGAGGAATGGCGCACCGACGAGCTGTACGAGCTCGTGCGCCGGGCCGCGCCGTACGCCGAGCTCTCGCGCGACGAGTTCGACGAAGTGGTCGAGCTCGTCTCGGGCGGGATCGAGACCGGTCGGGGCCGGCGAGGCGCGTACGTGCACCACGACGCGGTGAACGGCGAGCTGCGGGGGCGCAAGGGCGCGCGCATCGCCGCCGCGACGTCGGGCGGCGCGATCCCCGAGACCGGTGACTATCGCGTCGTGGCCGAGCCCGACGACACGTTCGTCGGCACCGTCAACGAGGACTGGGCCGTCGAGTCCATGGCGGGCGACATCTTCCTGCTCGGGACCCACTCGTGGCAGATCCGGCGGATCGAGCCCGGCGTCGTGCGCGTGCGCGACGCCGCCGGCGCTCTGCCGACGATCCCGTTCTGGCTGGGGGAGGCGCCTGCCCGCACGGTCGAGCTGTCGGCCGAGGTCTCGGAGCTGCGCCGCCACGTCGACGAGTCCCTCGTCGCCGGCAACCCGGACGACGCTCGTCAGTGGCTGATCGACGCCGCCGGGATCCCGCGCGAGGCCGCGGTCATGATCGTCGACTATCTCGCCGCCGGCCGTGCCGCCCTCGGTGCCATGCCGACCCAACACCAGCTCGTGCTCGAGCGGTTCTTCGACGACACCGGAGGGATGCAGCTGGTCGTGCACTCGCCGTACGGCGGGCGCATCAACCGCGCCCTCGGGCTCGCGCTGCGCAAGAAGTTCTGCCGGACGTTCGACTTCGAGCTCCAGGCGGCCGCCACCGACGACGCGATCGTGCTCTCGCTCGGGCTCACGCAAAGCTTCCCGCTCGAGGAGGTGCCCCGCTACGTCCGGAGCGCGACGGTCGAGGAGACGCTCGAGCACGCCATCCTCGATTCGCCGATGTTCCAGGCCCGATGGCGCTGGAACCTCAACCGGGCGCTCATGGTCCTGCGCTTCCGCAACGGCCGGCGCAATCCGCCGCCGATCCAGCGCATGGAGTCCGACGACCTGCTGGCGGCGGTGTTCCCGCAGGCGGCGGCGTGCCAGGACAACCAGACGGGCCCGATCGAGATCCCCGACCACGTGCTGGTGCGCGAGACGATCGGCGACACACTGCACGAGGCCCTCGACGTCGACGGACTGCGCGAGCTGCTCGAGGGCATCGAAGGCGGGAGCGTCGGCGTGCATTGCGTCGACACGACGGAGGCGTCGGCGCTGTCGCACGAGATCATCAACGCCCGGCCCTACGCGTTCCTCGACGACGAGGAGTTCCAGAACCGCCGTACCAACGCGGTGACGCTGCGACGCGGCCTCACCGTCGACCTCGCTGCGATCGGGTCGCTCGATCCCGACGCCATCGAGCAGGTGCACTCCGAGATCGCACCCGAGCCCGCCACGGCCGACGACCTGCACGACCTGCTGTCGTCGCTCGTGCTCGTGCAGCCGCGCGAGGACTGGAAGCCGTTGTTCGACGAGCTCGCTGCCCGTGGGCGCGCCGGTGTGCTCGAGCACGACGGCGTAGACCTATGGTGCACGACGGAAGCTCGGGGTGACGCAACGGCTGCTCTCGCCGGTGACGACGTCGCGACGTCCCGGGTGATCCGCGGCCATCTCGAGATCTCCGGCATCACGACGGCCGACGACCTCGCCGCGACGACGACCCTCGAACCCGGACCGGTCGCGTCCGCACTCGCCGCGCTGCAGCACGAGGGCTTCGCGATGCAGGGCGCGTACCGGCCCGATGCGGTCGGCACCGAGTGGGTGGCTCGCCGGCTCCTCGCCCGCATGCACTCGTACTCCCGGCGGTCACGGCGCGAGCGCGTCGAGCCCGTCACCGCCCAGGACTTCATGCGGTTCCTGCTGCGCTGGCAGCACGTCACGCCCGACGCGCAGCTCACCGGCGAGGCCGGGCTCGTGTCGGTCGTCGAGCAGCTGCAGGGCTTCGAGGCCGCCGCGGTCACATGGGAGCCCGACCTGCTGGCGCGCCGGCTCCGCCACTACGAGCCCGGGTGGCTCGATCGTCTGTGCCACGACGGCGACGTCGCCTGGCTCAGGCTGACGCCCGGCGCGCGCGAGGCCGACGCGCCCGCGGGCGCGCCGTCGAAGGCCACGCCCATCGCGGTCGTCTTCCGTGCCGACCTCGCCTGGCTCCTCGACGCCGCTCGCCTCGGCACCGAGCTGGCCGAGCCGTCGGTCGGTGCGACGGCCGAGATCGTGCAGGTCCTGCGGGACAGCGGCGCATGCTTCGCGACCGACCTCGTCGACTCCACCCGCCGGCTCCCCGACGACGTCGAACGAGGTCTTTGGGACGGCGTGGCGCGCGGGCTGGTGATGTGCGACGGCTTCGGCGCCATCCGCGCTCGCATCAGCGGTGTCCGGAGCGCGACGGAAGGCCGGCGCATGTCGCGGCTGCGGCGCGGCGCCCGAGGGAGCACCTCGCCGGGGCGGTGGTCCGTCGTGCCCGGCGGCAGCGAGGACGTGGATCGCGACGAGCTCGCCGAGGCCGTCGCCGAGCAGCTCATCAACCGGTGGGGTGTCGTGTTCCGCGACCTTGCCGTCCACGACTCGCTCCGGATGCCGTGGCGCGACATCCAGTGGGCCCTGCGGCGTCTCGAGGACCGCGGGCTCGTTCGGGGCGGACGGTTCGTCAGCGGATTCAGCGGCGAGCAGTACGCCCTACCGCACGCCGCCGACGAGCTGACCCGCGTGCGGAAGGCGCCGCGGTCGGGTGAGCGGATCGTCGTGAACGCCACGGATCCGTTGAACCTCGTGGGCGTGATCGTTCCCGGCGCGACGGTGCCCGCGGTGCGTACGAAACGCGTCGTCTTCGTCGACGGCATTCCGGAGAGTGCGGACGCGGCGGTGGCCGAGAGTGCTTGATCGGTAACCGTCGCAAGCTCCGGCCTGAGACAACGCCGGGGAGGCCACACAGACGGCGGCGCCAAGTGCCTCGCGTTGCCGCGCTGCGTTCTCGGCAGCGGCCACCCGGGCCTCCCCGACGACTCGTCCCCGAATCGGTCCGCTCGAAGACGAGCGTAGCCAGGAATCAGCGTTTTGGCAGTGCGTCCAGGATCTGGTCCGCCCAGGTCACGTCGGGGCGGGGGCGGCGGCGATCCGCGAACGCGTCGGGCACGTCGATCTCCAGGCGCACGAGCGCGCCGCCCAGCGTCTTGCCGAGGCTGTCGGAGCGCAGCGAGCGGGGGCCGCCGCCGCCGAGTGCGTCGCGGAGCACGAAGTTCAGCGCCAGGACGTTGCGCGCCTCGTAGCGCTCAACCGAGCCCCGCACCATCGCACCGAAGTGCTGCTTCACACGCTCGGCCGTGACTTCGCGCACGATGAGGTCGTAGGCCTCCTCGTCGTCGGCGAAGATCGCCACGTCGGCGATGTCGCCCTTGTCGCCGCTTCGGTAGCCGCACAGCTCACGGAGCTGGAGCCGGGCCGTCACGTGACCTCCTCGAACGTCACGCGCACCTTCTCGTCGACGAGCTTCCGGTCGACGAGTGTGGGCCAGATGCCGAGCAGCTCGGTCGGCCGGCCCCCGCCCTGCCGGCCCATGCCGGTGAAACCGGCGGGTGGGGCGGACAGCGTCAGCGGGATGAGCTGGCGGCCGACCACAGCCGCCGTGCGCTCGTCGGCGCAGCGCCACGCGGCGCGGATCGCGACCTCGGGCGGCTCGTGCGGCGGCGGCGCAGTCGGACCTCCGAGCGCGTTCGCGCCCCAGTACTCGAAGCACCACTCGTCGACGGCGAGGCCGGCCATCTCGACCCGCTTCGCCAGGAGCGCGGCCGTTGCCTTCGCCTTCTCGTACGCGTCCGGCCACGAGAACGCGGCGCGCGCCTCGCCCGACCACCCGGCGTGGTACGCGAGCAGCGCCTTGTACGTCGGCGTCGCGGGCGCGCCCTGTACGCCCTCGACACGGACGCGATCGGTCCCGACGTCGGTGAACGCCGCCGACGTGAAGTCGGCGACGACGTCGGGCGCGAGGTACGCGGCCGGGTCGTGCACCTCGTACAGCAGCTGGTGCCGGACCGTGTCGAAGTCGACGCGGCCGCCCGAGTCCTTCGGCTTCGTGATCACGGCGGAGCCGTCCGGCTCCACCTCCGCGATCGGGTACGGCAGGTCCCACGGATGCGGGATCGTCCACCATTCGCCGGTGTAGTTGCCGCCCGCGACCTGGCCCGAGCACTCGAGCAGGTGTCCGATCAGCGTGCCGGCCGCGAGGCGATCCCAATCGTCCCAGTGCCAACCGTGGGCGTGCGCGGCGGCGCCGAGGAAGAGCGCGGCGTCGGCCACCCGACCTGTGATCACGACGTCGGCGCCGCCATCGAGCGCGTCGACGATCGGGCGCGCGCCCAGATACGCAGATGCGAACAACGGCTCACCGGGGAAGTCGTCGAACTCGGCGCCCGACTCCGAGTTCGCGAGCGTCATGCCCGCGTCGCGCAGCTCCGCGAGCCGGGGCTTGAGGTCGTCGCCGAGCACGGTCGCGATCCTGAGCCCGGAGAGGCCGAGCTGCTTGGCGGTTTCGACCGCCGCCCGCGCCGCCGCCGTCGGATTGATCCCACCGGCGTTCGTGATGAGCTTCGTGCGTCCCGCCGCCACCGCCGGCAGCGCCTTGGCGAGGTACAGCGGCAGGTCGCGCGTGTAGCCGAGCGTCTCGTCGCGCTGGCGGTCCTTCTGGAGGATGGCGAGAGTGAGCTCGGCCAGCGCTTCCAGGCACAGGTAGTCGACGCCGTCGTCCAGCAAGCCGTCGACGGCCGCGGGAGTGTCGCCGTAGAAGCCCTGCCCGCCGCCGATCCTGACGGTCACCGGCGCCGCCCGGTCAGGCGCGCACGGGCGGGCGGCGGTCGGCCCACGGCCGGGCCTGCTCGAGCTGGGCCGCCACCCGCAGGAGCAGGTCCTCGCGCCCGTAGGCGGCGACGAGCTGCGTCCCGATCGGCAGGCCCTCGGCGTTCCAGTACAGCGGCAGCGAGATCCCGGGCTGGCCGTTCACGTTGAACTGCACCGTGAACGGCACGAACTCGGCGGCGCGGATGTACCCGTGCATCGGGTTCTCGGGTGTCGCGTCCAGCGTTCCGAGCGGCAGCGGTGGCTCGCCCAGCGTCGGTGTGAGCAGCAGGTCGAAGCCGTCGGCCCACCACGAGGCGCTGGCTCGGCCGGTCTCTTCCATCACGCGTACCGCTTCGCGGAACTGCGCGCCCGTCACGGCGCGTCCCGACTCGGCGAGGGTCCACGTGAGCGGCTCGACGTCGGCCTCCGTGATCTCCTTGCCGACCAGGTTGGAGAAGTCGTCGAGGTAGTGCGCGGTGTCCGTCGTCCAGAGTGTGGTGAACGGAACGAGCACCTCGGGGTCGGCGAACGCGTCAGGGCCGCCCGGCTCGACGTGGTGGCCGAGCGATTCGAGCAGGCGCCCGGCGTCCTCGGCGGCGGCGACGCAGTCGGCGTGCACCTCGCCGGTGCCGAGCGCGTTCTCCGTGAGGATGCCGATCCGCAGCCGGCCGGGATCGGCGCCGACGTCGTCGGCGAACGGGCGCGCCGGCGCCGGGGCAATGACCGTGTCGCCCGGGAACGGCTTGGAGACCGCGTCGAGCACGGCGGCGACGTCGCGCACCGAACGCGCCAGCGCGAGCTCGCAGTTCAACATCGCAGTCAGCTGACCCCAGCGCGGTCCGAGCGATGTGCGCCCGCGCGACGGCTTGAGCCCGACGAGGCCGTTGCAGCTCGCGGGGATGCGGATCGATCCTCCGCCGTCGTTGCCGTGGGCGACGGGCACCATGCCCGACGCGACGGCGGCGGCCGAGCCGCCGCTCGAGCCGCCCGGCGATCGCGACGTGTCCCACGGGTTGAGGGTGGGGCCGTACGCCGCCGGCTCGGTCGTGGGCACGAGGCCGAGCTCGGGGGTGTTCGTGCGGCCGCAGCAGATGAAGCCGGCCTCGCGGAAACGGCGCACGAGATTGTCGGTGTAGTGCGGCCGGTAGTCGTTGTCCTTGAGGAAGCGCATGCCCTCGTGGTACGGCTCGCCCTCGATCGCGCACATGAGGTCCTTGAACAGAATCGGCACGCCGCGGAACGGGCCGCCGGGCAGCGCGGCCGCCGCGACCTCGTCGCGTGCCTGGTCGAAGCGGGAGTGGATGACGGCGTTGAGCTCGGGGTTGAGCTTCTCGATGCGGTTGATCGCAGCGTCGATCAGCTCCACCGGCGAGAGCTGTCCGTTGCGGACGAGCTCGGCCTGGGCGGTCGCGTCGAGGAACGCAAGGTCATCTGCCATGGAGAGCACGCTATGGCCCACCGGCCGCGCCGGTCCAGGTCAAGCGCTCGTCTCGCCTGGTCCCCGGCACAACAACGCGATCGTGACGTCGTCGCGGAGTCGACCGGGCGCAAAGGACGTCACGTCGTCGACACAGCGTTTGACGATCGCTTCGGCGTCGTCGGGCGCGGCGCCGCACACGAGGTCGGTCAGTCTCTGGAGCCCGAACTCATTGCCTGCCGCGTTGCGAACCTCGATGAGCCCGTCGGTGTACACGGCGAGCGTGTCGCCGGGGTCGAGCCCAGCCGAGGCGTTCTGCCACGGACCGAGGAAAGGCCCGACGATCGGCCCGGTCGGCTCCAGCTCGGTCGCGTGCGACGGCGAGCACAGCAGCGCCGGTGGGTGGCCCGCGTTCGCGTACGTCACGTCGCCGGTCTCGAGATCGATGACGGCGACGAAGGCGGTCAGGAACGTCTCCTCGCCGAGGTCGTCGAGCTGCTCCGCCGCCCACAGCACCGCTTCGTCGGGCTCGAACCCGTCCCGGAGCCCGGCCCGCAACAGCTCCTTGCAGCGCAACGCCAGGATCCCCGACACGGCTCCGTGCCCGGAGATGTCGACGACCACCAGGCCGAGCCCCGACGGCAGGTTGATCACGTCGTAGCAGTCCCCGGCGACGGCCCCTTCGGCGGGTTGCAGCTGCGCGGCGACGGTCCATCCCTCGGGGAGCTCTTCGACACGGGTCGCCAGCTCCGACCGGAGCTGGAGCACCACCGACGCGCTCTGCTCGATGGTCTCGCGGGCACGTACGGCGTCGTACAGCGCGCGGTTCATCTGGAGGCGCATGGCGTCGACGTCGCGTGCGAGGTCCGCGATCTCCGGCGGGCCTTGGGGCGCGATGACGCCCACCTTTCCGGTGCGCGCGCTACGAACCGCGCGCCCGAGCCGCTCGATCGGTCGCGTCACCCAACGGCGGACAAGGAACGCGGCGGCGAGCGTCGTCGCGAACGCGAGGCCGAGGACGACGCCGATCGTCGCGTTGAGCTGAATGCGAAGGTCCTCGAGACGGTTCTGCGTTGCGCGCAGCTCGGCTTGTTGCGCGTTGTCCAGCGGGGCGGCCGCAACGAGGGCGCGCTGCTGCGTGACGACGTCGTCACGCTGCGTGCTGATGCGCAGCATCAACGCCCCGCCCGCGAGGACGATGACGAGGTACACGAGCGAGACGAGGAAAAGGCGCCGGCGCAGCGACACGCCCGCACTGTATCTGGACAGAGCGGGACGACTCGGGGCGAACTACCAGCCTCGGAGGTCGATTTCCCATGTGTCGACGACCTCGTCGCCGGTCGCAAGGTGCATCCGCTCGTGGTAGGCGACGGTGGGATCGATGTGTGCGGGCAACACGCGCACGCGGTCGCCGACCGAGACGGGGATTTCCGGACCGAACGTGACGTGCTCGTCGGAGCAGAACCACACGGTGTGACCGATGACCGTCGGGTCGCCGTGGTCCATCCCCAGGGCTTTCAGGCCGCAGTCGGCGACGGCCCAGCCTTCTGACACGGAGATGACGGTGGCGACGATCGACAACGCGAGCTCGAACGGCAGGTCGAGATGGCCGTACGCGGTGTCCATGAGCGCGTACGAGCCGGCCTGGATCTCGCTGACCCACGTGTTGATGTCGAACGTCCCGGTCCCGCCACCCGAGACGAGCTCGCCACCGACATCCGCGTGCGCGTCGAGGAGCTGGCGCATCGCCGTCTCGGTCTGCTCGACGCGCGTCGCCCGGTCGTGCAATCCCACGACGTGACCCTCGTAGCCCATCACGCCCCGCACGGTCAGGCCCCGGGACCGAGCGGCGTCGGCGAGTCGTCCGGCTCGATCCGGAGGGCAGCCGCACCGCGGCATGCCGACGTATACGTCGATGACGACCTCGCCGAGACCGGCGCGGGCGGCGGCGTCGATCGTCGCCTCCGAGTCCACGGCGATCGTCACGCGCGCGTCGAGGGCGCCGAGGCGGCGCAGCCGGTCAGGATCGACGACCTCGTTCGCGAGGAGCAGGTCGTCGCCGAGCCCCGCGTTGGCCATGCCCTCCATCTCTCTCGGGGTCGCGCACGTGAAGGTGCGGTGGCCCCGAGCTGCCTGCTCGCGTGCGAGTGCGGTCGTCTTGTGCGCCTTCACGTGCGGACGGCACCGCGCGCCCGGGAGCGCGGTGGCCATCGCCGCCAGGTTGTGCTCGAAGGCGCTCGTGTCGACGACCAGCGCCGGCGTCGGGAGATCCTGCACCGCGGTCATGCGGGTGCGAGCATTGCAGAATGGCCACGTCGCCCGAGGATCGCCCGCCCGTCGCGGTCGACTATCACACCGAGGACCTGCCGCCGCTGCCGCAGCGCGACTACCTGATCCCGGCCGAGCGGTGGCTGGAGGCGCCGCCCGAGCTGCGCGAGCTCGGCACCGACTTCGGCGTGTCGCTCGTGGCGTACAAGCGCCGCATCGGCCGCTACCTGTTGTGGCGGGCGGGCCCCGCGTCGCGCGCGGACGCCTGCTACATGGCGCTGGCCTCCGACGACCTCGACGAGCGCTACACGTTCCGCCTCCGACCCGACGGCTCGGGCGAGGGGCTCAGCGCCGACGGGCGCACGCACCAGCGCTTCCGCACCTGGAAGGAAGCGCTCCTCAATATTTCCTGACGCCGTCGCTCAGGCGAGGACGTCGCCGGCGCCGGCGCGGAGGCGGTCGAGCGTGCGCGCCAGGATGCGCGAGATCTGCATCTGGCTCACCCCGAACCGGTCCGCGATCTCGGACTGTGTGAGCCCGTCGTAGAAACGAAGCACGACGATGGCGCGCTCACGATCCGGGAGCGACTCGAGCAGCTGCGACACGATCATGCGTCGCTCCACCGCCTCCATGCCGCTGTCGAGGTTGCCGTGCCGGTCGACGACCCCGCCCGTCCCGCTCTCGCGGTCCTCGTTCTCGATGGGTGCGGCGACGATCGCCCGCCCGGCCTCCAACGCTTCCAGCACGTCCTCGCTGGACAGGCTGGTGTCGGCGGCGATCTCGGGGATCGTCGGTGAGCGACCACACCGCTGGGTGAGGGTCGCGACGCTCTGGTTGACCTCGAGCATGAGCTCCTGGAGCCGGCGCGGCACGCGCACCGCCCAGCGCTTGTCGCGGAAGTGTCGCTTCAGCTCGCCTTCGATCGTGGGCGTCGCGAAGCTCGAGAACGCGAGACCGCGCTCGGGATCGAACCGCTCGACCGACTTGAGCAGACCGACCAACGCGACCTGCTGGAGGTCGTCGTGGCGCTCGCCGCGCCCTCCGAAGCGCCGGGCAACCGCTTCGGCCAGCCCGATGTTCATCTCGATGAGCCGGTCCCGCAGGCGGCGGTCCTCGGTGCGGCGATACTCGACGAAGAGCGCCGCCCGCTCCAGCGGGTCGGTCACCATCTCAGCGACGCCGGGCGCGCTTGACGAGTCGGAAGTGGAGCGAGTCGCCGTCACGGTCGAGGTCGTGCTCGTCGACGACGGCGGCGACGATCGTTCGCGACAGCTCGCTGGGCTTCGACTCGCCGCCGGGCTCGATCGCCGGTCCGGTTCCGCCGACGACCAGCCCTCCGTCGTCCAGCTCGAAGAACAGCTCCACGGTCCCGGTGCCGTCGGCGCGCATCACGGAGTGACAGAGCTCGTCGACGGCGATGCGGAGATCCTCGATCTCGTCGAAGGTCAGGCCGGCGCGGCTGCCGGCATCGGCGGCGGCGAGGCGGGCCAGGCGCAGGAAGTCGGGCCTGCCCGGGATGATCAGCCGGATCTCGACGGGATGTTCGGGCATTGGAAACCCCTCGTTCGCCCTCGGGGTGTCGATGTTCCACCGAGCGTCACGCTCGTGACAAAACGGCGGAAAGCCGTACAAGTGCGGGGGCTCCGGGCGCCGGCGCCACCGCATGGTTTCCGCAGGTCGTGGGTAGGTTGGCCGGAGCAACGCAAACGGGTTGGGAGTTTGTCCGCTGTGTCCATGATGCTCGACAAATTCGAGGACGTGGTGGGCCAGTGCGAGCTGCGCCTGCAGGTTCCACCCACCATCGAGCACCTGCGGACCGTCCGTCTGGTCGCCGCGGATGCCGCCGATCGGGCGGGATTCGACTGTGACGAGACGGACGACCTCCGAATCGCCGTCGACGAGGTGTGTCACGCAGTGCTCAAGAGCACGGAAGCGCCGATCACCGTGGGGTTCTCGACCGAGCCCGGGCTCGTCCTGGTCACCGGTGCCGCCCAACGCCAGGGCCCGATGCGGCCGCTCCACCTGCCACGCCTGTCGCAGCTCATCGTCGATGCCGTGTCGGACGACGTCGAGATCGTCGACGGGTCCGCCGGCATCCGGTTCACGCTCGTGAAGCGAGCCGGCCGTGCCGACCCGAGGTCAGCGTGACGGTGCACGTCGGCGAACGGCCCGCGAGGGAGCAGCGCACGCCGGGCGAACACGCGCCGGAGTCCGGGCACGACCGGACCCGGCCGCCCGGCCACCGGACCGATCAGGCCGTCGACGAACGCTTCGGCGTCTACCGGCGTACCGGCGACCGGCGCGTACGCGACGAGCTCGTCGAGGAGCACGCCCCGCTCGCCCACTTCCTCGCCAGCCGGTTCGCGAATCGCGGCGAGCCACGCGACGACCTTGTGCAGGTTGCGCTGGTCGGCCTGTTCAAGGCGGTCGAGCGCTTCGACCCCGATCGCGGGCTCCAGTTCTCGACGTTCGCCACTCCGACGATCCTCGGCGAGCTGAAGCGGCACTTCCGGGACCGCGGATGGGCCGTCCGGGTGCCGCGTCGCGTGCAAGAGCTCCACCTCCAGCTGGGCCGCGTCGTCTCGGAGCTCGGCCAGGAGAAGGGACGCTCACCGACCCCGGGCGAGGTCGCGGAGCGGGCCGGGGTGTCCGAGGAGTCGGTGCTCGAGGCGATGGAAGCCGGCTCGCTGTACCGCCTCGTCTCGCTCGACGGGTCGGTGACGCCGGACGACGAAGGTGGCGAGCTCGCAGCGTGCCTCGGCGAGGAGGATCCCGAGTTCGAGCGGATCGAGCACCGGTCCGAGATCGTCGAGCTGCTGGACGTGCTCCCCGCCCGGGAGCGCCGCATCGTCGAGCTCCGCTTCTTCGAGAGCATGACCCAGTCGGAGATCGCCGAGCATGTCGGAGTCAGCCAGATGCACGTCTCGCGTCTGCTCACCCGAAGCTTGGAGCGGCTGCGGGCGGAGGCGGGCCGGTGACGGCGGACACGAGCCGCGCCCGGCGCGGCAGCGGCAGGCGCGAGAAGGCCACGGACGAGCTCTCGACGGTCTTTCCCTCGGTGGCGCCGAGCGCCGCCAGCGCGCGCCGGTTCGTCGCCGCCGCGTTGCGGCGATGGGGATGCCCCGACGACTTCATCGAGTTGGTCCTCCTCCTGACCAGCGAGCTCGTCACGAACGCTTACCGGCACGCCCGCACGGAGACGCGCGTCTCCGTGCGGCTCGACGACGACTGCACGCGCGTCGAGGTGCGCGACGTCGGCCGCGGCGAGCCCGAGCTGCGGCCCCGCGACACCGATCGCGTCGACGGCCGCGGCCTCCAGATCGTCGACGCGCTCGCCGATCGATGGGGCTACCACTCGAACGCCGGGGGCACCGCCGTGTGGTTCGAGCTGGTTCACCGGCGGTAGCGGCTAGGTAGTCTGGCCGCCATGGTCTCCCCCGGCTCTGACCCGCCCGCGGGCGATGACTTTCGGATCTCGATCCGTGACGAGGCCGGCACGCCGACAGTCGTCGTCGAGGGCGAGGTGGACGTCGCGACCGCGCCGGCGCTGCGCGACGAGCTCTACCGGCTGATCGAGCAGGGATCCCGCCAAGTCGTCGTGGATCTCTCGGGGATGGACTTCATCGACTCGACCGGCCTGGGCGTGTTCGTCGGTGCGCTGAAGCGGGCGCGCGAGGGCGGTGGCGGCATCGAGCTGCGGGGGCTCAAGCCCTCGGCGCGCAAGGTCTTCGAGATCACCGGCCTGAGCTCCGCCTTCACCATCGCCAGCTGATCTGGCTTCGCCGCCGTGGAGGGCCCGGCGCTACCGTACGGTTCGTAGGAGTAACCGCTCCCAGAGTGGAGACGCCCATGAACCGGAGCATCCAGGCGGCTCTTGCGTGGAAGCCGGCCGCCGACACCGAATACGGCGACATCCGCTACGAGGTCGCGGAGGGCATCGCCAAGCTCACGATCTGTCGCCCCGAGGTACGGAACGCCTTCCGACCCCGCACCCTCTTCGAGCTGCAGGACGCCTTCGAGCGGGCCCGCAGCGATCCCGCCGTCGGTGTGATCGTGCTCACCGGCGAGGGTCCGCAGGCCTTCTGCTCCGGCGGCGACCAGCGCATTCGCGGCGACGACGGCTACGTGGGCGACGACGGCGTCGGCCGGCTCAACGTCCTCGACCTCCAGGTCCAGATCCGCCGGCTGCCGAAGCCGGTGGTGGCGATGGTGGCCGGGTACGCGATCGGCGGCGGGCACGTCCTGCACGTCGTGTGCGACCTCACCATCGCCGCCGACAACGCCCGCTTCGGGCAGACGGGCCCGAAGGTCGGGTCCTTCGACGGCGGCTACGGCTCGGGCCTTCTCGCCCGCAGCGTCGGGCAGAAGAAGGCGCGCGAGATCTGGTTCCTGTGCGACGAGTACGGCGCGCAGGAGGCGCTCGAGATGGGCCTCGTGAACAAGGTCGTCCCGCTCGAGCAGCTCGAGATCGAGACCGTGGCGTGGTGCAAGCGGATGCTGCAACACAGCCCGCTGGCGTTGCGCATGTTGAAAGCATCACTCAACGCCGCCGACGACGGGCTCGCCGGCATCCAACAGCTCGCCGGGGACGCCACGCTCCTCTATTACATGAGCGAGGAGGCGCAAGAGGGCAAGCAGGCCTACCTCGAGAAGCGTCGTCCCGAGTTCGACCGGTTCCCGAAGCGCCCCTGACATGACGACGGCGGCGGAGTGGTTCGCCGGGGCGCGGCCGCGGACCCTCGGCGCCGCGCTCTCTCCCGTGCTCGTCGGCACCGCCGCCGCGTACGCCGACGCCGACACGGTGATCTGGTGGCGGGCGGGTGCCGCCCTCGTCGTGGCGCTCGGGCTCCAGATCGGCGTCAACTACGCCAACGACTATTCCGACGGCGTGCGGGGCACCGACACCAAGCGCGCCGGTCCGCTCCGACTCACCGCGTCGGGAGTCGCCGCGCCGGCGGCCGTCCGCAACGCGGCCGCGGTCGCGTTCGGTGTCGCCGCCGTGGTGGGCCTCGCGCTCGCGATCGCGGTCGATCTCCGGCTTCTCGTCGTCGGGGCGGTCGCCATCGCCGCCGCGGTGCTGTACACGGGCGGCCCGCGCCCGTACGGCTACTCGGGGTTGGGCGAGGTCGCCGTGCTCGTGTTCTTCGGGTTCGTCGCCACGACCGGCTCGGCGTACGTGCAATTGGAACGTGTGCCCGCGGGAGCGTGGTGGGGTGCCGTCGCGATGGGACTGCTCGCCTGCGCCATCCTGCTCGCCAACAACATCCGGGACATCGACACCGACCGCGCGACCGGTAAACGCACGCTTCCCGTGCTCGTCGGCGCCCCGGCCGCACGCGGCTTGTTCGCCGGGTGCACGGCCGGCGCGTTCGTGGCCGTCGGCGCCGTCGGGGTGCTCTACCCGCCGGCGCTGATCGCGCTGGCGGCGCTTCCCCTGGCCGTGCAACCCGTCCGGCTCGTCATGACCCGGCGCGACCCGCCGTCGCTCGTCGCCGCGCTCGTCGCAACCGCGCGACTCGAACTGGTGGTCGCGGTGCTGTTGAGCATCGGGTTGGTCACCGCGTGAAGGAGCACCGGCTCCGCATCGGCGATCGGGAGGTGACGCTCGTCGCCGGCCCGGCGGGCTGGGGCGAGGCGTCGCCGCTCCGGAGCTACGCCTGCGGGGACGACGCGTCACGGCGCGCCGCCGAGGAGTCGGCGTGTGACGGTTGGCCGGAGGCCGTTCGACACACGGTCCCAGTCAACGCGTTGGTCGACGACGGCCCGGTCGATCCCGGCGTACTGGCCGGCTTTCCCGCCGTGAAGGTGAAGGTCGGGCGGACGGAGCCCCGCGCCGACCTCGACCTCGTTGCGGCGGTGCGCGACGCGGTCGGCCCCGACGTCGCGCTGCGCGTCGACGCCAACGGCGTGTGGGACTTCGA
>Ga0075433_10000622_pt1 | contig 23626 bp, 25 predicted proteins | sample RhiMethybrSRZTD2_FD_75299 | JGI IMG/M metagenome (GOLD analysis project Ga0075433, IMG submission 75299) | Populus rhizosphere microbial communities from Tennessee, USA - Rhizosphere MetaG P. TD hybrid SRZTD2 | ecosystem: Host-associated > Plants > Roots > Rhizosphere > Soil | place: USA... | reverse complement strand
GAAGGGGATCACGTACTCGCCCCCGCTCGACGATGTGACCGTCACGGCGCAGGACTTCATCCGCGCGATGGAGCGCGAGGCGTGCGGCACGTGCGCCAACGGGGGCTACAGCTTCTACTACTCGGTGATCGAGGGGTTCGACGACTTCGCGGCGGGCGACGCCAAGTCGATCAGTGGCCTCGAGGCACCGGACGACTCGACCCTGATCGTGAAGACGACGGCACCCACCGGCGATCTTCCGTTCCGGCTGGCGATGCCCGCCGCGGCGCCGATCCCACCGCTCCCGGGCGATCCCGATGCCCGGCTGGGCGTCGCCACCGGGCACGATCGGGACTACGGCCGATTCCTGATCGGCACGGGCCCGTACATGTACGAGGGGACCGACACGCTCGACTTCTCGCTGCCGGCGGATCAGCAGACGCCGGCATCCGGCTACGAGGTCGGGCGCTCGCTGGTGCTCGTGCGTAATCCCTCGTACGACCCGGACAGCGACGACCTGCGCGAGGGGTACGCCGATCGCATCGAGGCGACGATCGGCGGCACCTCGAACGACCTCGCGTTGAAGGTCGACGCGGGCGAGATCGACATGGTGTTCGACGGCGTGCCGCCGGCCGAACAGGTCCGTCGATACACGAGCGATCCCGAGCTCCAGGACCAGATCCACTCGGATCCATCGGATGCGGTCCGCTACATCGAGATGAACCTGGCGACGCCGCCGTTCGACGACCCGAACGTGCGGGTCGCGCTGAACTACGCGCTGGACAAGGAGGGCTTCCGGCAGCTCCGCGGCGGCCCGCTGTTCGGCGAGCTCGCGGGGCACATCATGGTGAACAGCCTCCAGGGCAACGAGCTGGCGGACTACGACCCCTACCCCACGCCGAACGGCCGTGGGGACGTCACGGCCGCCAAGCAGGCCATGGCGCAGTCGAAGTACGACAGCAACGGTGACGGGGTCTGCGACGACAGCTCGTGCGAGGACGTTCTCACGGTGATCGACGAGGCGGACCCATACCCGGATCAGACGTCCCTGCTCCAGCAGAGCCTCGAGCCGCTCGGCATCACGCTCGAGGTCAAGCAGTTCGAGCGCACGACGATGTACGCCAAGTGCGAGGACCCGAACTCGGGCTGGCAACTGTGCCCGAGCGTGTCCTGGGGCAAGGACTATCCGGACGGGTTCACGTTCGGTCCCCCACTGTTCAGCCGGGCGGCGATCGGGCCGGAGGCGTGTTGCAACGACCCGATGGTCGGCATCACGCCCGACATGCTGAGTGAGCGCGGGTACAACCCGGACACGGTGATCCCGAGCGCGGAGGACGAGATCGACGCCTGCATCCCGAAGGCCGGCGACGCACGGTTGAGCTGCTGGGCGCAGCTGGACCGCTTCCTCATGGAGGACGTTACGCCCTGGGTGCCGTACCTGTTCGACAATAACGTCGTGATCGTGTCCCAACGGGTCGCCTCGTGGAGCTTCGATCAGTTCGCGGGGTTGCCGGCGCTGGACCGGCTGGCGATCGCGCCCGGGGCCTGATCGGGACCAGAGGCGAAAGGAGACATGAGAAGGTCCGGAGCTCGGATCGGAGAGAGGGTCAAGGACCTGAGCTCCGGACCTTCCACCCGATGGTACGCCCCCCGTCCAACGCACCTCTTGCGTTTCCCTGTCGACGAGTGACGGGTCCTTGCCCCGCAAGGGGGTGGGCGCAGAGGGGCTAGGATGCCCGCGTGTCGGATCCGGTTCGGCGGCGCTGGGCGGCGGGCGAGGTGGCCTTCAACGCCTGGTCCACGTTCCCGGGCGTTGCCTCGGCGACGATCCTGGCGGGCGCAGGCTTCGACGCGGTGACGGTCGACCTGCAGCACGGCGAGCACACGGCGGCCGGGCTCGGTGAAGCGGTCGAGGCGATCGAGCGCGCCGGCGCGGTGCCGTTCGTGCGCCTGCCGTGGAACGACCCCGCGAGCATCATGCGGGCACTGGACCTCGGCGCCCGAGGGCTGATCTGCCCGATGGTGAACTCGGCGGAGGAGGCGCAGGCGTTCGTGCGGTACTGCCGCTATCCCCCGCTGGGCGCGCGGAGCTACGGGCCGGTCCGTTCCGCGTTCGGTTCGGCGCGCGAGCAGACCGAGCCGGCCAACGAAGCGGTGCTGGCGTTCGCGCAGATCGAGACGGCCGCGGGGTTCGCGAACGTCGAGGCGATCTGCGGGACGGAAGAACTCGACGGCGTGTACGTGGGGCCGGCCGACTTGAGCCTGACGCTCGGGTTCGAGGGATTCGCCGACCTCGGGGCGGACGAGATGGGCGAGGCCCTCGCAGGGATCGTGGAGGCCTCCACGGCTGGCGGCATCGTCCCGGGGATCCACTCCCCGACCGCCGATCAGGCGGCCGAGATGGTGCGGGCCGGCTTCCGGTTCGTCGGCGCGGCGGGCGACCGTGAGCTCCTCTCGGGCTCGGCCGCCGGGACGCTCGAACGCATCCGTGCCGAAGCCGGCCGCTAGGCGACCGGCGTTCCCATCCAGACGCGAGCGTCTCGGTCCGTCTCGGAGAGCCCCTCGCTCCCGAATGCGAGGAATCCGCCGTCGATGGGGAGCAGCTCTGCGACCTCTTGGAAACCGATATCGGCCAGCGGCGTCATCGAGGGATGATTCGGCGGTAGGCGCTCCCATGTGTCTCCGTCCAAGGAGGTCCAGACCGCTCCGTCCGAGTCGTCGGTCACATCCGAGCCCGCGGCTACGAACCCACGGTCCGACCTCGCGATCGCATACATCCGCTGATCCCCTGGCCCGCCAAATACATCGGAGTCGCCCACGCGCCTCCAGTCGCGCCCATCGTCGGATCGCCACACGACCGCGTCCGTGTCCGATCCGACGGTCTCCTCTCCGACCGCGATGAACGTTCCCCGATAAGGGATCACCTCGTTGATCTGCTGATCGTACGGGCCCTCCAACTCGGCCTGGCCGTCCACGCGCTTCCACTGATGGTTCCTGCGCGTCCAAACGGCCGCGTCGCGGTTCCCATCGACTTCGGAGTAGCCGGCGATGACGATGCGATGGCTCTGCGTCGAGTGGGCGATCGTGGCCATCTCCTGGTCTCCGGTCTCTGCTGAGATCGCTCCCTCCAGGTGCGTCCAGCTTCTCCCGGCCTTGGCCCCCTCCCACACCGACGCCTCCTCGTCGGTTCCATCGAAGGTGTAGCCGACCGCGATGATTGTGGACGGGCTCGAAAGCGTGGCGTCGCGGATATATTGATCGCCCGGTCCCCCGAGGGCCTCGTCTTCTCGGAGTACACGATGCCAGACGGTCTTATCGGTGGGGAGGACCCAGATCGCAGCGTCGAAGTCATTCCCCGATCCATCCCACCCGAGGAGGACGATCGACCCGTCATCGAACGACCAAGCCTTCGTCGCCCGCTGGTTCCCGGGGCCGACGAAATCGAGGCTCGTCGACGCCTGCCACCGGTGCCCGGTGGTCTTCAGCCAGACCGCGACGTCGTAGTCGTGCGGGCTGTAGTCGGTCGGGCCGAGGGTGAATCCGTATGCGCCGAACCCGGACTTGGTCTCGACGCCGCCCAGAACACGTTGCTGCCCTTCGGCATCGAAATACTTCCGAGGGGCCTCGTTCCAATCGAGCCTAAGACCCGCCACCGGCGGCGTGCTCGGGCTGGCTTCGGGCTGGTTGCCGCCCTTCCGTGGCGGCTCATCGGGTAGAAGGATGAGAGCGCCAACGACCAGCATCGTAGCGAGGATGACCACCGCTGCGGGCGCCAAGAAGCGGCCATGGCTCGGGCTTCTCCTGTGACCTCGACGCGCCGTCGATGAGGGAACCTGGGTCGCCGCCCGCGGTGGAATGGCCTCGACCGGGGGGGATTCGGGAAGATCCAGTTCGGAGTCCTGTCGGAGGATCGCCTCCTCGAGTTGTCGGAGCTCGGGGCCGGGATCGATCCCGTACTCAGCAGCGAGGGCCTTGCGTGCCGACTGGATCGCGGCGAGCGCCTCGGCCTGGCGGCCGGCCCGATACAGCGCGAGCGACATGAGCGCGTACAGGTGCTCGCGTGTGGGATGCGCCTGCACGAGTGCACGAAGCTTGGGGATCGTGTCTTTGTGCCGGCGCAGGTCGAGCAGCGCCTCGATTCGAGCTTCTTCGGCCCCGACCCGAAGCTCCTCCAACCTGGCGGCTTCCGTCTGCGCGAAGTTCTCGAACGTGAAGTCGGTGAGCGCCGGACCGCGCCACAACGCGACAGCCTGATCGAGCGTCGCCAGGGCTCCGGCGGCATCGCTCTCGATCTCATCCCGCGCCCGTTCCAGCAGGGCTTCGAATCGCCTGGCGTCGACCTCGTCACTTTGCCCTAACCGGATCAGGTATCCCTGGTCCTTTCGGACGAGCACCTCCCGGCCGCCGTCATCCAGGATCTTGCGCAGCCGGAAAACGTGCTGGAACAGGTTCTGGTCGGCGCGCGCGGGCGGGTTCTCGCCCCACAGGTCGTCGATGAGCCGATCTCTGCTGACCGTCTCGTCTGCGTGCAGCAACAGGCAGACGAGCAGGGCGCGCTGCTTGGCCGGGCCGAGAGGGAGCGCTTCGCCGTCTCGGACCACCTCGAGCGGACCCAAGATCTTGTAGGTCAGCACGGATGACCGCCCTCCCTCGAGAGGCCCGACGCTACACCTCCAGGCACGCGAAAGCGACCGTTGAGCGAGCCGAGAGGTCCCCGGGACCAGTCGTTGAGCACCCCCTCCGACCGTGGCGCCACACCGACCGGAAGGGGTGGCAACCATGGACGGAAGGACACACCCGGGGGCGCGGATCGCCCTGTCGCTGCTCGTCCTTGCAGCGACGCTCGGCCTCAATGCCGTGCAGGAGGCGAGCAATGCCTGGGCCGTTCCCGAGGGCTCGAACGTGCTCATCTTCCTGACGGACGATCAGCGGGCGGCCGGGACGATGGCCTCGCTCCCGTACGTGCGCCGCTGGTTCGAACGCGGTGGTCGGAAGTTCCCGGACGCGCTGGACACGACGCCGCTGTGCTGCCCGTCGCGCACGTCGCTCGTTACGGGCCTATACGCGCACAACCACGGCATCGTGGACAACACGCGGGTGGGCAGGGAGGTGTTCGACCAGGACATCACGATCCAGCGATACCTCGACGAGGCCGGATACCGCACGGGGTTCGTCGGCAAGTTCTTCAACTTCTGGCAGGTCGAGACCGACCCGAAGTACTTCGACCGGTGGGCGATCTACGACCCGAACAACGTGCAGAACGGCTACTACCACACGCGATGGAACATCGACGGACGGATGAGGGACGTCGACCGGTACTCGACCGACTTCATCGCAGCCCTCGGCGCCCGCTTCATCCAGGGTGCCGAAGCCGATGACGACCGCCCCTGGTTCCTGCAGCTGTCCACGTTCGCTCCGCACATGGGGCCGGGCCCCGAGCCGCGGTACGCGAACGCACCGATCGGGCCGCTTCGGATCACGCCGGCGATGAGGGAACGGGATCGTTCGGACAAGCCGCCGTTCGTGCAGCGGGAGCGTGCGACGCTGGCCGATGCCCGGCGGGCGCACGAGGCGCAGCTCCGGATGCTCATGTCGGTCGACGACCTCGTCGCGAAGATCAGCAAGACACTTCGCCGGGCCGGGGAGACGCGGGACACGCTCGCGTTCTTCCTCTCGGACAACGGCTACCTGTGGAGCGAGCACCGGATCCAGGCCAAGGGCTACCCCTACGCGGAGGGCGTGCACGTGCCACTGCTGATGCGGTGGCCCGGACACGTCGATGCGGGGACGGTCGATCGCCGGATCGTGGCCATCCTCGACATCGCGCCGACGATCCTCGGGGCAACCGGGATCGAGGTGGATGCGGCCGCACCGATGGATGGGCGATCGTTGCTCGACGAGAGCTGGGAGCGCTCTAGGCTCCTGCTCGAGTATTGGCACTGGCGGGGTTCGCTCGCGCCTCCGTGGGCATCCACGTGGACCCACGAGTACCAGTACATCGAGTACTACGAGCCCAACGGCGACATCCGTTTCCGCGAGTACTACGACCTCGATCAGGACCCGTGGGAGCTCGTCAACCTGCTGGGAGATGGGCGCGCCGGCAACGACCCGGACGTCGGCCCCCTGCATCGCCAGCTGGAACAGGATCGGACATGCGCACCGACGACATGTCCCTGAAGTCCCGAACCAAGTCGTGGGCGAGGACGCGGCCTGGCCGCCGCGTCCTCACCACGATCGGGGTTGCGTCGCCTCCGCGGAGTGCCGGAAGACCGTCGCTTGTTCGGGATACATCCCTCGCCAGTGCCGATCACGTCGAGCGCTCAGCGCCCACGCACGGCGGTGGGCGTGCCCCGTAGATCGCGGGCCAGTCTGACCGCAGCGGGAGGTCTCGGCTCAGGCCTTCGGATCCTCGGCCGCGGCCTCCATCGCCTCGTCGACGGTCCGGTCGACGTTGAGCAGGGCGTTCAGGCGCGTCATCGAAAGCACGCGGTCGACGCCGCTATCGGCCACGACCACGAGGCGAAGGCCGGAGAGCACCTCGCGAGCCCGGGCGTCTACACGGGCGATCACGCTCAGCCCCGCGCTGTCCACGTACGAGCACGAGGTGAGATCCACGACCAGCCAGGGTTCGATCCCGACCCGAGCCATCAGCTCGTCGAGCACGTGATCGGCGTTCGACATGTCGATCTCGCCCTCGATGCGCACCACCGACGCCCGTTCGGTCTGTTCGAACGCGATCGTCGCGAGCTCGGCCATCAGGGAACCCCGACCCGCATCCGCACGGTGGTCCCGCCTTCGCCCTGCTCCACGTCGACCTCACGCACCAGCGCCCGCACGAGCTCCAGCCCGCGCCCGCGGGCGTCGTCGGGCCGCGGGTGTCTCCAGCGCCCGTCGTCGGAGACGGAAAGCTCGAGCACCCCGTTCTGTCTCTGCGCCACCACGTGCACATCGCCGATCCGGCCGATGTAGGCGTGCTCGATGGCGTTCGAGGCGACCTCGGTGCAGGCGAGCACGACGTCGTCGACCGTTCCCATCGGCATGCCGGAGCGCTCGAGCCACGTCCGCAGATCCGCCCTGAGCGCGGAGAGCTCGGTCGCGCTGGCGGGGAAGCTCCTGCGGAACTCGCCCGACGGACGGCGCGAGCCGATCACCAGCAGCGCCACGTCGTCGTGGCGTTCGTCGGCGACAAGGGCCAGGAGCGCGTCCGCCAGGGCCTCGAGGCTCTCACCCGCCGACCGGGCTGCCGTGTCGGCCAGGCGTTGGAGGCCGATGTCGAGGGACTCGTCCCGGCGCTCGACGAGCCCGTCCGTGTACAGGACCAGGGTCGAGCCGGGCGTCAGACGCTCGTGGGCCTGGGCCCTGGGCAGGTCGAACGGCAGACCCAGCGGCACCGACCGACCGCCCTCCAGGAACCTGGTCGAGCCGTCGGGTTCGATGACGAGCGCCGGCGGGTGGCCGGCGGTCGCGTACCGGAGCTCGCTGGTGCTCGGGTCGAGCAGCATCGTCAGGATCGTCGAGAAGAACGCACCCTCGACGCCGTTGGCGAACCGCTCGAGCGAGGCCAGGACCGCGCTCGGCTCGGTGGTCGACAGGGCGAGGGCGCGCCACGCGCTCCGAACCTGCCCCATCGCCGCGGCCGCCTGCAGGCCGTGGCCGGCGATGTCGCCCACCGCGAACGCCACCGTGCCGTCGGGCCGGTCCAGGATGTCGTACCAGTCCCCCCCGACGTGCACCCCGCGCGTCGCGGGGAGGTACCGCCCGTCCGCATCCACGTTCGCGGCTCGGGCGACCCCTTCGGGCATCAGGTTCCGCTGCAGCGTCATGGCCGCCTCGTGCTCGACCTCGTATGCACGGGCCCGTTCGAGCGCGACACCGGCCTGGTGCGCGAACGAGCGGATCAACTCGGAGTCCTCGGCCGAGGGCGCCTCGCGCTCCTGCTTGAAGTACACGGCCATCGCGCCGATCGCCTCGCCCTTGGCCACGATCGGGACCGCGTACAGGCAGACGCCGAGGTCGTGCTGCGAGGCCCACCCGTCCTCGAACCGCGCCTTCCACACGTCCGGCGAGGGCATCCAGAGCGCGCGGCCGTTCCGGTACACGTGCGCGAGCACCGATCGGTCGTTGACCGAGATCTCGATCGGCGACTCCAGCCGGAGCGTTCCCCGGCTCATCGTGCCCGGCACCAGCCGGAGGGCGGAGCCGTCGTCGCTCGCGAGGGCGATGGCGGCCGAGTCGGCTCCGACCCCGGCCGTCGCGCCGCGCAGGATCGCTCGCGCCGCGTCCTCGGTGGTGACCGCCCGGGCCAGGCGCGCGGTCACCTCCTGCAGCCGGGCGGCGCGCTTGAGCGCCCGCTGCTCGGCCTCGAACATCCGCGCTCGCTCGAGCGCCTCGCCCGCCTCTTGCGCGAGCGCCTCGACGAACCGCAGCTCGTCGGCCGAGAACGAGTGCTCGTGGTCGAACCGGAGCCCGATGACGCCGATCCGTCGGCCCCGTCCCGAGATCGGCGTGGCGAGCAGGGCCTCTACGGGTTCGCCAAGCAGGGACGACCCGGGCGCCGGCGTCCCGCGCAGGTCGCGGGGCCCCTCGATCAGCGCCGCCGCGCCGGAGCGGTAGGACTCGGTGAGCGGGCCGGCCGCATCCAGCGACACGCTGTCGGCCACGTTGGCCGGCACCCCGAACCGGGAGATGAACTCGAGCCGGTTGCCGTCGCGGGTGGCCACCGCGATCCCGCCGGCCACCGAGCCCAGAGCCTCGCCCGCCTCGGCCAGGATGGCATCGGCGACCTTCTCCACGCCGAGGTCCGGCGTCATCGCCTCGCCGACGGCCCGAACGCGTTCCACGCGAGACGTGAGCCGGACCGCCTCCTGGTGCGACTCTTGCAGCAGCGAGCGTTCCAGCGCGAGCGCGACCTGGTCGGCAACGGTCTGCAGCTCCGCGCGCTGGCGCTCGTCGAATCCCTGAGGTTCGGCGTACGTCACGAACAGCGTCCCGATGCATGCGCCGGAGGCCTTGAGCGGGACGCACGCGCAGGCCCGGTCGCCCTCGCGGTCCAGTGCGCGCGCGAGGTCCGGGTACGCCCGCTCGACGTCGTCGGGGGACCCCAGGAGCACGGTTCGGCCGCCGTTCACCGCGTCCGCCGTCGGCGACGGCGCGTCCAGCGGGATCGCTCCATGGGCCTCTCCCGCGGACGGCTGCCCCTCGACCGCGATCGGCTCGACCGACCGGCCGTCGGGCGCGAGCCCGCCGATCGTGACGCGGTGGCTGCCGAGGATCGATACGACCGTGTTCGCGCCGATCTTCCCGACCTCGCCCGGGGAGGCGGCGCCGGCCAGCGCAGACGCGAGCTCGCGCAGGCGCGTCGCGCGCTGGCGCGCCTGACGCTCGGCCTCGAACAGCCGGGCCCGCTCGATCGCCTGACCGCACTGCCGGCCGATCGCCAGCAGCAGCATCTCGTCCTCGACCAGGAAGCGACGGCTCTCGCGATAGCTCACCGAGACGACGCCGAGCAGGGTGTCGCCAGCGAGCAGCGGCGCCGCCGCCTGTGCGCCGATCGGGTACCCGTCGCCGATCTCCCCCACCATCGGGTAGCGTTCGAGCGCCTCCTCGGCGCTGCCGACCGACACGACCGAATGCTGGGCGACCACCTCGCCCATGATCACCGGCGAGTCGGACGGGATCCTCGACCATATCTCGACGAGCTCCTCCGGCAGGCCGCGCGAAGCCACGAGGTCGAGCTCGGTCTGGTCGGCCGACAGCAGGGCCACCGAGGAGGCGGCGGCGCCCAGCGATCCGATCGCCGTGTCGACGAGGGCTTCGCACACGTCCTGAACCGTGACGGCGTTCGCGAGCCTCCCCGTCAGGTTGTGGAGGTGGGCGAGGCGCGTGGACTCGGACTCGGCCGCCTGGCGGGCCCGGCGTTCGGAGGCGTGGGCGATGTCGCGCTCCTGACCGACATGCCGGTACCGGTCGGCCACCGTGCCGGCCACCCCCGCCGCGGCGATCCACAGGACCACCGCGACCCATCCGCCGGCCTGGCCGTCGGTGACGAAGAAGATGAAGCCGACGCCGCCTACGAGCGCGACCAACATCCCGGCGAGCGGCCCGGCGAGCACGCTCGCGGTCATCGAGATCAGCAGGCCGAGGCCGCTCGGGGTGCCCCGGTACGCTCCCTCGGAGACGCCAGAGAAGGCCGCGGCCACGGCGACCTGCAGCCCAGATCCGAGCAGGAGGGCCGCGGAGAACGAGACGGGTCGGCTGCTCGGCCGGCGACGGGTACGCATGGACGGACCCAATGCTACGAGTGTGCTCCCGGCACGGTCGAGCGCCGCCCGGGTTCGGAGCCTAGAGCGCCTTCAGCAGCTGCTCGCGAGCGATCCGGCGGGTGAGCACCGGAACGAACTGGCGGATCGGCGAGGTGGAGAACCGTCCATAGATCCTCATGACTTCGGCTCGAACGCGTTCGGGTCCGACTCGGTCCCCGAACTCCTTCGTCAGGTCCACCACCAGGCTGTCGATCTGCGCTCGGTCGTCCAGACCCACCGTCCCTGCCCCTCTCGTGTCACACGCGAGCCCCGGCTGGGGGAAGCGAGTGTAACCGCGACGGGCCGGATCGCGTCAAGACATCTGTGGCGGAAGGGAGGGCACGAGCAGTGTCAGGACTTCCTGAGGATTCGGTCGAGGAGGGCCGGGTTCCCTCTCCAATGCTCGGCAAGGACGGCCCGGTCGGTCCGCCGAACCACGTGACGAAGGACCAGGGCGGCTACGACCACATCGTCCAGCGGCCCGAGCACCGGGATGAACTCGGGGACGAGGTCTATGGGCGACGCGATCCAGACCACGGCGAAGACCAACCACGCCTTCGAGCCAAGCGGCACCCGCGGGTCTTTCAGGAGCCCGCGGAACAGAACGAGGAGGTTCGGCAGGAACGCAGCGAGCTCCCGCGCCTGAGTCCGTCGTCCGGTCACGACCAGGACACCGATCGCGAGGATCCAGACGACGAAAACCGCCGCAGCCGCGATCAGGAGTCCCCGAAGCATGCCCTCACCTTACGGCCATACGATCACCGAACCGGATCGAGGAGGGACCATGAGCGGATCGATCGCACCGGCCCGGTTCCACGAGCTCGGATGGCGGGTCCTGGCCTATGCGGCCTGCACCCACTTCCGAACCGGATCCCTGTCCGAAGGGCTGAAGGTCGCCGACGCGATCGATCGCCTGAGCCGGGCCTCGAGCCGGAGGCCGGATGTCGACCTGCGTGTGAACGGCATCACGGTTCGGCTGAAGGTGAACGAGAAGGGCGAGCTGGAGGAGGACGACGTCGCGCTCGCCGGAGCGATCTCGGCCGCCGCCCGCGAGCTCGAGATCCCGGTCGACCTCGAGGGCCTGCAGTCGTACCAGATCGCGATCGATGCCCAGGACATCCCCGCGGTGATGCCGTTCTGGAAGACCGTGCTCGGGTACGTGCGGACCGGCGACGTCCTGATCGATCCACATTCCCAGGGGCCGGTCTTCTGGTTCCAGCAGATGGATGCGCCGCGGCCGCAGCGCAATCGGATCCACATCGACCTGTACCTCCCGGAGGACCAGGCCAGGGCCCGCGTAGACGCTGCGCTTGCCGCGGGGGGCCGGATCGTCAACGAGGCGAATGCGCCCGAGTGGTGGACGCTCGCCGATCCCGAAGGCAACGAGGTCGACGTGGCCCCGTGGCCCGACGCCGGCCTGGGCTGAGGCGCTCTCCGATCCGGTCCTATCATCGAGTCGTGCGGCGGGTCCTCCTGACCGGCATGTCCGGGACGGGCAAGTCGACGATCGTTCGAGCCCTGGTCGCTCGCGGGTACAAGGCGGTCGACGCCGACGACGGCATGACCGAACCGCTCCCGGACGGCAGGCAGCGGTGGCGCGAGGATGCCGTCGAGGAGCTGCTCGACACCGAGGACGCCGACCTCCTCTTCCTCGCCGGATGTGAGGAGAACCAGGCCACGTTCATGTCGCGCTTCGACGACGTCATCCTGCTCAGCGCCCCCCGGGAGACGCTGCTGCGGAGGCTGGCGATCAGACCGGACAACCCGTTCGGCAAGGATCCCGGGGAGCTCGAGCGCATCCTGCACGACCTCGACACGATCGAACCCTTGCTCCGATCGGTCGCGAACCACGAGATCCGGACGACCGGATCGGTCGACGAGGCCCTGTCCTCGATCCTGGGCCTGGTGGAGACCGGCGAGGTTACGCGGTGAGACCCGTGGGTATGGCCGGCTCGAAGGGGAATGGAGGTCCGATGGTTGCCGACGTGGGGGGCATCGGGATCGGGATCCTCGTCGCGGTGGTCCTGATCGCCCTCGTCCTCGTCTACTTCATCAGCAGACCCAGGACGCACTGAGCGGGACCGCCCAGCATCTCTGCTCGTCCGGTCCGGGTCCCTACCTGGAGCCGGTCGCTGGTTCTCGACCCCCGTGAGCCTCAAGCAGGTGCCTCGAGAGGTCTTCCTGCGTAGGGAAGCGCTGTGCGCAGATGTGGCACTGTCCGACCTCGGTGTCCCCGGTCTGGCTCTCGCGTTCACTCATCGTCTCGCTCCTTCAGAAGAAGCACGGAGGGTGAAGATGCTTCCCCAGCGGCGAGGGTCGCCGAGGTCTTCACATCTTCACCCTCCGGATGCCCGGGGAAGATCTCGTCGCCCCTACGGCTCAACCGTTCTTCCCCGGATCGACCGGGTCAAACGCAGATGCTGGTCGGTCGTCGTGGCGACGGCAGCTGCGGGCATGAACAGGTGACCCCGTGGGTACCCCCCAGGACAACCGAAGCCGCGAGGAAGACACCTCCCGAGGGCGAGAGAACGTCCCCGAAGAGAGAGGTGGTTCAGGAGATGCTCTGCCAGACCGAGCTCGAGCCGGACAGTTCCGACGCTGCACTCCATAGGGAGACGGATCCCGACCGCGTCGCCCAGTCGTAGGAAGCCTGCGCGATGGGTCCGGGGGTCGGATTTCGCACCGGCGGAGAAGATGGGTAGGACCACCGAGTCATGAAGACCTTCGAATTTCGACTGCCCGCGGAGCCGACCGCGGCGGCTGTGGCCAGAGCCATGGTGGAGGCCGTTGGATCGGACCTGCCAGAACCGATCCTGTTCGACGCCAAGCTGCTGACGACAGAGGTCGTGACGAACGCGATCAGACATGCCCGCGGGACAGAGGCCGTGATCGTGCGCGTCAAGAGGAACAGGCTCATCCGAGTCGAAGTCGTAGATCAAGGGCCGATGTTCGACCCTCAGCCGCACACGACCAGTACCCGAGCCGGGGGTGGTCAGGGTCTGGTGATCGTGGGTGCGGTTGCCAACGCCTGGGGAGTCGAGCCTGATGAGGATGGGAAAAAGGTCTGGTTCGAGCTAGCGGCGGGTGGAGGGCACGATGTCAGTGTCTAAGCCGGGCATGTTCAGGGTGCGATCCGACTCGACGGGAGCGTTGGTGCTCACGGGCGAGCTAGACGGCGCGACCATCCAAGAGCTCCAGGACAAGATCGACGAGATCGTGGTCCCTGGGGAATCGATCGTTCTCGACCTGGCCGAACTCGCCTTCCTCGATACCAGTGCCGTGCATTGTTTCGTCAGAACCTTCGAAGCGACAGGTCGCCCCGTCGTCCTGCTGAACGCATCACGGTCCCTTCGTCGCATCCTCGGGTACATGACTCGACAGCCCGAGGCATGGGTGTTCGACGGAGAGGGTCCGTCTTAGGGAACGGTCCGGCGCTCGGCCTGCCGGAGATCCCGAATCGCACCGTCCCGAACGACCGGCAGAAGACGAGTCTGGCGACGCTGTCAGGGGCAAGACGTTCCGGGCATCTGCTTTGAAGCTGCGCGGCCCAGACCGCGTACATGGCGATACCGCTTGGCCGAGGCACGAGCTCACGAAAGGGATGACGCTCACGAGACGATGAAGTCCTTCCACGTGTTGAATCCGTAGTAGCGCGCGTGCAGATAGTCGTAGTCGGCCAGCACCCTCAGCGCCTTTGAGACGTCCTCCTGGTTTGGCAGGCGCAACCACAGGGCGCTGCGACCCTCACGTGCGTATCCGAGATAGAGCTCTCGACCCGCGACCTCGTCCTCGTCCGTGACCGGGCCCAACAACCTGCGCGCGACAGTTCGGCGTGGCCTGTTCACCGCGTCGTTCGCTAGGGTCTGCTCGCCTGAGTACACCTTGATGTCGCGATGTGCGAACCCCCCTGCCACGAGCGCCGACAGCGCCCGTCTCGCCTCGCTGAGGCCCGTGAGGATCACCACAAGATAGCCCTGTGGCTTGAACTTCCATGGGCGGGAAGGATCTGTGAGGTCCATCGGGAAGGGGATGTCATCTTCGCCCATCACGGACTCTCAGTCGTCTTTGTCAAGCCGTGGGCGTGTTCCGCATCGTGGGGATCGTGGCCTGCTCGCAGGACGATCGGCGCGGGCATTGCCTATACGAGCACGGGCAACGCCGCTGTCCCGGCGCCCGACAATGAGCGTTCGCCCGCTCAAGCCCAGAACTTCCACCAGGGCCGCTTCGACGTGGTGGCGTCGGCCCCCCCTCTTTCGGCTGCCTCCTCGGCATGGATGCGTTCGGCCTCGTGGGCCAGGTGCTCCTGTTGGGCTTGTTTGTCGATCTCTTGTCGCTCAGCGCCCCAGCGTTGGGCTCCTGGATCGCGACCTCCGGCCCCTCCCGGTCCTTGCATCGACATAACCGGTTCCTCCTCCTGGGCGGGAATGAAGTGTACGACCCTGGGTTCGGCGCGCTATGCCCGCCAGACAACGACTTCCGAGCACTCCTTCGCACCAAGGTCGTTCGGTTGGCGCTCGCTCTCCCGCGACATCCCGAACAGCACCGCCAGGAGAGCTCGGCCCTCGCACCCGATCAGTATCGTCAGGGGCCGCCCTTCTTGATGAAGAAGTCGTAGACGAAGTACCCGAGTAGCCCCACGACCAAGACGACAAGCAAGACCACGATGAGCGTTCCTGGGACATAGCCCACCATCGGCGCGAGCATCCTGGCCCCCTCCTAGACGTCTGACTGAAGCATGACACGTTCGGGTGGGGGTGCGCTGGCTGGCCACAGCATCCCGACCAGAACAGCGCGAGCGCCCTACCAGCCAGTTCCCGAGGTGGCTCCGGGGGTGGGACTCGAACCCACAACCTACGGATTAACAGTCCGCCGCTCTGCCAATTGAGCTACCCCGGAGAGAGCCGGGGCAGTCTACCAACGGCCTCGGATTGGACTAGGCTGCCCACATGAGGTTCCGGACCGGTCTGGTGGTGGGAGGCGTCATCGGCTACCTCGTGGCCCGGGAGGTCACCCGGCGCGACGGCGACGATGATCGCGTACCGGGCGTTCAAGCGGCGATGGCACGTCATCCGTCCAACCGCATCGCCCTGCAGGGGCGGCGCATCGCCGAGCGCGCGGGCGCCAAGAGCGCGCAGGCGATCCAGCGCGCTCGGGCGAACATCCAGAAGCGCCTGGAAGCAGACGTCGACGACCTGTCGCTGAACTGAGGCTCGCGCCGAAGGCGCGATCTACTCGAGATAGTCGCGGAGCTTCTGCGACCTGGACGGGTGGCGGAGCTTCGACAGGGTCTTCGACTCGATCTGCCGGATCCGCTCCCGCGTGACCCCGAACTCCCGCCCGACCTCCTCCAGCGTGCGGGGGTGGCCGTCCAGAAGCCCGAACCGGAGCTGGATGACCTTCTTCTCCCGTTCGGACAGGGTGTGGAGCACGGACTCGAGCTGCTCCTGCAGCAGGATGAAGCTGGCCGCGTCGACCGGGACCACCGCGTCCGAGTCCTCGATGAAGTCGCCGAGGTGGGAGTCCTCCTCCTCGCCGATCGGGGTCTCCAGGGAGACCGGCTCCTGGCTCACCTTGAGGATCTCGCGCACCTTGTCGGCCGGGATCCCCATCTGCCGGCCGATCTCCTCTGGCAGCGGCTCGCGGCCGAGGTCCTGCAGAAGCTGGCGCTGGATGCGCACGAGCTTGTTGATCGTCTCGACCATGTGCACCGGGATGCGGATCGTCCGCGCCTGGTCGGCGATCGCGCGCGTGATGGCCTGGCGGATCCACCACGTCGCGTAGGTCGAGAACTTGTAGCCCTTGGAGTAGTCGAACTTCTCGACCGCCCGGATCAGGCCGAGGTTTCCCTCCTGGATCAAGTCGAGGAACAGCATCCCGCGGCCGACGTACCGCTTGGCGATCGAGACCACGAGCCGCAGGTTGGCCTCGATCAGCTTGCGCTTGGCCAACTGCCCGTCGCGCTCCACGCGCCGCAGCAGGTCATCCAGCCCCTCGCGCGTCTTGGGTTTGTAGGTCTTGCCGATCCGGTCCCGCCCGATCCCCTCGACCTTGCCGAACTTCTCGATCTGGTGCTCGCGGATCGCCACCACGGACTCGGTCACCTGGCGTAGGCGCTTCTGGTCGACGCGGTCCTCTTCCTCGGTGAGCTCGCGGAGCTCGGTCGCGAACTCCCCCGCCTCGATCCGCCGGGCGAGGTCGACCTCCTGGGCGGCCGTCAGGAGCGGGACCTTGCCGATCTCCTTCAGGTACATCCGAACTGGGTCGTTCGTCGGTGCCTTCAGGAGGTCGACGTCGATCTGGCGCTGAGCCGAGGCGTCCACCTCGTCGCCGGGGACCTCGATGACCTCGATCCCCTCGTTGCGCAGGTGCTCCTCGACCTGCGTCAGGAACTCCTCGACCTGCTCGGCCGTGAAGTCGTCGACCGGAACGGACTCGAGCAGGTCGTCGGAGGTGACGAAGCCGCGCTCCCGCCCGCGAGCAGTGATCTGTTCCTTGGCTTCTTCCAGGCCCAGGTCGCGGGCAACTTCAGTCAACGCGGCGCTCCGTTATCGGGTGGGAGACGGCGCAGAGTGTACGAAACGGGGACGCCCGTGACCCGTGGCGTCACACGCGGATGTGACCACCTTCACGGAGCCTGCGGAGCTCACCGTCGATCCCGATCAGCTGCTGGAAGAGCTCGTCGTACCGCGGATCGTTCAGCGGGTTCATCTTCTGGAGCTCCTGTCGGATCGCGGTGCTGCGCCGCTTGAGCAGGAACTCCTGCAACCGCATCCACACCTCCTCGGCGTAGCCGGCCACGTCGTCGCCCTCCAGCGGCTCGAGCGCGACCGCGGTGAGCCACTGCACGGTCTCGTCGTCGTCCGAACCCGAGACCGAGCCGCTCACGTCGCCGTCCGCCGCGCGTAGGAGCGCCAGCAGCTGGCGGTTGCGCGTGGAGCGGAAGTGATCGTCGGTCAACCGAGGTCCGATCGAGCGGAACGTGTCGGGATCACGCGCGAGGAGGCGCAGCATCTCGCGCTCGACCTTCTCCTGCGCCGAGGCCCGCTTGACCGCCTGCTGGATCTCGACCGGCCGCCCCGACAGCCGCTGCTCCAGGGCCATGACCACCGACCCCTCGGTCACGCCCGCGAGCTCGGCCAGCTGGTGGGCGTACTCGCTCCGGCGGACCGGATCCTCCAGCCGCTCGAGCATGGGGACGGCGGCCGCCACCGCCGCGCTCTGGCCTTCGACCGAGGACAGGTCGTGCCGGCCGACGGTGCGGCGGAGCATGTACTCGACCAGCGGCAGGGCCGTGGCGGCCAGGTCCTGGAGCGCCTGGCCGCCGTGGCGCTGGACGAAGTCGGCGGGATCCAGACCCTCGGGCAGGATCAGGACGACCGGTTGGATCGGGAATCGTTCGACGAACTCGAACGCGCGCTCGGCGGCGCGCGCGCCGGCGTCGTCCGAGTCGAACGCCAGCACCATCCGGCGTCCGAACCGCGAGGCGAGGCGGATGTGGCCCTCACCGAGAGCGGTTCCGCACGTGGCGACCGCGTTGGCGATGCCGGCGAGGTCGAGCGCGATCACGTCGGTGTAGCCCTCGACGAGGTACAGCTCGCCCGAGCGCGTCGCCGTCGCCTTCGCGCGTTGCAGGTTGTACAGGACCTCGCCCTTGCGATACACGGGCGACTCGGGTGAGTTCAGGTACTTCGGGCCGCGGTCTTCGGCACCGTCGTTCGACGGCAGGATGCGTGCGCCGATCGCGACCGCCTTGCCCGACAGGTCATGCACCGGGAACGTGATGCGCCGCCGGAAGCGGTCGCGCACGTTGCCGTCCGGGTCCTTGATCGCGAGGCCGGCCTCGACCAGCAGCTCGGGCGAGAGCGACCGGGCCAGCCGTCGCAGCAGGAAGTCGGGATACCCGGGCGCGTACCCGACGCCGAACGCGATCGCCACGTCACGGTCGATCCCCCGGGAGTCGAGGTATCGCCGCGCCTCCTCACCCTCGCGACCCTCGATCAGCGTCTGGTGGTACAGATCGAACGCGGCCTCGTTGGCCCGGTACAGCGCCTGGCGCCTGGAGGCCACCCGCCGTTCGACCGCGCTGTCCCCCTCGTAGCGCAGCGTGATCCCCGCCTCGGCGGCGAGGCGTTCGACGGCCTCGGAGAACTCGAGCTGCTCGACATCGCGAAGGAAGCCGATCGCATCGCCCCCCTTGCCGCACCCGAAGCAGTGGTACAGGCCCTTGGACGGCGACACGCCGAACGACGGCGTCTTCTCAGTGTGGAACGGGCACAGGCCGACGAACCGGTCGGCGCCGGCCTTGCGGAGCGTGAGATAGCCCGAGACGAGCTTGACGATGTCGGTCCGCTCGCGGACCGCCGCGACGTCCTCGTCCCTGATCCTGCCCGCCATGCCGTCCTTCCCGAGCCCTAGAGCAACCACCGCCGGGGAAGGAAGAGCCGATCGTAGATCCGCAGGGCGTACCGGTCGGTCATCCCGGAGATGAAGTCCGCGATGCGGGTCGGCAGGTCGCCCGGCGCCCGATGGTACTCCTCGGGAACCTCCTCCGGGTGATCGAGGTAGTGGGCGAACAGGGCGCGGACCAACGCGATGGCCTTGTCCTGCTCCGCGCGGGCCTCGTTCCGCAGGTAGACGTGGTCGAACAGGAACTCCCGCATCGCGTCGATCGCCCGGAACACCTCGTCGGACAGGCCGATCTCGGGGCCGTCGGCGCTGTGGCGGACGAGGTCGTTCACCAGCGTGTGGATCCGGGCCGAATGCGTGGTGCCGAGGACCGCGACGGCTCCGGCCGGCAGCTCGTCCTCGCGCAGCACGCCGGCCCGGACGGCGTCGTCCACGTCGTGGTTGACGTACGCGATCCGGTCGGCGAAGCGGACGAGCTTGGCCTCGGGGGTCGAGGGCTGCGGCATCGACCAGGTGTGGTTCACGATCCCGTCCCGAACCTCCCACGACAGGTTGAGCCCTTCCCCGTCGTTCTCGAGGTGGTCCACGATGCGCAGGCTCTGCTCGTTGTGGCGGAACGGCCGGCCGAGGTACGGCGTCAGCGCCTGCTCCCCCAAGTGCCCGAACGGCGTGTGGCCGAGATCGTGGCCCATCGCGATCGCCTCGGTCAGGTCCTCGTTGAGGCGGAGCGCGCGGGCCGCCGTCCGGGCGATCTGGCTGACCTCGAGCGTGTGCGTAAGGCGGACGCGGTAGTGGTCGCCCTCGGGCGCGAGGAACACCTGCGTCTTGTGCTTCAGGCGCCGGAAGGCCTTCGAGTGGACGATGCGGTCGCGGTCGCGCTGGAAGCACGTGCGCAGGTCGTCCTGCGGCTCGTCGTGCTCCCTTCCCTTGCTGGCCGAGGCGAGCGTCGCGGTGGCCGAGAGCGTGTCGCGCTCGATCTGTTCGGTGCGTTCGCGGGGCGTGCTCACGCCGAGATAGTAGCGGCGAGGTCGGACCACCTTATCTCGGGGTCGCAGTAGCATCGAAACTCCTGGCTCGCGCTTGGAGCTCTGCCCGTCCCGATCCGAGGAGGCGTGGATGAGAGGCGTCCGGTTGCATGTCATGGTCGGCCTTGCGGCGTTGTCGGTGGTCGCCGCCGCGTGTGGGAGCGACGCGAACAACGCGTCCAGCGGCGGATCGAGTTCGACGGGGTCGACCGGCGGCTCGGGGGCGACCTCCAAGGGCGGCGGCAACCTCTACGGAGGAGGAGGCGGCGGCAGGTACGGAAACTCCACCGAGATGACCGGCGCGACCGGCTCCACGGGTTCGGCCGATGGTGGCGGCAAGGCGGACGCGAAGGCGAGCGTCAACAACTACCTCTTCATGCCGAAGACCGTGAAGGTCAACAGCGGCGACACGCTGGAGGTCACCAACGGCAACGCGCGGACGCCGCACACGTTCACCGTGGTCGGCGAGGACGTCGACCTCGAGCTGGCGCCGCTCACGTCCGAGACCGCGACGATCGACCTGGCTCCGGGGACCTATCAGCTGATCTGCCGCTTCCACGAGCAGCTGGGCATGAAGGGGACCCTGAAGGTCGCCTAGCCGCGCGTCGGCGGCTCAGTGCCCGAACAGCCGGTAGTTCAGGTACGCCAGCGTCTCGCGCAGGTAGCCGTCGAACCGCGTGCCCTCCGTGCGCGCTGCAGACTGCCAGGTGGCCGAGGCGTACGCCTCGATCCCCAGGTCCGACGCCATCCGCTTCATCCGCAGGTTGTGCCACGGGTCCGAGACGAGGAACGCCGAATGCAGATCCTGCCCCTGCATCCAGTCGGCGGCCGCCTGCAGGCTCTGGAGCGTCGACCGGCCGACGGGCGAGGCGACGACCGAATCCGAGGGCAGGCCTTCGGAGATGAGCCAGGCCCGCCCGGCGTCGGCCTCGGTGGAGCGGTCGCCGGGCGCGCCACCGCCCAGCACCAGGATCGTGTCAGCCTTGCCCTCCCCGTACAGGAGCTCGGCGTGGCGGAGCCGGCCCTCGAACACCGGCGAGGGGCGGCCGTCGTACTGGGCGGCGCCCAGGACCATGATCACGTCGGCCCGATCCACGTGCGCGGCGTCGTCGGTGTGCGCCGCGCGCCAGACCGCGACCCCGGTCGCGGTGAACGCCACCACGAGCACCGCGCACAGCGCGGCGACTGCGACCAGGACGGGATGTCGGCGGACCGCCCCCATGGGGCGATGCTAGCAACGCTCCGCGCGAACCCAGGGAGCAGCCGTTGCGCGTTCAGGTGACGCGCACCCACACACCATCCGAGCCCATGGCCGTGACCAGCGTGGACAGGAACGTGCCGCGCACCCGCGCGTCGGCGCCGAACCGGTACGAGCCCGGCGCGACGACGGCGTTCGAGCGATAGGCCCATGCCGGCGTCCCGGCCGTTTGTGGCGGGCAGCACCGATACACCCACGAGCCCGCCGGCAGTGTGCCCGTCCCCGGCCGCTCGAACCCGGCCGCGCTGACGAACAGCTCGATCCTGGACGGGCCGCCGATGCTCACCGTGTGCCGAACATGGTCGCCGAGGCGAGCCGGGTTCGGCGACGCGGTGAGCTCGACGAGCTTCGCGTGCGCCGGCGCGGCGACGAGCGCCGTGGTCAACGCGAACACGAGCAGCGAACGCTTCATGCCTCCTCCTTCCGGCGCCCGGGGGAGGCACGGCGCGACGGACTCCCGCTCCGGGAGCCGTTCCTACGTGTCGGTCGAGGCGATCAGCCCCGAACCCTCGAGGACCGCCACGAACGCGCGGCGGTCGAACCCGCTCCCGAGCAGGGCCAGCGGGTCGCACGCACCGCCCTCGTCCCACGAGACGACCCACACGTCGTTGGGCCCGCCCGAGAGCCGGCCACGCCCCCCGCCCGCGAGCGTCACGGTGCCCGCGTCGGGGAGTCCCTCGCCGAACTCGCCCGGGATCCCCGCGAACGCGTGCAGCTCGCGGCCGTCGCCGTCGGCGAAACCGAGCCGAACGCCAATGCGATCGGGGTACTCCTCCTTGAAGGTCTCGGTGGGCTCGAACCCCGCCGGCGGCGCGAACCGCGCGTCGCAAACCGGCGGACCGATGGGACCGGCTTCGGGCGGCGAGGCCGCGCCGCCGGCGCACGCCGCCAGCGTCAGGACGCTCGAGACGAACACCGCGGCGTTGCGGGTCCGGCTCACGGGAGCGACTCCGCGACCGGCGCGACCAACGGCCCGGTCCCGTCCGGGTTCTCCTCCTGTCCGAGCCCCGCATACAGGCCGCCGAGGCTCCGGACACGTTCGGGAAGGATCGTGGCGCCGTAGCCGAAATCGGCTGCGAGGTCGACGAAATCCCGGGCACCCTCCTCGGTTCGGAACACGCTGATCAGCGCGAAGTCGCCGGGTTCGCCCACGTCCTTCTCGAAGCCCTGGAACTGTGCGACCGGGACGACGTAGAACCCCTGCAGGTCGCCGAATGGCTTGGCCGCGTTGGCCTCCTGGGCCTGCGCCCTCGTGTCGTAGACGCCGCCGACCACGGCGAGCAGAAGCTCTCCTGCGCCAGTGTCCCTCGGAAGCGCCGGGCCGATCGGACGGCCGTACGGCCTGGGCGCCGGCGAGGTATGGGCGGTCGCGGCCATGAGACCGATCGTGATCACGAGGCTCGCCGTCAACCCGGCGATCAGCACGTGCGTACGCTTCATCGATGCCTCCCTCGGCTCAGTAGTCGGTGGCGTACTGGAAGTGCATGGGGTCGCAGAACGACAGCCCCCAGTGGAACCCGTGGCTCTTCCAGATCTGCGCGTGGTTCTCGTTCACGGTCGAGGTGCACTTGCCCATGTACTCCTCGGCCGAGGAGACATCGATGGCGATGCCGAACGCGTGCGTGCTCCAGTCGCCGCTGCCGCGCTTGGCGCGGCAGGCGTAGCCGTAGATCCCGTGCTCGACATAGGGCTGCAGATGCTGGTTCTGGATGTGTCCGTAGACGTCGTTGTCCAGCAGCGTCGAGCGCCCGCCCTTGTCCGAGACCATCGCGGTCGGCCGCCCGCCGAGCTTCTTGTGGAAACGGAACGAGTACGTGACGCCGTTGTCCGCCGCTCGCCAACTCATCGGGATCGCATGGGCGTCGGCGCTGCAGGGCTGGCCGAACCGGTTCACGATCTGCGCGTAGCCACTTGCCGGCGACGGGTAGTTCTGATGCTCGTCGACCCAGCCGAGCCGGCTCCAGTGGAACGCGACGATCAGCGGGACGACCGCCGCGGCCAGCGCTCCGAACGCCACCAACCGGGCCGCGGGCCATGTGCGCGGTTCCTTGCGCACGTGCCACCTCCTCGTGTCGTGGGGAGGTGGGAGAGGATCCGAAGCATAGCGAACACGCGTTCGAGCGCACATCGCCAGGCCGGGGGATTCGGCCGCCGCGGAAGGACTATTCGGTCAGGCCGTCGCGAGGTTGCGTTCGAACTCGCGACGGGCCTCGTCGGCAACCGAGAGCGATCGGAACACGAACGCGTGCGCTTGGCTCCCGTCCCCGACCCCTTGGTCGACGGCGACGACGTATGAGTGCTCGGGTTCGTCGAGCTCGAGCACGTCGCGCGACTGCGTCATCGCGATCGGGTTGCCGGCCTCGTCGAGCATCCGCACGCCGATGATCTCGGCCCGGCGGATCCTGCCGATCTCCCCGCCGGGGTCGCGCCGGACGTCGGCGTTCAGCACCACGAAGTCTTCCTTGGTGACGGCGACGACCACGTCGTACCTGACCCGATGCGTCGCCCCGGGCGCGTGCATGATGACGAACCCGGCGGGGAACACCTCGCCGCTCCCGATCGAGGTGAGCTTTCGGATGCGGGCCTCCTCGGCGTCCTCGAGCCGCACCATCGACCGCTGATCCTCGACGAACACGTCCATGGAGTCGGACGCGCGT
>Ga0075433_10000619_pt1 | contig 23718 bp, 19 predicted proteins | sample RhiMethybrSRZTD2_FD_75299 | JGI IMG/M metagenome (GOLD analysis project Ga0075433, IMG submission 75299) | Populus rhizosphere microbial communities from Tennessee, USA - Rhizosphere MetaG P. TD hybrid SRZTD2 | ecosystem: Host-associated > Plants > Roots > Rhizosphere > Soil | place: USA... | reverse complement strand
GCGCGACGTTAGGCCAGCGACATCGACGAGATTAGTGTTGACCCGTCACCGCCTCTTGACGTAGAAGCTTCGTCACGATCTGAATCTCACCTAGCCACGCGACACGCGACCCTATCGGTTACGGCATGAACGGAAGGATGTTGTCATGCGTACACTGACCCACGCGGTGCTCGTTTCGGCGCTCCTTGTGCTCGTTCCTGCCGTAACGGCTGCTCAACAGTCATCGATCACCGGCGTAGTGAGAGATACGTCTGGCGCCGTCCTGCCTGGCGTCACCGTCGAAGCGTCGAGCCCGGCCCTGATTGAGAAAGTCCGGACGGCAGCGACGGACGAGACCGGCCAGTTTCGAATCATTGAGCTGAGGCCCGGCATCTACACGCTCACGTTCACACTGACGGGATTCACCACCATCAGGCGTGAAGGCTTGGAGCTCCCTGGCGAGTTCGTCATGACCGTGAACGCCGAGATGCGTGTCGGCAGACTCGAGGAATCGATCACCGTCACCGGAGAGAGCCCGATCGTGGACGTCCAGAGCGCACGGAGACGCCGGACCCTGGACAACAACTTGATCGAGGCGCTTCCCACTGCTCAGGGCTATGCCGCCGTGATGGTGCTGGTGCCATCGATGATCCAGAGCGGCGGCGGAAACAACAACGTTCTGCTGAGTCCGGGCATGATCGTTTTCGGGGGGCGCGGTGGCCGTGGCAACGAGGGAATCGCCCAAACTGACGGCATCGGCACCGGAGCCGCGATTAACGGCGGCGGCGTCTCCGGGTATGGCCGACTCGATACAACCGAAGAAGTCGTCATGACCACCTTTGGTGGATTAGGCGACGTCGAGGTCGGGGGGCCCATCGTCAACCTCATTCCACGAAACGGCAGCAATACGTTCACGCACCGCTTCCAGGCATCCGGCCTGACCGGATCGATGCAGGGAAGCAACTACACGCAGGAGCTGCGTGACGCTGGCCTGCGCACACCGGCGAGAACGAACTATCAGTGGGACGGGAGCCTGATGCATGGGGGACCCATCGTCAAAGATCGACTCTGGTTTTTCTACGCGACGCGATACGCAGGAAGCGGAACCGATGTCCCGGGTGTTTTCTTCAACAAGAACGCCGGCGACCCGACCAAGTGGACGTACGAGGCCGATTTCAGTCGTCCGGCGCGGAACAGTTCTTCGGGTTCGATCACGCCGACGCTTCGTCTGACGATGCAGGTGAGTCGCGCGGTCCAGGTGGGAGCCTTCGTGGACGCTGGCGGCTACAGACTGAGCGACCAGCCTCAAATAGGCGTGGTTGGCGCGGCGGCGTTGGCCACGCCCGAGACCGGCACGGTCGGCGGAACCACGCGGTCTCCGATGTTCCAGTACAAAGGGACGTGGACCGTCACGAGCAAGTTATTGCTCGACGCGAGCTTCGGGTCGTACCACCAGAACTGGAACGGACGCGAGCGCCCTGACAACAATCGAGACCTGATTCGTGTGACCGAGCAGTGCACCACCGGGTGTCCCAACAACGGAGGACTCGGAGGCCTGGTCTATCGCGCCCAGGTATGGAATGCCGACTACATGGAGCCCAATCGCTGGCAGGCTGCAACCACCTATGTCACCGGCGCACACAACATGAAGTTTGGTTACCAGGGTGTGTTCCACTGGAACGTCCAGGGCCCTCACGGCAACGACCACAACCTCGAATACAGATTGGACAATGGAGTACCCAACCAGCTCACACAGACGCTGAGGCCGTACAGGACCGATTCGCGCGTCAGGTACGATGCCTTCTATGCGCAGGACCAGTGGACGCGCGGCAGGTTCACCTGGCAGGGGGCGCTGCGCTACGACCACGCCTGGAGCTATTACAATCAGACGCAAATCGGCCCGACGAACTTCCTGCCGACGGCAGTCGTGTTTCCAAAGTCGAAGGGCGTACTCGGGTACCACGACATCAGCCCGCGCCTGGGCCTCGCCTACGACGTGTTCGGCAACGGGAAGACGGCCCTCAAATTCAACGCGGGCCGATATCTGGAAGCGGCGGTGAACAACAACGGGAATTACTCCGAGTTGTCACCCTTCAACCGGACCCCCACCAGCGTGACGCGCTCCTGGGTCGATGCGAACGGCAACTACCAGCCCGATTGCGATCTGATGAACGGCAACACGCAGGATCTGCGTGCCAGTGGCGGTGATTCCTGTGGCCGGTGGAGCGATTTGAACTTCGGGAAGGAAGTGTTCAGCCTCTCGTACGACGAAGCAGTGCTCAAGGGCTGGTACAACCGCCCCTCCGACTGGCAGATCGGGGCGACAGTTCAGCACGAAATACTTCCACGTATCTCTGTCGAAGCGAGCTACGTGCGGCGCTGGCTCCAGAACTTCACCGTGACCGACAACCGCGCTGTGACACCGGCGGACTTCACCGAGTTCAGCGTCACCGCACCTCCTGACTCCAGACTTCCAAACGGCGGTGGATACGTCGTCGGGCCCCTGTATAACGTCATCCCTTCGATGTTTGGAGTGAACGACAACTATCGAACGTACTCGCCCGCCTTCGGCAATGTCTCGATGGTCTACAACGGGGTTGATATCAACATCGCCGCGCGACTTCGCAACGGACTTCAAGTCCAAGGCGGCACTAGCACAGGACAACAGGTGATCGACGCCTGCGAGATCAGAGCCAAGCTGCCCGAGCAGGTCTCGGGAGGAGCGTCGAGTCAAGGCGGAATCGCGTACAGCCCCGTCAACCCGTATTGTCACGACGCGCCCGGTATGACCACGCGTGCAACTGCGGCCGTCACGTACACGATTCCCAAGATCGACGTGCAGTTTGCGAGCACGTTGACGAGCAGTCCGGGCGTTCCGCTTCAGGCCAACTGGAGCATCCCGAACGCGATCGTACGGCAATGGCTGGGGCGGGATCTCGCCGGAAGCGCGCCCAACGTCACGGTGAACCTGCTGGCCCCCGGCGAGATGCGCAGCGATCGTGTGAACATCCTCGACTTCCGAGTGGGCAAGGTCCTGCGCCAATCTCGGCATCGGGCGCTCGTTGCGGTGGACCTCTACAACGTGCTCAACCTCGACACGGTGCTGGTTTACAACCAGACGTATGTCCCGAATGGGTCATGGCTGATACCGCAGTCGGTGCTGACGGCGCGGACGGCGAAGCTGACCGTGCAGTACGATTTCTAGAATCAGGGCACGATCACGAGCTGTGACGCCTCGGCAGAGAACGGCGAGAACGTCGCCGTCCGTCCGAACCTGTCCGTTGCCGTCACGGTGTAGCTGATCCTGCCGATCGGGGCGTCATCAGGTACGGTCCACGAGCCGGTCCACAAATTGAACGGCGAACGTAGGTACCCTCGCGGAGGAGGCGCTGTCGGACCCGCGGCGCCGCGCCAACGCATCGGCGCATCAACAGTCTTCCCCGCGTAGGTCACGTGCGCAACGAGCACCGCGGAGTTCTCCACGTCGCTCGTGCCGCCGTCGATCGCCGTCATCCGGAATCCAACGCGCTGTCCCCGCTTGTAGCGGTTCGTGAGAATACAGTTGTCCGGATCGGTGGGACTGTTGAACAGCGCGACGTCACCCCAGATGACGAGCCGGCCGGATGGATGCCCCGCTTGTGCCGGTGGCGGCGCCGCTTGTGCCGAGGGCGACGCTGCCGGCTGGCCTCCTCCTTGAGCGGCGGGCTGCGACTGCGCCTGTCCCCCGAGTGTCACGGCCGCAACGACAGTGAGGACCACGCACGCGGAGCAGGCGAGCACGTATCGGGCCTTCATGATTGTCGCGACCATACGTCAGTTGGAGGTGAAGACGTACGCGGCGCCCGACTCCTTGGATCCGTTGTCGGCCTGGTTGCCCCCGACGCCATGCGACGACCCGCTCTCGCTGTGCGCGCTGACAACCATGGTCTTGCCGTCTCGGCTCAGAGCAACCGATCCCCCGAACTCGTCGTACGCTTCTGCGTTCGAGCTCTTCACGTAGTGCTGCTGGCTCCAGGTCGTACCGTTGCGCCGGAAGAAGTACACCGCGCCTGATTCAGGCGCGGCGTCGTCATCCTGCTTTCCGTCAACGCCCTTTCCCGAGCTGTCCTCGAGCGACGCTCCAAGGGCGGCGGTGTTTCCGTCGCCGCTCAGCGCCGAGCGTGAGCCGAACCAATCGTTTGCCCCGCTGTTCGAAGCCTTGAGGAACGCCTGCTGAGACCATGTGCTTCCGGTGCGGACGAAGATGTACCCGGCCCCCGAGGACAGATCGGCGGCACGATCGTTGTCGCATCCCGGAGGGTTGACGCCAGTGGCGAGGCAGTCCTCGTCGAGTGAGGCGGTCAACAACGTATTGCCATCGTCGCTCAGCGCGACCATCACACCAAGCGAATCGCCAGCCTCGGCGTTGGATGCGTGAATGTACGCCTCCTGCGCCCACGTGGTTCCCGTGCGCGTAAACACGTACACCGCGCCTGCGCCCCGGCGCATGTTATCCGGCGGGCCGTTGATCCCGCGGAAGGATCCGCCTTCGTCGTAACTGCCGACCGCGAGCGTGCTGCCATCGGCACTGAGCGAGACGCTGTAGCCAAACATGTCAGCGGCGTCCGGGTTCGACGCCTTGATGTATGCCTGTTGCGCCCATGTGTTGCCCGTGCGCAGGAAGACGTAGACCGCGCCGGCCGACGTGGCAGAGTTGTCGGCCTGATTGCCGTTGATACCGGCTGACGCGCTGTCCTCCGAGATGGCTCCCACCGCCAGCGTGCGTCCATCGTCGCTGATTGTGAGTGAGACGCCGAATTGATCGCCGTCACCGAATTTGTCCTCGGTGCCTGCCTCGCCGGTGTTCGAGGCTTTGACGTACGCCTGTTGTGTCCACGTCGTTCCGGTGCGGGTGAACACATACACCGCGCCGGCCTGCGGAATCGACTCGTCGCTCTGATCGCCATTGATGCCGGTGGCTTTGCTGGCTTCCCAGTACGCCGACACCGCCATCGTGTTGCCATCGGCGCTGAGCACGACTGCATGGCCGAACTCTGCGCTCATTTGCGGATTGGACGCCTTGATATAGGCCTGCTGCACCCACGTCGCGCCGTTGCGCACGAACACGTAGACCGCGCCCGATCCGTAAACGTCGCCGCTCGGTTTGGCGTTGACGCCTTTTGCGCCGTTGCCGTCGTGCGGCGCGCCAATAGCGAGTGTGTTGCCATCACCGCTCACGGCCGCACCGAATCCGGCGTGACCATCGAGCACGCCACCACAGCCGAAATGATCGCCGGGTTTCGTGTTCGAGCCTTTGAGGTAGGCGACTTGTTTGAGTTGAGCGCCGGCGATAGTGACAGACGCGGGCGTCTGCCGTTCAGCCGTCTGTAATGACGCACCAGCCACCACGACGAACGCCGCGCCCATCGCTAAGCGCAACCCCACGCGCATCGACGCCTCCTCGGAAACACGAGGCCAGGTCTTTCGTCAGACCCGGCGGGCCAAACTTCCTACTGCTTCGGCGGCGGTTCGCCGTAGTTCTGGGTTCGGAAAATCTCCTTGCCGGTGTCGGCGTCGACGATGCGCGCGCGCTCGGTCAAGTTCATGTACGGAGCACCGCTCTTGAGTCGCCGGCCGGTCATGGTGAGCTTCATGCCCTTCTTCACGGTGAGCGGCGTCCATCCAAACTGTCTGGTGAGCTGCTGTGGTCCGCCCAGCTCGGCCTGCCACCTGACCGTCTTGCCGGCCGCGTCGGTGACGTCGAACACGATGTGGGCGTGAGGATTGACCATCTCGAGCGCGACCACCGTGCCCGTCACATCGATCACGTCTTGAACGTAGCGATCGGCGTCGCCGTGATGCGCCAGAGCAGGGCTCGAGACACAGATAAGACCGACGGCAACGATATACAGTAGGCCTCTCTTCATGGCCATGGGGCCTCCTCAGGAGGAATCTCTCACCATCGAGAAGGTCTGTCAATCGGACCGGACGGATTGTTATAGTCGCACGTCACGGGAAGGACGCGGCATGACATGTGAGTTGAAACGGTCGATTCCGGGCGTCGTGGCAGGTGCCGCGATGTGGCTGTCGTGCGTGGTATTCGTGAGCGGCCAGGCCGCACCCCCTGCCACACCCCCCCTGTCGGACCAGGTGTTCAAGAACGTGCAGGTCCTCAAAGGCATTCCTGTGAACGAGTTCATGGGAACGATGGGGATCTTCTCGGCGGCGCTGGGCATGTCGTGCGAAGACTGCCATGCGGCGGGCGACGTCGACTGGTCGGTCTACGCGAAGGACAGCCCGAGAAAACTGATGGCCCGTGTGATGGTGACGATGATGGCCACCATCAACAAGACACACTTTGGTGGCCGGCAGGTTGTGACGTGTTACACCTGTCATCGCGGCAGCGCGCGTCCGCGGGCCGTAGCGGACCTGGCCGAGCTGTACGGCACTCCGCCTAGCGCCGATCCAAACGGCGTATTCGAACAAGCGCGCGGCGCGCCGCCTCCCGAAGAGGTACTGGACAAGTACATTCAAGCGATCGGTGGTGCGCAGCGGCTCACAGCGCTCACGAGCTTCGCCGCCAAAGGGAACAGGGTCGGCTATGGGCCGGACAGCGAACCGAGCCCCGCCGAGATCTTTGCTCGACGAGGGCAGCGTACGACGATCGTTCATACATCTGGTGGAGACAACACCACGACCTATGACGGCAGTGCGGGCTGGATCGCCGCGCCGTTCAGACCCGTTGCGGTGCTCGCCTTGAGCAACCAGGACATCGACGGCCTGAAGCTGGAGGCCGACCTGTCGTTTCCCGCCAACATTCGACAGGCCCTGACGAAGTGGCGAGTCGGGCCGCCAACTGTGCTCGATGACCGCGAGGTGCACGTCGTCCAGGGGACGACTGCGCGAGGCGCGATGGCCACACTCTATTTCGACATGGAGTCCGGCCTGCTTGTGCGGAGTGTCCGCTACACCGATTCGCCGGTTGGTCGCATTCCGACGCAGATCGACTACTCGGATTATCGCGACGTGGCCGGCGTGAAGATGCCGTTCAAGTGGACGAAGACGTGGCTGGACGGACGCGACACGTTCGAGATCACCGAGGTGCAGCCGAACGTCGCGATCGACGCCGCGAAGTTCGCGAAGCCGCCCGCGCCCGTCGCGCGTTAGTCAGTCGTAGTGTCCGGCTTCAGCCGGACCGTATCAGTGCGGGTCCGGCTTCAGCCGGACCGTATCAGTGCGGGTCCGGCTTCAGCCGGACCCACCCGGCACTCCAAGGTATTGGCTTTTGATCTCTTCGTTCGCCCAGAGCGCCGCGGGCTCCGACGCATGCACGATGGCTCCCTGACTCATCACGTGCGCGTAGTCCGACATCTGTACGGCGAATGCGGCGCTCTGCTCGACCAGCAGCACTGACATCCCTTCCTGCCGCAGCTGCCCGATCAGGCGACCGACCTCCGCCACGAGTGACGGCGCCAACCCCTCGGTTGGTTCATCCATGATGAGCAAGAGCGGATTCGCCACGAGCGCGCGCGCGATGGCCAACATCTGCTGTTCGCCACCGCTCAAGTCGCCTCCGCGGTGATGGACGCGCTCCGCGAGCCTGGGAAACAGCGCACAGACACGATCCACGCTCCAGGCACCGCCCGATCGTCGCTGGCGAGCGGCGATCGCGAGATTCTCGGCGACGGTAAGCGAGGTAAAGATGCGCCGGCCCTGCGGAACGAGACAGATTCCCGTCTCGTGGATCCGGTGCGGCGCGAGCTTGGTCGTATCGACGCCGTCGAAGAGTATGCGACCGCTTCGGGCGGGCGTCAGTCCCGTCAGCGAGCGGCAGAGGGTTGTTTTGCCGGCGCCGTTCCGGCCCAGAACCGCCGTGACCGTCCCGCGCTCCGCTCGCAGCGTGACCCCCTGCAGCACGTGGCTGTCGCCGTAGTACGTGTGGATGTCGAGGATGTCAAGCACCGAGATAGACCCGTTGCACCGTCTCGTTCGCGCCGATGTCGGCGCGCGATCCTTCCGCGAGGACTCGTCCCTGATGGAGCACGGTGACGCGCTCCGCGAACGCGAACGCCATATCCATATCGTGCTCGATGAGCAGGACGGTGATCGCCGGATCGAGCGCCTCGAGGAGCGCTCGCAACGAGACACGCTCGGGCGTCGAGAGACCCGCCATCGGTTCGTCGAGCAGCAGCAGCCGCGGGCGTCCGGCCAGCGAGAGCGCGACCTCGAGTCGCCGTTGATCGCCGTAGGAGAGATGTCGTGCGCGCGTGTGCGCCAGCGACGATAGTCCGAATCGGTCGAGCAGGCTCGTCGCATGATCCGCGAGATCGGCGTACGACGAGAGCGATCGAAACCACGCGAAACGACGCCGGTCGAGCGCCGTACAGGCCAGCAGCACGTTCTCCATCACCGTGAGATCGGAAAACAGTCTCGTGATCTGAAACGTCCTGGAGATGCCGCGGGCCGCGCGCTGATGCGGAGCCAGCGAGGTGACGTCGGCTCCAGACAGGAAGAGCGTACCGCTGGTCGGCGGCAGCTCTCCGCTGATCACATTGAAGAGGGTCGTCTTGCCAGCGCCGTTTGGACCGATGACGGCGTGACGCGACCCAGACGGCAGCGTCAGACTCACGTCGTCGACGGCCTTGAGGCCACCGAAGTGGCGAGACACGCGGTCAAGTTGCAGACAAGGCTGCGACATTCCTTGATTTGACGATCTTTGATTATTGAATAGTTGTTGATTATCGATCTCCGATTCTTGATTGAAGGCGGATCACGACGTCGCGGATCACGACGTCACAACAGCTCGTTGCGTTTTCAATCAAGAATCAACAATCGCCAATCAACAACGACTCAAAGATCAAAGATCGATCAAATCAACAATCGACTCTCTTCAGCGTCCGGTCTGTCGGAGTGGTGAGCAGCGATAATGTGCCGTGACCGTTAGTCGCCAACGACGCGGCCCGCCGATCGTCACTCTACGATCGTCAACTGAGAGGCCTGCACCTCGAACGGTTTGAATTCTCCGGTGCGTCCGTATTTGTCCGTGGCGGTGACGGTGAATCGAATAATCCCGACTGGCGTCTCCTGCGGAACGACCCACTTGGCGACCCAGAATTCGCGCTCGGGCTGCGCCGCCGTCGCGCGATAGCGCATCGGGATGTCCACGGTCCTGCCGCCCACGGTGAGATGTACGACCAGTTGCGCCGATTCCTCGCGCTTGCCGGTGGACGGATCGGCGACGAACATGCGGAACCCGACTGGATCGCCGCGCTTGAAGCGGTTGCGCAGGATGCAGTTCTCCGGATGGCCCGGAGGCTGGAAGAGCGCGATGTCTCCGTAGACGATCAGGCGCCCTTGCCCCGGGGCAGGCGGCGTCGGCGCCGACTGCGACATGGCACTCGAACCGGCTTGGGCTCCGACAAGTACTGCGATGACGATCGTGAATACGGCGAGAAGTCCTGTTGATCGCATCTGTGCCTCAGATCGAATAGCTCAATGCGACGCGATTGTAGCAGGCCCTAGCCGAGACGCGTCACCCCACCCACCAGTCTATCGCTACTAAACCGGTGCGCGTTCCACGGGCTTCCGCCTGCGGCGGAAGAAGAACCAGCTCGCTTCCGTGAGAACGAACACGATAGCGTGCGTCAATTCGGAAGCGTCGTAAAGATGCTCCAGTTTCTTTTCGCTCACGACCACCAGCATCATGAACAATGTGACTAGCGACAGAAGAAGCAGGCCAGCATCTCTCCTAAACACCACGGAGTAATAGAGCCCGACTGGTGTCGTGAACACCCCGACGATCGCCAATGGAAAGAGAATCAGGAACATGCGAGCGGCCGCCCTCTCGTCAGCGACGTCGAGCGACAGCGATTCAATCAGGGTGGCCAGGCCCCATGGGATGAAGCAGGCATAGGCGATGTCGCGTTTCCTGCGCTGTGTGTCGTGAAGTTCCAATTTCTGCATCCGTGTAATCGTCAGGCTCTGAAGCGGCCTCGCCCTTATCTCGCGTAGAGTGGCTCGCGTAAGTACGCGACCGGGTCGAATGTCCAGAACTGCGAGACCTTCGGAAACGTGTCGATCACCGTGTTCTGCAGCTCGCCGTTCACGCGCTCGACCCTGCGGATGTACACGTTCTCGATCGGATTGCCGTACGCATCGAGCTCCACGGGACCCCGCGGCAGATTGGATGGCCTGGCCTTTCGAATGGCATCGAGAAGCGCCGCCCGGTCCTCGACGCGTCCGTCGATCGCGTTGATGGCCGCTACGAGCCACTTCCCTCCCGTGTACATGCTCTCCGAGTAGTAGCTCGGCATCTTCTTGAAGCGCGCGCGATAGGCGTGCACGAACGCGTCGTTGGCTGGAGTCTTCAGCGCCGCGCTGTAATGCAACGCCGTCACTGTCCCGATCGCCTCATCGCCCATGAACGGCAGCACGTGCTCGTCGGTCGTCGTGCCTCCGCCAATCAACGTCACACGATCCTTGAGTCCAAACTCGCGGTACTGCTTCATGAACTGGAGCGCGGACCGGCCGAGCAGCAGCGCGTAGACAGCATCGACGTCCCTGGGTATCTGCGCGAGGTAGGGCGCGAAGTCGTGCACGGAAATGGGGACCCAAATCTTCCGCCTGATACGTCCGCCTTCGGCGAGAAACGTCCGCTCGAAGCCGCCGACTGACTCCCATCCGAACGCGTAGTCGAGCGCAATCGTCACGACCGATCGAACTCCGAGCTTGTGGTACGTGTACTCACCGAACGCGTGATTGGGCTGACTTCCGCTCCAACCGGTACGCACGATCCACTGGCCCCGTCGTCGCTGTGTCAGATCGTCGGCCGAGACCACCGGGTAGACCATCGGGATCTTCATCGACTCGATGTACGGGGCGAGCGCATATCCCGTCGAGGACAGGAGCACGCCAGCCATCACGTGCACCTCGTCACGCTCGACGAGCTTCCTCGCCTTCGTCAGCCCCACTGCCGGGATCGCCTCATCATCCTCGACGATCAGCTGAATGCGTCGCCCTCCGGCGCGATAGCCGATTTCGTCCAGGTACAACAAGAACCCATTCAGGATGTCGCGGCCGTTCTGTGCGTTTCCACCAGACAACGGCACCAAGAAGCCGATCTTGATTGGGTTGTCCTGAACCTGAGCGGCCGTCGCAACGAGGATCGATGCCAGCAATGCGAATGTCGTGACGACGGTCCTCATGTCGGCCTCGGATCAACTCCCAAATCCCAACTCCCAATTCCCAATTTCAATTCTCCAAACCTCCAGCGCACTCCTTGGGAGTTGGGTGTTGGGAGTTGGGAATTGGAAGTCAACGTGTTTGACTGGCCGCCTAAAGGCGGCCCCTACGACCGAGATTCCACAGCCCCTGCGGCGCCCACATGATGGTCACGATGTAGACGATGCCCAGCACGAGCAACCACCTTGCGGTATAGGCGCTCATCACGTTCTTGAGGAGCACAATCGCGCCTGCTCCGAGTACCGGACCTACCAACGTGGCCGGACCCCCGAGCGTGACCATCAGGAACAGCTCGGACGAGGCCGTCAGGTCGAGATACGTCGGACTGACGAAGCCGTTGTAGTACGCCCACATCACTCCTGCTGCACTGGCAAAGGCGCCGGATACGACGTAACTCAGGTAACAGTGCACCCAGGTGTTGAAGCCCAGGCTCTTCATGCGTCGCTCGTTCTCACGAATACCGCGAAGCGTGAGCCCGAACGGCGACGTCACCAGCCGCTTCATCAGGATGCTGCACACGGCGAGCACGAGCAGCGACAGATAGTAGAAAGGCAGCGGCCCTGTCACCGGCAGCCCTGCGTGCGATTCGAGACGCGGAATGCCCGAGATACCGTTGTCCCCGCCGGTCATCGGGATCCAGCGATAGCTCACTCCCCAGAGCACCATGCCGAGCGCGAGCGTGATCATCAGAAAGTAGACGTCGCGCACGTGCGAGACGATGAGCCCGAGGAGCGCGGCGAGGATGATACCCGTCAGGAGGCCACCGGCCACCGAGACCCAGAAGCTCGCGTGATACGTCGTCGACAGAATGCCCACACCGTACGCGGCGACGCCGAAGAAGCCGGCGTGGCCGAGCGAAGGAAGTCCGGTGTAACCAAGCAACAGATCCAGGCTCATGGCGAGGATGGCCAGAATGACCATTTGCGTCAGCAGCCCGATCCAATACGGCGACAGGAACGAAGGACCGACGAGCAGGAATATCGCGAGGGCGACGACGACAGGAAGCCTCCACGCGCCTCCCGTGGGCTTACGCTCTGCCATACAAGCCGGTTGGCTTCACGGCCAGGACGACGATCATGGGCGCAAACAACGTGAAGTACGAGAGCTCGGGCACGAGCGCCTTGCCGTAGTTGTCGATCATGCCGACGACGATGGCTCCGACGAGCGCACCCTTGAGACTGCCCATGCCGCCGATGATCACGACCACGAACGCCAGCGGTAACAGATCGAAATCCATCCCCGCGTATCCGCCGAGGATCGGCCCGCCCATCACGCCACCGAACGCGGCCAGTGCGGCGCCGGCGGCGAACACGCCTCCGGAGAGCCGAGAGACATTGATGCCCGTCGCGGCGGCCATCTCGGGGTCGTCAACCGTCGCGCGCACCCGTGCTCCGATGAGCGTCCGATCGTTCAGCAGCCACAGCCCCACACCCACCAGCGCCGCCACCACGATCACGTAGAGGCGGTACCACGGGAAGACGATCCCGCCCACACTCATCGACCCGTTGAGCAGCGCGGGCGTCGTGAGCGTGAACGGATCGCCGCCCCAGATCATGAGCGCGGCATCGCGAAAGAACAGTGCGAACCCCATCGTCATCATCATCTGGGCGAGGGGTTGCGATGCGAAGCGTCGAAGAAAGACCCGCTGCATCACGAATCCCACCGCCGCGACGACGATGAGCGCCACCGCTGTTCCGAGAAGCAAGCTGTGCGTCCGCGTCGTCACGGTGTACGCAACGTAGACGCCCAGCATGACGAACGAGCCGTGCGCGATGTTGACGATCCGCATCACGCCGAACGCCAGCGTCAGGCCGCTCGCGATGAGGAACAGCAGCGCCGCGGAAAAGAGACCGTTCAGGGTCTGGACGAGGAGGTAGGTCATGCGTAGGTCAAAGGGCAAATGTCAAAGGGCAAAGGTGAGGTCAAAGGTCTAGGTCAGAGGTTTAGGTCAGAGGTCTAGGTCAAACCTAGCGTGCCAGGGCAAACTGCGACCTCGGACCTCGCATCTGGTACTTCGCACCTCGTACTTGGCACCTGCACCTCGTACCGTTTACCTCACCTTTGCCCTTTGCCCTTTGACCTTTGACCTACTGCCCCCGTCCCCCGCGTCCGCGGCCCTCGCCCGCCGGGGCGCTTCCGCCAGGAGCACCGGCGGGCGTAGCGCCGCGACCAGCCGGCAGCGGGGGCTGTGGTCCGAGCACTTTGGTGAGCGCCTGATAGGCGCACTGCTCGTCCATGTTTCCGCCGCCGACGCCAATCGCGCCGATCAGATTGCCTTCGACGACGATCGGGAGCCCGCCGCCGACGAAGTAATAGGCGAGACCGGACTCCTTCCCGAGATCGAGGCGAATCACGCGGCCTTCGACGTCCGAGAAGCGCTGCGCCACGGCGCTCGATGGCGTGCGTGCGTAGAGCGCCGTCTTCGCTTTGAGCATGCCGGTCTCGGCGCCGATCGGAAGGACGCCGTCCATCACGTGCGCGTCCACGATGTCCCCGTTGGGCGCGAGTACGAATATGGCGTAAGTCCCGGGGGCTCCCTGCTGATTGCGCGCGAAATCGACACACGCGTCGACGATCTGCCGGGCCACGGTGGCACTGATCTGATTCTTCATCAGCGTCCGCTGCGCGACCTCTTTGGACACGGTCGCCTTATCGAGCGATCCCTGAGCGAGAACCGCGGCCGGCGCGAGCATGGCCGCGAGGAAGGCGATGGTCGTAGCTCTCTTCATAGGTTCCTCTCCCGTTCGTGAATTACATTCCGTGATCCAGAATGATTTTCATCCGCCGACCGTGGTCCGAGCCCAGCATCCCGATTGCGGCCTTCAACTCCTCGAGCGGAACGACGTTGCTGATCAGCGGATCGAGGCGTACCTGCCCGCGCTGGACCAAGCCAATCGCCGCCGGATAATCCTCGCTCTTGGCGACGCGCGCGTTGATGAGCACCAGTTCCTTGAAATACAGGTCGTAGAACGGGAGCGCGCCTTCCTTCGCGGTGATGATCCCGAAGAGGAGCAGCCGTCCGCCCGAGCGCGCCATGTCGATTGCCGCCGACAGCGACGGCACGACGCCGGTCGTCTCGATGATGACGTCCGCACCGCGTCCATCGGTGACGTCTCGCACGCGGTCCACTGCGCCCTCGCCGCCAGGAATCGTGACGTCCGCACCGAGCGTCTCCGCCATCGCGCGCTTGTCGTCGCTGCGCGTCACACCGATGACCGTGGCTCCGCGCGCCTTCGCGAGCTGCACGTGCAGCTGACCCGTGACACCCAGGCCAAGCACCACGACGAACTCGCCGGGGAAGATGTCGATCTGTCGCTGTGCATGGAGGCAGGTAGTGAGCACCTGGATGAGCGGGGCCGTACGTGTGTCGACCGCCTCGGGCAAGGGAAACACGTGGCTTGCTGGAGCACTCACGAATTCCGCGAATCCACCATCGGTGTCTCGCCCAACGAGCATGCCGTTCCGGCACAAGTGTGTCTGACCGATTCGACAATGGAAACAGGCGCGGCAGTACAGTTGCGGATCCACGATCACTCGATCGCCGCCACGCAGCGTGCTGGAGCCCGCGTCGACGACATCGCCCGCCATCTCGTGTCCCATGATCCTGGGGTAGCGGACAGGAATGGCCCCGTTGAAGATCTTGAAGTCGGTACCGCAGATCCCACTGTGCGTCACCCGCACGAGCACGTCGCCGGACGCGGCGCTGGGCCGCGCGACATCATCGCGGATCAGCGTCCCAGGCGCCGTCAGCACCATGGCTTTCATCGGCGCGCAAGGACCTCAGGGTTGACCGGGTTGCGAGGGGCGCTTCCGCTGAGCACGGCCACGACCTCCTGAGCGGCCTTGACCTGCAGCTCGACGAGCGACTCTTCAGAGTAGAAGCTCGTATGCGGCGTGATGATGACGTTGTCGCGTCCGAAGAGTGGCGACGGTGGCGGCGGCTCCTGTGTCATCACGTCGAGCGCCGCGCCTGCGAGCGTTCCTGCGTCGAGCGCCTCGGCCAGCGCGCGTTCATCGATGATCGGCCCGCGCGCAGTGTTCACCAAGTACGAGCCCGGCTTCATCTGAGCGAGCGTCTCCCGATTGAACAACCCGCGCGTTTCCGGCAGCAGCGGCACATGCACCGACACGTAGTCGGAGATCTGCAGGAGTTCCGTGAACTCGACGCGCTGCACGTCCGCGCGTGCGAACGCGTCGGGCGGGACGAACGGGTCGAACGCGACGACCTTCATGCCGAACGCTTTCGCTTTGGGCGCGACCAGTTGCGGAATACGCCCGAATCCGACCAGCCCGAGCACGCTGCCGCGCAGGCGATGAATGGGCACCACGGCTTTCATCTCCCACCGGCCGGCATGCGTTTGTCCGCTCGACGAAGGGATCTTGCGGACCAATGCCAGCAGCAGCGCCAGCGCGTGGTCGGACACCTCGTCGATGCAGTAGTCGGGCACCTTGGTGACCACGATGCCCGCGTTCGTGGCTGCGGCGAGATCGACGTTGTCGACGCCGATGCCAAAGCGCGAGATGATTCGACAGCGCGGCATCTGCTGAATCATCTCCGCGGTGATCTTCGCGTAGGTCACGAGCAGCGCGTCGGCCGAGGCCGACGCGCGCACGATGGCGTCGGGCGTGGGTTCGTCGGCCATCCGCAGCTCAGCGTCGATTGAGGCGAGTACCTGGCGGGCAGGCTCAAGGTTGGGAAACACGGAATCCGAGACGGTGACGAGCATGGTGCGGCGGTAAGTCTAGTCCAGGTATCCGCTTTGCCGATCATTTCGGGCGGCACTGGTGTAGCATCCCGCCACGACGCCCCGTCGGGGCAGTGAACGTCACCGGATTCTACGGAGAGACGTATATGAAGAACAGCGTTTCCAAGGCCATGCGCGCTGCAGCGTTCATCCTACCGATCAGCGTTGGTGTGCTGGGTCTCTATGCTGCCTTGTCGGCGCAGACGCCGGCCGCGCCCCGGTACAGGTTCGACCCGGATTGGCCGAAGCCGTTGCCGAACAAATGGAAGATGGGCGGCGTCACCGGCCTCGCCGTGGACAAGAACGACGACGTGTGGGTGTTGAACCGGCCGAACGACCTGACGGAGATCGAGGTGCATGCCGAGCTCACGCCGGCGACGGCCGACTGCTGCGTGCATCCGCCGTCGATGATCCACATCGACAAGAATGGCAACGTCATCGGTTCGTTCGACGCGCCCCAAGGGCACGGCATGGACGTCGACAGCCAGGGGTTCGTCTACATCGGACAGGACACGGTCCGCAAATACGATCCGAAGACGGGCAAAGTAGTTGGCGAGGTGCCTCGAGCACCTGAAACGGAGAACGGCGGTCCTCCCGGAGGTCGCGGTGCCGCGCCTCGGGTTCCTGGCCGCGGCAGCGCTGGTCCCGTCGCCGGCTTCCTGGCGCCCGCCGGAGGGGGCGGACGCGGCAACGCCGGTGAAGGTGCGGCGCGCGGAGCAAACGCAGCGGCCTTCCGCGCCAAGTATCCCGCGTCGACGCCGATGATCGTCGGAGGCGTCGAAGAGATTCGGCTCGACGAGCCGGCCGGCGAAATGTACGTCGCCGACAGCTATCTCGGTGGGCGCGTGATGGTCTTCGATCTGAAAACGTTTGCGTTCAAACGCGGCTGGGGCGCATATGGACGCCCGCTGTCGCAGGTCTCGACCGACGATGCCGACCGCGCCTACACCCCCAACGGTCCGATGCCGAAAGAGTTCCGCGGTCACCTGACGATCAACTTCTCGAACGATGGTCTCGTCTACGCGGCCGATCGCAACGCCAACCGCATTCACGTCACGACCAAGGAAGGCAAGTACCTCAAGGAGTTCATCCTCGCGCCGCACACAGGCATCGGCGGCGCGACAGGCGGCGTGGGGTTCTCGGCTGACAAGCAGCAGCGGTTCCTGTTCATCTCGGATCTGACGAACAACCACATCTACTTCCTGAACCGCGAGGACGGCAAAGAAGTGGGCCGCCTGGGCAGCATGGGCGACAACGGCGGATCGTTCTACGGGCTGCACATGATCGCGGTCGATTCAAAGGGAAACATCTACACTGGCGAGGTGTTTGCCGGTGAGCGCGTCCAGCGATTCGTGCCTGCGGACAGCCCGCGAGGAAAGCTGTTGGAGCAACTCGCGCGCGTACAGCCATAGGCAGAATCGAAATGCGGGCGGGGCCCGGCGCACACGGGCCCCGCCAACCTACTTCAGAATGTCACGTTGGCACTGAACTGAACCATCCGGCCATCCTGCAGCAGCGACGGCTGCATCCAGAGGGGGCCGTAATTGGTATTGAGCGTCGAGGCCGTGCTCCCGTTGAACACGTTGTAGACGTTGAAATTGGCCTGCAGGCGCATGCGCTGCGTAATAGGAATGCGCTTCGCCAGCCGCACATCGAGTCGCGTCAAACGATGGTCGAACATCGTTTGCGGCGCGATCAGTGGAACGGTGGCCGTTGCGGCGCACACCGTCGCGCCCCGGCACGCGGCCAGGTTTCGATTCAGGCTCGGAGCGATCTCTGCGTTGCTTGCACTGTAGTTCGCGACGATCGTGGGCCCGGAGATATTCTGAAAGACGGCGCTCACGATGAAGTCGTACGGCAGCGGATAGGTCATGAAACCTTTCAGCTGGGTCTGACCCCTGAACGGCGTCACGTTCCTGCAGATTTTCTGGCCGTCGATCGTCGTCGCCGTAAACGGGATCGGAGCGGACAGTACGCCAGCCCCTCCCGGTGCAATGTTGCCGGGAAGGGCGCCTGTCGACGCGCCGGGAGAATCGACGTTGAAGCACGCGTCGTTGACGCTGCGGCCCGTATCGACGCCGCCGCCGATCACCACGTCGGCGCGGAGTCGCGCCGTGAGTGTCACATTGAAGAAATCGTTGACGCGTGAGAGCTTCCCGTAGTGGTCGGCTTGCGTGATCACGCTGTTGACCTGGGCGAACTTCGCCGGGTTGACGTCATACAAGCCGCAGACTTGATACCCACCGCCGTGTGGCAAACGTGAGTTCGTCGGCGCTGTGATGCAGTACGGATCGAAATCCGCCGGGGTCACCAGCGTGTTGTCCGTCACGAGGTGGTTGCCAAACCAATTGCGGTAGTAGCCGCCGGACATCGACACGCCGGGGCGAAGCTCGTGCTGCACTTCGGCGGTGAAATCCCAGTTGTAACCCCGCGCACCCCACCCGAGCAGGGCGTCGGCGGCGTACTGCGTCGTCACATTGAGACCGCCGAAATTGGGATTGGCCAGCCCGCCGCACTCACCGTTCAATGCGCGGTTCGCGAGGTCACAGTCGGGCACGTAGTTGCCCCGGCGCGGATCGCCTTCTGGATATGTGTAGTCGTTCCACGTGCGGGTCACCGAATTGATCGACGTCGTGATCGGATTGTTGTTCTGCGTGATCGCGATCGCCGTTTTCGATACGTAGCGGCCGATCGCCACTTTCAGAGCGGTCTTGCCGTTCCCGAAGAGGTCATATGCGACGCCGACGCGCGGATCGAAGTCTTTCCACAACGGCACATTCTTCACCTCGGCGAAGTTGCGCTCGGGAACCCACCCGTTCGGCGTGGCGGCGACGTGCTGTGCCGGCACGTATCCGTTGAAGTACTCGAACCGGACTCCGTAGTTGACGGTCAGCCGAGCGAGATTCCATTGATCCTGCGCGTAGAATGCGAAGTCCTTGTTCTGCGCCTCGAGTCCGTACGGCGTTGCCCACTGCGTGACCATCACGGGAAGGCGATTGTTGAAGATGTAGTCGACGTTCGTGTTGCCCAATTCTGCGGCAAGCTCCAAGTAGCTTTCTTCGAGCTGCATGCCCGCCTTGAAATTGTGGCCGCCGGTGATGTACGAGACGGAGGCGCGCTGACTGAAGCGCGGCACCAGCTGCTTTTCGTAGTACAGAGGGCCGAAGGTCGGCGTGCCCGAGTTGTAGCGCATGCCGGTCGACTGCTCGAAGATCGACACGTCATCCTTCGTCACTTCCGGTTGCCGATAGATGGGCCAGCTGCCGTCCGCACGTCCTGCGCCGGCCTCGAACAACAGCTTGTTGGTCACCGGGGCGCTCCACGTGGCCTGATAGAGACCCGCCGGCTTCAAGTGATAGCTGAAATAGGCCTCCGGTGCGTTCAGCGTTCCGCTCGCCGTGAGCGCGGGACAGTGGCAGTCCCGTTGGGGATCGGCGAAGAAGTTGAACCTGTTCTTCTCCGTTGCCCTCCACGTGACGCGGATCGCTTTGGACTCGTACCACTCTTTCGCGAACCCCGGACGACTGAGATCGGGGGTGTAGAACGGTGTGTGTTGCGTGGCGTTGTAGAACTTGTTGGCTGCCTGCCGCTCGTTTCCCCACTCGCGGAACGAGCCGTAGAACCACAGTCGATCGCGTTTGATCGGCCCGCCCAGCGTGAAGCCGCTATCGTAGATGTAGTTGAGACGATTGACGCTCTTGAGCCCTCGAGAGATCAGCTCATCGCTCAAGTTGTCACTCATCAGGTTGTGATTCGAATACAGACCGGAGGCGCTGCCCGCGAACCTGTTTCCGCCTTCCTTCGGGATCATGTTGACGATGGCGCCGTCGGCATTGCTGTCTGCCGTGATCCCGCTCGTCGACATCAGGATCTCTTGAACGGTTTCGGCGTTGGCGTTGTAACCCTGATTGCCCGACGCGTGCTGAATCCCCATACCGTCGAACTGAACGTTGGTGCCTCCCTTGCCGTGATACGTGCCGCCGATCTGTCCGACGTACGCGCCGGTGACGTCGAACCCTTCGTTCCCGCGGAAGCCCGGCGTGAGCGCGACCAGGTTGTTCAAGTTTTTTACGCTGCTCGGAAGCACGTTGAGCAGATCGGCTGAGACGACCACCTGCTTGCGGGCGTTGCGCGTGTCGACCAGTGGTGACTCTCCCGTCACGGTGATCGTCTCGGTCAGCGCACCCACTTGCAGGTCCGCGTTCACGACGGCCGTAAACCCCGAGGTGAGCTCGATTCCGTCACGCCTGAAGGCATTGAAGCCAGTGAGCGTGAAGTTCACGGTGTAACTGCCTGGCCGTAGATCGACGATGTTGTACCGTCCCTCGCTATCGGTGACGACGCTGCGAGTCTTTTCGATGAGTGCTGGACTCGACGCTTCCACGGTGACGCCGGGCAGCACCGCCCCCGAAGTGTCTTTGACGACGCCCGCGATGCCACTTGCCGACGCCTGCTGGGCCGACGCGATGTTCGGCAGGAGCAGGACACCCGTGACTAGGCACGCACGCACACCTCTCTTGGCTCGTCCCATTTGGTCCCTCCTGCATCTAATTGAGTGAGTAGCCGACTCCGCGTCCACACCGGAGGAAATCAGGAGTGCTGTGGATACCGTGCGACGTTGACATTGTCAAGGAGCAAGGTGTCGACGGGTTGAAGTCCGCGTCAATGGATGAGATTGCAGCGTCCCCTCAGTGAAGAGATGCAATCCCCATCCAAAACAGACTTCGCCCGGCGGCGGGGTTTGCCTCGATGTCGTACGTGCGCGCGAATGACAGCCTGCCATCGCTGCCAATCGTAAACACGGAGAGGCCAGCCGGCACCGTGTGCACGCCTCGTTCGTCTCGCACCGCAAGCGGAGTCAGATTGCCGACGACCAGCACGCGTCCGCTCGGATCGATCGCGAACGTGCGTGGATGAAAGCCGCGTGTATCGGCGGTCTGGATCAGCGTCGGCTCTCCGGTCTCCAGGTTGATCGAAAACACGGCAATCGTGTTTTCACCACCAAGAGAGACGGGCGTGCCCTGGACATCGGTGGTCGCGCTGGCGCGATTGCCGACATAGACGAACCGCCCACTCGGGTGGATGTGGATGGAGCTTGTGGTTTGTCCGGCGCGAACATTGTTGGGATCCGCGAGGGTGGTCTTCGAGAAGAGTGGCGCTGAACTCAAGGAGTCGTGCTCGATATGAAAAACGTCGATGCGGTTCTGACGCTCGAGTGCGAGGTATGCCCACGGTCTCGATGGATGAAAGTCGATGTGGCGGGCTTGAAATCCGTAGCCGCGCCCCGGCGCAATCGAGCCCGTGTTCTTCAACCGCCCGTTGTCGAATGCCAAGACTTTCAACGCGCCCGGGTCCTCCGGTGTGCTCGCCGTCGGTGCGTTGCCGCGCGTGACGAGCACGACGGCATGGTTCGACGGCAACACGCGCACGTGATGTGCGTAGACGCCCGTGTCCAGCGGCGACTGCGGTTTCACTTCGTCGCCGATGGTTCCGTTGCCGTGAATCCGGTGCACCGTGACGCCACTGGGGTCGTTGTACGCGACAAGCAGATGTGCGCCTGTGGCGTCGGTGGTCACGTGAATCGGTCGTGAGCGAAGTGGTATGGGTGAACCTCTCGCCGTGAGCATGCCCGTCGCCGTGACCTCAATCGTCGTCACTCCGTGACGCCCGTCACTGGCTGCTGCGCCGCCAGCACTGTAGCTCGCGCCCCTGTTGCTCCAGGCCACGTAGAGATGACGATGCGATGGGTGCAATGCCGCTTCCTGCACGTTGGCGGGAAGCGTGACCGTGCCGCGTTTTTCGAGGGTGGCGCGGCTGATGTCGAGGTCGTACTGCGTCAAATCCGATCCGACCGCGGCGAAGACGATGGTGCTGGACCGCGCGGGCGTCGCAGTCGTCTGCGCCGCTGGCGCGACATCAATGGAGATGACGACAGCCAACGCGATCGCGGCGATGGATATGTTCTTCAAGTCAGGGAAGCGGTTTCAACGGTTCTCTGAACATCCGATTCACATCCTTTTCGTTCTCACAGAACGTTTCGATCAGATCTGAATCAGGCAACAGATTCACCGGCACTCTCGCGGTCCATGGCTTCACGTACGCCTTCGGATCGTTGATCGTGATGTCGATGTCCATGTTTCCGATGTTGCGCCGCGTGAAGCGCTCGGTCACGTGTGCCGCATCGGTCTGTGGATGGCCGGCGCCGGTATCGACCCAGGCGCGGCCGTTGAATCCGGTGGTCTCCACGACGAGCGTGTCGCCTTCCCAGCGTCCGATCGAGTAGCCGAGCCAGGTCGGTTGCGGGTCAGTCGGGTGTGGACGGCCATCGAGGAACACCTGACGGAACGTCTGGTTCGTCGAGGTCTCATACAGGAAGATGACCAACGCGGGAGTCTGCACGATCTTGAAGGGGTGCGGCATGCCGCGGCTTCCGCCGAGGTTGGCTCGAGGAACGCCTGGGGGCAGGCAGGCGACCATCGGATCGTTCTTGTGCTGGTTCGACTGGTTCTCCTTCACCCGTTCTTCCGCCCACGGAAGCATCAGGAGCTCGCCCGGCTTCAAGTCACGCGCAAGGTTGCCGAAGTAGCCGCGATCGTTGTGCCACGTGCCGGACAGATCGGGCTTGCCATCAGGCGTTCGAGCGACTGGCGCGGCGAGATTCACCTTGCCGTCTGCGGTGCGTGGAAGTCCCGGGATCTTGTAGTTGATCCATTGCGCGTGCAGCACGGCAACAGACAGCCACACCACGGCGACTGCAGACAGCCGGATTCGATGGGACAACGCGCGATTGCGTGCAGCCGTACGTCCTCCGTTCAGTCACGGGCCTGCCGAACGACGCGCCAATGGACTGGGCGGATTCTACCTGAAGCCGACCGTGAGCGTCAGATCGTCTTGCCATCGGCCCATAGTCGTTATACTTCGCCATCGAACTTCCATCCGTCGATGTGCGGAGGCACGCATGAAAGCACGAAGCCCAAAGATTGTCGCTCTTGCTATCGCGTTGTCCGCGATCATCATCGTGAGCAACCGGCTGGGTGTCGTCGACGGCCAACAGAAGAAGACACCGGGCGAAGGGTTCGCCGCCGTTCCCGGACTCAAAGGCGGCCAAGACGTCTTCGGTCCGTACGATCCGGTGCAGAACTGGCCGAAGCCGTTAGGGGAAAGCCTTCCCGACCATCAGGCATGGACGTGGTCGCAGTCCACCGACATTTTTCCCGAGAGTCCCGACCGTGTCTTCGTGACGCAGAAAGGCGAGTTGCCGGTCCTTCAGCTCGGACGCGGGACCACCTGGCTTCCGCAGATTGGGCCGAGCATCAAGTTCCCCGTCGGCGGCGGCCTGCCGATACGCGAAACCGCCAGTGCCACACCGAGCGGAGGCAAAGCCAACGCGGATGGGAGCAATGGCCGGCCCGGCGTCGACTGGCGATGGGAGCACATCGTCTACGTGCTCGATCGCAATGGCAAGATGATCGAGACGGAAACCTGGGCGCAGTGGGACAAGATCTGGAGCCGCCCGCACGATGTCGAGATCAGCCCATACGATCCCGAGAAGCATGTCTGGATCGTCGATGCCGACAACCACTTCGTCAGCAAGTTCTCGCATGACGGCAAGCAGCGTCTCCTGACACTCGGCACGCCGGGTGTCCCTGGCACCGACGATACGCATTTCAGCAGGCCGACGTTCATGGCCTTCATGGACAAGAACACCTGGTATCTGGCCGACGGCTATGACGGCACACGCGTCATCAAGTACGACATGAACGGCAAGAAGCTT
>Ga0075433_10000612_pt1 | contig 23826 bp, 17 predicted proteins | sample RhiMethybrSRZTD2_FD_75299 | JGI IMG/M metagenome (GOLD analysis project Ga0075433, IMG submission 75299) | Populus rhizosphere microbial communities from Tennessee, USA - Rhizosphere MetaG P. TD hybrid SRZTD2 | ecosystem: Host-associated > Plants > Roots > Rhizosphere > Soil | place: USA... | reverse complement strand
GCGAAGCTGCCGCTCTACGGCACCGCCGCGTCACCGCTGGTCGATCGCGGCCTCGTGATCGTGAACGTCGGCGGCCACGATGAAGGGGCGTTGACGGCGTTCGATGCGAACACCGGCACCGTGAAATGGAGCTGGAACGGTGACGGTCCGTCCTATGCCTCTCCCGTCGTCGCCGATATCGACGGCGTTCGCCAGGTGATTGCGCTCACGCAGGACAACGTGGTGGGTGTGTCGGCTGCCGATGGGCGATTGCTCTGGCGGCGTCCGTTCAAGACCGAATTCACGCAGAACATCATCACGCCAGCGCTGATTGGCAACACCGTGATCATCGCCGGGTATCAGCAGCCAACAGCGGCGTTTCGCATCGTCAAAAAGGGCGATCAGTGGATCACCGAAGACGCGTGGCGCAACGAGATGGTCTCGCTCTACATGGCCAACGGCGTCGTCATCGGCGATCTGCTGTTCTCGTTGTCGCAGCGCAACAGCGGTCAGTACTTTCTGCTCGACGTCAAGAGTGGAAAGACGACATGGACCGGCAAGCCGCGCGAGGCGATGAACGCGGCAATCGCCAAGTCGGGCACCCTCGTCTTTGCGCTCGAAGACGATGCGACGCTGGTCGTCGGGCGAGTCGCGAGTGGGCGCTTCGAGGAGTTGAAGCGCTACACAGTGGCGAAGTCCTCCACGTGGGCGCAGCCGGCGATCTCGGGGAATCGCATCTTCGTGAAGGACACGAACGCGGTTGCGCTGTGGACGTTCTAGTCTGGAGCCGGCAGCTCGTTGTTTTTGATCGTTGCCCGATCGCCGAGTCGCGTCATCGCGGACGGCACATGGCTCGACACGCTTTGCCGACCCGATCGCGTCTCGTCTGCATCTGCGTCGCCGGTCGAAGGCATCAGCCAGTTGACCACGGCTAGCAGTCGCGCGGTGAACGAAGGGCTGATGCCGTTCATCGCCACGGCCAGTCGGGCGGCCGGAGTGAGGATCAGCTCGGGATCGCCGCGGCGGCAGGCCTCGATGATCTGCGTTGCGGCGCGTCGAGCGCTGATCGACAGGCCGGGCATCGAGTCAGCGAAGTTGAACCACGCGAATTCCTGCTCGTGCTGCCCTTTGAACTGCGCGTGGTAGGTCGAGCCCGATCGCATCAGTCCGGGACAAACGGTGGTCACAGCGAAACCGTCATCGGCGAGCTCCGCCCGCAGTCCTTCTGAGAGACCGGTGAGCGCGAACTTGCTTGCGCTGTACGGCACGAGGTAGGGCACCGCGATCTTGCCGCCGATCGACGAGATGTTGACGATGCGTCGATGGCCGGCGCGGCGCATGTGGGGCAGCGCGGCGAGGATCGTGAACAACGGTCCCCAGAAGTGCGTGGCCATCGCGTTCTCGAAATCGGCGACCGTCGTCAACTCGACGGGGCCGACCTGGATGATGCCGGCGTCGTTGATCAGCACGTCGATGAGGCCATGCTCGGCGACGACGCGCTGGATGGCGGCTTCGACGTCGCGGCGATCGCGGATGTCGCACGGAATGGTGGTGGCCGAGAAGCCCCGATCATCGAGATCGATCCGCGCGCGTTCGAGCTCTTCGGCGTCGCGCGCGCACAGCGTGAGGTAAGCGCCCTCGGCCGCCAACTGACGCGCGATCTCGAGACCGAGTCCACGCGAGCCGCCGAAGATCACCACCGACTTACCGTAGAAGTCGATGCCGTGGGTCGTTCGTGCGATTCGACTCAACACTAACCCGCATGCTCCGGCCACGGCGACGAGTCCAAGGGCCTGTGAGGTTTTCATCTGATGACCACGGTCCGGCTACGGTCCGGGTCCGGCTGAAGCCGGACACTACGTACTACGACGAGGCTGCAACCATGCTGCCAAGCGGAAGTGTGTGATCTGCGGCATCAATGTCGGCGACGACCGGAAGGTGATCCGATGCGATGCGCGCGGTCGATGTCGCATGGGTAAAGATCCGCTGCACCACGTGTGCGGGGTGTACCCAGATCCGATCCAGCGCGACCAGTGGCCAGAACACCGGAAACGATGCGGGGCGCGGCGGATGCCCGAGGCGGCGATCCAGCACGTGCACAACGGAACGGCCCGGCAGCCAGTCGTTGAAGTCGCCGAGCACGATGAAGAGCGTATTACGCACCGAGTCGAGGTACTCGAGGATCTGCGCCACTTGAAAGCGGCGCTCGCGGACGCGAAGGCCGAGGTGCGCCGCCAGCACATGCACCAATGCACCACCGACGTTCACGGTGGCAGCCAGCGCGCCGCGCGGCTCTCGCCGCTCGATCGATAAATCGATCCGGTGCAGGTCGACGATCGGGTGTCGCGTCAGCAGGGCGTTGCCGAAGCACTGCGTCGCGTTCTGCCGTGTCGGTCCGAGCGCACACTCATAGGGATCGATTGTCGTCAGAAACGCGGGCGAACGAGTATCGACCGCGACGCTGGCCGGATAGGTGAATTCCTGCAATGCGACGATGTCGGCATTGAGCTCGTCGATGACCGTCGCAACGCGATCGGGATCGCGGCGACCGTCGGTGCCGACGCAGGCGTGGACGTTATAGGTGGCAATGCGAAGGACGCTCGCGCTCACTATCCGAACTCCGCGAGCTTGCGGTGGCGCGAGACCGACGGTGCGAACTGCCGGATCAGCAGCGTGACGCGAAGAATCGTCGCGACGACGATCACCAGCACCGCTGCGCCGGTCGAGATCATCGCGTTCGAGATCGAGGGGTCCAGCAGCACATTCCGCACGAGGACGGCCACGCCGGCCAATGCCAGCAGCGCCGGCACCAGCGTTATCCACATCGCGGATTGGACGCGTCCTGCCAGCGTGGAGGCGCCCGGCAGCAGCGGTTCGTCGGGATCGGCAGCTGCGCGAAACGCCTCGGGCAACGGCGTCTCACTCGCCGGCAACTCGATCGGCACGAGCGTGTGATCGGCAGACGCATTCGCATCGATGACCGCGCGCAGCGATCCGGTGCGCTCGATATCGCCTGCGACCTCGTCGGCTGCTCGGCCGAGGTGCTCCGCCAACAGTCGCGCGCGAATGGTGCGAATGCCGGCTTGCACCCGCATGTCGTCGCCGGCATCGAGCGCCAGATCGCACTCGCTGTCGACGCCCATCGATCGTCGCGAGATGTTGGCCGATCCAATCCGCAGCAGCGCATCGTCGACGATCATCACCTTCGAGTGTACGAACGTCGGCACGCGCTGCGTGCGTGATGCGGCTGGATAGACCAGCCGCAGCCGGCGGTGCGCGTCAGCGGCGAGCAACTGTTGGCAGACGCCATCGCGAAAGGCCCCCATCGTGTTTCGCTCGAGCCAGCCCTGACACTCGCGCGGGGCGACCACGATCACTTCTGGACCGTTGCGCTCGCGAAGCCGTGCGACCAACGCGTCGGCGATGCCTTCGTTGGTGAAGTACTGGCTCTCGATGTAGATCGAGCGCCTGGCTCGTGCGATGGAGTCGAGGAAGAGCGTCTCGCACTCGCGGATCGGCGGCTCTACGTCAGTCCCCGGCATCGTGCGGGCAATGGCCACGTGAACCTCGTCGAGATCGGGTTCGACGTCGGTTGGCCACAGATCGCGGCCACGCCAGCCGGGCGGTGGCAGGTGCGACTCGCCGAGCGCGCGCCAGCGATCGCGGGCGAGGAGGCCTAGCGTTCTGGCCACCGGCCCGCTCACCATCGCCTGAACCTCGTGATACGGCTCGTAGGTATCGCCCATCGGCGTGACGCGCGCCGCTTCGACGACTCGATGCGCGCTTGTATCCCAGCGATGCCCGGTCAGATCGATCCCGCCGCAGAATGCGAGCTCGTCGTCGACGACGATGATCTTCTGGTGATGACAGCCGCCGACGGCGTGTCGATCGTCATAGGCGAAGCGGACGTGCCTGGGCATGCGCCACCCGAGTCGCCACTGCGAGAACGGATCGCGCTCGAGCGTGTAGATCGCGCCATAGTCCCAGATCAGCAGGTAGCAGCGAAGGCGCGGCCGACGATGCGCGATGAACGCGAGCAGCTCGTCGAGCCTGGTCGGCGCGGTGTTGCCGGTGGCTTGCGGATCGAGATCGACTGACGCCAGGATGTCCCATCCGAGCACGAACACGGTGTCACGCGCTTCGAGCAGCGCGCGTCGCACCAATCGGAAATAGTCGGCGGCGTCCTGAATGCAGAGAAACCGATCGGCGCGATCGACACGCCAGCAGTTTCGTCCCGGGCGTGCAATCGACGGCGACCACGTCGGCTCGTCGCGCCATTCACGTTCGGGTGCGGCGATCATGTCGCAAGGCTCCGGCGCTGCAGCGTGCGGTTGATGAACCACGCGAGCGCGAGCGGCACGCCGCCCATCAACGCCACTTTGGTCCACTGCGAGGGCGATGGATCGCGCAGCGCCTGCGTGACCTGGTGACCCGACCCGGCGATGGCAACCACGAATGCGCTCATGCCGAGGAGAGTGCCGATGATGAACTCGCGGTAGCGCACTCGCGACGCACCGACCACGATATTGGCGAGGAAGAACGGCGCCGGCACCTTGCGCACGAAAAACGTGGCGAGTGTGCCGTTGCGTGCGAACCCGCGCGTGACGCGCGCCAGCCTCTCGCCACCCCACTGCTCGATCCGGCCGAGGCCGATGCGGCGGCCGATGACGAAGCCGACCGAGGCGCTCGCCAGACATCCAGCCATCGCGTAGACCGAACCAAGCACCGGGCCGAACGCGATGCCGGTGGCGGCGATTAACAGAATCACCGGGAGCAGACCCAGAACGACGAATCCGATCATCACCAGCGGCAGCGCGTACCACGCGTGGCGATAAGGACTCAGCCACGCCGACAGTTCGTGGGGCGCGACTGGCAACCACTTCCACGCGGTGGCTGCGATCGCCGCGAGTGCGAGTGCGGCGGACACGCGAATCCAGACGAGCTGGTGCATCGCGTTAGCTCAGGGGAGCAAGAATTTGGCCGGGAATCGCTGGAGCGTTGTGAAGGCGACCGAGACGCGACTCTGATGCGGCCGCCGCCTTTCAAACGGGCTGCGATGGAGACGCGTGTCAGCGTGAAGGCGTGTTGTTGCGGCGAGGCTCTTGCACAGCCGATGTCGTATGAAGCGACGCACGGTGACCGAACCGGTTGCCTCAGCGGCCATGGCCGGGCTTCGATACGTCAGCGATGCTCAGCCTGGCATACGCCGTAAACATGTCGCCCGCGGCGTGTCGTACATCGGACCCGATGGCAGAGTCCTGCGGCGCAGGGCCGAGATCAAGCGCATTCAAGCGCTCGCCGTGCCGCCGGCCTGGACCGACGTGTGGATCTGTCCGGATCCTCGCGGTCACATTCAAGCAACCGGACGCGATGCCAAACGTCGCAAGCAGTACCGCTATCACCGCGACTGGCGCGCCACTCGCGATGAGACGAAGTTCGATCGGATGCAGGCGTTCGCTGCCGCCCTGCCCATCCTTCGCCGCCGCACCAGCGCCGATCTGTCACGACCCGGACTGCCGCGCAACAAGGTGATCGCCACCATCGTGCAGCTGCTCGAGAAGAGCATGATCCGCATCGGCAACGAGGAGTACGTCAAGCAGAACGGATCGTTTGGATTGACGACGTTGCGCGGCAAGCACGTCCGCGTGAGAGGCGGCACGCTGCGCTTTCAGTTCCGCGGCAAGAGCGGCGTGCGGCACTCGGTCGATGTCAACGATCGGCGGCTTGCCCGGATCGTGAAGCAGTGCCGCGATCTGCCCGGGCACGAGCTCTTTCAGTACCTCGATTCACACCGCCAGGTGCAAAGCATCGGGTCGGCCGACATCAATCAGTACCTCCGCGACGTCACCGGCGAGGATTTCACCGCCAAGGACTTTCGTACCTGGTCGGCCACTGTGCTCGCCGTGACGGCGCTTCGCGAACAGCCGCCCGCGTCGACCAAGGGGCGCAGCGAGAAGAACGTCATCACCGCAATCGAAGCGGTGGCGCGACTGCTTGGCAACACGCGCGCGGTGTGCCGGAAGTCCTATGTGCATCCAGGCGTCATCGAATGCTACATGGATGGCTCGATGAAGAAAGTGCTCGAACGGGTCTCTTCGCGTCGGACGTTGGGCCTTCGTCCCGACGAGGTCGCGGTCGTCGCGCTGTTGAAAAGTCTTTCCGCCAGAGGGGTCAAGCGCGCGGCCTGAGCCGTAGAGGCGGGTCTTCAGACCCGCCTGGCTATTTCAACGGGATGAACGCCAGCCCGTTATTCGCATTCATCGGGATGACGAGCTGATTCGCGCCCGCGTCGTAGCACATGGACGCTGGATTCGGAATGTTCTGCGCGATGAGCTCGGCGGGCGTGCCGGGTCTGATGCGGGAGACGCCGCCCAATTGCACGCTGCTCACGTACTTGGTTCCGTCCTTCATCACCACTAGACCGTCGTTGCCGGCTTGCACCGCATGCTCGGTGTTGAGCAGCTTGCCGTCGGTGCCGAACGTGAGCACGTCGTTGGAGCCGATGTTGACGACGACGATGTTGCCCTTCTGATCGAAGGCGATGCCATTGGGCTGTCGCAGCGGTGCACCTTGCACGAAGATGGACGCCGCACCCTCGCGTGTGATCTTCCATACCTGCCAGCTGTTCGGATCGGGGTTCTGCCCGCCGGCCCCCGTCTGCGTCGCGTAGATCGTCCCATCGTCGGCCACTTCGATGTCGTTGAAGCCGGTCGACTTCTCGACGCGGATGTCGCGTCCCGGCGTCCCCGTCTTCATGTCGAAGCTGCGGATCACGGCCACCGCGGGATCGTTCGGAGTGGTGCCGCCGTCACGATCGGCGAGGTAGAGCACGCCGTTGGCGACGTCGCTGCCGAGCGGTTCGTTGAGTACGAGCGCTGGCTTTATCGTGGTTCGCTGATCGCCGGGGTTCTGAATGCCGACCCATCGCGCGGTGTGGACCGAGCCATCGTGATTGATGAAGGAGATCCACGCGTTATTGGTCTGTACGTTCTGGCCGACGCCACGATTCGGCACCACGATCACACCGCGCGACGGATCGTACGAACAGCTCTCGGCGGAGTAGATGGCGCCGTACACCTTCACGTTCTTCGATATCGGATCGAACTTGCCGTCGGGCGCCGGAGCGATCGGCAGCCCCAGCCGGTTGCCGACGGAGAACGGCTGCGGTCCGGTGGGTGCCTGGGCCTGTAGTGCGACGACGAGCCCGATGCCGAGCGCGACGAGCAGCAGACTCTCGAGTGCGAACAGGACGCGCTTCATTGATGGGTCTCCTGGTCAACTCCCAACAACCAACTCCCAACTCCCAAATCCGCCTGATTTGGGAATTGGGAGTTGGAAGTTGTGGAGTTTGCGTCTTCTAGAAGTCGATCTGCGCGCCGATCTTCACGAACCGCGGCGTGAGCACGGAACTGGGCGCCAGCCAGCGCTGCGACGGTGTCGACGGCGTGAGGGTGTAGTTCTGGTTGTACGACAGGACTGCGTCGGAGTTGGTGACGTTGATGACGTCGATGCCGACGTTGTAGCGCGCGCGACCGAAGCGCAGGATCTTGGCGAACCGCAGATCCAGCGCGTTGACACGATCGCCCCACACATCGCCCGGCTTCACGAGCGCGATGGCCACGGTCGCCGGGTTGCCCGACACCGGCCGGCCCAGCGCGTTCGCCACGAGCGCCGCCGGTGCGTTCCAGGTCGCGCCCAGGATGCCGCCTTGATCGCTGCGCAGCGTGCCGCTCACGGCCACGTCGACTCTCGGGATTGTGTAGCTGCCGAGCGCCGTTGCCTTGGTGATGAAACCCGGATCGCTGTGGCAGTACGGGTTGCCCACGTTCACACCCGGACTCACACCGGCAACGGTGGTCAATTCCGGGATCTGCGCGCGAACCGCGCAGTTGTCCTGGACGGTCTTGCCGCTGTTGATGCCGCCCTGGAACTGCACGCCGCGTCCGAACCGTGCGCTGACGTTGAGCAGGATGCCGTTGTATTTCTGATACTGATCGCCGTAGTTGTCGGCCAGCGTGATGCGGTTGCTGGTTTGGCCGAACCCGCTGGCGACGACGTTGTAGAGACCGTCGATGCGATAGCCACCGCCGCCGGGCAGCGCAGGATCGGTTGGCGCGGTGATCCCGTACTGCGTGAAGTCATTCGGACCAACCGCAAGGTTGTCGGTGATCGTGAAGTTGTTCAGCCAGCGCCGGAAGTAGCCGACCTCCACCGACACGCGCGGCAGCACCTGCTGCTGCACCGACGCGCCGATCTGCCAGTCGTTGGAGCGCACGCCCCAGCCGTTGAGGATCGCCGGATCGATCGCGGCGGTGGTGAGCGCCGCCGTCCCGAACGTCTGCGCGCTGCTCGCGCCGCAGGTGTCGATGCTGCCGGTGGTGGCCGGGCTCTGGGCCAGCGGACTGCGCAGGTTGCAGTCGGGGATCCAGTTGCTGTTGGTGTCGGTCCACGACCGCGACGCCGTGGTGGCGATGCGGCCCAGCGGATTCGACAGGGTGTAGTTGTTGTTGTTGCTCGTCGGCTCGAGGTACTTGCCGAAGTTGAACTTCACCGCGGTCTTGCCGGTGCCGAACAGGTCGTAGGCGATGCCGCCCCGTGGCGAGATGTCCTTGTAGGCGTTGACGCCGTCGGTCTTGGGGAAGACCAGCGGGGTTGCCAGCCAGTTGGACGCGTTGATGTGCTCCTCCGGCGAGAAGCTCCAATTGCGGTCGAATCGCAGTGCGCCCTGCAGCGTCATGCGTCCGTGCGTCCATTGATCCTGCACGTAGAGCGAGGCGTTGCGCGTGCGATAGCTGGTGGTGAACGGTAGCAGCGTCTGCGTGAGCGAAATGGCGGTGCCGTTGCTCACCGTGTATGACAGGTTGTTGTCGTTGGTGAAGCCCTGAAGATCCGACACCAGCGCCACGCCGCCGTAGCCGACCTTCAGGTTGTGCGCGCCGGTCACGTACGACATCGAGGCGCGCCAGGTGTACTGCGCATCCCAACTGTCGGACCAGTTCGCCGATCGATACGTGATGCCTGGAAGGCCGCCGTTGAGCGGACAGCCAGCTGCGCACTGCTCGGTAATGCGCACCAGCGGGCGCGTGGTGTTGCCGGGGCTCTCATACGGACCGAAGGGTGCCTGATACGCGCCGAAGCCGGCCTCGAACAGCATGCGGTTGGTCGCGGTCTGCGACCAGGTGACCTGTCGCACGCGCGGATGTGCGTCGAGATACGCGCCGATCTCGGGCGAGGTCGTGGACGAGAGACCGCCCAGTCCCAGAGGTCCGATTCTGTGGCCGTTGTCCGGCTGCTGGCGGCATCCGTCCTCGGTGGTCGTGAACGTCGCACCGTTGCACGCATGCTGCTCGTCCCAGTGCACGTTGATCTTGTCCTTGTGAGTCGCCTGGATCGTCATGCGCACGGTATACAAGCGCCAGCTTTCGGCGCCGCGCACTTCGTGCGCGCGATCGGGAGCGTAGAGGAACTTGGTGGGATCGCCCGCGTTCAGGTTGGGGAAAATATTCGGAATCGTGCGGTGCTGGCCTTCATCACGCGCCGCGACGCGGTACCACAAACGATCCTTGATGATCGGACCGCCCATGCCATACGTGAAGTCCCACTGCTTGAGCAGCTTGCCCGGTGTCGTGAGACCGGCGGCCGCGAGCGCCGGTGTGTAGTTGCTGTTGATCATCCCGCCGCCGGTACCGGAGAGATACGCATTGCCAGCGATCGTGTTGCCGCCGCTCTTCGGAATGATGCTGAGCGACGGACCGCCAACTTCCACTTCACCGAGACCACCAGAGGTGGTCGTGACAACTTCCTGCGCGTTCGAGATGTCGGCGATGTAGGTCGATACACCGCTGCCGCCGAGACCGGCGCCGGTGTTCAGGCCGTCCACCTGCATGCGGCCCTCGTTGTTGCGACCGCCAGCGCCGCCGAACACCGTCATCTGCGGCGACACTTGTACGTCGGCGGGACTGCCGCCAATCGTGACGATGCCGGGAATGAGCAGCGCCGTGGCCGCCCACGATCGCGCCGTCGGAATCGACGTCAGCACGTCGCTGCTGATCGTCGTCTGACGTCTGATGCTCTGCGTGTCGACGATGGGCGATGCACCCGTGACGGTGATCGTCTCGGTGATGCCGCCGACCTTCAGCTCGGCGTCGATCTGCGCGGTGAACGCTCCGCTCAACTCGATGCCCTCACGGCGGACCTGATTGAAGCCCTGCAAAGCGAACGTCACGATGTAGGTGCCGGGGGGGAGGTTGACGATGCGAAACAGCCCGCGCTCGTCGGTGACGGTGGTGCGAACTTTCTCGATCAGCGCCGGGCTCGACGCTTCGACGGTCACTCCAGGCATGGCCGCACCAGATGCGTCGCGTGCGGAGCCCGCAATCGACGCTTGCGCCAGCACCGATGCCGGGAGGAGGGTCAACATGGCCAGCAGGAGCAGGCCCTTCACACAGCTACGCATTCCACTGCCTCCAATGAGTTGGCGATCAGCCCCGCCGCCCCCGCCCGGGGTGCCATCGCGGTCCGGTAAGCCTAGCCGAGTCGACCTCAACTCAAAAGGCAAAACTCAAAACTCAAAAACGGAGTTTGAGTCGGCAGGGCTTTACGAAAACTCGATCACGCCGACGATGATGCTGCGATCGGCGGTGTCCTGCACCGCCTGCTTCGCCTGATCGAGTGTGTAGCGCTTCGTGATCATCGACTTCGCATCGAGCTTGCCCTTCTCGATCAACTTCACGTAGCGCGGGATGTCGCGCATGATGTGCAGTCCGCCCTGCTGTCCCGGGTGAATCGTGCGTCCCAGGAGCGCGAGCGTTGCACCGGGGAAGGGCACCGGCTGCAGCGTGAATCCCATCAGCATGCAGTGGCCGCCCATGCGGGTGCAGTCCCATGCCTGCTGTACGGTTTTCACGTTGGTGGGATCGGGTTGTGTCTCCGCTTTCGGCGGAAAGGCCTGCAGACCCGCGGCCTCGACCACGAAGTCGGCACCGCGTGCCATGACTGCGTTGCCAGCGCGCCCCCACGTGGTGCCGCCGGCGAAGCGGCGATCGTTCGGCCCCTTGCACAACTCGCGGACGCGCTCGACGATGCCGTCGCCTTCGGCGTTGGGATCGAGCGTGATGGTGGCGCCCATCTTCATCGCGAACTCGCGACGGTAGCGAATCGGATCGATCGCGATCACCTGGCCGGCGCCCATGACTCGGCCAGCTTGAATCGCGCCCAGGCCGACCGGCCCAGCGCCGAACACACACACGTCCGATCCCGGCTCGAACTGCATGCGCGCGTGTCCCGCGGCAAAGCCCGACGCGAGCTGATCGCCGAGCAGCGTCAGCTCCGCCGACGGCAGATCGGTGAACACCGGTACGCAGTACTCCTCGAAGGCGGTCATCACTTCGCTCATGCCGCCGATGCCCGCCTGCGCGTCGACCTTGGTGCCGTCGCGCATTTCGGCAAACGGCTGGAACGGCGTCGCGCCGTCGTTGGAGAAGAACGTGAACTGACAGAAGTCTGGCCGGCCGTGCAGGCACTGATAGCACTGACCGCACTGCGATGTACCGGCGACGACGACCCGATCGCCAACTTGCACGCGCTTGACCTGCGCGCCGACGGCTTCGACGACGCCGAAGCCGCAGTGATTGGGAACCTCAGCGCGGCGAGTGGCGGTGGTGCTCAGCGCGCCGCGCACGATCGTGTAGCACGGCGCCACCGCGAGCGATCGGATCACGACCTGCCGCGGATCGATCGGCAGCAGCCGAAGCTCCTGCACATCGAGCGTCGTCCCGTGGCGCACGAGCCCCCGGAACGTGCGTCCGGTCTGCATGTTGGCGAGAATCGCCGGCGCCTGCTGCGCGTACGTCGTGTCCGGCTTTAGCCGGACCCCCACTGCCGCCGCTGCACCCGTCGCCAATATGCTTCTTCGCGACAGTCGCCGCTTCGTCATGACCCCTACTTCTCTGAGAGGAACCGGCGTGCGACTGCCGGATCGCACTTCTGATTCGAATGGACCATCGTCGGCCGATACTCCAGCTTCGACGACCACTGCACCGGCTGCGACAGATAGATTGGATCTTCGAGCACGCCAGAGTACACCAGCGTCTTGCGATCGTCTCCGAGCGCGAACCGTTCGGTGAGCTTCTTCTGCGTGCTCCCTGGCAGTGCCATCGACAATCCCATCGCGTTGTCCTTGAAGTTGGTCGTCTCGACGACGAGCGTGGTGCCGTCCCATCGGCCTGTCGAGTGCCCCTGCAGGAACGTGTCGCTGGCGGGCGGATGCTTGCGGCCGTCGGTGTAGACGACGCGCTCGGAATCCATCCAATCGATCTTGATCACCACGCGATCCTTCTGAACGGTGATCGTATCGGCGACGGGGTAGAGCATCAGCGCCGGCGCACCGAGTGGAACGCAATTGGTGAGGCTCTGATTTCTGGTGTCGGCATTTCCGGACGCCGCGGCCTTGCCCTTGTCGGTCAGCGCCCAACGTCCGGTGCCGCCGAGGAAGGCGCCGAACTCGCTGCGCGGTGCGAACCACGTGCCCGCGATCGTGCTGGCCGCCGCCGCGCTCGACGTCTTCGCTTCCTCGACGCCGCGCGAGGCGATGTTGAGTGGCACGTAGGTGCCGTCCTTCTTGTACAGCTCTCGTCCGAGCAGCAGTGCATTCGGGTTGCTGCGTGCGGGGTTGCCCACGATCGTCACCGTGTCACCGACAGCGATCGAGTTCTTGTTGAACCCCAGACCGTTCAGCACCGAGGCAGCGCCGGCCTCCACGTCGATCGACTGCGTGGAGCCGTCGTCTTTCTTGACCTGAATCGTCAGGTAGATGTGTGGATTGGCGAACCGGTACTGCGTGACGCTGCCGGTGACCTTCACTTCTTTCTGGGTGTCGAAGGCGGCAGCACTGTGATGAGCGAGGGCAGGAGTCGCGACGGCAAGCACGACCGTCGAGCTGAGAACGACAACGGCACCCATGGTCTTCATGGGTGCCGATTTTCTCACGGATGGGCGAGCTACCGTGTCGGCTGGGGCTCCTTGAACATGTCCGCCATCCGCTTCTGGATCTCGTCTGGCGTGAGATCTTCCTTGCGGCTCGCGATCCACCAGCTGTAGCCCTCTGGATCGACGACCGCTCCGGCGCGATCGCCCCAGAACTGATCTTCCATCGGCATCTGCACTTTCGCGCCGGCGCTGACGGCCTTGTTGAAGAGCGCGTCGCAGTCCTCGACGTAGAGCCACCACGACGCCGGTGAGCCGCCGTAGTCCTTGGGTCCCTTGCTGCCCATCATCGCGTCGTTGGCGATGAAGTGGGTGTTGCCGATCGTCAGTTCGGCGTGCATGATCTTGCCGTCGGGCCCGGCGCTGCGCCTGATCTCCTTCGCGCCCAACGCCTTCACGTACCAATCGATGGTTTGCGCCGCGTTGTTGAGTGCCAGCTGCGGCGTCATCGTCTGAAAACCTTCCGGAACGGGCTTCGCTGCCTTCGCCATTGCAACCTCCCGCAATTGATTCACTGTCGTCCGGATCGCGAAGCCGTTGCAAGCTGATCTGGCTCGCTGCGCTCGCCAGGTGCAGGCCTCGCTTCGCTCGGCGGGGGCGGGCGCTCGGCTTCGCCTCGCGAAGTGCGGGGCGGCGCTTTCGCGCCGCAGGTGCGGGCTCACTGCGTTCGCCCGGGTGCGGGGCCTCGCTACGCTCGGCCGGTGCATGCGCTCGCTTCGCTCGCGAGGTCGAGCCGTCAGCGTTTGTTCGAGGACGCGCGCACCAGGCGAGCGCAGCAAGCCCCCGCACCGCGCGAGGCGAAGCCGAGCGCCCGCACCCGCGGCGCAAAGCGCCGCCCGCACCCGCCATCGCACCGACGGACGTCAACTCCGATCGCACCGACACCTTTCGTGATCGCACCGACCGCGAGCCGGTCCGGCTAAAGCCGGACACTACGTAGCGAGATCGCACTGCGGCGCGAAACGCCGCCCCGCACTAGGCGAGCGTAGCGAGCCCCCGCACCTCGCGAGGCGAAGCCGAGCGCCCGCACCCGCCGAGCAAAGCGAGGCCCGCACCGCGGCGCGCAGCGCCGCCCGCACTCGCATCGCACCGATAGGCGTCAGCCCGATCGCACCGACTTTTTTCACGATCGCACCGATCGCTTGCCGGTCCGGCTAAAGCCGGACACTACGTACGGAGATCGCACTGCGGCGCCGCCCCGCACTAGGCGAGCGTAGCGAGCCCCCGCACCTCGCGAGGCGAAGCCGAGCGCCCGCACCCGCGGCGCAAAGCGCCGCCCGCACCCGCCATCGCACCGACGGACGTCAACTCCGATCGCACCGACACCTTTCGTGATCGCACCGACCGCCAGCCGGTCCGGCTAAAGCCGGACACTACGTCCGCGATCGCACCGACCGCTTGCCGGTCCGGCTGAAGCCGGACACTACGTATGTCGAGACACCTTGACATTCTACATATGCATATGTAGAGTGTCTTGGCATGGCTAGCGACGCACAGAAATCCGATCTCCTGCAGGGCACTCTTGATGTGTTGATCCTGAAAGTGGTGGCGCTGGGGCCGACGCATGGCTACGCCATCGCGCAGCGGCTGCAGCAGATGTCGCGCGACGTGCTGCAGGTGCAGCAGGGCTCGCTCTATCCGGCGCTGCATCGTCTCGAGAAGCGCGGGTGGGTGCGCGCCGAGTGGGCGGCGTCCGACACCGGCCGCGACGCCAGGTTCTACACGCTCACGCGGGTAGGCCGAAAGCAGCTCGAAGAGCAGAGCGAGAACTGGGATCGACTGTCGGCGGCTATCTCGACGATTCTCCGCACCGCCGAATAGCGAGGTCACGTGATGCGCACGCTTCACACGATCGTGGTCATCGTCCTCTGTGCCGCATGCGCGCTCGCGGCTCAATCCAAGACCGCGTTTGGCGGGAAATGGCAGGGCGAAACGGGAGCCGGACGCCGCGTCGCCCTCGTGCTCACCGTCAAAGGATCGCAGGCCACCGGCACGTTCACGCTGGTGCAACAGACAGTGGAGATCATGGAGGGCAAGGTCGACGACAAGACGCTGTCGTTCAAAGTCGCCCTCGAGGGCCGGACGCCGATGATCGCTGGCGAACTGGTCGGTGAGCAGTTGAAGTTGGTCGTCGACGGTATCTCGAATCCGTTGCTCCTGTCGCGAGTGAAGTAAGCAATGGTGCACCGCTTCCTGCAATGGCGTTCGCGCCGAGATCCGCGGATCGATGACGAGCTGCGATTCCATCGCGATCGCTTGATTGACGACTACGTCGCCGCGGGAATGGCGCGCGGCGATGCCGAACGGCGCGCGTTCCTCGAGTTCGGCAATGCCGCGGCGATCAGCGAAGAGGTCCGCGATGTGCGCGGCCGCTGGCTGGACGACTTCGGCAACGACCTGATCTACGCGCTGCGCACGCTGCGCCGCAGCCCAACGTTCGCGATCGTCGCCGTGCTGTCGCTCGCCCTGGGCATCGGCGCCAACGCCGCGATCTTCGCCCTCGTCAACGCGGTGATGCTGGGGTCGCTTCCCGTGAAGGATCCCGATCGGCTCGTTCAGATCACCCGCACGCGCAGCGATGGACGCCCCGCCCAGGTGTCGTACCCGATCTTCGAGAGCTTCCGCGACCACATCGCATCAATCTCCGACGGCTTCGTCCAGATGTCGAGAACGCAAACGATCGACATCGGCGACGAAGAAGTGCGCGCCGACATCGTCTCTGGCAGCTATTTCACCGTGCTAGGACTCGAGGCAGACGCGGGGCGGCTGATGGTGCCTTCAGACGATGTGCTGTCACCGGCGGTGCCTGCGGCGGTCATCAGCGATGGCTACTGGCAACGGCGCTTCGGGCGCAGTCCGTCCGCGATTGGAACGACGCTGACGATTCGCCGTCGCGTCTTCACCATTGTCGGAGTGACGCCACCACGCTTCAGAGGCGCCATCGCCGGGAGCCCTCCAGATCTCTTCCTGCCGCTGCTGCCGATGATGAGCGATCTGCAGCGGACGGAGGCTGGGTTCAATTTCCTGACCCTGCTGGCGAGGCTCAAACCGGGCGCGACCATCGAACAGGCGCTCGCGGAAGCGAATGTGCTCTACCGCCCGATCCTGGAGGCGCAGTTGGCCGAGGCGAGCAGCCGCGCCGAGCGTGCGGGGCTCCAGCAGCAGCGAATCATCGCGCTCCGTGCCCCCGACGGGTTCAACCCGATTCGCGACAACATCCGCGAACCGCTTTTGATCCTGATGGGGATCGTTGCGCTCATCCTGCTGCTGGCCAGCGTAAACGTGACCGGCCTGCTGCTCGCGCGCGCCGCGTCCAGGCAGCGCGAGATCTCGATCCGCCTTGCGATCGGCGCCGGGCGCGGGCGTCTCGTTCGTCAGTTCCTCGCTGAGAGCCTCGTGCTCGCGGCGGCTGGTGGCGCGGTCGGGTTCGCGGTCGCGGGCCGAGCGAGCACGCGGATGTTCGGACTGATCGTCAACGGTCGCACTGCCGATTTGTCGGTGACGCCAGACTGGCGTGTGATGGCGTTCACCGCGGCGATCTCGCTGGCCGCCTGCGTTGCGGCCGGCTTGGTGCCGGCGCTGCAGGCGTTTCGCACGCGCCTCAATCCGGCGCTCAAGGAGGTGCGAACGGAGCACCACGGTCGGCTGGGGAAAGCGCTGGTTGGCGCACAGCTGGCGATCTCGATGGTGCTCGTCGTCGGGGCGGCCCTGTTCATCGGCACGCTCGTGAATCTCTACTCGGTCGACCGTGGCTTCGACAGCAACGGATTGCTCGTCGTGCAGGTCCGCCCGACGCAGCCGATGCCGCTCGAACGTTCGCGCGCCGTGCAGAGCGCGCTGTTGCAGCGATTGAACGCGCTCTCGAACGTCCGGTCGGCCACCGCCGGGGCCATTCTTCCGGTTGGCGGCGGTCTGTGGGATCAGGGCGTTCGAGTCGAAGGGCACCCGTCGCAGTCCGGCGAGCCGCAGCAGGTCGCGTTCAACATCGTCGCGCCGCGCTACTTCGAGACACTGGGGACGCCGCTCCTCTCCGGCCGCGATTTCAACGATCGCGACACCGTGTCATCGCCGCCGGTAGCGATCGTCAACGACCGCTTCGCCCGCATGTTCTTCGGCAGCGGGCCGGTGATCGGGCGCCACGTGACAGCCAGCGGCGTCCGTCACGAGATCGTCGGGGTGGTGGGCGATGCCAAATACCAGAACCTCCGCGAGTCGACATTGACGACGCTGTACATCCCATGGACTCAGCGTTACGACAACCCGCCATCGTACGGATACCTGCTGCGGGTGGATCAAGGCGATCCGTTTCGCGTGAGGTCGGCGGTGTCGCAGGCCTTTCGCGAACTCGATCCGACCGAGCGGATCGCACGCCTGTCGACCTATGCAGCGTTCATAGACGAGACCATTCCCACTGAGCGGCTGATGGCAACGCTCGGTGGACTGTTCGCGCTGCTCGCGCTCGTGCTCGCCGGCGTCGGTATGTTCGGTGTGCTGGCGTTTCAGGTCGCGAGGCGCACCAACGAGCTCGGCGTGCGCACGGTGCTTGGCGCGAGTCGGTGGTCGATGATCCGCCTGGTGCTTCGCGACGTCACGATGATGGTGGTGCCCGGCGTCATCATCGGCGGCGGCATCGCGCTGATGCTCGGGCGGCTGGCTCGCGGACTTCTCTTCGGCCTCACACCAACGGAGCCAGGCGTGTTCCTGATCGCCACGCTGACGCTGGTCTCAGCCGCGCTCGTCGCCAGCGGTGTGCCCGCGCATCGCGCGTCGCGCGTCGATCCGCTCGTCGCGCTGAGGCACGAGTAGCGGGCTCGCTGCGCTCGCCCGTGCGGGGCCTCGCTTGCGCTCGGCGTGCGTGGGGCTCGCTTCGCTCGCCGTGCGGGCGCCTCCTTTGCTCGGCGGTGCGCGGCGCGCTCGGCTTCGCCTCGCGCGGTGCGGGCGGCGCGGCCCGCCGCAAGTTCAGGCGTTCCGTCAGCGGCAACCGTTCGCACGGGCGAGCGTAGCGAGCCCCACGCACCGCCGAGCGATAGCGAGGCCACGCACGCGAGCGAAGCGAGCCCCGCACGCCCGAGCGTAGCGAGCTTTATACGCCCAGAACCGTCGACAGGAACTGAATCGTGCGCGGGTCGCGGAAATACCCGCAGTGATGCACCGACTGCGGACCGGTCAGATCGAGCCGGTTGTCATTGGGAATCGCGAAGGCGCCGAGCTGGGTCATCGACGCGGTGTCGACGACGAGATCGTTCGGACCGTCGAAGATCGTGTCCGCTGCCGAATCGACGATGCGCCCTGGAATCGATCGGAAGCGAGTCCAGAACTTCCAGAGTGAATCGGTGGCGGGGGCAGGTTCGTAATCCGAGAGCACCGCATAGAGCTCGAGTGTCTTGGCCCAATCTTGCGCGAACAGTCGCTGCAGCTCGAGGTTGTTCTTGACGCGCGACTGCGACACCAGACCTGGCACGAGATTGACGCCGGCGTCGATCAATGGCGCATTGCTCCCGAACGACAGGATGCCGCCGAGCAGCTTGAACAACCCGCCCGCAATGGCGAGCATTGGCACTGCGGTTGCGGCTGCAGTGGTGGCCGTTCCAAGCGCGCGCGCGATGTTCCCCATCAAATCCAACGCGGCTCGCAGTCGGGCCGGAGCGGCGAGACTCGTGCCCTCGAGCGGCGAGCCCACGAAGATGATGCGGCGCACCTTCGGCGCGGCGTGAAACAGCCACCACGCCACCACGAGGCCGCCACGGCTGTGACAGATGACGTCGATCGGGCCTTTGGCGCCGCGCAGCGCGACGGCGAGGTCGAGCGCGTTCAGCCAGGGCCCCACTGACAGCGTGGGATGGTCGAACGTCAGGACGGCGTTGTATTTCTTCTCGCACTTGTCCAGGAATGACGACCCTTTGACCGGCGGCGCCGCGTTGGTCTCCTCGATGAACATGTCTCCTTTGCTGAAGGTGCCGTGCACGAGCAGCAACAGCGGGCCGTCGAACGACTTCTTGCTCACGTCGCTGGCGTCGCCGCGCACCCACTGCCGCAGATGCTGCGCCGGCGTCAGAAGGTGATCGAGATCCTCGAGCTTCGCCGTGAACTGATTGGGAGGTACTTCGAGAAACTGAAAGCCGTGGACGACGTCGGGATCCGAGGTGAGACCGCCGCGGCGGGCGCGGCGGCGCGAGCTCACCGGTGGCGGATCGTACTCCCAGCGCAGGACGCCATCGTCCTGAACGAGCGCGGCGGTGGCCAGGCGACTGCCGGCGCGCGGATCGCGTCGCGCGCGCTTGCGCGTGCTGCCGCCGAACACCTGGTCGACATCGGGATCGCTCAGATTCGCGCGGCGAATCGCCTCGTCCATGTTCATGCGAAGCAGGTCGTGGGCGTCGGGCATCGGGGCACTCATTGCGCGTCTCCGATCGGCAGCGGTGTCACGCGATCCTGGCGGGCGCGAACGATGTCGAGCATCGAGTGGAACTCGCGCTTCGACTTCAGGTTGTCCTTGCCGCCGTCGACGGCATCCCAGAAGCCGCTGTGCTCGGTCAGCCACACCGTCTCGATCGGTACGAGATGGCCGAGCCGCACCCGCCGTTTGATTTCGTCGTAGGCCGCTCGACGCGGCCACCACTTGGCCTGCTGTGCGCCAGCGACTTTCGTCCGGTCCTTGTCTTCAGTTTTGAGATCGTCGGGCAGCGACGCGCCCACCATCTTGTTGAATTCGTCGTGCAGCTCGTCGGACCGCCAGTATCCCGGGAAGGCGTGGCCGTTCAGCAGGAAGATCACCGGATACACGTCGATGAGCTCGAGGCAGGCGGCGAAGAGCAGCGCCAGATCGAGGCACGTGCCGCTGCGATCGTTCACCACCATGGACGGGGTGCGGAGCCGCTGCGAATCGAGCTCGTTGTTGTATCCGGGCGGCGGGTTGACGTAGCCGAGCCCAAGTTCGTGCACGATCATCGACCAGATCGCCTGCACCTGGCGGTCGACGTCGATGAAGGGATCGGCCGCTTTCTTGTCGATGCTCTGATAGCCGTCGAATCCCGCCGACGGATCGTCGCGCAGCACTCGTACGTAGCGCTGCGCTTTGTCGATCAACGTGCCCACGGCGGGATCGCGCGGCAACACGAACGACGGCAGCCACTGCCCATCGCGGTCGTTGTCGCGCCATTGATCGACAGGCAGCAGGCGCACGCGGCGACTGTCGCGATAGAGCACGTGTTGGCCCCAGCACACTTCGATGAACAAGCTGGTATTGATCGCCTCGTGCGACGAGCGCATGAGATTCGACGTCAGCGGTACGTGAATCACGCCAGCCAGATCGTCGCTGGGCTGGGTGAGATTGATCTGGCTCTGATACACGGCGGTTTCGAGGCCGGTACTCAGTTTCACCGTCACATCGATGCCGGCGATCGTGCCCAGACGCTCGCGGCGATCGTGGTTGGCGCTCAAGTTGACCAGACTAAAGCTTTCAAAGAGCGGCTCGCGATTGTGGAGCAGCGAGTAGTTGATCTCGTCGAGGGCACGAACGTCGTGCTTGATGAAGGTGCGCGCGTCCGCGGCCTCTACGGCATCGGGCGTCCAGATCGTGACCGGCTCGGTCGGCTTCCGCGATTCACGCGCGGTACGACGGACGCTCGCCACTTTCTCGCCGACAACCGTGACGAGCGGCTGCCGCGTCCACAGCACGATGCCGCTGCCACGAATCGACGATCCCGCGCTGCGAATGCTTTCCCATGCGCCCCTGAACGCCTCGAGCAGATCCCAGCCTTCCTGCCGCCACAACCGATACAACGTGCCGAAGAACTGCTCGCTGAGGTGATCGTCGAAGGTGTCCTGAAATCCGATCGACGCCCGCGCACCGGCGGCGACCGCGTGTGCGGCGATGCGCGCACCGGAATTCTGCAGGTTGAACACGATTAACCGAGGAGGGTGCGCCTTGGGGCACAGCGCGGTGGCGAGGACCTGCGCCTCGCATGGCCGCGGCGTCCCCGATTCCTGACGCATGAGATATCCGTCATGCACACCATCGCCATCGTCGGCATCGGTCGACGGGTCAGGCGTCTCGTCCTGTTGTGCCAGCACTCGAAGACCCTGATGTGAGTCGAATCCCGCCACATGGATGACGTCGGGCTTGACCGTCTTCACCGTCGCAGTGAGTTGCTCCAGGGTTGGATTGAGCAGCGGATCGGTCGTCTTCTTCAGACGGAGGCTCACGCGTACCAGCTCGCGTTCGGTGTCGAAGCTGAAGTCGTCGCGCAGTTTTCCCGGAGCGCTCTCGACGTAGAGCGCTCGTGCGGGCGATGCGGCATGCGGCTGTGATGCCCCGACCTCGAGATGGCGGACGACCGTGAGCGGCCGTCCCTGGCGCCGTTGTCGAGTCGCTCCGGCGAGCACGTGTTCCCACGGAATGATCCGCTGTTCCCAGCCTTTCTCGTCCGATTCGAAGGGAATGACCACTTCGACGAGACCGTCGCGCGAGATGGCCTCGAGCGCCGCTTCAGTCACGCCGAGAGAGGCGAGATCTTCTCGGGCTCGTTGGCCCTGTTCCTGGGTGCTCGCTTCGAGGTCGTTCCACCGCTCACGATTACGGACGATGTACGTCCATCGCATCGCCGCTCGCTGGAAGCGTCGCGCCCAATGGTCGTAACTTTCATCGTCTACTGCGATCGGAAACTCGCCGCTGGGCGTCCGAAGCCTGAGCCCTTTTGCCTTCTGGGCTTGTTTGCGGTGACGCGGTGCTGCGCCCGCCTGTTTCGAGGGCTGTCGCGGTGCACGGGTGGCCGTCGCTTTGCGTGCCATAGAGGTATGGTAAGTCGGCGGCCAGGAGTGGCCGCACTATTGGCATTAACGCTCGTTGAGCGACGAGCGAACGGCCTGCGACCGAGATGTCACCGACGGAGATCGTTGTAGTCGGCCATGTGCGCTTTGAGGCCGCGCTCGGGGGTGACCTTCGAATAGCCGGCGGTGAGCTGCGCGTTCCACTTATCGACGGAGAAGTCGAACGCGTCTTTCGGATCCTCGTCCACGAGCTCGAGATCGGTGTCCGCCATCGTCAGCTTGCCGAAGGTGAGTTGACCGCCGCGCCAGTAGATGTGGTTCTTCGAGGTGGCCGGCGGCGACAGCGGCTTCGGCAGGCCCGATCCGAACACCTGCACCATCATGTCGCGTTCGATTCGCACCGCGGTGATCGTTCCGTGCATCGCGGGCGGCGGCAGCAAGCGTGCCGGCTCGAGTACGAGATCGTTGTGCTCGACGCTGACGCCGCGCCCCGGCTCGACCTTCAGGAGATCGTCCAGCTCGAGGCCAACAGCTTTGAGCAACGGGTTCACCGGCACGCCGAACCCCTTGACCGATTCGGAATGAATGCGGATGCGGCCGTCAGGTGTGACGCTCGCACGCGCCTTGACGTCAAAGGGCACGGGGATGCCTTTCTTGACGGTTCCCTTCTGCCGCAATCGACCATCGTCCTCGATCGAGATCTGCAGACGGCTGACATTCGAGTGACCCTGGAGCGTCCGCGTCATCATCGCGTTCAGCGACGCGAGATCGACTGCGACCTCACCGGTGTCGATGGTGACGCTGTAACTGCGCGGATCATCGAGATTGGGAATCTGCCGGTTGCCTTCGGCAATGAAGCGGCCGCGCAAGTGGCGGATGTGGACGCCAATCTCCGAGGTGAGGTGGAGGTCGACGTTCCGCATCTCCACTTCGACCGGCACCTTGCCAGCCGGAGCACCGGGGGACCCGATCAGCCCGCGTGATCCAATCCCGACCAGGGCGAGGAGAGCGACAGCAGCCGCCCGCATGAGGCGGATCGATGCACGATGCGCGCCACGAAGAAGTCCTACTGGAGATGCGCTCGGTCTTTCTCGTTCTCCGCGCAGACGCCTTCGATGATGTCCATATTGGGCTGCAGCGTCTGCGTGAACCGGATCGAGAACGGCTTCGTGTAGGCGCCTGAGTCGTCGAACGTCATCTGGACGTCGATGTGTCCGAAATCGCGGCGGCGAATTCGTTCGACGATGTGCATCGACTCGGTACGCGGGTGGCCGAATGCATCCAGCCACGTGCGATCGTTGAACCCTCTCGAATCGACGACGAGTGTGTCGCCATCCCAGGTGCCCACCGAATAGCCCATCCACGTCGGCAGTGGTTCGGCCTCGTGCTTTCGTCCGTCGGTGTAGATCATCCGCTGCGGGTTGATGCCGTCGTAGAGGACGACGAGCAGACCGGGCAGCTGGATAAAGCGGCGCGGCGCCGGCAGGAGATCGCCCATCGGGACGCCGGCCGGCAGGCAGTGCGAGGTAGGGACGTCTCTGCTCATGGTCTTCGCTCGCGGCAGGAAGATCTTCGCGCCCTGCGGCGAGAGTGGGGTGTCTTCGGGTTTGATGTCGGCGAAGACATTCATGAAGTACTTGTGCAGGAAACGAGGGTCGTCGCCGGGTACGGCCAGCGTGTCGAGGCCGGGAAAGAGCCGCGTCATCTCCTCAGGGCCCGTCGAATCCGTGGTCCACACTCCCGAGAGATCCGGCTTGCCATCGGCGGTGCGCGGCGCAGGCGCCGACAGATTAGGCTTGCCATCCTTGATCGGGACGCCGGCGGTTGGATGGTTGAGCCACTGGGCATGCCCCGAGATCACCGCTCCGGTACACAGAATGGCGGCCACGATCGTTGTGCGCATGCGAGTCTCCTGAATGGAAAGACACTAGCGCGCGTCTGTGAGAAAGGCAATCGGGATCAGCGACAATAAAACGTGGGTTTTCACGAGACCGCGCGGCAGCACGAGCACGTCCTCGCGCAGCTGAACGAAGAACGCGTTTCGGCGCTCGTGCGCATCAGCAAGACGCTCGAGTCGCTGCTGTCGCAGCTGCA
>Ga0075433_10000610_pt1 | contig 23835 bp, 13 predicted proteins | sample RhiMethybrSRZTD2_FD_75299 | JGI IMG/M metagenome (GOLD analysis project Ga0075433, IMG submission 75299) | Populus rhizosphere microbial communities from Tennessee, USA - Rhizosphere MetaG P. TD hybrid SRZTD2 | ecosystem: Host-associated > Plants > Roots > Rhizosphere > Soil | place: USA... | reverse complement strand
CGCGATATTGCCGGCGCCGACCAGCACGTCGCCGGAGATCGGCTCGGTGACTTGCGACGCCGGACGTCGTAGGTCAGGGTGTGTCGGGGTTTGATCGGTTCCGTCCGGGGCACACGTCGCCGCTACCCCGAGCAAAGCCAGGGAGAGGATCCTCCAGCCGATTCGGTGCATCGCTGAGCCCTGCTCAGGGTCCCGCGCGCGCCTTGATCTCGACGCCCAGCGCGCCGCCGTTCAGGTTGGTCCAGCTCGCCGCGATCGACGCCACGTTCGGGGCCCACTCGGCCTCGAGGTCGCCGGGCGTGCCCTCGCCCGATGGCTGCTCGCCGATCTCCGTGAAGCTAGCGCCCGGCGTGACGGCCGCTAGGGTGCTCCGCACTCCGAACGCGCCGTAGCCAACGTTGCCGGTGTTCCCGAACGGGGCGAGCGAGACCGTCAGGCCGCTCGCCGCGTCGCCCGTGGTCGAGCCGGTCTGAGCGATGGCTCCCGCCCCGTTCGTCCCGCTGGTTTCCACACCATTCCATTGCGACACGATCCATTGGCAATGGGACAGGGTCATGGTAGAGGTGATGGTGATCGGCCCGCTTCCCGGCCCGGCGCTCATCGCGCGGAAGATCGTCAGCCGCCGCTGGGGCAGCGTGCCGGTATCGAATGTGGTGGTGGCGACCAGGTCCCACGCCGCCATGCCGCCGCCCGACAACGTGGGAACCGGCGGCGTGCCCAACGAGCTGTGCTCCAGCACCGCGATCGTGATGAGGGTGCCCGCCGCCGGCGCGACCGGGGCCGTCGTGTACACCTTCTGGTTGGCCGTGTTGGTGCCGATGGTGAGCAACGTCTGCGTGATGTTCACGGACTGCGGCGTCACCGTCACGGTCACGGTGGCAGTGAGCGGCGTCGTCTCGGCTCCCACAGTCGCCGTCGCCGAGACCACTTTGTCCTCGGGAACCGTGGAGCTGAGAGTCCCCTGGTACACCCCGCTCGCGTTCGTCAAGCCCGGCGCCGAGAGGCTGTTGCCGCTCCCCGTCGCCGCGAGCGCGACCGACGCGCCGCTGATCGGGTTGCCGTGCGCATCCACGACCGTCACGGTGATGGTCGAGCTACCGGTCCCGGCGGTGATCGTGGTCGGCGCGGCACCGATCGTCGACTGCGCGGCCGAGACCGGTCCCGGGGTCACCGTCACGTTGGCCGTTTGCGTGAGGGGCGTGGTGATCGACCCGACGGTCGCACTGGCCGACACGGTCTTGACGCCCGCCGCGGTCGAGCTGAGCGTGCCGGTGGCCACGCCGTTTGCGTCCGTCGGGTTGGCCGGCTGGATCAGGGTGTTCGCCGTGCCGGTCGCCGCCAGCTGTACCGTCGCGCCGCTGATCGGCTGACCGGCACTATTCTTCACCGTCACGGTGATGGTCGAGCTACCGGTCCCGGCGGTGATCGTGGTGGGCGACGCGCTCACGGTCGACTGTGACGCAGACACTGCTGACGCGCTGGTCACTGTCACGGTCACGGTCGAGGTGAGTAGCGTGCCCTCGTCTCCGACGGTGGCGGTGGCCGACACGATCTTGTCCCCGGGGTCGGTGGAGCTCAGAGTCCCGTTGTACACGCCGTTCGCGTCCGTCGCGCCTGCCGCCGAGAGGACGTTCCCGGTCCCCGTGGCCGCGAGCTGCACCATCGCGTTCGGGATGCGGTTGCCGTCCGCGTCCTGCACCGTCACCGTGATGGCCGCGGTTCCCGTCCCCGCGGTGATCGACGTGGGCGCAGCACTGATGGCGGACGCCGTGGCGGATACGGGTCCAGGGTTGACCAGGACCGTGGCCGTCGCGTTGAGCGGCGTGGTCACGCTTCCGAGTCGCGCGGTGGCGGAGATGGTCTTCAGCTCCGCCTTGGTCGACGTGAGGGTCCCCACGGCCGTCCCCGTGGCGTCCGTGACGCCGACCGGCTGCGTCAGCGTATTGCCGGTGGTCGGAGTCGCCGTGAGCTCCACGACGGCGCCGCTGATCGGCTGGCCGCTCCCGTCCCGAACGACCACCTCGATCGATGAGCCCGCTCCTCCCGGCGTGATCGACGTCGGCGAAGCGGAGACCGATGAGAGCTGCGGGTCGACGGGGGAACCGGCGCTGCCCGCCGCCGCCTGAATCTCCAGACCCACGGCCCCGGCGTTCAGATTGAACGGCCAGGTCGCATCGATCGTGTTGTCGTTGGTCTGCCACTCGGCCTCGAGATCGCCGGGCGTGCTCTCCGCCGACGGCTGCTCGCTGATCTCCGCGAAGCCGGACCCGGGTGTCACCACCGCCGTGTTGCGGTTCACCCCGAACGCCCCGTACGCCGCGTTGTTGGCGTGCACCAGCGACGGGAGCGACACCGTGAGCCCGCTCACCGCGTCGGCCCGGTTCGAGGCGGTCTGCACGATCGCCCCCGCTCCGTTCACACCGCTCGTCTCCACCCCGCTCCATTGCGACACGATCCACTGGCAGTGGGACTGGTTGCCGCTGAACGTGATCGTGATCGGACCGCTCCCGGGATTGGCGCTCATGGCCCGGTAGATCGTCAGGCGGCGCAGCGGCAAGGTGCCCGTGTCGAACGTGATCGACGACACCACCGTCCAGCTGGCCATCCCGCCGCCCGACAGCGTCGGACTGGGCGACGCCCCGGTCGAGCGCTGGGACAGCACCGCGACCGTCACGAGCGCGTTGGCGGCGGGCGCGATGCCGGCGGTGGTGTAGACGGTCGTGTTGACCGGGTTGTTGCCGGCGGTGAGCAGCGTATGGGCGATCGCCGACGCGCCCTGGGACGTTACGCTCACGATCGCGGTGCTCTGCAGCGGCGTCGTGGTCCCGCCCACCGTCACCGTCGCCGACACGACCTTGTCTCCCTCCACCGTGGAGCCGAGCGACCCCGTGGCCGTCCCGCCCGCGTCGGTCGGGCTCGGTTGCATCAGGGTGACGCCCGTCGCGGGCGACGCGGACAGGACGACGGCTGCGTTCTGAATCGGATTGCCGTGGGCGTCGGTCACGAGGACCGTGATCGCCGAGGTCTGGCCCCCGGGCGCGATGGTGGTCGGCGACGCGGTCACCGTGGACAGCGTGGCTGAGACGGGGCCCGACGTGACGGTCACAGCAGCTTGTTGAGTGATCGCTGTCCCGTTCGCCGTCGCGGTCACGGCCTTCGTCTCCGCCACCGTGGAACTCAGTGTCCCCGTCGCCACCCCGTTGGCATCAGTCGGCCCGGTCGGCTGCGTCAGGGTGTTGCCGCCGCCGCTCGCGGCGAGCACCACGGTCGCGCCGCTCACCGGCAGCCCACTGGCATCGCGCGCCGTGACCGTGATAGTCGACGTGCCGGTCCCGGCCGTGATCGACGCCGGTGCGGCGCTCACCGTCGACTCCACCGCGTCCACGACACCCGTGCCTCCCGTCGCCGCCGACTTGATCTCCAGGCCCAGCGCCCCGGCGTTGAGGGTGAACGGCCACGTCGCGTCGATCGTGTTGTCGTTGGTGCGAAATTCCGCCTGTAGATCCCCCGGTGTGGTCTCCCCCGATGGCTGCTCGCTGATTTCCGTGAAGCCGAACCCCGGGGACACGACGGCCGTGTTGCGCGCCACCCCGAAGGCCCCGTAGGACACGTTGCTGGCGTTTCCGAACGGGGCGAGCGACACCGTCAACCCATTCACCGCGTCGCCCGCGGTCGCGCCCGACTGCACGATCGCCCCCGACCCATTCGCCCCGCTCAGGTCCACGCCGCCCCATTGCGACACGATCCACTGGCAATGGGAAACCGTGGCGCTGTACGTGATCGTCAGCGGCCCGCTCCCCGGCGCGGCGCTCAGCGCCCGGAAAATCGTCAAGCGCCGCAGCGGCAGCGTTCCGTTGTCGAACGTGGTGGACGCCACCTCCGTCCAGCCCGTCATGCCGCCGCCCGTTACCGTCGGGCTGGCCGGCGCGCCGGTGGACCGATGCGCCAGCACGGCGACGGTCACCAGCGTATTGGGCGCCGGCGCGATCGACGCCGTCGTGTAGACTTTCTGGTTGACGGTGTTGGTCCCGGCCGTCAGCAGGATATGGCTGATGCCCGCCCCCCCCAGGGTGACTACCGTCACGGTCGCGGTCTGTCTGATCGCTGTCGTCGTACCGCCGAGCGTGGCGGTCGCCGAGACGGTCTTTTGCTCTTCGACCGTCGAGCTGAGCGTTCCCGTCGCCACGCCGTTGGCGTCGGTCACGGCCGCCGGCTGGACCAGCGTGTTCCCGGTGCCGGTGGCCGCGAGCTGCACGGTCGCGCCACTGATCGGACCCCCGCTGGCGTCCTTCACGGTGACCGTGATGGTGGAGGTAGCGCCCCCAGGGGCGATCAGGCTGGGGGACGCCGTCAAGGTGGATTGCGTACCCGACACACCCTCCGCCAGTCCGTGGCAGGCGGTCAGTCCTGTATCGCTCAGCGTCTTGCCCGCGATGGGGACGAACCGCCAGGCGTAGCTGTCGGAGTAGAGGTAGAGCTTCAGCACGCCGAAGTTGGCGCTCCCGAACCGCACCTCGCTCAGGGGAAACGCATTGGTGGGGTTTCCCATGCTGGACCCACCGGTGCCGACCACGAACTCCCGAATGCCCTGCGCATTGTCCGCCAGCCCGTCCGGATTCATCGGGGCGAGGCGCTCGTAAAAGTGCCGGTGGCCGTTTACGACGACGTCCACACCCCCGTCGTACAGTGTGGTGAATATCGACTTGACCGAGGGCGTCGAAGTGCCCCCGGAGCCGGGGCCGGTGGTCGAGGAGTACAGCGGCTCGTGGTAGTAGGCCAGCTTGCAGGGTTGCAGGGTGGCGGCGAGGTCAGCGCGCAACCAGTTGTCCTGCTCCGAGCCCGCCTCCATCGGGATGTAGTTGTTGAGGACGATGATGTGCCAGTCGGCCAGATCGTAGCTGTAGAAGCCCTCGCCGGCCTCGCCGGCGGCCGCGCCGAAGTAGTTGAAATAGCCGGAGGCGCCGGGGGTGTTGTACTCGTGATTCCCGGGCGCCGGCCGCGTGCGTGCCTTGTGCCGTCCCCAGCTGGGATCGTAGCAGTTCTGGTAATCGGCGGCCGAGCCGTTGGGATAGGCGTTGTCCCCGGCCGTGAACACCGTGCCCTCGATGCCGTCCAGCAGCGCCGCCGTGGCCTCGTCGTTCGTGGCGCCGCACTCGCCGATGTCACCGGCGCCCACGAGGACCGCGGGCAGATTCGCGGACACCGCGCCCAACGGCGTCCGCCCCTGGGGGGGACCGAAGGGGGTCCGCTCCTCGCTGCAGGTGACCAAAAGGATGAGCAGGGAGAGTGCCGGGATCGTGCCGCGGCCAGCGTGGCACGGTCTCGGTCCCCAAAGTGATCGCCGCATGTGGCCTCCACCAGTTCAAACCCTGTGCCCACCCGCAGCGAGGCCGCAACACGGGCACGAACGGGCGGGCGTGGCGGCCGGCCCGCGACTATGTATCAACCGTGTAACAGCGGCCGCGGCGTGCCGCGGAAGTGACCCCTTAACCGCAAATCCCGCAAGCTGAAATCGCCGTCTGCCCCTTTGCATGCCTTGTGCATGGAAGCGCTGCCGTGGCACCCCTAAATCGCACCCTCACACAGCGCACCATCACCGGCATGGCGTGGACGGCCTGGGGCAAGGCGGCCTACGCCGGCCTCCAGCTCGGCGTGCTGGCCGTGATGGCCCGCCTGCTCGCGCCGGCGGATTTCGGCGTGGTGAGCGCTGCCCTCGTGGTGATCGGGTTTTCGACGGTGTTCTCGCAGCTGGGGTTCGGACCGGCGCTGGTGCAGCGCCCCGAGCTCGAGCCGCGTCATCTCGACACGGCGTTCAGCGCGTCGGTGCTGTTCGGCGCCCTGCTCGGCGCGATCATCTGGCTCGGCGCACCGAGCGCCGCCGCCCTGCTCCGGATCGAGGGCGTCAGCCCGGTGCTGCGCGTGCTCGCCTGGGTGTTTCCGCTCCAGGGCCTCGGCGTGGCGGCCGAGTCCCTGCTGCGCCGGGAGCTGCGGTTTCAGTGGCTCGCGAATCTGGACGTGTCGGCCTACGCGATCGGCTACGGCCTGGTGGGCATCGCCCTGGCCCTCGCCGGCTGGGGCGTGTGGGCCCTCGTCGCGGGACAGATTGCGCAAGGACTCGTGCGGACCGGCGTCTTGCTGTTCCACCGGCCGCCCCGTCTTCGCCCGACGTTCGACCTGCGGGCCTTCCGCGAGCTGCTGTACTTCGGCGGCGGCTTCACCGTCGCGAAAGCGGCGAATTACCTCGCCGTGCAGGGCGACAACCTGGTGGTCGGGCGGTTCCTCGGCCCCCAGGCGCTGGGGTTCTACGGCCGCGCCTACAGCCTCATGTCCGCGCCCGCCTACGGCTTCGGGACCGTGCTCGACGTGGTCCTGTTTCCGGCGATGGCCAAGGTGCAGCACGACCCCAAGCGGCTGGCGATGGCGTATCGACGCGGTGTGTCGCTCATCGCGCTGCTGGTGCTCGCTCCCAGCGCCGCGCTCTTGTTACTGGGGCCGGAATTCATCGCCGTCGTCCTGGGCAGCCGCTGGGCGCCGGCAGTGGCGCCGTTTCAGATCCTCACGATCGGCATGCTGTTCCGGACGAGCTACAAGATGAGCGACTCGCTCGCCCGCTCGACGGGGGCCGTGTATCGCCGCGCCTGGCGGCAGATCCTCTACGCCGCGCTGGTGCTGCTGGGCGCTTGGATCGGGCAGCACTGGGGCATCTCCGGTGTGGCCTGGGGAGCCCTCGCCGCGCTGGCGGTCAACTTCTTCGTCATGGCCGAGCTGAGCCTGAGCGTCACCGGCATGACGTGGGGGGCTTTGTGGCAGGCCCACGTTCCGGCGGTCCGGCTCACGATCGCCTCGTTCCCGATCGTGTTGGTCACGACGCTGGTGCTGCGCCATTTTGCCGTGCCGCACCTGGCCGTGCTGGGCGTCGCCGCCGGCGTCGCGGCCGCGAGCACGCTCGCGTTGTGTGTGCGCTGGCCCCATCTGTTCCTCGGCTCCGAGGGCTTGTGGATCCTCGAGGCGCTGCGCGGCTTGCGGCCGCGCCGCCGGGACGCGGGCGCTCGGTCCCGGGCGGACGGGCCGCTGTACCAGGCGGCCCGTGCGGAGGACGCCCCGTGACCATCGGGACGCAAGCGCTCGATCAGGCAGCAGCCGCCACGCCCGCACTGCGCACGGTGACCGACCTGTTCCAACGGCTGCATGCCGAAGGCATCCGGTATTGCCACTGGAAGAGCAACCAGCACCTGCGCGCCACCCTCGCCGGGACCACGGACATCGACGTCCTGGTCGATCGCCCGGCGACCCAGTCGCTGGCGCGCGTGCTCGCCGGCACGCCGTTCAAACGCTTCACGACCGTCGGCTGGCGCAACTATCCGGCGATCGAGAGCTACCTCGGCCTCGATCCGGACAGCGGCAAGCTGCTGCATCTCCACCTCCACTACCAGCTCACGCTGGGCGAGCGCTTCCTGAAGGGATACCGGCTGCCGTGGGAGGAGCTTGTGCTCGCGACGCGCCAGTGGGACGAGCCCAGCGGCATCTACGTGGCGGACCCGCACATCGAGCTCGTGCTGCTGACCGTGCGCCTCGCGCTGAAGCTGCACTTCCGGGACCAGGTGCTCGCCACCCTGGGGCGGCGCTACGTCAGTCGCGGCGCGCTGCGCGAGTTCCGCTGGCTCCTGACCCGCGTCGAGCGCGCCCGCCTGCGCGAGCTGGCCAGCTCTCTGGTGGGAGCCCGGGCGACGGTGCAACTGCTGGCGATGATGGACAAGGGGATGCCGAGCGTGCGGGGGCTGATCGCGTTCCGGCGCGCGGTCCGGCCGCGCCTCGGCACCTATCGCACATACGGCCCCTTGACCGCCTGGGGCCGGCGCTGGGCCCGGGAGTGGACCGGGCGTCTGGTCGCGCTCGAGCGGCGCCTCGGCTTCCTGGTGCCCACGCGCCGCGTGGTGCCCCAAGGCGGCCTGCTCGTCGCGTTCGTTGGCGCCGACGGCTCCGGCAAGTCGACCGTCACCGCGGCGATCACGCGCTGGCTCAACGCGGATCTCGACACGGTGCGCGTGTACTTCGGCAACGGCAAGGGGGCCATTTCGCTGCCGCGCCGCCTGCTCGAGTTCGTGGCAGCGCTGGCGCGCCGTGCGGCGCAGCGGCGCCGCGGCTCGCCTGCCGGCGACCCCTCCGGGCCGGCGCCGGCCGGCCGGGGCGCGGGCAAGTCGCGGGTGCGCGATTGGGGCGACCTCCTGTGGATCCTCGCGTTGAGCCGCGAACGGCGCCAGCGGTTTGATCAGGCCCGCCACGCCAGGAACCGCGGTCTGGTGGTCATCTGCGATCGGTTTCCGCAGAGCCAGCTTCCGGGCCTGAACGACGGTCCCTGGCTGGGCCACTGGCTGCGACATCCCTCGCCGCTGCGCCGCATGGCGGCGCGGCGCGAGCTGGCGGCCATCCGGCTCGCCGAGCAGTGCCCACCGGACCTCGTGGTGAAGCTCCACGTCCCGATCGACACGGCCCAGGCGCGCCGACCCGCGATCGCCGCCACGCAGCTCGTCCAGAAGGCGGAGCAGATCGCCGCGCTGAGCTACCCGGGCGCGCCGCGGGTGGTGGACATCGATGCCAGTCAGCCGCTCGAGCGCGTCCTCCTGGACGTGAAGCGCGCGCTGTGGGCCTGCCTCTGATGGCGCGCCGGCCGACGGTGCTCGACGCCCCGGGCGTCAGGGCGCAGGTTCGCGCCCCGGAGCCCCCCCTCGTGGTCGAGCTCGCGGGCATCGCGGGGGCCGGGAAGAGCACGATCGCCCACGCCCTGGCGCGGCTCGACCCGGAGATCCGCGCCCGCCCGCGCGTGTCGGGCCCGTCGTATCTCGCCAGCGTGCCCGCAATGGTCCCGCGGGCCGTCAGCCTCCATTGGCCGTTTCGCGGCCTGCTCGCGAAGGAAACGAAGCGCGCCCTGCGCCTCCACGCGCTCCACCGCCTCGTGCACCGCATGAGGGGCCGTGGCGCCGTCGTGTTCGACGAAGGGCCCGTCTACATGCTGGCCCGGACGCTGGCGTTGGGTGGCCGCGGCGTCGCGACCCCGGGCTTCGAGCGTTGGTGGCGGACGACGGTCGCCGAGTGGGCCACGGTGCTCGACGTCGTGGTGTGGCTGGAAGCGCCGGACGACGTGCTGGCCGCGCGCATCCACACCCGGCCGCAGCCGCATCCGCTGCGCGGCGCCGACGACCCGGCGATGCATGGCTTCCTCGGCTCCTACCGAGCCGCGTTCGACCGCGTCCTGGCGGAGCTCCGCGTCCGCCGCGGGCCGCAACTGTGGACCTTCCCGACCGATCGCGCCTCGCCCGAGGAGACGGCCCGGGCCCTGCTGGCCCGACTGCGCGCGCTGCGTGAGACCGCCGCACCCGTCCCGGAGCTGGCGCGATGACGCCGTCGCCGCTGCCGCTGCCGCTGCGAGAGCCGAACGGCACCGCGGGCGCGTCGCCCGCGCTCGCCCTGCTCACGGGCCTGTTGGATCGCCTCCACGCCGAGGAGATCCGGTACTGCCACTGGAAGAGCAGCGAGCATCTGGACGCGTCCCTCAGGGGGATCACCGACCTCGACGTGCTGGTGCAGCGCCGGGACGCGCGCCGCCTCGCGCGCCTCCTCACGGAGGTGGACTTCAAGCCGTTTCGGAAGCTCAGCGGCCACGACTACCCGGGGATCGAGGACTACCTGGGGTTCGACGCCGCTACCGGCACGCTCAGCCATCTCCACGTGCATTACCAGCTCACACTGGGCGAAAAGTTTCTCAAAGGATACCGCCTCCCGTGGGAAGACGTCGTCCTGAGCTCGCGGATCTGGGACGCAGCGCGCGGCCTCTACATCGTGGATCCGCATCTCGAGACGTTGCTGCTGGTGATGCGGATCGCCCTCAAGCTGCGCGCCCGCGACTTTCTCCTGGCGGCTGTTGGATATCGCTACGTCCGCGGCGGCGCCGCCCGGGAGCTGCGCTGGCTGGCACAGCGCGTGGACCAGGACCGGCTGCGGCGCGAGGCGTGTGTCCTCGTGGGTGAGCGGGCCAGCGCGTTGCTGTGTGAGATCGTGGCGGCCCCTGCGCCGTCGATCCGCCAGCTGATCGCGTTCCGGCGGAGCGTGCACCCCCCGCTCGGTACCCATCGCATGTTCGGCATGCTCGGCGCACTGCGCCACCGCTGGACACGGGAGGCGGCGTGGGTGTCGGCGGCCCTCACGAACCGCCTGCGTGGTTTGAGGCAGCGTTCGACCCGCAGCTCCCCGCAGGGCGGACTCGCCGTCTACGTCACGGGCGCGCAACCCGCGGCGACGACCGTCGCGCGGCGGCTCGTGGCCTGGCTCGCTCCGGAGATGGCGGTCGTTCCGGACTTGGGAGCGCATTCATCCGTCACGGCGCGCCGCGCGCGCGGCCTCGGCATGATCGTCGTCGCCGACCGTCCGGCCGGCGGCCCCGAGGGAGGGGGGCCGGATCTGATCCTCCGTGTCGGCGACGCGGCGGCCAGCGCCCGTCGCTTCGCGTGGCTCGGGACGCCGACGGTCGACCTCGACGGGCGCGCGGCGCCGGACACCCTGCTGTTGCAGGCGAAGCGCGCGCTCTGGGAGAGCCTGTGAACCCGGCCCCCGACCGCTCGCATTGGATCATTCGCTGGGCCTTGTACGGGTTCGTGGCGTCGATCCCGTTCGAAATCCCGGACCGGTCCATTCCGCTGGAAGTCACGACGATCACCGGTTGCATATTCCTACTCGCGACTTGGCGGCAGCCGCTGCGCTGCTTCGGGCGCGTGCCCGGCGCGCTGTGGGCCTTTGGCGCCTTCTTGTACGTCTTCTGGGTCAGCTTCGTCCTGGGAGGCGGAGGGTACCTGGGCGACGCCCTCAAGTCGTTCGCCGCGTTCCTGCAGCTCCTCCTGATCTTCTGGGCAGCGTTCAACGTGTTGCGCGAGGACACGGTCGCCACGCGGGCGTTGCTGGCATTCGGCATTTCGTGTGTGCTGCTCGGTCTGCTCACCGTGGGCGGCGTCATGCACATGGATTCGGACTGGGTTAGCGAATCCGGACGGGAAACGATGTTCGGACAAAACGCCAACCGCGCAGGCCTCACGCTCGCCTCGGGAGCGTTGGCGCTGGTCGGACTGACTTACGGCCGGGACCGCCAGCTCATCCGACCCCGGTGGCTCGTGTGGCCGCTGGTGGTGGTGATCGCGCTGGCGATCGTGAAAGGCGGCTCCCGCGGGAGCATGCTGGCCTTCATCATCGGGCTGTGGACCTTCACGGTCGCGGGCCGGACGATCGAGATGAAGCTCAAGAATACGGTGGTCGCCACCGTGGCCGTAGTCGTGCTGGGATGGGCCGCCTGGCAGTCGCCCCTGGTGCAGGCCCGCTTCGAGAAGGCCGAGAACCTGAACCTGGCCGGCCGGGAAGAAATCTTCCCGATTGCCGGGCGGATGTTCCTGGAAAAGCCGCTGTGGGGTTGGGGGCCCGCCCAGAACAAGTACGAGATCGCCTCGCGCCTTCCTCCCTTGGAGGGATTCACGCGACGCGACTCGCACAACCTGGTGCTCGAGGTCGTGACCTCCACGGGGCTGCTCGGTGCCGTTCCGTTCTTTCTCGGGACGGGGCTGTGTCTGTGGGGCGCCTGGAAGGCCCGCCGCGGCATCTACGGCGTCATGCCCGTCGCCATGGCCGCCACCATGATGGCCGCGAACATGGCCGGCAACTACATCGCCTTCAAGCTGTACTGGGTTGTCCTCGCGCTTGGAGCAGCGGCCGGAAGCCTCATGCCACGGCGACCAGCGGTCCGCGCCCGCTGGGCCGCCCGAGGCATCCCCGCATGCTGATCACGCTCTCCGGTCTGGACGGCGCCGGCAAGTCGACCCTCATCGAGTGGCTGCGATCCGCCCTGCAGGAGCACGGGTACGGGGTCGCCGTCCTCCATATGAACGACGACGTCGGGGTGTACGCGTACCTGCGGCGCGGTCGCGACCGGTTGCTGCGGCTGCTCGGCCGCACCGTTCCCCGCCGGTCCGCCGCCCGACCGCCCGGCGCCCGTGGCGGCGCGCTGCGCCGCGTCCGCAACGCCGTCGTGTGGGGCCACGCGCTGCGGCGGTGCATCTACCCGATCGATTTGCTGATTGTCGCGCTGCATCGGCTGTATCTCGAGCGACTGACGAAGCGGGTGCTCGTCATGGATCGCTACTTCTATGACACCCTCGTCGACCTCTCGAACGGCGGCCCGCGCCGCGGGAATCGGCTGCTGGAAATGCTGACGCCCACTCCCGATGTGCCGGTGCTGCTGGACGTCCCGCCGGAGCGTGCCTTCGGGAGAAAGGGCGAGTATTCGGTCGACTACCTGGAGCGCCGCTGGACGGCCTACCAGGCCGTCTTCGGCCGCGTCGCCGGGTGCGTGCGGCTCCCCGACACCGAGCCTCAGACGGCGCGGGCCAGCCTGTGGCAGGTCGTCACGGCCCGAATGCCCGGTGCCCCGGGGCTCCGCGGCGCAGACAGGCAAGGGTCCTGATGACGAGCCGCGTTCTCGTTTTGGACGGCTCCACCACCCAGGCGCTCGCGTGCGTGCGCGCCCTCGGGGCAGCGGGGCACACCGTGTTCGTCGCAGGCGTGGGGCGCCGGCCGCTCGCGGCCTGGTCACGCCACTGCCGCGGGCGGTTCCGCCTGGCCGACGACACGCTCACCGCCTTCGCGGCGCTGCGCGTCTGGGCACTGCAGCACGGGATCCAGGTCGTGCTGCCGCAGACCGAGCGGTCCTGTATCCTGTGCAACCTGCAGCGCGACGAATGGGAAGCGTCGGGCATCGCGGTCGGCTGCGGCCCCTCGGACCTGATCCTGCGTGCGTTCGACAAGGCACGCACCCTGGAGTTGGCCGAAGCCTGCGGCGTCCGCGTACCCCCACGCCGGGTCCCGACGTCGCTCGCAGACGGGCGCGCGGCGGCCGCGGCGCTGGGATACCCGGTGGTCGTCAAGCCTCGCTTCAGCCACTTCTGGGAGGGCGGCCGCTTCATCTCGGGCGACGGGTCCCGCTACGCGCGCGACCCCGCCGAGCTCGAGGCGCAGATGCACGCCTGCCGGCAGGACCGATTCTGGCCCCTGATTCAGGGGTTCGTTCCTGGGCAGGGCAAAGGAGTGTTCGCGCTGTGCGATCACGGCACGCCGCTGGCCTGGTTCGCACACGAGCGCCTGCGCGACGTGCGGCCGTCGGGATCCGGCAGCAGCCTGCGGCGCTCGATCCCCCTCGATCCGCGCCTGCAGGCGCCGGCTGCCCGGCTGCTCGCGGCGTGGGCCTGGCATGGACCCGTGATGGTCGAATTCCGCGACGACGGTGTGAGCGAGCCCTGCCTGATCGAGGTCAACGGGCGCTTCTGGGGTTCGCTCGAGCTGGCGATCGCGTCCGGCGTCGATTTTCCGAACCTGTGGGTGAGTCTGCTGCGGGGCGAGCCCGTCGAGCCTGCGGCCGGCTACGAGACGGGCGTGACGCTCCGCTGGCTCTGGGGCGACGTCAAACGCATGCTGCACATCCTGCAGGGCCGGCCCCGCGGGTATCCCGAGCCCTACCCGAGCCTCCTACGTGGTTTGCGCGAAGTCTTCGGCCCCCAGCCGCCGGGCACGCGCAGCGAGACGTGGCAGGCGGGCGACCGCTGGCCCGCTCTAGGCGAATGGGTTCAGGGGATGGGCGAACTGGTCGGTCGCCGGACCCGCAAGCGTCACCCGACCGGTGCCGTCGAGCCGGCCAGGGCCGCGCCACCGGCCGGGGGTCAGGCGGAGCCGGTACGCGTGCTCATGATCACGAGCGGCTGGCCGCAACCGGGGCAGCCCCAGACCACGCACTTCATCAAGCGGCAGGCGGAGTTCCTGCGTGCGGCCGGGGTGCACGTCGACGTGTTTCACTTCAAAGGCGAGCGCCGGCCCTGGAACTACGCGCTGGCGTGGCTGCGCGCGCGCCGCCGCCTCAGCTTCGGGCGCTACGACGTCGTGCACGCCCAGTTCGGCCAGAGCGGCCTGCTGGCGTTGCCGAAGCGGCTGCCCCTCGTCGTAACGTATCGGGGCAGCGACCTCTTGGGCATCGTGGGCGAGAACGGACGCAACACGCGCGCCGGCCGGATCCTGCAGTGGCTGACGCGCATGGTCGCCAGGCAGGCCGACGCCGTCATCGTCGTCTCCGAGCACATGAAGCCCCACCTCCCGTCGTCCGTGCACGCGACGGTGCTGCCGTCGGGCCTCGATCTGACCCTGTTCCGCCCCGTGCCGCGCGACGCGGCCCGGGCCCGGCTTGGGCTGTCGCCCGACCGTCGTCTGGTGCTGTTCGCCGGAAACCCCGCGGTCCCCCGCAAGCGCTACGCCCTGGCCCAGCGGGCCGTCGAGCTGCTCGGCCAAGCAGTGCCGACCGAGCTGGTCGTGGCGTGGGGGGTGCCGCACGTGGACATGCCGTACCTGATGAGCGCGTGTGACGCCCTCCTGTTCACCTCGATGCAGGAAGGTTCCCCCAACGTCGTGAAGGAGGCGCTCGCGTGTGACCTGCCGGTCGTCTCGGTACACGTCGGCGATGTGGCGGAGCGGCTGCGCGGCATCGACGGCTGCGAGCTGTGTCCGGACGAGCGACCGGAGACGATTGCGGCGTCGCTGGCGCGGGTGCTCGAGCGCGGGGAGCGCATCGCGGGGCGCGCTACGGTGCTGCACCTCGACGAGCACGCGCAGACGGCGCAGTTGATCGCCCTCTACCATGCCGTGCTGCGACGCTCGCCCCGCGGCACCGGTGCTCCCGTCGCTCAGCAGGTGCCGAATGTCGGCTGACCGTCCGTTCGTCTCGGTGCTGGTGCCGTGCCGCAATGAGCGGCGCTACATCGGGTCGTGTCTCGACTCGATCCTGGCGACCGCCTACCCGTTGGATCGTCTCGAGGTCTTGGTGGTCGACGGCCGCAGCGATGACGGGACGCGGGAGATCGTGGAGGGTTTCGCGGTGCGGCGCCGTGTGGTTCGGCTGCTCGACAACCCGAAGCGGATCACGCCGGTCGCTCTCAACATGGGGATCCGGGCGGCCGTGGGGGACATCGTGCTGCGGATGGACGCCCACGTGTCCTATCCGCCCGAATACATTCCGCGACTGGTGGCGGCGCTCGAGGTCACGGGCGCCGACAACGTCGGCGGGGTGCTCGTCACCCGACCCGCGGGCGACGGCCCGGTCGCGCGCGCCATCGCGGTGGCGCTGTCTCACCCGTTCGGCGTCGGCAACTCCTACTTCCGCATCGGAGTCCGGGCACCGCGCTGGGTCGACACCATCGCCTTCTTCTGCTGCCGGAAGGAGCTGTTCGACCGGGTCGGTTTGTTCGACGAAGAGCTGGTGCGTCACCAGGACGGCGAGTTCAACGCCCGGCTGATCAAACAGGGTGGCCGCATTTTGCTGCTTCCCGACGTGGCCTCCTACTACTACGCGCGGGGCTCGCTGCGCCAGGTGGCCCGCATGTACTTCCAGTACGGCTACTTCAAGCCGCTGGTGGCGCGCAAGCTGCGACGCTTCATGACTGTTCGCCAGCTGATCCCCCCGGCTTTCGTCCTGAGCCTGCTCGGCACGGGCCTCCTCGCCGCATGGCTGCCGGCCGCGGGCGTACTGTTTGCGGTGATCGCCGGCACCTATGGCGCGGCTGTCGCGACGTGCGCGGGCCTCGCCGCCCGGCGCCACGGCATCCGGTGCGCCGCGGTGCTCGCCGGTGTCTTTCCGCTGCTGCATTTCAGCTACGGGCTCGGCTTCATCCGACGGCTGCTCGAGCTCGCCGGCCTCAGGCGGCCGCGCGCTCGCGCGGTCGCCGAGCTGCCGCTGTCGCGCTAGGGGCATGATGCAACACGCTGCCGCGGTCGCGAGCTTCGGGTATCACGACGTCGCTGACGATCCCACCTCGTCGGGGTTGCAGCGACCCGGTGCCCTGCCCTACAAGCTCACGGGCAGCATGTTCGCGCGGCATCTGGCCGAGATCGCGGCCGGCCCTTGTCCCCCCGCGCTGATCACCCAGCTCGACCTGACGCAGCCCGGCCGGCACCTCCTCCTCACGTTCGACGACGGCGGCCGCAGCGCCCTCCACGCCGGCGAGGAGCTCGCCCGACGGGGATGGAAGGGCCATTTCTTCATCGTCACCAACCGGATCGGGCAACGCGAGTTCCTCGACGCCGGCGACATTCGCCACCTCAGGCAGTGTGGCCACGTCATCGGGAGCCACTCCCATACGCACCCGAATGTGTTCCGGGAGCTCGAGTGGGGGCGCATGCTCGAGGAATGGCGCGTCAGCCGGGACTGCCTCGCCCAGCTGCTGGGCGAGGCGTGCACTGTGGCGTCGGTGCCGGGCGGCGACATTTCCGACCGCGTGCTGGAGTCGGCCGGCCAGGCTGAGCTGCAGCATCTCTTCACGTCGGAGCCCACCGTGACCCCACAACGGGTGGGCGGCTGCTGGATCCTCGGTCGCTTCGTGGCGAAAGCGACGACGCCGGACTGGCGCGTGCGCCAGCTCGCGCAGTTCCGCGGCTGGGGGAGCGCCATGCTGGTGCGACGTGTGAAAAACGGCGCTCGCCTGCTGCTGCCGGGCCTGTACCGCCGCTACCTGCGCCACCAAACAGCTCCGTTCGCCGAGAGGAATCACTGAAATGTGCGGCATCGCTGGGTTGTTCCATCCAGGCGGCATCGACGACGCCGACACGGGGCCGACGCTGGCCGCGATGACCGGCGCCCTGCGGCATCGGGGTCCCGACGACGCCGGCGCGTGGCTCGATCCCACGGCGGGGATCGCTCTGGGGCACCGTCGCCTCTCGATCCTGGACCTTTCGCCCCTGGGCCATCAGCCCATGCATTCGGCGGACGGTCGCTACGTGATCACGTTCAACGGCGAGATCTACAACTTTCGGGCCCTGCGTCACGAGCTCGCCGGCTGCGGGCACACGTTTCGGGGCCACTCCGACACCGAGGTGCTGCTCGCGGCCTTCACCCAGTGGGCCGTGCGCCCGGCGGTGGAGCGCTGCAACGGGATGTTCGCCTTCGCGCTGTGGGACCGGGCCGAGCGCACGCTGCACCTCGCCCGAGACCGGGCCGGGGAAAAGCCGCTGTACTACGGCTGGCTGGGCGGCACGTTCCTGTTCGGCTCCGAGCTGAAGGCGCTGCGCGCGCACCCGGCGTTTCAGGCGGACGTCGATCGGGACGCGCTCGCCCTGTTCCTCCGCCACGGCTACATCCCGGCGCCGTACACGATCTATCGCGGCGTATTCAAGCTGCCTCCCGCCACTGTTCTCACCCTGGAGGCGAGCGACGGGTACCAGGGCCGGCCGGTCGAGTACTGGTCCGCCCGGCACGCCGTGGCGCACGGGCTCGCCAACCCGCTCGCCGAGCCGGCCGAGCGCCTGGTCGAGGACTTCGACGCGCTGTTGCGCGACGCCGTGAAGCTCCGGATGGAGGCGGACGTGCCACTCGGCGCATTTCTGTCGGGCGGGATCGACTCGTCCACCGTGGTGGCGCTGATGCAGGCGCAGAGCGCACGACCGGTGAAAACGTTCACCGTCGGGTTCGAGGAGGCACGCTACAACGAGGCGCATCACGCGGCCGCCGTCGCCCGGCACCTGGGCACGGAGCACACCGAGCTGTACGTGACGCCCCGCGACGCCCTCGCGACCATCCCGCAGCTCCCCGCGCTGTACGACGAGCCGTTCGCGGACAGCTCGCAAATTCCCACGTATCTCGTCGCCGCGTTGACCCGCAGGTACGTCACGGTGAGCCTGTCGGGAGACGCCGGGGATGAGTTATTGGGTGGGTATCGGCGCTACTTCAGGGGGCCGGCGCTGTGGGGCCCGGTGGCCCGGACTCCGGCCGCGGTGCGGCGTGCGCTCGCCCGGGCGTGTTCCGTGCGGCACACCGCGCTCGCACAAGCGCTCAATCCCCTCGTGCGGCGCTGGACGGGCAAGCGCAGCTTCACGGAGCGATGCCGCCAGGCGGAAGAGATCTTGTCGTTGCGTTCGGCGGCGGAGCTGCACCGCTATCTGATGTCCTTCTGGAAACGGCCCGGCGCGGTGGTCGTGGGCGCAGACGAGCCGCCGGTTCCCGCAGCGCTCGACCTGCCCGAGGGCGTCGACGGCGATATGCGCGACCTGTGGATGTACCTCGACCTCGTCACGTACCTCCCGGATGACATTCTCGTCAAGGTGGACCGCGCGAGCATGGGGGTCAGCCTGGAATCGCGTATTCCCCTGCTCGATCATCGCGTGATCGAGTTCGCGTGGCGGCTGCCGCTGTCCTGCAAGATCCGAGACGGCCAGGGCAAGTGGATCTTGCGACGCGTGCTGGATCGCTATGTGCCCCGGAGTCTCGTCGAACGACGCAAGCAGGGGTTCGCGGTCCCGATCGCCGCCTGGCTGCGGGGTCCGCTGCGCGGCTGGGCCGAGGAGCTACTCGAGCCGCGCCGCCTGCGCGCAGAGGGGTTCTTCGATCCCGGGCCCATCCGGCAGAAGTGGACGGCCCACCTCGCGGGCGGCACGAGCTGGGACTACGACCTCTGGACCGTCCTCATGTTCCAGGCGTGGCTCGAGGCGGCCGCGGCCGCGCCGCCGGTCGCCGCCAGCCGCGGCGCTGCCCTCAGCGCGGCCGACTCGTGAGCACGAACGTGTCGAAGAGCGGACCAGTGCGCGGCGCCGGCGGACCGCTACGACCGATCGGCGGCGGCGGGTCCACGCCGGCCATCGGGATGACGATCGGGTCCCCCGCGTAGGCGCCGCTCACGAGGGGAGGGCCGAACAGGGCCTGCACGTTCCGGAGCTCGTACCGATCGCCGTCCCGGAGCACGCCCCGGACGTCCACCGGCACCGCGGGTTGCCGCCCCCAGTTGTAGACGACGATCGTGGCGCGGCCCGCCTCATACTGGTTGGGACGCACGAACACCTTCGTCTCCGGTGAGGCCGCGAGGGCCTCGTCGCCGGCGCCCAGGCCGGTGGCCTGCCGCCAGGCCGCGAAGCTCGCTCGCGTGCGCCCGTACCGCCACGCCGGCGCTCCCGGATCGCGATAGTAGCGGTTGCCGCTCCAGCGATACCGCGCGCCTCCGCCGCTGCCGACGCGCACCATCTCCCCCTCGCCGACAAACACGTTCTGCTCCACGACGGCCTGGTCCCACGGCTGATCCATCTCGAGCCCGAGCCGGCCGCCGGCCGCGTAGTTGCCGCGCAGCACGACGTCGCGGTTGTTGGCCGCCGCGTAATGGCCGAGCCGGATGTTGATGCCTTCGGCACCCGGCGAGAAGTAGAGCATGTTGTTCGTCGCCACCATCCCCGCGGTCGGGACCTGGGCGCTGATCAGTAGATTGATTCTGCCCACGACACCCGAGATCGTGCCGTTGTTGAACGACACGTTCCCATCCACGACGAAATTGTTGAGTGCGGCATTCTTCGGGCTGGCGTAGATCTGGATCCCGCGCGCGAAGTTGTTGAAAAACACGTTGTCGGTCAGCCGCTTCGTCCCGATCTCGTTATGAGCATACACGCCGTGATCCAGGTTGACGTGGCTGCCGTTGTTGTAGACGATGCAGCCGTACAGCTCCGCATCCACGCCCGGTGTCCAGAAGCTGACCCCCTGCGTGCCGACGTCGTGGATGGTCAGGTTGATGAACCGCCCCGCATTGGTGTTCGCCTGGAGCCCGTAGGTGCCCGCGCCGGCGGGATTGGACTGCAGAATCTCGAACCCCCAGAAGGCGAGATACGATCCGTCGGCCCGCAGCGTGCCGTCGATGGTCGCCCGCTCGCCCGGGAGCTGGCGAAACACGATGTAGCGGCCCGGAGTCCCCGAGAGCCCGGTCCGGAATGCCCCGCGATAGGTGCCGCCCAGCAACCAGACCGTGTCCCCCGGCTGCACGGCGCCGGCCGCGCCGCTCAACGCCGTGGCGAGGTCCCACGGGCGTGCCCGGGTGCCGGCGGCGCCAATCGACCCGGTCGGGGCGACGTAGTAGCTCGACGACCCTGTGCGTGAGGGGATGTGAGCGGCGACCGTCACGCACAGCAACGCGACCGCGATGCCTTTGCCAGCCTGCATGCCTCGACTCCGTCAACCGGGGTGGGGCCCGGAAATCAGGCCTCAAAGGGGTGGCGCTGTCAACGGCGCCTTCCAAACGACGCGGCCCGAGCACCCCTGCCGGGGCACTCGGGCCGCCACACAAGCAGCCGACTAACTAGTGCTGGTACGCTCCCGCGTCCGGATTGCTGCCCCGGCACTTCCCGACGACATCGAACGGGAGTGCGTAGTTGGGATCGGCGTGACCAATCGCCGGGCTCGCGGGGAGCAGGTGATAGTCCGTCCCCGGATCGCCCACCAGCTGCCGCGCCAACGTCCCACTCGAGGCCAGCACCAGCAGGGGATTGGCGATGAGCGGATTGGTCACCGTTCCCCCGATCACATCGGATCCGTTGTTGTTGAAATACACGTTGTTGATCTGCCAGTACGGACCGGTACCGGCCATTTGGATCCCGCCGCCGCCCTTGCCCATGATGCCGTTGTTCTGCACGACGTTGTTCGCGGCGATGATGTTATTGCTTTGCTCGGCGAGATCGACGCCGAAGCGACCGTTGCCGACGATCGTGTTGTTGACGACCAGTATGTGGTTGGCGTCATGGCGCGCCATCCACCCCTTGGCGTCGTTGTGCTCGAAGATGTTGTTCGCGATGAGACCGTAGGACGACGGGCTCGCGTACATGCCGTGCGACGTGTTGTTCTGCGCGTCGTTGTAGTCGCCCAGGTACCCGCCGTTATCGTGCACGTAGTTCCCGATCACGCGGTAATCGAAGCCGCCGTCCCCGCCGATGCCCGCATGCCAGTAGTCATAGCGGACTTCGGAGTTCGAGAACTCGGTGTGCGCGCCGCTCATGATGAGCAGGATCGCTTCACCGCTGGGACCGGGGCCAGCAACGTTGCCGGTCGGGCCGTCGAGCACGACGCCCGTCAGGCGAATGTACTGGCCCGTCATGCGCACCGCGCCCAGCAGCACCGGCCGCGGATCGCCGGGATAGCCGGCGACGGTGATCGTCCCCGAAGCCGTTCCGTTGGAGCCGAAGGTCCACACGGTGCCGCGCGCCCCGTACGTGCCGGAACGCAGGAACAGCGTCTGGCCCGGCTGTAGCGAGCCGGCCTTGGCCAACGACTTCCACGGCGCGGCCAGGGTGCCCGGGTTCGCGTCGGAGCCCGACGGCGAGGCGTAGAACGCCTGCCCGTTCGAGAGCGGCAGCGGCCCAACCCACTGCGCGATCCCGGACGGCCACGCGCCGCATTGGCCCGTGGGCAGCGGGTTCACCGTGATCGCGGCCGTCCCGTTCTTCCCCTCGCTGGTCGCCGTAATGGTGGCCGAACCCTGCGTGACGCCGGTGACGAGACCGGTCGAGCTCACGACGGCGATGCTGGCATTGCTGCTCGCCCACGTCACGAGTCGGCCCGTCAGCGGGTTGCCGCTCGCGTCCTTCGGCGTCGCCGTGAGCTGCGCGGCGCCGCCGACGAACACGTCGGTCGAGGCCGGGCTCACGGTCACGGACGCCACCGGGGCGGCCGTCACCGTGATGGTGGACGTGCCACTCTGGCCTTCACTCGTCGCCGTGATGGTCGCGCTGCCGCCGCCTTTCCCCGTCACCAGCCCGCTCGCACTCACCGTCGCGACGCCCGTGTTCGAGGTGCCCCACGTCACCGTGCGACCGGTCAAGGGATTGCCGCTGGCGTCCTTCGGGACCGCGGTCAGCTGCACCGTCTGATTGCCCACGAGGCTGGCCGTGGCCGGTGTCACGGTCACCGACGCCACGGGCGCCGGCGGATTCGTCACCGTGATGGTCGACGAGCCGCTCTGCCCCTCGCTCGTCGCCGTGATCGTTGCCGAGCCTACCGCGGCTCCGGCCACCAGACCCGTGCTGCTCACCGTCGCGACCGTGGGATTGTTGCTCACCCAGGTGACGGTGCGGCCGCCCAGCGGCTGGCCGCTCGCATCCCTCGGCGTCGCGGTCAGCTGGACCGTCTGGCCGACGGGGACGCTGGCCGACGCGGGGGCCACGCTGACCGACGCGACGGGGGCGGCCACACTCGTCACGGTGACGTCGGCGTAGTCACTCTGACCTTCGCTGGTCGCCGTGATCGTCGCGGTTCCCGCCGCCGCACCGGTGACCAAGCCGCCCGAGCTGACGGCGGCGACCGAGGGAGCGCTGCTGGACCAGCTCACCACGCGGCCGGTCAGCGTGGCGCCGGACGAATCGAGCGTGACGGCCGCGAGCTGCTGGCTCGCGCCGACCGTGATGCTCAGCGTCGCCGGGGTGACCGCGACGGACGCGACAGGTATTGGGGTGACCGCGACGGTCGCCGTGTCGGCCAGCGTTCCGGAGTTGTCCTTCGCGACGGCCTTGTAGTTCCCGGTCTGCGACCCGGCCTTGTATTGGCCGTAATGCCGTCCGCCGTTGGTTTGAGTCGAGAGGATGCTGCCGCCGGTCACACTCCAGCTGACGTCGATGGTGCCGGTGTCGCCTGCGGCCGTGAGGCCTACGGCCATCAGGTCTTTAGTCTGGTTGGGGTGCAGCGTTACCGTTTGCGGGACGACGACGAGTCGGGTCACCGGATCGGCGCCCGTCGACGTGGCCACGGGGAGCTCACACGCCACGACCGACGCGACCGCGATGAAGGCGCCGATGATCAGGTGTCGAAGCCGCGCCAGGCGGGCCGAGAGCTTGTGCATGAACGTCATGGCCGTGTCTCCCTGTACGTCGTTAGTGGCAGGACCCGCTACCCGAGTCCCGATAGGTCTTGCCCGCCACCGGGATGAACTCCCAGGTGTACGAGCCGGCATTGAGCGTGAGCTTGAGCACGCCGAACGTGTCGGTGTTGTACGCTTCCGTGTTCGCGATCGGCGTCGTGAACACGTAGTGGCTCTCGCCACCCGTGCCGACCACGAACTCGCGGATCCCGCGTGCCGGATCGGCCACGCCGGCCGGCGTCTGCGGCGCGAAGCGCTGGTAGTTGTGGTCGTGGCCCACCAGGACGACATCGGCGTTGAAGTCGTACAGCGCCTGCCACAGCGGCGTGTACGTCGTCGAGCTGCCGTGCGTGCCGGAGCTGAAGCGGGGCTTGTGCCAGTACGCCAGCGTGCACCGCTTGGTGCTGGCCGCCAGATCGGCCCGCAGCCACTGCTCCTGCGCCGAGCCGGCGCTCACGCTGATCTCGCTGTTGAGCGCGATGAGGTGCCAGTCGCCCAGGTCGTAGCTGTAGTAGCCCTTTGCCGGGTCGCCGGCGGCGGCGCCGAAGTAGCCGTAGTAGCCCGTGGCTCCGCTCGTGTTGTAGTCGTGGTTCCCCGGCGACGGCTTGGTGCGCGCCTTGTGGCGACCCCACGTCGGGTCGTAGCACTGCGCGTACTGCGTGGCGGTGCCGCTCGAGTAGACGTTGTCTCCCACGGTGAACACCGTCCCGGAGATGCCGTCCAGCAGCTGGGCCGTCGCCTCGTCGTTGTTGTTGCCGCAGTCGGAGATGTCGCCCGCGCCCACGAACACGACGCCGGTTCCCGGCGGCGGCTTGGGCGTGACCGTCACGGCCGACGTGCCGCTCTGCCCCTCGCTCGTGGCCGTGATGGTGGCCCCGCCGGGCACGACGCCGGTCACCAGCCCGCTCGCACTGACGGTCGCGATCCCGGTGTTGCTGCTCTGCCAGGTCACGGCCCGGCCGGTCAGCGGAGTGCCGCTCGCGTCCTTGGGCGTCGCCGTGAGCTGTACGGTGAACCCTTCCTGCACCGAGGGCGCCGCGGGCGCGACGGCCACCGAGGCCACCGGCACGCGCACCACCGTAATAGCCGAAGTGCCGCTCTTGCCCTCGCTCGT
>Ga0075433_10000609_pt1 | contig 23840 bp, 14 predicted proteins | sample RhiMethybrSRZTD2_FD_75299 | JGI IMG/M metagenome (GOLD analysis project Ga0075433, IMG submission 75299) | Populus rhizosphere microbial communities from Tennessee, USA - Rhizosphere MetaG P. TD hybrid SRZTD2 | ecosystem: Host-associated > Plants > Roots > Rhizosphere > Soil | place: USA... | reverse complement strand
GTCGAGGCGAAGACGAGCTTCCTGCCGTCGCGCGAGAACATCGGGAAGCTGTCGAAGCGCGCGCCGTAGGTGAGGCGCTCGAGGCTCGTGCCGTCGGTGTTGATCATATAGAGGGAGAACGATTTCCGCTCCGGATCGTGGACGTTTGAGGAAAAAATAATCTGCCGGTTGTTCGGATGGACGAACGGCGCCCAGTTCGCGGCGCCGTTGTCGGTGACCTGCCGCTGGCGCGATCCGTCGGAGTCCATGAGAAAAATCTCGGCGCGCGTCGGCTTGATGAGATGGCGCTTAAGCAGGTTTTCGTATTCAGCCAGCTCCTCTTTGTTCTTCGGATGAAAGGCGCGGTAGACGATCGTTTTCCCATCCCAGGAGAAAAACGGCCCGCCATCGTAGCCCTTGGCGGTCGTCAGCCTGCGCACGTTGCTACCGTCCGCGTTCATTAAATAGATATCGAGATCGCCGCCGCGCATCGAGGTGAAGACGATCTCCTTGCCGTCGGGGGAAATGACGCCTTCCGCGTCGTAGCCGTCGGTATTCGTCAGGCGCGTGACGCGCGGAGAATCCACGCTGCCGCTGAATATGTCGTAGCTCGGATAGATCGGCCAGACATAACCCTGGCTGCGGTCGGGCTCGGGCGGGCAGGCGGCGCCGCCGAGCTCGGTCGAGGCGTAGATGAAGCGCTTCTGATCGGGAAAGAAAAACGAGCAGGTGGTGCGTCCTTTGCCCGAGCTCAGCAATTTCACATCGCTCCCGTCGACCTTCATCGTGAAAATCTGGTCGCAAGCGTAAGGCGGGCGCGTGGACTGAAAGATAAGCTTGGTGCCGTCGGCGGAGAAATAGGCCTCGGCGTTTTGCCCGCCGAAGGTGAGCTGCTTGATATTGGCGAGATGCTTTTCCTGCGCCTCCGCGCCTTGCGCGCCGGATTTCTCTGACGTCGACGGAGCGGAGCAGGCGGACAGTGCGGCAGCGGCGATATAGAAAATTGCGCCGGCGATCTTCAACGTTCTTTTACCGCCGTTCCTGCAAAGTGGCGCTGCCGGTCTGCTCCGCGCCGTTGCGGAGGTAAGTAAAATCCACTCGATCGCCCGGCCGCTTCGAGCGCAGCGCGAGCGATAAATCGTCGAGATTGCGGATCGAGACGCCTGCGAACTTGACGAGCACGTCGCCGGCTTCGAGGCCCGCCGTCTCCGCGGGACTGCCGCTTCTCACGCCGGTCAGACGCACGCCCGGAGTCTCGGATTCGGAAAAATCGGGAATGGAGCCGAAATACGCGCCGTATCCGCTCCCGCCGCCGCGCGCGCCCGGCGACGGCGCCTGCGTGCGCACGACCGCGAGCGGCGCCGCCCGCTCGTCCAGCCGGCTCGCGGTCCTGAAGACGAGCCGCGCGACTTTTTCGAGCCCTTCGGCGTTGATTTTGTCCGGCGTATCGGATGGGCGATGATAATCCTCGTGCGGTCCGGTGAAAAACATCAGCACCGGAATTCCGGCGGCATAGAACGACGTGTGATCGGAGGGCCCGTAGCCGTCGCCGCTGTAGCTCGGCTCGAGCGTCGAGCCCAGGGCCGCTTGGGCCACCAGCGGGCGCAATTCCGCCGCCGTATCGACGCCCATGATATAGACATGGCTGTCGCGGAGCCGGCCGATCATGTCCATGTTGATCATCGCGTAGGTTTTTTCCAGAGGCCACGACGGATTTTTGACGTAGTGAGACGAGCCGAGCAAACCTATCTCTTCGCCGGAGAAGGCGGCGAAGACGAGCGTGCGCTCGTTTCCGGCGCGCGCGAAGGCGCGGGCCAGCGCGACGACGCCCGCGACGCCCGACGCATTGTCGTCGGCGCCGGGATGAATCGCGCCGAATTGATCGGGCGCGAGCGAATGCTCGCCGCCGCGCCCGAGGTGGTCGTAGTGAGCGCCGATCACGATCGCCTGCTCGCGCAGCTTCGCATCTTTACCCGGAAGGATGCCGACAACGTTCTTGGCGCGGCCTTTTTCCCTGACGAGGCTGACATTGATCCGCACCTCGACGCCCGCGATGACAAAGGAGCGCGGCGCGAGCGGCGCATCTATTTCTTTCTGAAGTTGCGAAAGCTCCTTGCCCGCGAGCCGGAGCATGGCTTCGACGACGCTGCGGAGCGCATTCACCGCGACGATCCCGGCGGACGCGCCGCCGCCGCCGCGAATTGCGAAAAGCTCCTCGCGCTCGCCCGCGTGATTGTTGGGGTCGGTCACGACGATGAGCGCGCGGGCGCCGTGCTCGCGGGCGTTCAAGACCTTGTAGCGCAGCTCGGTGTAGCGAAACGCATCGGGGCTGCGAAACGGGGACTGGGGATTTTGTTCCTGCGGCTCGTGCGTCATGACGAGAACGATCTTGTCTTTGACGTCGATGCCCGCGTAGTCGTCGTAATTCAGCTCCGGCGCCGTGATGCCATAGCCGGCGAAGACGATTGCGCCGGCGAGGCTGCCTTCGTCCGAAAAGGCGAAAGGGCGGAAGGAATCGCCGGGCTTAAAATACATCGACTTGCCGGCGGCTGTGAGCGTCAGGAGATTATCGCGTCCGAGTTTGACGCCGAGCGCGATATCGAACGATTGGAAGTAGCCGCCCCGATCTCCCGCGGGCTTGAGACCGATCTTTTTGAACTCGCCGGCGATATAGTCCGCGGCGCGCGCTTCGCCCGCGGTTCCCGCGCCGCGGCCTTCCGCTTCGGGCGCGGCCAGTACCTGGATCGCGCGCAGGAGATCGGCGCCGCCAATCGACTCCTCCGCGGCGGCGAGACGCATAGCGCGGGAATCCGCCGCCCGCGTCGGCGCGGAAAGCAGGAAAATCCCGAGCAGGAGAAATAAACCGAGACGATTTTCAGATTTTAACTTACCGCCACTCATCGATGGACGCGGTCTTGTGGTATGTGCAGCCCATGATGCGCCAGTAGGGGTTGGTCTCGCCGCCGACGATGACGACATGGATGTCTTTGGTAAGAAACATCTGGATCGGCTCGTCGGCCGCCGCCTTGAGGCGCGTCGCCCACGGCTCTTCGCCGAAGGTGGCGCGCGGGTAGACGTAGTTTTGCGTAAGCTGGTAGTCCCAAAAGATTTCCGCCGGCATGCGCGCGTGGTCGTCGATCCACGCGATCAACTCCCGCTTCGACTTGAAGCCGCCACGATCGATGAACATCCGCGCCGCGAGCGGATCGAGCAGAAACACCGGCGGCGTGCGCGGATCGAGCCCGCGCAGCATGTTGCCGACGTGCTCGCGCCAATGCTTCTCGCGCAGTCCGAGCGAGAAGGCCGTCGCGCGGCAGCCGGTGAAGAGGCTCACCGCGCTCTCCGACGGCTTGAAGCCGTGCTCGACGTGGAACGCCTCCCACGGGCTCCGCTCCTCGTTCTCGGCGAAGGTGACGCTGCCGTACGCGTAGGCGTTGCCCTGCGATCCCATGTAGGTGTGTCCGGGCTCCGAGCCGCCCTGGAGATTCTGCGACAGTAGATTGTAGGCGCGGCCGATCGTGGCGTTGGCGTGATTGTACGGCGCCAGCGCGCCGAGGCCCGAGTTCATGCCGATTTCGTTTCTAATCGGTCCGTTGACGACCGCCATCGTCGCCATCGAGCTGGTCGAGCTGCCGCGCGCGCTCACGCCGCTCGCCGCCATCGCGAGGATCACGGGCAAATATTGCGGCTTCGCGCCGGCCATCACCGCGTTGACCGCGACTTTCTCGACCGTGTACTCCCAATATTCGCGAAAATCGGTCGGCCGCATGTGGCCGACCACTTCGTCGGGCTTGCGGCGCGTGCCCTTGAGCATCGCGGCCACGCGTTCTTCTGTCGGCAGCACGATCGGCAGCTGATCGGTCCAGCGCTTCTCGCGGAAAAGAATCTGCAGATCGTCTTCGCTGCCGGAGTCGACGAGGCGCGGCGTCGCGCGCTCGAACTCCGCTCCGGCGAGCTCGCCTTCGCCGAACGGCTGCGTCAGCCCTTCGACGATCTCCTGCATTACGAGGCGGTCCGTCACGGGGTCTTTGCCTTCGACGTAAGCGCGCAGCTCAGCCGGCGTTTTGCCGATCACCGGCTGGGGCACGAATACCTGGCGCATGTGCGGCATGCCGTTCGCGCCCGCCACCGAGCGCACGACCCATTTAAATACGGAAGTATGCACGGCGACCGTCGGGACGCCGTAGTCGTGATCGATTCTCATTCCGTGCGCGGCGACCGCCGGCGCGCACGTGCTTCAGTGGCCGACGCCGATGATCGCGGCGTCGCCTTCGGCCTTGATCTCCTCCCAGGTCTCCGGCGAGTCTTTGGTGTAGACGCTCGAAATGCGAGTGAGCACGGTTTTCACGCCCGGCATGCGGTCGCGAAACCAATTCTGTATCTCTCTCAACAAGAGCTCCGAGTCGTCGAAGCGGCAGTCGACGAGATAAACGGTCTTGCCGTCGAGCGTGTCGAGGCGCGGCGCGAGCGCCTGCCGCTCGACTTTGGGCGGGTAGCCCATGGGGTTCAGGACTGTCAGCGTTTCGCGTCCGGCCATGATCGATCCTCCGCTTCGGTTATTATCGGTTTGCTCAAGCGTTAGATATGCCGCGACCAAAAACTTGTCAATCTGCGATTCCGTCAAGCTCCGCCGCCACGCGAAAGCCGTAATCGGCGTAGTGAAAGCCCGGATCGAGCGAGCTGCGCGCCGCGCAGCGGCTGAATCTGACGTGATGGCGCCACGAGCCGCCGCGAGAGGACTTCCGCGCGCCTGCGGGAGCGCCGGGGGGATTGCGCTCTGGCGATACGCGATAGTAATCCGACTCGTAAAAATCGCTGCACCACTCGTGCACGCTCGCGCACATGTCGTATAGGCCGAAACCGTTCGGTTGGAACAGGCCGACGCGCGGCGGCCCGCCGCTCTGCGTATCGATGCCGGGACAGGCGTTTTCATCGGGCAGCTCCCCGCCCCACGGATACCTTTGTCCCTCCGCGCCGCCACGCGCGGCGCGCTCCCATTCGGCTTCCGTCGGCAGGCGGAAGTGGGAGCCGCTCGCGGCGCTCAGCCATTTGCAGTAAGCCGCCGCCTCATGCCACGAGACGCCGACGACCGGTTTTGCTGAGTCGGCGAACCTGTTCTCGCTCCAGAACGGCGGCGGCGGCGTGGCGGCGGCTTTAAGAAATATTTCGTATTCTCGATTCGTCACGGGAAATTTGCCCAGACGAAACGCGTCGAGATAGACGCGATGCACGGGCTGTTCGTTGTCCATGCCGTCTTCGCTGCCCATGAGAAAAGCGCCGGCGGGAATTACGACGGTTGCAGGGATAAATTCGTTTTTCTCCGCCGTCATGTTAAAAGGTCGTAATCGGGCGCCCGTGCGATGTCAATCGAAGAAAAAATGACTGCGAGAGAGGAAGCGCGGCGCGCGCGACTCTCGATCCTCGGCGCGGCCGTGCTGTGGAGCCTGGCCGGCGTTTTCATCAAGGCGCTTGCGCTGAATCCGCTAACGATCGTCTTTTACCGGAGCCTCTTCGCGGCGCTCTTCTTCGCGCCGCTGGTAAAAACTAAAAGCTGGAAGTTCAGCGTCCCGCTTTTCGTCTCCGCTTTGAGCTACACGGCCGCGGTGAGCGCCTTCGTCGCGGCGAACAAGCTCACGACCGCGGCGAACGCGATCGTGCTGCAATACACCGCTCCGATCTTCGTTTTTATCTTTGCGCGATTCTTATTTCGCGAAAAAATCTCTCGGCCGAATCTCATCGCGCTCGCCGCCTGCACGCTCGGCGTCGGGATCATCTACGGCGGCAGTCCCGCGCCGGACGTCCAGGGCGTCGGCGTGGCGCTGTTCTCCGGCCTCTGCTTCGCGATTTACATGACCAACCTCAGATTTTTGAAAAATACCGATGCGCGGTGGCTGACCTTCGCCAACAATCTCGCCTGCTGCGCTTTGCTGCTGCCGTGGATCGGCGGCGCGCTCTCGCTCACCGGTTACGACACGGTGGTCCTTGTGTTAATGGGCGTGCTTCAGCTCGGCATCCCTTACTTTTTGTTCTCGAAGGGGCTGGAGAAAATCTCGCTCCAGGAAGCCTCGCTCATCGTCCTCGTCGAGCCGGTGCTGAACCCCATTTGGGTCGCCGCGGCCTACGGCGAAGTGCCCGGCGCCGCGACGCTCACCGGCGGCGCGCTGATTCTGTTGAGCCTCGCTGCGCGCTATGCCCTTCGGCGCAATGTCTAATGCCAGTCCGTGAGAAACGAGCGTTTCACTTTCCGCAAAACTTTATGATAGGTTCTTTGGGTTAACCCAGCGTCAAAGGAGGCGAACTCAATGGATTGGGGAATGAAAAACCGGCTCTCGCGCATCATCAAACCGGAAGACGGCCGCGCCGTCATGCTGGCGGTCGACCACGGCTATTTCCTCGGGCCCACGAGCGGCCTCGAAGAGCCGCGCAAAACGATCGCGCCGCTCCTGCCGCACGCCGATTCGCTCATGCTCACGCGCGGCGTCCTGCGAACGTCCGTCGATCCGGCGGCCAACGTGCCGATCGTGCTGCGGGTATCCGGCGGCACCAGCATCTTGAAGGAATTGTCCAACGAGGACATCACGGTCTCGATCGAGGACGCGGTGCGGCTCAACGTCTCCGCCATGGCGCTCTCGATTTTCGTCGGCTCCGAGTTCGAGAAGCAGACACTCGTGAGTCTTGCCAAGCTCGTCGACGAAGGCGAGCGCCGCGGCATCCCCGTGCTCGCCGTCACCGCGGTGGGGAAGGACATGGCGCGCGACGTGCGCTACCTGGGTCTCGCCTGCCGCATCGCGGCGGAACTGGGCGCGCACATCGTCAAGACCTATCACTGCGAGGAATTCGAGAAGCTCGTCGAGAGCTGCCCGATCCCGGTGATCATCGCCGGCGGCAAGAAGACGCCGGAGCTGGAGGCGCTGGAGCTCACGTTCAACGCCTTGCGCGACGGCGCCATCGGCGTCGACATGGGACGCAACATCTTCCAGTCCGACAGCCCGACGGGGATGATCCGCGCCGTGCGTGCGATCGTGCACGACAAGGCGACGGTGAAACAGGCCTACGAGATCTATCAGAGTTCGAAGGGCGGAAAAGCGAGAAAGGCGGGATGAAAAGTTTCTAGTTTTCCGTCTCTCGTTGTTTAAGAGGGAGCCGTTCGCGAAGCGCTCTCCTCCGTCATTCCGGCCAAGCTCGCTTCGAGCGCGAGCCGGAATCCAGGAAAGCTGGATTCCCGCTTTCGCGGGAATGACTCGAGGGACTTTTGAGCGCCGAATATTTTAGATTCGAAAAAACTTCGAGATCAGAAAACCTAAGATACGCATGGCTGGTCCGAACGCCAAACTCGAAACTCGAAACCCGAAACAATCCATGCGCGTCGCGATGTACTACAACAACCGCGACGTGCGGTTGGAAGACATGGCAGTGCCGGCGATCGGCCCGGGCGAGCTGCTGGTGCGCGTCAAGGCGAGCGGCATCTGCGGCACCGACGTGATGGAATGGTACCGCATCAAGAAAGCGCCGCTCGTGCTCGGCCACGAGATCGCGGGAGAGATCGCGGCCGTCGGCGAAGGCGTGATGGGCTACCGGCCCGGCGACCGCGTCTTCGTCTCGCACCATGTCCCGTGCATGAAGTGCCGCTATTGCCTGAAGGGCCACCACTCGGTTTGCGATCTGCTCCGCAGCACCCATTTCGATCCGGGCGGCTTCGCCGAATATCTGCGGGTGCCGAAGATCAACGTCGATCTCGGCACGTTCCGCCTGCCCGAGGAAATATCGTTCGAGGACGGCTCGTTCATCGAGCCGCTGGGCTGCGTCGTCCGGGCGCAGCGCTTTGCCGAGATGGCCGCGGGCCAGAGCGTGCTCGTCGTCGGCAGCGGCATCTCGGGCCTCTTGCACATCAAGCTCGCGCGGGCGCGCGGCGCGGCGCTCGTCGTTGCGACCGACGTGAACGAGTTTCGTCTCGATGCCGCAAGGAAAATGGGCGCCGACGCCGCGCTCGAAGCCGGCGCCGACGTGCCGGAACAATTCAGCGCGCTGAACGCCGGCCGGCTCGCGGACCTCGTCATCGTCTGCACCGGCGCGAGCGCGGCGATCGTGCAGGCGCTCAAGATGGTCGAGCGCGGCGGCACGGTTCTATTCTTCGCCCCGACGGCCGCCGGCGTCGAGGTGCCGATTCCGCTCTACGATCTCTGGCGCGACGAGATCGCGATCGTGACGTCCTACGCGGCCAGTCCCGAGGATATTCGCGAGGCGATCGAGCTGCTGCGGAGCGGGCGCATCCGCGTCGCGGACATGATCACGCACCGTTTGGGGCTGGCGGAGGCGGGCGTGGGATTCGAGCTCGTCGCGGGCGCGCGCGATTCGATCAAAGTGATCATCGATCCGGAGCGCTAGCCTCTCTCACTTGCCATAAAGCTTCGCGATGTAGCCGCTCTTCTGAATCTCGTCCAACAAGCTCGAATCTATAAAATCTTTCGCCTGCGCGGTCTTCGCCTTGGGCGTGCCGATGGATTCGAGCGCGTTTTGAATGCCCTTGACGTCCGGCGCCGGGTTCTCGCGCAGGCTCCTCGCGTTGCGCTCGTATATCCATTTCAGGGTCTGCGGGTCGGTGATCCCCTCGATTCTTTGCAGGACCTCTAGCGCGATGTCGGGACGCGTCTTGAATAGATAAATGCCTTCCACATACGCCTCGAGAAATCTGCGCAGCACGTCGCGCTGCTTTTTAATGAAAGCCGTCGGCACGACGAGACCGAAGCGCGCGTAGTCGAGTGGTATCTCGGAAAGATCGGCGAGCACGCGGCAGCAATTTGAAGCGAGGATTTTATGAATCGAGTCCGGGCTCACGAGCGCGGCGTCGACCTGGCCCGCGACGAGGGCGGCGATGCGCGTCGGGGTATTGCCGGACTGGATGAACGCGAGATCCTTTTCCGGGTCGAGCTTCCAGAAGCGGACCACCATTCGCGTGGTCAAGTCCGAGGCCGAGCCGAAGCGGCTGATCGCGACTTTCTTGCCCTTGAGCTCTTCCGCCGTCTTGATCGGCGCGCGCACGACGAAGAAGTGCTCAATCCGGTTGACGGTCACAGCGATGATGCTGACGTCCATCAGACCGGCGACCTTCAGGTTGAGCTGCGCCGGCACGTCGGAATCGGAGATTACGACATGGCCGCCCAGCATCGCCTGCGTCAGGACGCTGCCGCTGTTGAAATAAACCGGTCTGACGTCGAGCCCGCGCTTAGTCCATAGCCCGCCTTTTTGTATGACGCCCATGAGGTCGGTGCTGATGCCGCTGCCGCTGTAGCCGAGAGAAATGACGGCGGGGGCTTGGGCGTGCGCCGGAAGAGTCCACGCCGAGAGAAAAACCGCGATCCAGAAAAGCGCCGAGGCTATGCTCATATACTCTCTCGCGCCGTGGTGCAGAGCCGTGTTACTTACAGCTGCCGTAGGATTTATTTGCCGTAAAGCTTCGCGATGTAGCCGCTCTTCTGAATTTCGTCCAACAGGCTGGAGTCGATAAAATCCTTCGCCTGCGCGGTCTTCGCTTTGGGCGTGCCGATCGAGTCGATCGCCGCCTGAATCCCCTTGGACTCAGGCGTCGGCACCTCTCGCAAACTCTTGGAGATGCGGTCGTAGACCCATTTGGCGATCTGCGGGTCGGTGAGGCCGTCTTCCTTGAGGGCTTCGAGCGAGACTTCGGGCCGTGTCTTGAAGATGTGAATGCCCTCGACGTAAGCCTCGAGAAACTTGCGCGCGGTATTGCGCTGGGTCTTGATAAATGCCGTCGGCACGACGATACCGAAGCGGGCGTAATCGAGCGGGATCTCCGAGAGGTCGGCGAACACCCGGCAGCAGCCGGAGGCGATCACCTTGTGGAGTGAGTCGGGGCTCACAAGCGCCGCGTCGACCTGGCCGGTTACCAGCGCGGCGATCCGCGTCGGCGTATTGCCGGACTGAATGAACGCGAGGTCCTTGTCGGGATCGAGCTTCCAGAAACGGACCACCATGCGGGTGGTCACGTCCGAGGCCGAGCCGAAACGGCTGATCGCGACCTTCTTGCCTTTTAAATCCTCGGCGGATTTGATCGCCGAGCGTGTAACGAAGAAGTGCTCCAGGCGGTTGATGGTGACGGCGATAACGCTGACGTCCATGAGCCCGGCGACTTTAACGTTCAATTGCGCGGGCACGTCGGAATCGGAAGCCACAATATGGCCGCCGAGCATCGCCTGCGTCAGCGTCGTGCCGCTGTTGAAATAGACCGGACGCACGTCGAGGCCGCGCTTGTTCCAGAGCCTCGTTTTCTCCATGACGCGCCGGAGGTCGGTGCTGATGCCGCTGCCGCTGTAGCCCAACGAAATGACGGCCGGCCCCTGTCCGGACGCCGGCACCGCGGCCGAGGCCCACAGCAGCATGACACCGAGCAGTGCCGAGAGTCGCTTATCCATGGCTTAGCTCTTTATTCCTTGTGCGGCGCGCCGCGGGAGTACGACTGTCACAATTTTGACGCGGCGCCTCAAGATGAAGCGATAACCGTATTACATCTTTCATTTATCGTGTCAACCAAACGGGCGGCCGCGGTTTACCGGGGTCTGCCGATAGCAAGTTTTGTCAACCGGCTAACATAGATTGTCTGCATCGGACCTTAGAATCTCCCGTTGGTACCGAGAGATACACGCAAAAACGCTTGTTTAGCTCGTTTGTCTTGTTCTGGCATATCGCTTGCGTGAGACGTGGCGATGCATGGAGGGAAAGACATGAACGACGAGCAAACCGAACTCAGATTTCTAACGTTGGCCGAGGCCGCCATCATCCTTCAGGTCTCCAAGCGGACGATCCTCCGCATGATACAGAAGAAAGAAGTGCCGGCGCTCAAGGTCGGCGGCCAATGGCGCCTCCGCGAAAGCCAGTTGAGGCGCTGGGCCGAAGAAAAGGAAAACGTCCTTTCCGCGGCCTTCGAATAAGCTTCGCGAGGAACCGATACGTGGCCCTCCCCGCCCGCAAGGCCGAGGCTTTAAAAAAGTCGCGCCGAGGCCTCGAGAAAGAACTCCTCGACCGCACGCAGGATCTGGCGGCGCTTTATGCAACTTTTGCAACGCTGGTTTCTTCAGATCCAGCGGAGGTGCTTCAAAGCGCCGCCGAGCGGCTGAAGGTCGCGACGGCGGCCGACGCCGCGCTCATACGAATTGTCGATCCACAGAGTCAGGCTTTTATCCATGTCGCGCATGTCGGCTTCTCTGCCGCTTCGGTTCGGGCCCGACGGCGCCTGAAGCACAGCGCGGACGTGAACGCCGCTTTACGATCGGGCGAGCCGATGATCGTAGCGGACATCGCGACCGATCGTCGGCTGAAAAGTAAAAAGCAACTCGCCGAGGGCTTTCGCTCTTGCGCCTTCCTGCCGATTATGGTCGCTGGCAAGCTGCGCGGCCTCATTCACGTCGTCAGCCGCACGCGCGGCCATTTCGGCGAAGCTAAGAAGGAACAGCTCACCGCCATCGCCCGTCAAATGGGCGCCGCGCTCGAAAACCGCGAGCTGTTCGAGAAAACGCAAAAGCTCGCGGCCGAAATCGAGACGCGCTACGGCGAGCTGCAACTCTTGCACGAGCTCAGCCAGACGGTGCTCTCCTCTCCCGACATTCAATCGACGCTCTCCGCCGCACTGAAAAAGGTCCTCGCATCGAGCCGCCTTGACATCGGCAATATCCGCTTATTCGACGGCAGCGGCCGTCTCCAACATAGCGCCTACCTTGGGTATTCCGATGAGAGTAATACCGCTCGACACGACGCAAACGCTTTAAGCCGAGGCATTTTTGTCTCGCGCGTAATGGCTTCGAAACAAAGCGTGATCGTCAACGATATCGGGACGGTCGAAGGGCTTCGCACTTTCAAGCGCGAGGCGGTGAAATCGGCCATCGTCATCCCGATCGCGACCGATACCGAGACTCTGGGGGTCATCGAGGTCGGCAGCCGAACTCCGAGACAGTTTCGCTCTGAAGAGGTTCGTCTGCTCGAGTCCATGGGCGCGCAGATCGGCGTCGGCGTGCAGAAGACGCGGCTTTTTGAGCAGCTCCGATCGAGCGCGCAGGAACAGGCCGCCCTCAGGAGCGTGGCGACCGTAGCGAGCCGCTCGCTGGAAACCGGCGAGATGCTCGCTCAGGCACTCGAAAAAGTTCTCGAGGTCACAGGCCGCCAGAGGGGCAGCATCCGCCTCAAAGACCCGAGCACCGGGAATGTTGAGCTCGCGGCGCACCGCGGCTTTTCGCCGTCGGAGGTCGATGAGATCGTTCAGCGGCATTCTCATCGAACGCTCGAGGAGGTTTTTGCAACAGGCAAAGCGGTGTTGATCAACGACGCGGCTTTTCAGAGCGCCGATGAACAGCTATTGGCAGAAGCGCGCTCGGTTGCCTGGATTCCGATCACGGCGCCGCAGGGTGTCGTCGGCGTTCTCGCCGTCGCGGGAGAGCGGCCGGTTCCCTTCGAGCGCCGCGAAACCGAATTCTTGGAAAACATCGGGCAAGTCATCGGTGTCGCGCTGCAAAACAGCCGGCTCTATCGCGAAGCACAGCGCCAAGAAGAGCTGCAAAAGCTCCTCAAAGAACTGAGTCAGGACATCACATCGCTGGACCTCGCAGCGCTGTTCCAGAAAATCACGGACAAAGTCCGCGAATTTCTCAAAATCGACATTTCGGATATTCGCGTCCTCGACGAAGGCGACGCCCAGCGCCTTGTCGGAGCTTCGGGCGTCGACGCCAGCCGTCTGTATCAGATGGGCGGGATTCAGGGGCGGACGACCTGGATGATCGAGCATCGCCGCCCGCTGGTCATCCCGGACACGGCGAAAGATAAGTCGATTCCCACCGGCCGGGGCCTCAGCCGGCTCGGCATCCGCGGCTACGGCGCCTTCCCGCTGCTTAGCCGATCCGGCGCCGTTATCGGCATACTCCGGGCGCTCAGCTATGATCCGCGGCAGTTCCTCCCGTCCGAGATCGACCTGCTCCAGCAGCTCGCCAACGGCGCCGCCATCGCTATCGAGAACGCGCGTCTGTTTGCAGAAACGCAGAGCCGCCAGGAGGAGCAAGCGGCGATCAATGCGATCGCCATGGCGACGACCGAATCGCTGCACGTCGACGAGCTGCTCAAAGTCGCGCTGGCCAAGGTGCTGGAGGTGACCGGGCGAAAACGCGGCAGCATCAAGCTCAAGGACGCGGCGACCGGAAAGATCGTGCTCGCCGCCCACCAGGGCATTTCCGAACAGTACGCCCAGACGATCCGCAGCCATTTCGCCCCTGAAGAAAGGGCGTCGGAGATCTTCGAGTCCGGGGAAGTCGTTGTTGTCAACGATCCCGAAAAAAATATCTTCAACGTTTCCGATCGCGAGGCGGGTCTTCGCTCGCTCATATGGGTCCCGTTAAAAGCGCGCGGAACGGTGATCGGCATTCTCAACGTGTCGACGCCGCAAACGGAGCCGTTTACCGCGCGCGAGATCGAGCTGCTGAAGAGCATCGGCCACGTGATCGGCATCGCCGTGCAAAACGCGCGTCTTTTCGAGGAAACCGAGCGCCGCGGGCGCGAGCAGGCGGCGCTTTACGCTGTGACCGCGGCGGTCGGAGGCTCTTTCGATTTCGATCAGACCTTGGCCCAGGCCCTCGACACCGTGCTCGAAGTGACCGCCATGGACGGCGGTTATATTTATCTCGTCGGCACAGACCCGGGCAGGATCATGCTCAAAGCGCATCGCGGAATGTCGGAATCGTTCATCCGCCGCATGGAGCAAGCGCCCGCGGGCGGCAGAACGGCGCAGATCGTTGCGAGCAAGGAGCCGGTGATATTCGAAAACATCCCGCACGATCATGAGGGAAGGTTCAAGGGCGAAAGCGTTACCGCGGCGGCGTGGGTGCCGATTCTTTCAAAAAACATCGTCGTGGGCATGCTCGTCGTTTGCACAAAAAACCGACCGACTTTTCCTCACGTCCAGCTCCCGCTGCTTGTCTCGATCGGCAACGCCCTCGGCGTGGCGCTGGAAAACGCCCGGCTCTTCCGGGAGACGGAGCGTCACTTAAAGCGCCTGCAGGCGCTGCGTGAGATCGACCAGGCGATCTCTTCCACGCTCGACCTCGACAACGTGCTAAAGATCCTGCTCGAAAAAATCGACATCACGCTGCCCTATGCCAGTGCGACGATCCGGCTCGTCAACCGCCAGAACGGGCTGTTGGAGCCCGTCGCCTGCCGCAACCTCGACGAAGCCGAATGGAAGAAGGAACAGGCCGGCCGCGGCATTCCCAACGCGGTCTTCGCAACCAAAGCCCCCGTCGTCATCCGCGATGTTCGCAGCGACGCGCGCGCCCTCGACCTCGAATTCTATCGCAAGCACCACCTGATTTCTTACGTCGGAGTCCCTCTCGTTGTGGAAGAAGAGATCATCGGCGTGCTCGGCTTCTACACGAAAGAAGAGCACGAGTTCGAAACCGAGGAAATCAACTTCCTCGCAACACTAGCGGGCCAGGCGGCGATCGCGATTCAAAATTCGCAGCTCTACGAAGAGGCGCGGCTGCGGGAAACCCAGCTCGAAGACAGCAATCGCATGCTCTCCGCCCTGCACGCCGCGGCCGCTGCGGCCAGCCAATCGCTGCATTTGAGCCGAGTGCTTCATGCGGTCATCGAGAAGATCACGGAGACCTTCGGCTTTCGCACGACACAGGTCCACATCTACGATCCCCGCAGCGACGAACTCGTTCTCGGCGGCTATTTCGATATCGACGCCGAAACGTCCGTGTCGGTTCGTTCCTTTCGACCAGGGCACGGGATCGTAGGTACGGTTGCGGCGACGGGAAAGCCGATGATCTTCGAAGATATCCAGACCGATCCCGCCTACCGGCGGCTCAGCCGAAACCAGGTTGCGGGCGGACTCGGTCACCATTTTTTCGCGGTCTTTCCCATCCGCGGCAAGCTCAAGAATCTCGGCACCCTCGCCTGCACCGGCATCGACCCGCGCAGGCTCACCTCGGGCGAGGTCAAACTGCTCGAGTCGCTGACCGATCAGCTGGCGGTCGCGATCGAAAACAGCCAGCTTTACGACGAGCTCAAGCAGAAGGTCGAAGAGCTGGAGCGCGCGAACAGGGTCAAAGACGAATTTTTGAGCGTCATGTCCCATGAGCTGAGGACGCCGCTTAACGTCGTCATCGGGTACGCGGGGCTGATTCGCGAAGGCATGCTGGGGGCGACGAACCCCGAGCAAGACAAGGCTCTCGACAAGCTCGTGAGCCGGACCAATGACCTGCTCTCGATGATCACGAGTATTTTGTACGCCGCCAGCATCGAGGCGAACGAAGTACGCATCGAAAACGATCACTTCGCCCTAGGGGAATTCTTGGACGACCTCAAGCGGAGCTACCTGGCGCCGCTCGGCAAACCGGTTGAGCTCGAATGGAGCTATGCGCCCGATCTGCCGGTCGTGTTTTCCGACCGGGACAAAGTGAAATGCATTCTACAACACCTCATCGGCAACGCCGTAAAGTTTACCGACAACGGACGAGTCGCCGTCACGGCCACAGTCGCGCCGACCGAACGACGCCGCGAAAAGCAAAACGGCAAGGCGGGCGACGTAGGCGCATGGATGGAATTCAAGGTGAGCGACAACGGGATCGGCATCGCGCCGGAAAAATTGCCGCTGATTTTCGATAAATTCCGCCAAGCGGATAGCTCGGAGACGCGCCAATACGGAGGCGTCGGCCTCGGACTCTACATCGCCAAGAGCTTTACCGAGATGCTCGGCGGAAAACTGTCCCTCGAGACCGAGCCAGGGAAAGGCTCGGTGTTTAGCGTCAAGCTGCCGTGCCGAGACGCGCCCGATCTGACGACGATCGAGGTGCGCGCGCCGGACCCGAAGCAGCGCACCAATCAATGGCCTCCAAGAAACGACAGCTGGGTGAAGCAATGAAAAAGCTAACGTGGTTCTCCGATCTTCGAATACGGCTCGTATTTCTGGTCCTTCTTGCGGTGGTTCCCGCGCTGGCGGTGATCTTTCATGCCGCCGAGCAGCAGCGCAACTCGATTGCGCTCGAAGCGCAGCAGAACGCGCTCAGGATGGCGCGGCTGGTGTCGGCGAATCAAGAGGTCTTGATCACTGGCACCCGCCAGCTACTCACGGCCCTCGCCAATGCACCCGTCGTACAAGCGGGGGACCCCTCATGCAGCAGCTTTCTCCGGGAGCTGCTCGAGAAATATCCGTACTATTCAAATTTGGCCGTCGCCAATACGGCCGGCTGGCAGATCTGCAGCGCGCTTTCGCTTCCCACCGGTCCCATCAATATCGCCGATCGAACCTATTTCCGCCGGACGATCGCGCGAGGGGATTTCGCTCTCGGCGATTACCAGATCGGGCGCATCACGGCCAAAGCGACGATCAATGCCGGCTATCCGCTGCGGGACCGCAGTGGCAACATCATCGGCGTCGTCTATGCCGGCATCGACTTGGCCTGGTTGCATGGCGTCGCGGCCAAGACGCATCTGCCGTCGGGCACGACCGTGACGCTTGTCGATCGCAACGGCACTGTCTTCGTGCGCTATCCCGAGGCCGAAAATTGGATCGGCCAGACGATGCCCTCGGGTCCGCTCCGCGAGGCGATCCAGACGCAAAACGGCGAGGGGACGTTGGACGCGCGCGGCATGGACGGCGTCGAGCGGCTCTATGGTTTCATCCCCCTGCTCGATGGCGCCGCCACCGTCATCGTCGGAGTGCCGAAAGATTTGGTCTTCGCCGCGGCCGATCAAATCATGGCGCAAAGCCTCAGATGGATCGTCTTTGCCTCGCTGCTCGCGCTGATCAGCGCCTGGTGGGGCGGTAACTGGCTGATCGTTCGTCAGGTGAAAAATTTGACACAGGCATCGGAAAAGCTGGGTCGCGGCGATCTCGGCGCGCGCGTCCGGCTGCCCAACGTCGGCGGCGAGATGCAGCAGCTCGCCACGGCCTTCAACCGGATGGCCGAGGGACTAGAGCAGCGCGAGGCCGAAGCGCGGCGCGCGGAAGAAGAGCTTCGCCGCCATCTCGAAAAAAGCACGGCGCTCCGCGAGATGAATCTTGCTCTCACCTCGACGCTCGATCTTCAGACGGTGCTCAAAATGCTGCTCGAGAAGATCGGGCTGCTTTGGCCGGGGACAGCGGCGCTCGTGTGGCTTAAGAATCCGGAGACCAGGGCATGGGAGCGGACGGCTTGCTGGAACTTCGACGAAGCGGCGTGGAAAGGACGCGATCCGCACATGCTGCCGCCGGTCGTCAAGGCGGTGATCGAAAGCAGGAGCCCGATCGTCATTTCGGATGTCACAGTCGACCCGCGCATCCTCGACCGCGAATTCTATCGCCGCCAGGGACTGGTCTCGTATCTCGGTGTGCCGCTCGTCGTCAAAGGAGAAACTCTCGGGATCCTGTCTTTTCTGACGCATGAAGAGCATCTCTTCTCGGCGGAGGAGATCGATTTCTTATCGACGCTTGCCGGTCAGGCGGCGATGGCGATCCATAATTCGCAGCTCCACGCAGAGACGAAGGTGCAGACGCTGGAGCTGGAAAAGGCCAACCGCGATCTCAAGCGCAAAGAAGCGATTCAGGCGCTGCTCAAGGAACTCAACCAGGACATCGCCTCCGACGACATCGACACGCTGATCAAAAAGCTGACGGACAAAGTGCGCGAATTCTTCAAGGTCGACATCGCCGACGTGCGCGTTATCAACGACGCTTCTCGAATCCTGGGTATTTCCGGCATCGACGCGGAGCAGATGCGCGGCGGCAGCACCGGGAAAGGGGGAGGCTCGCGCTGGGTGATCGAAAATCGCCGGCCCCTGGTTCTGCCGAATATCAGTCTGGCGAAGGACCCGCCGATCGGTCAGACGGCGCGGCGGCTCGGCATACAAGGCTATCTGTCCGTGCCGTTGTTTTCGCGGCGCGGCGAGGTCGTCGGCGTCCTGCGGGCCCTCAGCTATCGGCCGCGCGAGTTTCACGCCGAGGAGATCGATCTGCTCCAGCAGATGAGCAACGGCGCTGCGGTCGCGCTCGAAAATGCCCATCTCCTGGAGCAGACGCGGCGCCAGGCCGAGGAACTCAGCCAGGCGAGCAAAGTCAAAAACGAATTTTTAGGTTTCGTCTCGCATGAACTCCGCACGCCGATCAACATTATCATGGGTTACGCCGCTCTGATGGAGGGCGGCTTCTGCGGGGAATCCAACCCCGAGCAGGCCAAGGTCATCGACAAGATCGTCGTCAACTCGCGCGCGCTGCTCAGCATGATCGACCAGCTGTTGGAAGCGACCAAGATCGAGGCCGGCGCGGTGAAGCCCGACCTCCAGCAGGTCTCGCTGACGGATTTCGTCGACGAGCTGCGATCGGTTTATTCGCTCCCGACGCAGAAAAACATCGAGCTCGTGTGGGACTACCCGCCAGACCTTCCGATCGTATCCACCGATCCCGAGAAGCTCCGGCATGTGCTCACAAACCTGCTCGGCAACGCCGTTAAATACACCGAGAGCGGCACTGTATCTTTGTCGGCCGTCCACCGGCCAGTGGAGGAAGTCGTCGAATTCCATGTTGCCGACACCGGTATCGGCATTGCGCCGGAAGAGCTGCCGCACATCTTCGAAATGTTTTCCCAGGTGCGCGCGGCGCGCGCCCGCGCTTCCGGCGGGGTGGGGCTCGGCCTTCACATCGTGAAGAAATTCACCGATCTTTTGGGCGGCGAGATCACCGTCGCAAGCGAGCAGGGCTCAGGCTCCACATTCACGCTGAAAATTCCCTGCCGCAATGGAAAAGGCGCCGGCGAGAGCGACACCAACGCCTATGTGTAGCGCCGCGGTCAGCTGAAAGGGTCCTATGGGTATGGATGCGCCCGGCAAATCTTGCCTAGCGGAAAGTTTTTCGCGCGGCGGGGGTTCCATCGAGCCGCGCGCCGCGAGCTGTTGCGCTATTGGGCACGGTCGTTCCCCATGGGGGCTGAAGACGTCTGGTATGCCCCTTGCTCACCGGATAGCTGGAGGTTCGGCCCAATGGGGGTCGAGTCCGGAGACGAAACATGCGAACCATGCAATTTAAAGACACGATCGCGGCGATGGCGGCGGCAGTGCGCGCGTTCGGGCGCGACTGGGTTTACCAGCGGACGGTTTTCGCGCTCACCCTGATTTTCAGTATCGCCGCGGCGGTGACCTTGTGGCATCTGTCGCACCTCTCCTCGCGTCTGGTGGAGACGGGAGCCCTCCAGGCCACCTCGATCTATTCGCAATCGATCACCGACCTGCGCACCTTCTATAATTCCGAAGTCGTCGAGCGGGTGCGTCCGAGCGGCGTCGAGGTCACGCACGATTACGCGGCGAAAAAGACGGCCATTCCGATCCCCGCGACCTTCACGATCGAATTCGGAAAGCATATTTCGGAGAAAAACTCCGGCATGCAGATCCGGCTCTACAGCGACTATCCCTTTCCGTTTCGCAAGGAAGGCGGCCCGCGCGACGCTTTCGAGCGCGACGCGCTGGCGGAGCTCCGCCGGCAGCCCGACAAGCCGTTTTACCGTTTCGAAGATTTCCAGGGACGACCCGTGCTCCGCTACGCGACCGCGGTGCCGCTGAAGGCCGGCTGCGTCGCCTGCCATAACAGCCACCCGGAAAGCCCAAAGACCGACTGGAAAGTCGGCGAGATTCGCGGCGTGCAGGAGATCATCCAGACGCTCGACGGCGCCGCCGCGCAGACCAAGGCCGGCCTCAAGGACACTTTCATGATGCTCGCGGCCATGGGGATTCTCGGCATCGGCGGCCTCGGCATCGTGATCGGCAGGATCCGGCGCACCTCAGTCGAGCTCGAACAGCGGATGAAGGAGCGCTCCGCGGCGGAGGCGCGGCTTGAAGCGCTTCACGAGATCAATCTGGCGAGCACTTCGACGCTGGATCTCCGCGCGGTGCTCGATATGCTGTTGCAGAAATCCGACGAGCTGCTTCCGTTCATAGCCGCGACGACGGTGCGCCTCCTGAACCGCCAGACCGGGGAGCTCGAGCCGGTCGCCTGCCGCAATCTCGACGAAGCCCAGTGGAAGGCCGAGACGACACGCGGCGAACACGGCCTCGACCGGCTGCTAGAGCAGAAAAATAAGCCGCTGATGGTCTTGAACGCGCAGTCGGACCCACGTTCTTTATCATTGGATTTTCTCCGCAGGCACGGTTTGGTCTCCTATCTGCGAGTCCCACTGACGGCCCAGAAGCGCGTCCTCGGCGTCATAACCTTTTTTACCGGGATCGAACATCTCTTCACCGACGAGGAGGTTGAGTTTCTGACCGCCATCGGCGCTCAGGCGGCGATGGCGATCTATAACGCGCAGCTCTACCAAGAGACCGCCGCGGCGAAAGGCGAGCTGGAAAAGGCCAATGCCACACTCCAAAGGCAGGCGCTCGACCTGGCGCGCTCGAATGCGGAGTTGGAGCAGTTCGCCTATGTGGCGTCGCACGACCTGCAGGAGCCGCTGCGCATGGTGGCGAGCTATACGCAGCTCCTAGCGCGCCGCTACCGGGGCAAACTCGATGCGGACGCCGACGATTTCATCGGCTACGCCGTGACCGGCGTAAACCGAATGCAAGGGCTGATTCACGATCTGCTGGAATATTCGAAAGTCGGCAACACCGACCATTTCGCGCGCATCGAATGCACGGGAGTGCTCAAACAGGCGCTCGGGAACCTAAATACCGTCATCCAGGATTCCGGCGCCGCCGTCACAAGCGACACGCTGCCGGCAGTGATCGGCGACAGTCACCAGCTCGCCCAGCTGTTTCAAAATCTGATCGGCAACGCGATCAAATTCCGCAACCACGCGGCGCCGCGAGTCCATATCTCGGCGCGGCGCGAACACGGCGAATGGATTTTCATGGTTCGAGACAACGGCATCGGCTTCGACCCCCAGTTTGCCGACCGCATCTTCGTGATTTTTCAGCGACTGCATAGCAAAGAGCGATACGTCGGCACCGGCATCGGGCTCGCGATCTGTAAAAAGATCGTCGAGCGCCATAACGGCCGCATCTGGGCCGAATCGACGGCGGGAGAGGGCGCGACGTTTTATTTCACGATTCCTGCTTGAGGAGGAAGACGCGATGACTCAGACTTCCGGCGAAAGACCGGTGGAGATTCTTCTCGTCGAGGACAATCCCGGCGACGTAAGGCTCACGCTCGAGGCGTTCAAAGAGGCACGGCTCGCCAATCGCCTGAGCGTGGTCGGCGACGGCGTGGAGGCGCTCGCTTATCTCCGGCGCGAGGGAAAGTTCGCCTCCGCCGTGCGGCCCGACATGATTCTTCTCGATTTGAACCTGCCGAAAAAAAGCGGTCTCGAAGTGCTCGCGGATGTGAAAGTCGACGACAAACTCCGCCGTACGCCGGTCGTCATTCTCACGACCTCGCAGGCGGAGCAAGACATCAGCCGGAGCTACGACCTCTACGCCAATTGCTACATCACGAAGCCGGTCGGTTTCGAGGAATTCATGAACGTCATCAAATCGATCGAGGAGTTCTGGCTCGCAACGGTGCAACTGCCGCTCGACGAGTCGGGCTTTTCGAGCGAATTCGCCAAAAGCCCGGGCTGCTGAAAGAGCGATTGCAGTGGAAACCCAATTCGAATCTCTCGATTCCGGGACGCCTCCGCTTACGCGGCGGTCGGCGCGTCTCTGGGAGATGTTTCCTCGCGGCACCTCCCTGCCGGAGGATGTGTGGCGGCGCCGCCATCACTTTCTTTTGGGGCTCGCCTCACTGCATGCCGTCGTCATCGCGCTCATCGGGCCCCTAGCGAGCTATCCGGTGGAAGGGGGCCTCGGCGCTTTCTTCCGCGACGGTACCACGAACCATACCGTTCTCGAGGGCCTCATCGTCGCTGCCTTCACACTGATCGGCTGCGCGCCGATCGGGCGCACGTACAAGGCGACGGCCGTCGGCTTGGCGCTCATGAGCGCCTCGGCGATCCTCGTGCACCTCTCCGGCGGCTACATCGAAATTCATTTCCATTTCTTCGTCATGCTCACGTTCTTGGCGCTGTATCAGGATTGGGTCCCTTACCTGATCGCCGTCTCTTACGTCGCCGTTCATCATGGATTCATCGGCGCCGTCTGGCCGCAGGAGGTTTACAACCATGCGGCGGCGATTCAGGCGCCGTGGACGTGGGCGGCCATCCACGCCTTTTTCGTCCTGTGGGCAGCCGCCGGAAGCGTTATCGGTTGGCGCTTTAACGATGCGGCCTTTGCACGGACAAAACTCATTCTCGACGTCGCCGGCGATGGGATCTGTGGCCTGGACCCGGACGGAAAAATAATTTTCGCCAACCCTGCGGCCGTGCGGATGCTCGGTGTCCAAGGCCAGGAAATCGTCGGCCGGCCAATAAACGAAGTGGTCGGCCACGCACGCGGGGACGGCAGTGATTTTGCCGACGGCCCGTCGCCGATCATCCGGGCGCTGAGGCACGCAGCCTCCTGTGTTTCGTCCGACGAGATCTTCCGGCGCAGCGACGGGACGAGCTTGGTGGTCGATTATGTCAGCAACCCGATCTTCGAGGCGGGAAAACTCTCCGGCGCGGTGGTCGCCTTCACCGACGTGACTCACCGCAAACGCGCGCAGGAAGAGCTGAGCGAGCGTTATAACGAGCTCGCGACGCTGCACGAAATCGGCCAGATGATTTTCGCTTCGACCGACGTCGAGGCGATGTTCGAAGAGATCCTCGAACGCGCGCTCCGACTGCTCTCCCTCGACCTCGGCAATCTCCGTCTTTTGCACGCCGACGGCCGTATGCCGGTCGTCGCTTACCGCGGCTATCGCAAGCCCGAAAACATCGACCGCTACGAGGCCAAGGGAGGCGCGCCGATCATCGGCGGCTTTCTCCGCCGCGCGGTCGCGTCGCGAAAAAGTCTCGTCATTGACGACATCACCGTCGCCGAAGGCTTGCAGACCTTCAAGAGCGAGGCGGCCCGCTCGGCGATCGTGGTGCCGATCACCACGGTCGAAGAGTCGCTGGGCGTCATCGAGGTCGCGAGCCGTGCGCCGCGGAAATTCCGGCCGGATGAAGTGCGCATACTGGAGGCGATCGGACATCAGGTCGGCATCGCGCTCCAGAAGGCGCGGCTCGTCCAGGAGGCGGAGCGCCGCGCGCGCGAGCAAGAGGCGCTGAGTGCGATCGCGAGGGCGACGAGCCAGACGCTGAACTTCGATGAGATGCTCCAGATTTCGCTTGAGAAAGTTCTCGAGGTCACCGGCCGCGAGCAGGGCTATATCCGGTTGAGAGAGCCCGGGAGCGTCCATCTTTCCCTCGCCGCCTACCGCGGCATCTCGCCGCGCTACGTCAAATCGCTGCTGGATAATAGACGCCCGGGCGGTAAGAGCGAGCGCGTGTTCCTGTCCGGCGAACCGCTCGTCGTCAACGAGACGGACGGGGGCGCTATTCGCGAGGAGATTCGCCGCGAAGGCAGCCGCGCCCTGGTCTGGGTGCCGCTCAAGGTCATGGGCGCGGTCGTGGGCATCATGAATATCTCCACGACCCGCAACGCGCCTTTCGAGCCGCGCGAGGTCGACCTCCTTGTCGCGATCGGCAACGTCATCGGAGTCGCGCTGGAAAACGCCCGCCTTTTCCGCGAGGCCGAACGGAGGAATCACGAGCTTCAATCGCTTTACACTGTCGCTATCGCCGCGACGCAGTCTTTGGATACCCGCGTGCTGATGCAGGTCGCGCTCAAAACGACGATCGAGATTCTAGGCGTCGACGCGGGCCGCTTCTACGTCGTGGACGACAAGCGAGGGCGGCTCGTGCTCGCCGCCCATGATGGTATTCCCGCGGATGAGCTCCCGGGCATCCAGGAATACGCCGTCGGAGAAGGCATCATCGGCA
>Ga0075433_10000607_pt1 | contig 23862 bp, 26 predicted proteins | sample RhiMethybrSRZTD2_FD_75299 | JGI IMG/M metagenome (GOLD analysis project Ga0075433, IMG submission 75299) | Populus rhizosphere microbial communities from Tennessee, USA - Rhizosphere MetaG P. TD hybrid SRZTD2 | ecosystem: Host-associated > Plants > Roots > Rhizosphere > Soil | place: USA... | reverse complement strand
AGTCGTACCCCGAGGCACTCCCCAGCGTTCGATACGATTTCAGCGCTAGTTAGTTAGTTCCTGAGCAAGAAACGGAGTTCGGGCACGCGCCGTCTTTTGTAGTTCAAAACACAGGGGCGGGCCGATCGATAGGCCGTTGGCCTCGCGTTCCTCGTCATGCGCTGTAAACAATCTGCCCACGCAATCTGCTCATCCTGCGCAGCGACGGCCTGACGGTCCTCGAAAGACTCCCCAAAAAGCGCAAAGCGCCGTTGGTGTGGTCCTTGACTTAGGGATCCGACAACGACCCGATCGCGGCACACGTGTTGGGTCTTGTACGCAGGCGAAGGCCGAGCCAATGAAGGCGAGGCAGCGTCGCGGCAAAGGAGCATGCACATGATCGTCATTACTGGAGCCGCCGGCCAGCTTGGCCGCCTCGTGATCGCAAGCCTGATCCGGCGGGGCGTCCCCGCTTCCCAGATCGTGGCCGCCGCCCATACACCATCCAAAGCGACAGACCTCGCGGCGCTCGGCGTGAGAGTCCGCGAAGCGGATTACAACAAGCTCGACACTCTCGCGAAGGCGTTTGAAGGAGCGACCACCCTACTGCTCATTTCATCGCCCAACGCAGACAACCGTTTCCCCGAACACAGAGCGGCGGTTGACGCCGCCAAAGCTGCCGGCGTACAGCTTCTCGCGTATACGTCCGTTCTCAACGCCGATACCACGACGTTATTGGTCGGAGCGGACCACCAAGCCACCGAGAAGTACATCACAGCGTCCGGCATTCCGTGGGTGTTTCTGCGCCATCCGTCGTATCTCGAAAACTACACCGGGTCGCTCGGCTCCGTGCTCGAACACGGCGGGATACCTGGTGCCGCCGGCAACGCTCGCAACTCTGCTGCCACGCGCGCGGATCTCGCGGACGCCGCGGCCGTTGTTCTAAAGAGCCCCGAAGGCCGCGCCGGCAAGAGCTACGAGCTTGGCAATGACATCGCTTTCACCATGAAAGAATTTGCCGCGGAAGTGAGCAAGCAGTCCGGGAAGAAGGTCGTCTACAACAACATGTCGGAGCAAGCCTATCGGGCGCTGCTCGAGAGCGTTGGTCTGCCGGCCACAATCGCCCGTTACGTCGCAGATTCCGATGCGAAGGCGGCCACCCACGACGAGCTCTACACCGCCTCTCGGGAGCTGAGCGGCCTCATTGGCCATCCAACCACCACGTTCGGCGCGGCCATTGCAGTCGCCCTCCCCCAAGTCGGTCAACTGGTCGACCCGCACCACAGGTAACTCGTCCCTCGAGGACTGATTAAGTCGTCGGAGCATCACTCCCCCGCCGCCAGCGGCGGGAGGAGTCTGGAGGGCTCTCGGAACCTGTCGCGGCGGCATGCGGGGCACTCCGCCGGAGGCCGTCGTAGGAAGGTCAACTTTCAGCGGACAGACGTGCTGCGCATCGTGGGCGGGAAGATCGTCGGGTATTGGGGAACGCCGACTCGCTCCCATTCGCGCAGCGGTTGGTCAATTCGAAGCGAGCGCGACGTCAGCTTTGGAGTTCCTCTTGGTCGAGCCCGTATCTGCGGATGCGGACGTACAGCTGCGTCCGCGAGAGTCCGAGACGCTTGGCGGCCTTGGACTTGTTCCAATGCGTCTCCTGCAGCGCGCGCGCAATCGTATTGCGCTCGACACTTCCCAGGTCGGTGGTCGCCACACGCGAAACGGCGGGGAGCGCCAGATGCTCGGCGTGAATCAACCAGCCGTCGGCAAGAATCGTCGCGCGCTCGAGGGCGTTGCGGAGTTCGCGCACATTGCCGGGCCAGGTGTGCGCGAGCAGCGCTTCCCGCGCCTCGTTCGTGAGCCCGGCCGGCGGCCGGCCGAACGACTTGCCGATGTCCTGCAGGAACGCGTCACTGAGCGGCAAGATGTCCGCCGTCCGCTCGCGGAGCGACGCGACACGGATGTCAAACACCTGCAGGCGATAAAAGAGGTCCTCGCGGAAGTCGCCGCGCTCGACGGCCTTTCGCAGATCGCGATTCGTTGCGGCGACGACGCGGATGTTGGCTTTGAGCATCTTCGAACCGCCGAGCCGCTGGAACTCGCGCTCCTGCAGCACGCGCAGGAACTTTGCCTGCGACGCCAGGCTCATCTCGGTCACTTCGTCGAGAAATAACACGCCGCCGGCCGCCAGTTCGATCTGGCCGGGTTTAGAGTGCTGCGCGCTCGTGAACGCGCCGCGTTCGTAGCCGAACAACTCGGATTCGAGCAGCTGCTCGGGCAATGCGGCGCAGTTCAAGGCGACGAACGGCCCGTTCCTGCGGCCCGACGCGCGATGGATGAACCGAGCGACGACTTCCTTGCCGGTTCCCGATTCGCCCGCCAGCAGCACCGTCGTGTCGGTCGCGGCAACCTGGGTGGCCTTCTTCAGCACGTCGAGCCATTCGCGCGACTGGCCGACGACGCGGTGTTGCGTCTTCGAGTCGAGCTCCTCGGTGAGCATGTGCACGCGCGTTTCGAGCTGATAGGCGCGCGCTTTCGCTTCGGTGACTTGTCTGGCGGCTTCCGCGAGCTGCTCGTGCGACACGACCAGGGCGACGTGGTCGACGATTCTTCGTGCGACCGGCAGGTCGTCTTGCGAAAAGCCGTTTGGACGCCGTGAAACGAAAGCGACGCCAATCTCTTGATCTCGCGCATGGGTCGTCACTATCAAGATCGATCGAAAGCCAGCGTCGAGAAGTCTCTGTCTTAAATTGTCGTCTTCGATGGGACACGTCGGGAGATCCAAATGGATCAGGTCCTCAATGATGACGTAGGGGGGATGCGGTAGCCGCGATGTGTGTGCTTTAATCAAAGGGACGCCGGCTGTTGCGGCCTGTCGCACGATCCGTCCGGTCTCGTCGAGAACTTCCATCGAAAGAGCGTCATGAGGAAGGATCTTGTTCGCCACTTCCGAAATGCGTGTGAACACTTGGCGCACGTCAAGGACATCTGAGATCGTTCGCAGCAGTTCAACGGACGCTTCGACGTTAGCCACGCGATCTCGCTGCAGCGCCGCGTCGCGCGCCTGCTCGGAAAGACGCTGATGCGAAACCGCGACGGCGAGGTAGCTGGCGAGTCGCTGCGCGTGCAAGATGTCGCGGTCAGAATAAGCCTGCCGTTGTCGGGACGCCAGTCCAAAGAGGCCGAAGAACTGATCGTTGATTTGTACCGGCGCGGTGAGTGCCGACTGCATACTGCGGTCCGATCCGACAGATGCGGATTCGTGCACTCTCGGTTGGCGGAGATCGTCGCCGTGAATCGCCTTGACGCGGTCGAAGTAGACGAGCTCGTAGTCCGCGTCGGTACTCGCATACAGGCGAAAATTATCCGTGTCGTCAACGCGCAGAAACAGATTCGCCACGTCATGAGGGACGATGCGCTCGGCCGCGGCGCTCAGCTGTTGGAAGATGTCGTGCACATCCAGACCGCGGGCCAGCGCAGGGAGCAGGCCGTGGTACGCGTCCAACTGCGTGAAGTCTTCAATCCCGATGTTCATCGTCATACATCCTCGTGTTCGACGTGTGGCTTAACGAGGTGTGCGTTTCGAGCCATCCATTTCCTAAGCTCCGGGCGGTAGCAGGATCAGACCGAACGGTCCAGCCAGTTCAACCAGTTGGGGGAGATCCGGGGCTGGCGAACATGTGGCCACCGCCAAGAAGTACTCCTCGAGTCCACCGGGAGTAATAACGAACACAACACGGCTGGGCGTGGACATCACGTTGCGAAAGCCGTGCGGAATGTTGCGTGGCAGGATCGCTGAGGCACCGGCGGAAATAGTCCGGTGCTCATCTCCGACGTGCAACTCGTAGCTACCGTCAAGAACATAAAATATCTCGTCCTCACGTGTATGGATGTGACGCGGTGGACCCCATCCACGCGGCGTAACCTGCTCGATCATCGAATACCGTCCCCCAGTGCCGGCCGCGGAGGCGATCAGACGCATTGTGGTCCCGAGCATCGAGAAGGTGGTTCCACCACCGGCATCAGTCAGGATCGGATGAAATGGTGGTGCAGCCAAACCGGCCATCGCGTCAACGTTAATCTGGGTTTCACTCATCGCTCTAGACTCCTATTTCAGCTGGCATGGATCAACAAGAAGCCCGCGACAAGCATCACCGCGCAGGTTACGCCATGAATGAAGAGTGCTCGCGTCTTAGACCCGCCAGACGAGAGAATGACTGACATGTCACCGAACGGGATGACGGCTTCAACGAGTAGCGTTATACCTACCAACCGCGTCTCCCCCGTCAGCATCATCGTCAGTACGACTAATCCTGCTACGACGTCGCGAGTTCCTTTCGGACGTAGCCACGCACGAGTATCCGCGTCGGTTGCAGGTGGCTTTAGACCAAATGTCCCGAGGATTTGTTCAGGAGATACGAGGTAGAAACAACCGATCACAATGATCCCCGTTGCGACAAGAGCTGCCACGGCGAGCGGAATAGCGTCGTGCATAAACTCCTCCTTGCGTTGCTCGAAAAACTGTGGTCGCGGAGACGGGGTGGCGTTGTCTTCACGTAGCAATCACACAGGTGTGCGACTGCTCAATTCGAGCGTTCCTCCAGCTCTTCCAACCACGGGTCAGCCACCAGCCGGCCGTCATAACCACGACCAAGACCGTGTCCACAACGATGGCGATGGGTGCCTCCGGTACGTCGCCGAGCGTGAGGCCATACAGCACCACTCCGGCCTTATGGGCAAACACGAGCTCCCAGATGCCTGGACTGTGCTGCGGTCGCCAGGCGAGGATGGCGAAGAGGCCACCGAACACGACATACGCGAAGGTACGCCATGTCTCTATCCAAATCCGGTCCGGTCCCGCCTTGCCCATGCGTCGAAGACCGTCGGCGAAGGCGGCGAGGGTGAGCACGACCAGGAGCCACATCAGGCCCCGCCCAAGTGTGTCTCGAGTCATTCGAATCCCTCCAGTTAGTTGTGGACGTTGAGCTCAGCGACGTTACATATATCCGCGATCGTTCGGCCCGCGTTGTGAGCGGCATCGCCCGCGAATAGCAAACCGCGTTTGACACATTCCGCCGCGGCTTCACGCTGCGTAGTGACGCCCATCCTCGTAAACAACGTCGCAAGGCGCGCGTCGATGTCGGATTCCGACAGGTGAAAGGCCGCGGCTAATTCCGATGTGCTCTTACCATCGGCCAACAGCTGCAGTGCGACGCGCTCCATCGGATCAATTTGTAACAGTTGCACCATCGTGCACACTCCTTTTGCACAGGGCGGTTGCGTCGTGGATCACGTCCCCTGGATCGCGGCTCGCCATTGAGTACTCGATCTGCAGGTCAGCGATCGGATGGACCTGCGCCGGGCCGGATCGTCTCGGAGCCGATTTCGGATAGTCCGATCGATCGCACATAGCCCGCCTGCACGAAGTCAGCGATCGCGGCGATCGTGTCTTCAATCGGCACCGCAGGATCCAAGCCCACCAGACGATAGACGTCGACGTGATCCCTGCCGAGGCGCACCAGCGAGTACGTGAGGAAGTTCTTCGCGGCGGCGGGTCGCGCGTCGATGCCCAAGCGCGATTCTGCGGCGTTCCGAGGCGGGAACGAGTGACGCGTTGTTCATGATCCGATTCTGCAGATTCACCACTACACGCGCTTGTCGGTTCTTGGCGCGATATTTCCGCCAAGAATGCACAAACGCCGGACTTCTCGCGGCCCTATACTTGGCCGATGGACCGATACGTCGAGCTTCCTGTGTCGTTCCCTGGTCTCTTCGCCAGCCGCCGGACGACCACGGTGCTGCACACGTTGGTGAAGGACGCCTACAGCGTCGGACGCATCGAGCGCGGCCACACGGAGTGGTGGGGTGGCGGCAGGATCTGGCGCTCAGCCCCTGGATGCATCGTCCTGATACAGCCCGGCGATGTCGTTCGCACATTGGCTCACCACGGTCGCACGACGCTCACGGGTGTCAACCTGCCAACAAGCGACGTCGCTCGCTGGCCGAACGAAGGCAGAGCGAGCGTAACCACGCAGCTCGCTGCCCACGACGAACGTGCCGCGCCGTTTCACCGCTTGCTCGATGCTGTATGCGCAGAGGCGGACCGCCTCTCGCTCGAGGTCGCTGTCACGGAGGCGTTCAACGCGTTGGCGCCCATTAGCGACGCGAACCGCGGCCATTCGCCTGCGGTGCGACGAGCGATGGAGTATCTGCGCGAACGAATCGGCGACTCTATTACGCTCGATCACCTCGCCGACTACGCGGACTTCGACAAGTTCCACTTGTGCCGCGCCTTTCGCGCGCAAGTTGGAATGCCACCGCACATGTATCTGACGCACCTTCGCATCGGACGTGCAAAGGAACTTCTTTCTCGCGGCGTGCGGGCGTCCGACGTGGCGCCCCTTGTTGGTTTCTGCGATCAAGCGCAGCTAACGCGCCATTTCCACCGGATCGTCGGGACGACGCCCGCGCGGTACGGGGCGATCGCTTTCTCACGTCCAGAAAGTTCTATTGCGACGATGTTCGACGACGAACGTGAACCGACGATCGTAGGAGGCGCGGCTCAACAAGATCGCCGTAAGTGATCGGGCGACATTAGAAGGTCTGACACAATGTCCGTTCGCGTCGCCGCGCTTGTCGGCAAACAATTGGAACGACGCGACATCTCAGATCAGATGTGCGTGAAGGAGCTTTTGCGCTATCCTGTTCCAGACCGCTCGCAACTCATTGATTCTAAAGCGGAGAGATGTCCGAGTGGTTGAAGGAGCACGCTTGGAAATTGACTCCCGCCGCGCGTGCTGACGCACACGAAATCCCACCAACACACTCCCGATCAACGACTTCCCGCAACAACGATGTGCAGCGACGTGCCCCCCTAAATCGCGGTGTGTGCCCGGGGTTTGCGGGTGTATGTGACACAGTTCTGACACAATGCCGGCCGTCGGTTATGACCACGTAGAGCGAGACGCACCCACGCGTACCCACGAAGCGGTTCGATCGCATGCCTACATTTCGACGAGCCTCTCAAGACGGACGCTCTGTCCGATGGCCAATCGGCCGCTGCGAATGACGGTGCCGTAGATTCCGGCGGTGTCCTGGTGCGCACGAACAAATCGATTTCAGCACCTCCGGATCAGCACGTCCCGAATCTGGATCGAAGTTGACTATCGAGCAAATCAAGAAGGGCTGGCAGTGGCGTTTCCAAAGAGCGGCTACTTATGTCAGGTGCGACTCGAATCGGTGCGGTGGCCACGCCTGATCTCGCGGAGGAGCCAGGCCTTCGCGGTCTTCCAATCCCGCATGACCGTTTCAGGGGAGATGTTCAAGACATGGGCTGTTTCGTCCACGGTCAAGCCACCAAAGAATCTCAACTCGACAACCTGGCTCATACGAGCGTCGAACGTTGCCAGTCCGCTGAGTGCATCGCTGAGCGCAACGAGGTCGTGCTCCTTCGAGTCTGGCAGCTCTTGCAGGTCATCGAGATTCACGTGAACCGCACCGCCACCGCGTTTCTGGCGCTGCCGGTTGCGGGCAGACTCCACCAGGATCCGTCGCATCATTTGCGCCGCCAGCGCGAGGAAGTGCGCACGATTCCGCCATTCGACGCGATTGACGTCGATCAGCCGCAGGTACGCCTCGTTCACCAGCGACGTCGCCTGGAGCGTATGATCCGGCCGCTCCTGGCGCATATAGCGCCGGGCGAGCCGGTGGAGCTCGTTGTAGACCAGCGGCATCAGTCGATCGAGGGCAGATCCGTCGCCCTGGCTCCATGCTTGAAGGAGCTCGGTCGGTCCGCTATCGGAATTCGGCAACATGACAGTTTTTCCGATCGGATGGCGCCTATAGCAGATGGAGATGTTACACCGCGGCGGCCGGGTTCCATGCCCGCGCATTTGGGAGTCCCGATATGAACCAGCTTGTGATGGACCGTTGGACGACGGTCAAACGCATTCATCAGTCGGCTCTCGATAAAGACCCGTCCGAACGCACCGCGTTCGTTGACGAATCATGCGGCGGTGATGAGACGCTGCGTCGCGAGGTGCATTCGCTTCTCACGTACGCGACCGATGCCGAATCGTTCCTGGAGCGGCCGGCCGTGGACATCGCGCCCACGCCGCCCGAGTTGCATCAGACAACGCTCGTCGGTAGAACCGTCAGCCACTACCAGGTCCTGTCGCTGCTCGGTGCCGGCGGAATGGGAGAGGTTTATCTCGCGCGCGACTCGCGGCTGGATCGGACCGTCGCGCTGAAGATCCTCCCGGGCGAGCTGGCCGAGGACCCGGAGCGCATGCAGCGGTTCGCCCTTGAAGCGAAGGCGGCATCCGCCCTCAACCATCCGAATGTGGCAACGATCTACGACGTAGGCCAGACCGACGGCATCCACTTCATCGTCATGGAGCATGTTGAAGGAGAGACGATCGCGGCGAGAATGGGCCGTCCATTGACGCCGTCGGAAGTTGTCGATATCGCGGTGCAGGCCGCGGACGCGTTGGACGTTGCCCACGCCAAGGGCATCACCCACCGTGACATCAAGCCAGCCAACCTCATGCTGACGCCCCGCGGGCACGTCAAGGTGCTCGATTTCGGTGTGGCGAAGGTGAACCGCAGCGAAGAGATCGGTCCGAATGATGATGACTGGACCGTTGAACCAGTGACGGCGATCGGCAGCGTGGTTGGGTCCGGACCGTACATGAGCCCTGAACAGATCGTGGGCGGCGCTGTCGACCCGCGCAGCGATGTGTTCAGCCTGGGCGTTGTCCTCTATCAATTGGCAGCCGGCCAACTTCCGTTCTCCGGAGCGACGCGGGCGGAAATGAAGGACCGCATCGTTCACGCGGCTCCGGCATCGATGATTCTGCTCAACCCCGATATTCCGTCGGACCTGGAACGGATTACCCTCAAGTGTCTCGATAAACGACCGGAAAGCCGCTATCAATCCGCGCGCGACCTGTTGAACGACTTGTGGCCGCTGAAGCGTCAGTTCACCGCGAACACGGCGCCGGTGACATCAGATTCGCTGCGGCACGAATTCCTGAGGCGGTCTGGCTCGTATCCGGGGGCCGGCAAACCCGCAGGCGCCGACGATGCCTCGATCGCCGATGGGCCCAGTCGGTCGGAAGCATCGGAGCTCGTTGCTCGCGGTTGGGCGCATCTGCGCTCGGCGTCTTTCTTCGAGATATCCGACGCCGTGTCGGCGTTTCAAGCCGCGACGGTGATCGATCCGACGTTCGCCGCCGCATACGCTGGCCTGGCGCACGCGAAGATTGATCAGGCGACCAATCGCCACGTGCTCGTCGAAGCGTTCGGCGAGGCCAAAGCCGCCGCGCTTCGCGCGGTTGCGTTGGATCCTGAAAGCGCCGGCGCACAGGCGGCGCTGGGTCTGGTGATGTTCGTGGCAGAGTGGGATTGGATCGCCGCCGAGCGCAGCTTCAAGCGCGCCCTGGCCATCGACCCGAATCACCCGGAAGCGCACCTGCACTACGGCAGCCTGATGGAGGCGCTCGGCGACCTTCAGCGCGGATTGCAGCTGAAACTGCGCGGTTTGGAATGCGACCCGACGTCAACGCTCGCCCACGTCCAGATCGCCGGCTCATTCTGGAATCAGCGCCGGTACGACGACGTAATCGTGTGGGCCAACAAGACGCTCGATCGCGATCCACAACATCCGATCGCTCGTGAATTGCTCGGAGGGGCGTGCTGGAAGATGGGCGATCTCGAGCGTGCGGGTGAGCTGCTGCGTGTCGGCGCGAACTTGAGTCCTGTCAGGTCGGATGGCTCGACACAACCCGAAATTGGCAACGAGGAATTCCGGCTCGTGATGCACTACGTAGCAGCCGGAGACCTGGACGCGGCGTTCGAGCATCTTCCACGCTTGATCGACGCGCGCGACCCTGCATTGATTCATCTCGCCGTGGCGCCTCAGTGGGACAAGTTGCGCGCGGATCCGCGGTTCAACGAATGCCTCGCACGGATGAAACTGCGGCCCGTCGTGTGACCGAGGGCTGAGGAGAAGCATGGACCAGACAATCACCGGCTTCAAGGGCGAGTACCTTCGGGAATTCCAGATTCCCGCGACTCAAATCATGGCGCTGGCGGAGGTCATTCCCGCGGACAAGTACTCATGGCGCCCGGCGGATCAGACCCGCTCAGTGAGCGAAGTGTTCGTCCACATCGCGTTGGGCAATCTGCTGCTATTGGACCAGGCGGGCGTGTCCGCTCCCGAGGATCTGTACGGCCTGCTCGAAAGCGATATCGTTCCGCGGGTGCTCGCGATCATTCGAAAGAACCTCGTCTTTGAAGAGGTGTGTCGGATAAAGCGGACGTCGTGAAGCTGCTTGAGCGCTCCATGGAGGCCATACAAAAGTCGCTTACCGAGGCCAGCGATGAAAAATTAGCCGGGCAAGGACACTTCTTTGGTCAGGTGACGACCGTCCGGAGAGCCTACCTTCGGATGCTGGCGCATATGAACGAGCACATTGGGCAGATGGTCGCGTACGCGCGATCGATGGGTATTCCCGCTCCATGGCGGGATCCGCTGGCACTGGCGGGCCTTCGATAGCATGCCGCCTCCTGTACAAGAGTTTTTCGAACGCTACACGAGCAGCCGCAGCGCCGCGGATGTTGATCGCATCGTTTCTCAATATGCCGATTGGTGCATGTTGGCCGCCTCGGATGGCATTCGAATCGCCGAGAGAAAACTACTTCTTGCGGGCTTCACAACGGCGATGGAGTTGCTGAAGAAGGTGGGTCACTCATTTACGACTCTTGCGTCGCTGAACGAGACGAGGCTGAACGAACATTACGCAATGGTGCGCGCTCAGTTCGTATGGCGCTTTGAGAAGACGACCGCACCACCAGTCGATGTCACAGTCGATTCCACGTTCATCCTGTATCTCAAGGACGGGGTGCCTGAGATCGTTTTTCACCACGAGCGCGAGGATTTCTTTCAGGCGCTTCGAACCCGCGGCGTACTGCCGGAACAACCATGAAATCCGGTCGCCGCCACTTTCTCACGGCATCGGCTCTGGGAGCTGTAGGGATGATCGCCAGGTCGCAACTGATCGCCGCGGCAGGCGGCGTGCTTCAATCGAGCTCGCGAACGGAAGCACCAGCTGGAGCGGCCGGTTCCTATCGTCAGGTCGATTCGATCACGTGGTACTACGAATTACGAGGTCGTGGCCCGGCAGTCGTTCTCATTCCGTCCGGCGAGGGAGACTGGCGTAAGGCCACCGATCGAGGTAGGGACAGCCATCAAGGTGAGTCACATCAGTCCGTAACGAACACAGATGGGAGAGCAAATGCGAGCTGCGGCGATTCTTGTGTTGATGCTGTGGGCTTGGGCCAGCGTGGCGCTCGCGAAGTCGCATCGCTCGGCGCCGCCGCCACCGCAACGAACGTGGAGAGTTCCGCTGACGCCTGACGGCCAGCCGGACCTCCAGGGTGTGTGGGTCAACAACACCATCACGCCGTTCGAGCGTCCGCAGGAACTCGCGGACAAGGAGTTCCTCTCGGACGTCGAACTGGAGGTACTGAAACAGCGCGCCGCCCGTCTCTTCTCGGGCAACGGCGACACCGCAACCGGCGACGAGCTGTTCCTGACGCTGCTGCGGAACCCGGAGGTGTTCACGAGGCCGCAAGGAGCCACCGGGGACTACAACCAGTTCTGGCTGAACGACGGGCTCGTCTTCGAGAACCGCACGTCGCAGATCGTCGATCCGCGAAACGGCCGCCTGCCGCCCTTGACCGCCGAGGGCGCGCGCAAGGTCGCGGACGTCACACGTGAGAGGCGTGAACATCCTGCCGACGGCCCTGAAAGCCTGTTGCCCTCAGAGCGTTGCCTGACCTTCGGCACGGCGCGCGTCGGCTGGCTCATGGCGCGCAACAACAGCTTCTACCGGATCGTTCAGACCCGGAACCACGTCGTCCTCTACAGCGAGCTGATTCACGAAGCACGGGTGATCCCGCTCGACACACGTCCAGGTCTCGCGGAAGGGATGCGATTCTGGAATGGTGACGCGCGGGGCCACTGGAACGGAACGACGCTGGTCATCGACACCACCAACTTCTCCTCGAAGACACCGTTCCAGCCGGCGCGCGAGGTTCCCGTCAGGGGCGAGCACGTCCACTTGACCGAGCGCCTGACCCCCGTCGATGCCAACACGCTGCGCTACGAGGTGACCGTGGATGACCCGACCACATGGACGGCGCCATGGACGGCCGTCACGACATGGAAGCGTTCAGCGGACCGGATGTTCGAGTATGCGTGCCACGAGGCGAACTATTCTCTGGTCGGCATTCTTCGCGGCGCACGAGCTGAGGAAGCGGCCGCCGCCTCGTCGAGAACGCCGATACGATGATCGGATGTTGTTGACGGCCGAGCAGGCCGGCGTCGGGACATCGCCGCTTCAAGGGCCCTCTCCTACGCGGAGCGTGAGATGCCGGTCGCTCCCGGCGCTGAGCGCCCACCCTGGAATCAGGCCGATTTAGGCGGCCTCCATGATGAGCCAATTGCGGAAATGGATGTCTGTGCGGCGAGCCGGGTCACGGAGCGTCCCGAGCGGCGTTCAGCGCAAGAGCAGCTCTAGTAAATCGCCGCAAGTGATCCGACGACATTAGAAGGTCTGACACAATTGCTGACACAATTGCTTGACGCATGTCGGCAAATCACTGAAAAGAAATCGCTTCGTGAATCGGAGGATTTGAAGGAGCGTTTTGCGCTACACTGTTCCGGACCGTCCGCAACTCATTGATTCTAAAGGAGAGATGGCGGAGTGGTCGATCGCGCACGCTTGGAAATCGAAGCTGGCCAGCGACACCAAACCATTCCGACGTGGCTCAAGGCACAGGAGATCAGCGACTTAATCTTAACCTTCCAAAACTATCGCCTCGTGTGCGTCCGTAAACCTCGATGTTTTTCGAGATCCTGAACCCGACGTATCACATTCTTATCACAATTGACTCGGCCACTTAAGATTAGAAGCGTCTTCATCCGTATTCCTCAGTGCTCGTCACAATCGTTCTGTCGCGACTGATGAGCGGCCGCGGTGACCTGCCCCCACATGTCAGCTGCGCCGTAGAATGAGGCCCTCCGAACAGAAGTAGAAACACCCGCGGGAAAGGGGCTTATGGAAGCAGCGCGAGTGCGCGCGCAACTGAGTCGGATTCTGACGAGCGCCACCTTCACCGACGCCGGACGCGCCAGCAGCTTTCTCCGATTTATCGTCGAACACGCACTTGACGGACGCCCGAGCGAAATCAAGGAATCAGTGATCGCGGTCGAGGTCCTGGGCCGAAGCACGTCGTTCGATTCGAAAACGGATCCGATCGTCCGCGTCGAAGCAGGACGCCTCCGCGACCGCCTCCGCGAATACTACGACCGTCATGGGCCCGCCGATGACGTGCTCATCTCCGTTCCGAAGGGCGGCTATGTTCCAGAGTTCTCGGAACGCCAGTTGCCGGCGCAGTTGCAGATACCCAACGTCCTGCGGCTCTCGCTCCTCCCTCCAGAGAGCGCGGCGTTCGACGCCTTCGTCATCTCACCAGACGGCCGGAGACTCGCATTCAGCGCCGACGTCAACGGGCGAATGATGCTGTGGGTGAGGGACCTCGATTCGCTCGAGGCGAAGCTCCTCCCTGGAACCGAAATTGCCGCGTTCCCGTTCTGGTCGCCGGAGAGCCGGTCAATCGGCTTCTTCACGCCTTTCAAGCTGAAGGTCATCCACGCTGCCGGGGGACCGTGCCGCGACATTGCCGACGTCGTGATGGGAAGGGGAGGGGCATGGAATCGCGAGGGCATCATCGTGTTCTGCCCAAGGCCTGTCGGCGCTCTATATCAGATTTCCGCTGCGGGCGGAACGCCGCAGGCGGTCACGTCGCTGGATGCAGCGCGTGCCGAAGTCTCACACGGCTTTCCGCAGTTCCTGGCCGACGGTCGTCGGTTCCTGTACTTTGCCGCCAGTTGTCGCCCGGGCGAGTCGTCGATCCGTATGGGATCGCTCGATTCCACGACGTCGAAACCGCTCGTGGGTGCGGAGACTAGTGCCGCATATGCGCCGGTCTTCGGCGGACGGTCGGGGGTTGTGCTGTACATTTCCCACGAGTCGCTCGTGGCCCAGCCGCTCGATCACCAGACGCTGGAACTCACAGGCGAGCCGGAGATCGTAGCGCCGGAAGTCCGATATCGGCGGTGGGGTCAGGCCGGCGTTTCGATCTCGAGCGACGGCCTTCTGCTGTACCGCAGGGGCACAAACGACATCCATCAATTCACGTGGATCGACAGGCAAGGCATGGCCGTCTCTACCGTCGGTCCACGGAACGGCTTTGCCTCGAGCCCGCATTACTCGTTCAACCTGTCGCCGGACGAGCGGCGTGTGGCCATTCATCGTCACGACGATCCCGACACGGCCCTGGCACGGATTTGGGTGATGGACCTGTTTCGTGGCGGAACGATGTGGCGCTTTACCGATCCCGGCGGTCCGGAGGCGGAATTCTGTCCTGTCTGGTCGCCGAGCGGAGCCGAACTGCTTTTCAGCCGCGGAGACGACCGGGGGATGCGCCTCCTCCGGCAAGCCATCAGCGGCGGGAGTCCGGCCAGCATTGTCGACACAAAGGGGCCGAAGTTTCCGACGGACTGGTCCGGCGACGAACGCTTCATCACGTACAACTCACAGGAACCGGACTACCGCTACCAGCACATCTGGGTGGCGTCACCGATCGCGTCAGACCAACCGCATCCGTTGCTTCAACGCTCCCATCACGACGGCAGCGCGCGCTTCGCGCCAATGCCGGCCGGCGATGGCCCCCGCTGGATCGCCTATACATCCGACGAGACCGGGCAGCATCAGATCTACGTTCGCAGTTTTCCCGACTCCGGACGCAAATGGCAGATCTCGAACGAAGGCGGTTTTCTGCCGCAGTGGAGGCGGGACGGCCGGGAGCTGTTCTATGTCGCCCCGGACGGAACGCTCATGGCCGTCGCCGTCGGCCGCGACGCGTCGGAGTGCGGTCGTCCGCAAGAGCTCTTCGTCACCGGCCTGCAGCTCCATTCCTACAGCATCTGGATGAATCAGTACAGCGTGGCGAACGACGGGCAGAGATTTCTGTTGAATCGATCCACGGAAGGATCGCCAGTCGCGCTCACGGCCCTCATCCCCCGGTAAACGTCGCTCGAGGTTCGGCAGTCCGCACACGTACGCGCGACGTACGATACGTGGGCGTAACGCTCCAGTGCTTCTCTTCCGCCTTGGCTCTCCGCATCCAGAGCACCGGAGGACTGCACAGATGTTGAGACATCACTCGATGTGGCTGCTGGTCGCGTTCTTGGGCACGGGATTCGGACAATCGGATGCGAAGAAGGTTGCTCAGACCTCCGGTGCCAGGAGCCATTCTGATGACGATGCGGCCATCAAACAGGTGGCCGCCCAGTATGCGGAGTATTGGAACCGCCACGAGTTTGAAAGAACGGCAGAACTCCGAACTGCAGATTCGGAAAACGTGAATGTTGTGGGGCAACGAAGTACCCAAGCTGACGTCGCGAAAGGGGGACCGTCGTACTACCAGCAGGCGTTCGGGAACAGCACGATTCATGACACCGTCGTCAGCATCAAATACCTCAAGCCGGACGTGGCAGCGGTGGATGTGGCCTGGGAGATGACAGGGGCAAAGTGCCCTGATGGGAGCGACGCGTCGTATCGAGTCGGACTGAAGAGCCTGGTCATGACGAAGGCTCGTGGCAAGTGGCTGATCGCGGTTTTCCACAATATGGACTTGCCCACACCGGCAGACCGGAGCGGGCCGCATACCGTTCCCTGCCAATTCCGGTGAAGCCGACATGGCTTCGGTAAATTTTGAGCTGCCGTCCGGGCTAGAGAATCGTCGTAAGTGGTCGGACGACATTAGAGGGTCTATCACAATTCCTCGGATGCCGACCATCGGCACGTGCGCAACCCGCTGAATATCAATCGCATCGAGGAACGATAGGGTTTGAAGGAGGGTTTTGCGCTACACTATTTCAGACCGCTCGCAAGTCGTTGATTCTAAAGTGGAGAGATGTCCGAGTGGTTGAAGGAGCACGCTTGGAAAGCAAAGCGGGCCAGCGACAACAAGCCACTTCGAAGAGCCTCAACGCACACGCGAGCAGCGACTTAACCTTCCCGACTACCACGCGGTGTGTGTCCGTAAACCTCGATGTTCGTCGAGGTTTCGAGCCTGACGTATCACAGTCCTATCACAATCGCCTTCCTTACTTAGGCGCATCGATTTCGGTCAGTGTTTCGGTTCTGACCGCAGGCCGAGGCGCGCCGCCATTGTCACCAGGTCAGGAAGCGAGTCGGCCTTCATCTTGCGCATCACCTGACCTCTGTGCGCCTTCACGGTGATCTCACTGATCCCGAGTTCGCCGCCGACCTGTTTGTTCAACAGCCCGGAAACGACCAAAGCCATCACCTCGCGTTCGCGCGGAGTCAGTGACGCATAGCAGTCCTTCAAGGCTCGCATCTCCGAATCGAGACGGAGTGCGGCGCGACTGCGCTCGACGGCACTGCGGATCGCCTCCAACAGCACGTCGTCCTTGAGCGGCTTCGTCAGAAACTCGGCGGCTCCCGCCTTCATCGCTTGCACGGTCATGGGCACGTCACCGTGACCAGTGATGAAAATGATGGGCATGTCCGTCCGCTCGGCGAGCCGCTTCTGCAGGTCAAGGCCGCTGAGCCCCGGAAGCCTCACGTCGAGCACTAGGCAACAGGCAACGGCAGGGTGGGGACGACCCAGAAATTCCTGTGCCGATGCGAATGTTTCGGCCCGCCACCCTGCGGTTCGCAGCAACAGCTCCAGCGATTCGCGTACCGAGACATCGTCGTCGACGACGAAGACAATCGACGTGGCGTCCTGCATGGGAAGGACCTCGAGGGAACGAGAGGCGGTCGACGAGGGCACAGTATATGGCGCCCGTGCAACATCCCGTGTGCTTGTCGTTGCCATGGCTACCTCATTCCTAGTGCGGTGTTGATCGCGTTCATTAGCGCTGTTTCGCTGAACGGCTTGAACAGACATTCGGCCGCGCCTCGCGCGAGCAGCTCTAGCCGCACCGACTCGTCACTGTGCGCAGTAATGAAGACAATCGGGATCTGGTGCCGCCGGCGGATCAACTCCTGCTGAAGATCCGGGCCCGACATGCCCGGCATCGCGATGTCGAGGATCAGGCAGCGGGTCTCGCCGAGCGCCTCCGAGGCGAGGAACGCTTCGGCCGATGAGAACCCCTGAGCGGCGAAGCCGCACTGCCGCAGCAGGTCTGGCAGCGATTCGCGCACGGACTCGTCGTCGTCGACGACGGACACCAACGGTTGTTGACCCATGACCTCCATCTGCCAGCCTTCTCCCGACCAAGGATGAGTCAGTCTTTCGGCCACTGTCCATGAGACCTTGGTATTGGTTCCAGAGGTATAGAAAACGAGAATGTGGCGCCTGGCCCGTCGTTCGGTTCCGCCCAGAGGCGGCCTTGATGGCGCTCCACAATCGATCGGCTGACGGACAATCCGATACCCATGCCGCCGCTCTTCGTCGTATAGAACGCATCGAAGAGCTTGTCCATGGTCTGGCGGTCAACGCCGATACCGCTGTCCCGCACCATGACACGCACGCGGTCGCCATGTTCTCGCTCGGTTCTGATCAGCAACCGCCGCGGCCGGTCTTCAACATCGATCATCGCGTCAGAAGCGTTGCGAACAAGATTCAGAATGACTTGTTGGAGCTGGACGCGATCCCCAGTGACCTTCGGGAGATCGTCGGCGAACTCGGACTGCAGAACCACGCGCTGTCTCTGAAGGTCACTCAACGACAACGCAATCACCTCCCGCGTGGCGTCATTGAGATCGAGTGACTCCAGGGCGAATTCCTTCTTGCTGAACAGCGCGCGTAATCGCGTGACCACATCTGACGCGCGGTTGCCATCGCGAATCGTTCGCCTCGCGGTTTCGCGTGCGCCGTCGATGTCGGGGGGATCGGCGGCCAGCATTCGAAGACACGTGCCGGCGTTGGTGATGATGCCGGAGAGCGGCTGATTGATCTCGTGAGCGATCGAGGCGGTCAAGGTGCTCACGGTCGCGACGCGCGCCACATGCGCAAGCTCCGCGCGAGCCTTGTTCAGTGCCTCCTCTGCCAGCATGCCCTCGGTCACGTCTTGAAGCGCGCCAACGAACAGGGGCCGGCCCTCGATGCCCCTGGAGACATGTGCGACGCCGCGCACATGTTTCAGGGTGCCTCGGGGAGTCGTAATCCGGAATGCGAAGTTGACGTCTGCGCCGGTGGTCAGGCCGACATTGACGGCGCTCGAGAACGCCGGCAGATCGTCGGGATGCATGATGCTCGCGGACCTCTGGGCCGTGACCTTCGTGCCCGGCTCGTACTCCATGATGCGGTAGGCTTCCTCAGAAAACTTGGTGTCGTCGGCCAACAGATCCGTGATGAAGCTGCCCGTCTTGCTCAGCCGCTGGGCGTCGGCAAAACTGTCGTGCGCTCGCCTTAGTTCCTCTTCTGCGCGCTTCCGGTCGTGGATGTCTGTGAGCAAGTTGTACCACCGCACGACGCGCCCGCTCGCATCCCTGAGCGGATACCCGCGAGACTGAAACCAGCGGTACGCGCCGTCGAAACGTCGACCACGCACTTCCCACTCGAAAGGTTGGCCCGACGCGATCGCCTGGGTGAAGTCCTCTATCAATCGCGGCAGATCCTCGGGATGTATCGCGCCGTTTGTTCCCCAGTGCTTGAGCTCCTCCAGCGGCTGGCCAAAGAACTCCACGCCTTGGCGGTTGACGAATTCGACCTCACCATCGGGCGCAAGAGCGACGACCAACCCCGGAATGCTGTCTATGGCCTCTTCCGCTGAGCCTCGCTCCGCCAGTTGCTTCCGCAGCGCTTCGTTGTCTGCGGTGAGTTCGCTGATTCGCTGCGCAACACGTTCAAGCGCCATGCGACCGCCCGGGTCATTCACAGAGCTGTGCAGTCGCGCGAGATCGTCCGCGGGAGACTCGAGTGACGCCGCGTCTTCCGTCATGGTGCACCTGCTGTGCGTGCTCTTCGCATCGAGCGCATCCGCACAAGTTACTTCATGACCGTGCGCCTGGTGCGCGAATCCCTCAGGTGCGCGCCCGCGACCCCTACCAAGGTATCGCCATACCATCGTCCAATAGCGCGAGCGCCGCGCGTGCGAGACCATTCCCGTCGGCAATGACTCACAAGGAGGGTCTTGACATGAACGCCACAGCGAATCTCGCCATCGTCTCGCCACACGTCGGACGCGTCGCAGCTCTGATCGTCATGGCCGTCGGTCTCTTCGCGGTCGCGGCCGCGGCACAGACGGCAAAGGAGATCAAAGGAGCAACGCCACTGGTCGCCGTCGCGAACGAGGCGCCGGCGAAGCTGATCGTCGATCCCCCCATTCCTGAGCAGCTGGCCCAGGGGCGCGTCTTCATTCAGTACCGGACCGAGAACCTTCGCATCATGCCGGTGTACGGCAATGCGGCCCTGGCGGTCTCGCCGCGCCTCGGACACCTCCACTACTACGTCGATGGCCAGTCGTGGCCGACCGTCGACTCGAGCGGCGAAACGGTGGTCCTCGTCGGACTGCAACCGGGTCTGCATAAGGTCAAGCTCGAATTGGCGGACGCGACGCACAAGCCGATCCCGGGGGCCAGCCAGGTCGTGGAGTTCACGGTTCCGCAGAGATAGCTGAGCACACAGCGATTTCAGGAGAAGACCATGACGCACACACGGCTTCACCAGGCCACTGAAGAGAGACTCGCGGTAGCGGGAGGACTCAGCCTCTTCGTTCGTTCGTGGCATCCGGACGCCAAGGTACGGGGCGTCGTCGTCATCGTGCCGGGTTTCAACTCTCACAGCGGCTACTACGGATGGGTAGCCGAACAATTCGTCGCGGCCGATCTCGTCGTCTACGCCCTCGACTTGCGGGGTCGCGGACAGTCGGACGGCGAACGGTTTTACGTGGAGAAGTTTACCGACTACGTCGACGATGTGTCGGCGGTCGTGTCGCTCGCGAAGTCGCGCGAGCCGGGGCTGCCGACGTTCCTGCTCGGTCACAGCGCCGGCGGCGTGGTCGCCTGCCTGTACGCACTTGATTACCCGCGTGAGCTGACCGGCCTGATTTCGGAGAGCTTCGCGCACGAAATCCCGGCACCTGACTTTGCACTCGCGGTGTTCAAGGGATTAAGCCACGTCGCGCCGCACGCGCACATCCTGCATCTCAAGAACGAGATCTTCTCTCGCGATCCCGAGGCGGTGCGGGCGATGGACGCCGACCCGCTGATCGCCCACGAAACGCAGCCCACGAAGACGCTCGCGGAGATGGTCCGCGCTGATGAGCGTCTGAAGAAAGAGTTCCGTTCGATCACGCTACCGGTGTTGATTCTCCACGGCACCGCGGACCAGGCGACCAGGCCGAGCGGAAGCCAGCGCTTTTACGACACGGTGGGTTCGCAGGACAAGACTCTGAAGTTGTACGACGGACACTTTCACGACCTCCTCAATGACGTCGACAAGGCGATCGTAATGTCGGATGTCAAGAGTTGGATCGTTGGCCATCTGCGTGATTGACAGAGCTGAGGTGAGCGTATGGATCGCCGATGTTTCATTGGGAAAGCATTGATGACGAGCGCATTCGCCCACCTCGGCACGATCCGCACGGCGCAAGCAGCCGACCGCGCGCCACGGGGGTTCTCTGCTCTCGGGCGTGCGGTTGGCTGGATCAACTCACCGCCCCTGACGCCGGAACGACTAGTCGGGAAAGTGGTTCTCGTCAACTTCTGGACCTACACCTGCATCAATTGGCTGCGCACGCTTCCATACATGCGCGCCTGGGCGCAGAAGTACCAACAGCGCCTCGTCTTCGTCGGCGTGCACACGCCCGAGTTCGCGTTCGAGCACAACATCGACAACGTACGTCGCGCGGTGCGGCAGATGAACATCGAATATCCCGTCGCGATCGATAACGACTACTCGATCTGGCGGGCCTTCGACAATCACAACTGGCCGGCACTCTACTTCGTTGACGCGCGAGGACGCATTCGCGGGCACCGCTTCGGCGAAGGCGAGTACGACCAGTCCGAGCGGCTGATTCAGCGGCTGCTGTCGGAGGCGGGCGCGGGAGAGGTTGGCAACAGCCTCGTGCCCGTTGACCCCAGCGGCGTCGAATCGCCCGCTGATTGGAACAACTTGAAGTCTCCCGAAAACTATCTCGGTTACGAGCGCACGGAGAACTTCGCATCGCCGGGCGGAGCCGCCTTGGATCGACGCCACCTGTATGGCGCACCTTCCCGGCTGGCGCTCAATCAATGGGCGCTCGTTGGCGACTGGACGGTGGGCAGGGAGGCTGCCGTTGAGAGCAGTCCGAACGGCCGGATGATCTACCGCTTTCATGCGCGCGACGTGCATCTCGTCATGGGACCGCCTCGGCCAGCCGCCTCCGTGCGGTTCCGCGTCGCGATGGACGGCCAGCCGCCAGGTTCCGCGCATGGTGCGGACGTGGACGCCGGCGGGAACGGCGCGGTTGTCGAACAGCGGTTGTACCAGTTGATTCGACAGCCGAAGCCCATCGTGGATCGCCAGTTCGAGATCGAGTTCCTGGATGCCGGCGTTGAGACGTTCGCCGTCACCTTCGGTTAGCCGTCCGACCAAGGAGTATCTGCTATGACACCGTCAATTCGCTTCGTCGGGCCCGTCATCATCGTGTGCCTGATCGCTACGTCAACCGCTCGATCGAGGCGTCGTGAGGTTCGCGGTGCCCACCGCGACGGGTGGCGCGTCAGCCGCGGTGCGAACGGCCTCGAACGAACCACCGGCGAAGATCATCGTCGATGCGCCGGTCGCAGAGGCGCTCTCGCGCGGCGTGCTGTTCATTCAATATCGCACCGAGAACCTGCACATTGTGCCGGTCTTTGGACCGTCGGCGCTCGGCGTGGCTCCGCAGGTTGGGCACATCCACGTGACGGTCGATGGCGCCGCATGGCACTGGGCAGACGCCAGCGGCAATCCGGTCATTATCAATGGCCTCGCGCCGGGGCCGCACACCGTCCTCATTCAACTGGTCAATGCCAACCATCAAGCAATTGATCAGGAAGTGGTACGGGTCACCGTTCCGGAGCGGGGGGAATGACATGTCAAACGCGACACCGACCTCCAGCACCATCTCCGCGCGGACGCAATTCCTTCAGACGAAGGACGAGACGTATGCGTACCGCCGCTTTGGCCATGGCCCTGGACATCCTCTCCTGTGTCTGCAGCACTTCATGTGGACCCTCGACAACTGGGATCCGGCGGTGATCGACGCACTGGCGTCGGGACGGGAGATCATTCTGTTCGACAACGCCGGCGTTGGACGATCCGGCGGCAGCGTCCCCGACACGGTTCGGGGAATGGCGGCGCATGCGCTTGCCTTCCTCGACGGTCTCGGCGTGAGGACCTGCGATGTCCTCGGATTCTCTCTCGGAGGAATGATCGCCCAGCAGATTGCGCAGGATCGGCCGTCGATGTTCCGCCGGCTGATCCTCGTCGGCACCGCGCCGCGCGGCGGCGAAGACATCATGCACCTCCAGAAGCCGACCCTCGCGAGGCCCATGAACGATTCGACTCTCCGCGGATACGGCGTCCTGCAGAAGATTTTTTTCGCACCAACGGAGTCAAGCCAAGCTGCGGGGAAGGCGTTCATCGACAGGCTCGCTCAGCGCAAAGAGGATGTCGAGCCAGCGTCGGGTCCGGCTGTGGCGGGCGCTCAAATGGCCTCTTTTCGCGATTGGGAGCAATTCGCGGGCACGCGCTTCGCCGATCTGAAGAACATCCGTCAGCCGGCGCTCGTCGTGAACGGCGTCCACGACGAAATGATTCCCGTGTCGAATTCGTACGCACTCGGCGAGCATCTTCCGAACGCGGTGCTGCTCACGTATCCCGACTCCGGGCATGGTTCCCTGTTCCAGTTTCACGAGTCCTTCACGCGGCAGGCGGCCGCATTTCTCACGTCGGACAGTCCGTTTGCGCCCTTCTGAGTCGAGCTGAGCTCGATTCCAACAAAGGAGTATCTATGTCGATCGAACGCAGTGCGCTCCCTCAGTATCTCGGCAGCGGCGATCCCAGTCTGAAGGACTACTTCCCGGCCTGGGTGAACAACATGGCCGACGACGCCACCGTGGAGGGCTCGATGTTGAACGGCGTCGTGGAAGGCGCGGACGCCGTCCGGTCAGTCGTGCTCACCATCCGCTCGATGTATGAGGATCAGGTGTTCAAGGTCGCCTGCCCTTACGACGACAACGGCTTCCTCGAGCACTACATCGCGAAGGTCAACGGGGCGCCGATCGGCTGTGTGGTCCTGATCACCCGTAACGCCGCGGGGAAGACTCAACACGTCGTGGCAAGTTACCGGCCACTCAGCTCGCTGCTGCTCTTTTCCCGCCTGCTGCACGAGAAGTTCGCCGGCAGCCCGATTGCCGAGCACTTCGCCATCAGCGCGCCTGAACCGGACTGACAGAAGGAGATTGCCATGAGAGTTGTGAAAGCGGCCGCGGTTCAACTGAGCCCGGTCCTCTATAGCCGCGAGGGAACCGTCGACAAGATCGTGCGCACGATCCACGAGCTTGGCCGTCAAGGGGTGCAGTTCGCCACGTTTCCTGAGACCGTGGTGCCGTACTACCCGTATTTTTCGTCTCTCCAGCCCGCCTATCAGATCGTTGGAGGACGCGAGCACCTGAGACTGCTCGAGCAGGCCGTGAACGGTGCCGTCGCCCACAACCCACGCGATCGGCGACGCCTGCAAACAGGCCGGCGTGGTCGTGTCCATCGGCGTCAACGAGCGCGACGGCGGAACGCTGTACAACACGCAGCTGCTCTTCG